>Ga0070717_10002596_pt1 | contig 12753 bp, 10 predicted proteins | sample LARL113metaG_FD_71366 | JGI IMG/M metagenome (GOLD analysis project Ga0070717, IMG submission 71366) | Corn, switchgrass and miscanthus rhizosphere microbial communities from Kellogg Biological Station, Michigan, USA - LAR L11-3 metaG | ecosystem: Host-associated > Plants > Roots > Rhizosphere ...
CCCATCACCCTTGCCATGGTTTCACCAATCTCGGCCGGCGAGACTACCACGTGAATGCCCGCTTCGCGCATGGCGTTCATCTTGTCGGCCGCGGTGCCCTGGCCCCCGCTGATAATGGCGCCGGCATGGCCCATGCGCCGCCCGGGAGGCGCGGTCTGACCGGCAATGAAGCCGACGACCGGCTTCTTCAAATGCTGTTTCACGAAGGCCGCGGCGGCTTCTTCCGCGGAGCCGCCGATCTCGCCGATCATGATGATGGCTTCCGTTTCCGGATCATCGTTCAGCAGCCGCAGCGCATCGATGTGCGTGGTGCCGATGATGGGATCGCCACCAATGCCGATCGCGGTCGACTGCCCGATACCGCGTTGCGTCAACTGGTGCACCGCTTCATAGGTCAGCGTGCCGGAGCGCGAGACAATGCCCACCGCACCTTCCTTGTGGATGCGTCCCGGCATGATGCCGATCTTCGCCCTGCCGGGCGAAATCACGCCCGGGCAATTGGGCCCGATGAGCCGCGACTTCGAACTCTTGAGCCTGGACCACACCTTCACCATATCCAGCGTGGGAATGCCTTCGGTAATACACACAATCAGCGGAAGCCCCGCGTCCTCGGCTTCCAGAATCGCATCCGCAGCGAACGGCGGCGGCACGAAGATCATGGTCGCGTTGGCGCCGGTCTCCTTGACTGCATCAGCCACGGTGTTAAACACCGGCCAGCCCTCGTGCGTGCTTCCGCCTTTGCCCGGCGTAACCCCGCCCACCACGTGGGTGCCGTATTCCGCGCAGCCCTTGGCGTGGAATGTGCCTTCTTTTCCGGTGATGCCCTGAACGATGAGGTGCGTGTTGTTGTCGACAAGAACAGCCATCTTATGCTCCCACTCCTGCCGCGGCCTTCACCACCAGCTCCGCCGCATCTTTCATCGTTGCGCCTACCAGAAAGTTCAATCCCGACTCCTCGAGAATCTTGCGCCCTTCTTCAACATTGGTGCCTTCGAGCCGGAGCACGATCGGTACCTTGACGTGCAGGTTACGCGCCGCTGCTACCACGCCCGTGGCCAATCGATCCACGCGCAAAATCCCGCCAAAGATATTGATGAAGATGGCCTTGACATTTTCATCGGAGAGCAGAATCTCGAACGCGTGCTCGATCTGCTCCTGGGTGGCGCCACCGCCCACGTCGAGAAAGTTCGCCGGGCTCCCACCCGCGTATTGAATGATGTCCATGGTGGCCATCGCCAGCCCGGCGCCGTTCACCATGCAGGCGATCGACCCATCGAGCTTGATGTAATTCAGCGCGTACTTGCTGGCTTCCACCTCCAGAGGATCTTCCTCGGCCGTGTCGCGCAGGGCCTTGATGTCGGCATGCCGGAACAGCGCATTGTCGTCGAAGTTGACCTTCGCGTCCAGCGCGAACAGCTTGTCATCCTTCGTGGTGATGAAAGGATTGATCTCCAGCAGCGAGGCGTCAGTGTCAATAAACGCGCGATACAGGCTCTGAAAGAATGCCACCGCCTGGTTGATCTGGGCCGGCTTCAATCCCAGCGCGAATGCCAGCTTGCGCGCCTGCCACGCTCCGAATCCCACTGCCGGATCGATGCTCTCCTTGTAAATGGCGGTGGGATCCTTCGCGGCCACTTCCTCGATCTCCATGCCGCCCGCCTGTGACGCCATAAAGACCAGCTTGCCAATGGCGCGATCGAGCACGATGCCGAGGTAGAGTTCGCGATCGATGGCCGCGGTCTCCTCGATGAGCAGCCGTTGCACCTTCTGCCCCTGGGGCCCTGTCTGGTGCGTGATCAATTGCATGCCGAGAATGTTCTTGGCGTGCAATTCGGCGTCTTCGCGGGTGCGGGCCACCTTCACGCCGCCGCCCTTGCCGCGCCCGCCGGCGTGAATCTGGGCCTTCACCACCACGCCGCTTGCGCCTTGGGCAAACAAAGTGCGCGCCACCGCATTGGCTTCTTCCAGCGTGTTGGCCACTTCGCCTTTGGGCACGGGCACGCCGTATTTCGCCAGGATTTCTTTCGCCTGATACTCGTGAATCTTCATTTGAATTGGGACCGTTGAGGCCGCTTCAGATTTGGGGGATTCGTGTGCTCGCCCGCATGATGCCGAGCCGCGATACCGAGCCAGCGGTAAGAAGATAGTATCTTGCTGCCCGAAGGGGTCGTCAAACCGCACTCAGCGCTTTTAACGCGGTCACTCGGGTGCCACATCGGGGCTTTTACAATATTTATTGATTCGCGACCAGCGTCGCATCACCGGACTTTCCGTTCACTGTCCATGTTCACTGTCCACTGGTATACAGAGATATGAGCCTGCTGAAGGAGCTGCTAAAGCCGCTGGCCGAAGATGGAGCGGCTCTCACCCGCGAGCAAGCCTCCGCCGTGTTGCGGGAAATTCTTTCCGGCGATGCGGCGGAAGTCCAAATCGCCTCGCTGCTGGCCGTCCTCGCCACGCGCGGAGAACAGGCGCCGGAACTCGCGGGCTTCGTCGATGTCATGCGCGAGCAGTCCATCCCCGTGCCGCTCACCGATGAGGAGCGCGCCGATCTGGTGGATTGCGTCGGCACCGGCGGTGGCGGCCCGCTCACCTTCAATATTTCCTGCGGTGCAGCTCTGGTCGCCGCTGCCGCCGGCGCCAAAGTGGCCAAGCACGGCAATCGCGCGGTTACCTCGCGCTGCGGCGCAGCGGACGTACTTGAAGCTCTTGGTATCCCGATCGACCTCTCGCCAGAGCTCGCCGTCGAATGCCTGCGGGCCACCGGGTTCGTTTTTCTCTTTGCGCCGCTGTATCACCCGGCGATGATGAAGCTCGGGCCCCTTCGCCGCGCGCTTGGGTTCCGCACCATCTTCAACCTTTGCGGTCCGCTGACCAATCCCGCCCATGCGCGTGTCCAGGTGATTGGCGTGCTGGCGCCCAGCCGGGTGCTGCTGGTCGGGCGCGCGCTGGTGTCCCTGGGCTCTAAACGGGCATTCGTGGTGCATGGCACGGATGGCATTGACGAGCTGACAACCACGGGCGAATCGGTGGTAGCGCACATTGAGGAAGGCGAACCCGGCAGCGAGCCGAAGCTGAGAGTGGCCCGGACCACGCCGGAAATGGCGGGCCTGCCGCGTGCCACTCTGGACCAGTTCACGGGTGGGGACGTCGCCACCAACAAGGCCCTGTTGTACGACGTGCTCACCGGAATTCCCGGCGCGCGGCGCGATATCGTGCTGCTCAATGCCGCGGCTACGCTGGTCGCCGCTGGGCTTGCCGGAGATTTGAAAGAAGGCGTGGCGCTGGGCGCAGACGCCATCGACTCCGGGCAGGCCGCCGCCACTCTGGCCAAACTGCGGCAGTTCGGCGAAAAGCACGCAAGTAAGTAACCGGCCCGCGTTCCTTCTTCATAGAGGATGCAACAGAATTTCACGCGCGGCGTGGTAAGGTTGCGTTCAAAGTCCCAAGCGAACAGGAGCCAGCCGTGAAGATTCATGCTTTACTCGCCGCCATCGCCATCGTTCCCATCTCTCTGATCTCCACGGCACAACAGCAGGCCCAGCCGCAGCTGAAGATCGATTCCAGCAACCGCACCATCGCCGCGACTGCGGATGATACGGTGTCCGTCGAGCCGGACCTGGCCATTCTCCACATCGGCTTCGATACCGCGCTGCAAGACGCGAAATCTGCTTACGCCGATGGGGCGCGTATTTCCAACGCCATTATCGCGGCGCTGAAGCAGGCCGGAGTGGCGGAAAGCGAGATTCGCAGCGAATCGCAGTATCTTGACCGAGACTGGAATAAGCCGCAGAAGTTCAGGCTCCGGCAGCAATGGACCGTGCGTGTGCCTCCCGCGAGAGCCGCGGAAATCCTGGATGTGGCGGTGACTGCCGGCGCCACCAGCAGCGGCGAAATCGAGTGGACGGTGAAGGATGAACACGCGATCGAAGCACAGGTTCTGGAAACCGCCGCGGCGCGCGCCAAGGCCAACGCCGAGGTGATCGCCAAAGGAATGGGTGTGCGCATCGGTTCGCTGCTCTATGTCAGCAACCAGGTGCAATCTATCGGCCCGCGGCCAATGATGAGGATGACCGCCATGGCTGCCGAGTCCAGCCAGGCGCCGCCTCCGCTCGCCATTGAACCGCATAAAGTGACCCGGACGGCGAACGTGTACGCCGTGTACTCGATCGAGTAGCCCAGCTACCCGTCGGCCGGTTGGGCGTCGTCGTGTTCATGGCGTCCTTCTTGCGGTCAGATAGCGGATTGCCCGACTCGATTGCGTTTTCTTCGTCTCCTTAATGCCAGTTCTTCGCCATCGGCCACATCTGGTCCATGGTCATCTTCGGCCCGCGGCAATAGAAGACATCGAAATGCTCCCTGGGCATGGAATAGGGGTGCGAGACGTGGGCGCGTTTCTCGACAATGGCGTAGTACTTCTCCCAGTGCGCCTGGGAGCCACCAAAAATGATGGCGCTCTCGCCGGTGTAACCGCCCGGTCCCCATAGGAAGTAGTTCTGATGGCCGCTGATCGCGTAGGGCAGGCCGTATTTCCGCCCCAATAGATCGATGGCTCCCGCCTGGCCGAAATTCTGCCCGAAGATGGCCGTTTTGGGACGAACGTCAGGCGGAAGGCCCTGGTACACACCGGCAACGGTCCCCACCATTTCCGGCCAGCCGAATTCGGACGCGTAGATCTGCGGCAGAGGGCCTGTCTGCCATTTTTCGATGGCCGGGGTTTCCATGTGCAGTGCCCTGGCGTAACGAATATAGGTTTCCACCGGCAAGATGGGCAGTAGCATGGGCGCGAAAACAGCGCCCATCACAATCATCAGTGCCGGATAGGCAAATTTAACCCAGCGCAGCTTCGGCCTCGTCAGCCACGACTCCCACAACACGCTGCCCCCGGCTTGCAGAATCGGAAAAGCTGGCCATAGGTAATACACGCGCGGATTCAAGGCGTAAATGATGGCGAACGTGATAACACATGCCCACCCCAGAACCCGATACTCCTTGCCATTTTTGTGGAAGAAGAGAAACCAGAACCCGCCGAGCCAGATGGGCAATGTCAGCGGGAGCATAGCGCGGACTTCCTCGAGGAAAAATGTTCCCGGCCCCAGCACCACGTTTCGTCCATCGCGCTTGATGTTGGCCTGCAGTTCCAGAAACGGAAAGTGGTACTGAATGTTCCAGACCAGGTTGGGCAGGAAAATCAACACCGCAATCAGTGCGCCCAGCCAGATCCAGGGCGAGCGGAAACAGCGACGCTGGCGGCTCAGCACCAGCCCGACGACCAGCCCGAATCCAAAAATCAGCATGGAGTGCTTATTCAGTATCCCCAGGCCCGCCCACAGCCCAAACCACAGCCAGAGCTTCTCGTTCCCGGTATGCACGATGCGAAGGAACACATACGCGCACGCCAGCCAGAACAGCGGCTCGAATACGTTCACGGTGAAGAGATTGTCCATGCCCAGAAAGCCCGGCGCGCAAAGCACCGCCAGTGCCGCCAGGCCTTGCGCGAATCGGCCCCCGCCCATCTCGCGGGCGATCAACCCGGCGAGAATGATCTTTCCGGCGGCGGCCAGGGCGGGCAGAAACCGGATGGCATACAGTGATTCACCGAAAAGAACATTGCCGGCCCATGCGATCGCGGCAATCAGCGGTGGCTGGTCGACATAGCCCCAGGCAAGATGGCGGCCGCACGCAAGGTAGTAAAACTCATCGACGAAGTAGCCATAGTTCCCGCCGGCAAACAAGTAAAGCAGCAGCCTGACAATTGCGGCGCACAGCACCACCAGTCCCGCGGTGAGCAGCCAGCTCGTCCGGATGGAGTTCAAGCCGCGCCGCACAGCAGACACACGGCCTGCAGCGACAGTGTCGATGGAATTCATGGGGAAACGATATCGCGATTTCCGAGATACCGCTGGACCATTCATCACCGGAGAATGTGATGGTCGCCGGCCTTGCCCTGCTGATCTTCCTCCGCCTGCTATTGCGCGGCAGACCGGTTTCGTATCTCTGCGGGCTGATTCCGGGCTTCATCGGTCTGGCTATGCTCGCGTATGCGCTGTTCCTCCCGGCGCCGGTGGAATAAATCGCCAATCAACGCTGATACCAGCGCGTCTTGCGGCCGCCGCGCACGCCCGAATCGATGGCGATGGCGACCAGCCCGAACAGCATGGCAAGATCGGTTCGGGCTTCGTGCAGGAATCCCAGCACTCCGGAATGGCTCACATTTTTAGATAGCGTGAATGGACCCAGTGGCCGGCCCAGTAGGATGGGGATCTTGGTCGTAACCAGCGCGGCGACGATGACCGCGAGCAGCGCGAGGGCCGCATCCCCGGCATAGAAGTTCGCCAGGACCGCCGCTCCGGACGCAATTTCGACTCCGCCGACCAACGGGGCCAGAATGTGCGGATAGGGGATGCCGATGCGTTCGAAACGTCCCGCTCCCAGTTCAGCCGGGTAGATAAACTTCAGAGCTCCCTCACTGATAAACACCACCGCAAGGATGATCCGGACAAGCATCATGGGCAGGCTTCGGCGCATTTCTCTATCGGTTCTCCATGCATTGCGATCGCGACGCGCGCCAGTCAGCAGTTCAATAGTTCCTCGATGCGGCGCACAAGTTCCTGCGGCTTGGTCGCGGGCGCGAACCGGTCCACCACCTGGCCCGATCGATCCACCAGGAACTTGGTGAAGTTCCACTTGATGCGCCCCGACCCGAACAGCCCCCGCTTGCTTTCCTTCAGGAACCGGTAAAGCGGGTGCGTGGCCGGGCCATTCACATCGACTTTGGCGAACATGGGAAAGCTGACCCCGTAATTGCGCTCGCAAAATGTGCCGATTTCTTCCGCCGATCCTGGCTCCTGGGCGCCGAACTGGTTGCACGGAAACCCCAAAACTTCGAAGCCGCGTTCCTTGTGGCCCCGATAGAGTTCCTCGAGTCCCGTGTACTGGGGCGTGAACCCGCATTTGCTGGCGGTGTTCACGATCAGCAGCACGCGGCCATTGAAATCGCCCAGGCTGATGGTGCGGCCGTGGAGCAAATCCGCGGAGAACTGATAGACGGAATCGGTGCCTGCCGGCATCGGCACAACCTTTCTCCCCAAGGATGTCATGTTCCCTCATCCTGCGTCTAAAGCTCATGCAACAAAACGCGAGCCGGATGGAGTTTCCTCAATGGGCCTGGGTCGCCCGCAGATAGGAGGGTCTTCGGGGAAAACTCTGCGGCAAACGACAGTAGCCAACCCGTTTCGGTCCGGTAGACTGGGTCAAGGTCCTTTTTGCGGATCCCGGCCCGTTCGGAGCCAGTCCGGAAGATGCGGGCTCTTCAATGAATTCATGGATGTGAGGGTCAGCGGGAGCGATCTCTCGCTCCACGGTGAATGCTGCGGCCAAGCCGGCGTTTGGGCGCCCTTGGCCGGGTCAAATATAATCAGTGTTTCCTCGAGGGCAGAACGACTTTACCAGCAATGAGGGTGTGCATATTTTTCGCGTGAATCTGAACCATGGACTGCACCATTCTTTTTTGTGCTCGCCGCCGGCTACCCGGGGTCCCCGCGAACAGGTCTTTGTTCGTGCGGTGGTGGATGGTGACCCGGTGAAGAACAGGCACACTTTCATAAGCACCACAGAGACCTATCCCCGAAAATCCTTTTTCGAGCGCCATGCGTCGATCGCCGCCCGTTTTGCCCGCATTTCCGTGATCCTGCTCCTGGTATTCACCTCGGTTGCGGCGCTGGCCCAGCGATCCGAGACCGTCGAGCAGATTCGCGTGGTCGGCAACCGCCGCATCCCCAAGGAGACCATCCTCGCGCGCCTTTTCACCCACATTGGCGATACCTACGACCCCATTTCCATCGAACGCGATTTCAACTCGCTGTGGAACACCGGGTACTTCGAAGACCTGCGCATCGAGCGCGAGGATTCAGAGAAGGGCATCATCCTGAACATTTTTGTGCGCGAGAAACCCACCATCCGGGAGATCAATTACCCCGGCCTCAGCTCGGTTTCGCAGTCGGACCTTCTCGACCGCTTCAAAAAGGAAAAGGTAGGCCTTTCCCAGGAGGGGCAGTACGACCCAACCAAGGTGAAGCACGCCGAAGCCGTGATTCGTGAAGTGCTGGCCGAGCACGGCCACCAGTTCGCCACCATCAAGACAGTGGTGAAGACCATCCCGCCAGCCTCGGTTCAGGTGAATTTCAATATCAAGGAAGGCCCCACCGTCAAGGTGGGCCAGATCCGGTTCAGCGGCAACCAGCACGTCAGCAGTCTTCTTCTGCGCCGCGCCATGGTCAACCTGAAACCGATCGGCATTCCGTACTCGCTCATTTTCGAGAACCTGTTCTCCAAGACATTCGACTCCAGCAAACTCGAGGAAGACAGCGAACGGGTGCGCCAGGCGTATCGCGACCGGGGCTACTACGCTGCGGCGGTGGAAGAACCCAAGACCCAGATTCGCGACCAGGGCGGGCTGAACTGGCTCACGTTCCGGCCCAACAAGGGGAAGCGGATCGATATCCTGATGCCCATTGAAGAGGGCGCGCGCTACCGCCTGGGCACCATCACGTTTACAGGCAACAAGGCGATCACCAACCAAAGGGCGCTGCGGGGCACATTCGGTATTGCCGATGGCGACTGGTTCAATGCCACGCTGATCAGCAAGGGCCTCGACAACCTGAAGAAGGCCTACGGGCAGTTGGGGTTCATTAACTTCGGGGCGATTCCCAAGCCGGTGTTCGACGAGGCGAAGAAGACGGTTTCGCTGCAGATCGACATCGACGAGGGCAAGCAGTTTTACGTGTCGCGCATCGAGTTCCAGGGAAACACCATCACCCGTGACCGCGTGATCCGCCGCGAACTGATGCTGGATGAAGGCCAGGTGTACAACTCGCAGGCCTGGGAATACAGCCTCCTCCGCCTGAACCAGTTGGAGTATTTCGAGCCGCTCAAGGTGGATCAGGACACGGAAGCACACCAGGACCCGGATGCCGGGACAGTGGACCTGCTCCTGAAGGTGAAGGAAAAGGGCAAGAATTCCATCGGCCTGAACGGCGGAGTCAGCGGGCTTTCGGGCGCCTTCCTGGGGGTCAACTACCAGACCAACAACTTCCTGGGCCTGGGCGAGACCCTGAGCGTGCAGGGCAACCTGGGCAACGTCAGCCGGCAGTTCCTGTTCGGCTTCTCGCAGCCCTACGTCCACAACCGGCCGCTCAACGTAGGCTTCCAGATCTTCAGCCAGAAGCAGGACTACAACGCCGCCAAGAATTACCAGGCCACGACCGGCCAGGCAGCGAATCTAACCGCGGCGCAGCAGTCGCTCACGCAGAACTACAATCAGGCTTCGACGGGATTGAATTTTTCCGTCAGCTACCCATTAAAGCGGCATGCATTCCAGCGCGTGGGCATGACCTATTCGCTCACCCGGTCATCCATCCAGGCGTTCAGCGCCGCGTCGCAGACGTTTTTCCAGACCATCAGCTTCCGGTCGGGCATCCAGGGCAACAACGCGCTGAATGGGATCGTGAACAGCGAAGCCTCGTTCAGCTACATCTACAACACGGTGAATAACCCGCTGCGCCCGCGCACCGGCAAGGAATACACCGGGGTATTCCAGTTCTCGGGTATCGGCGGCAACCTGCGGTATGTCTCCCCGTTCTTTGCCTACAAGAGCTACCGCTCGATGCACTATCTCACGGCGAATCCCAACGGCCACAACGTTCTCGCTCTGCGCGCCCAGATAGGCTACATTCAGGGCTTCGGTGGTGATGTCGCTCCGCCCAACAACCGCTTCTATGCCGGCGGCGAAAGCGAACTCCGCGGCTTCGACGTGCGCGGCGCCACGCCCTACGGGTATGTGCCCACCCGCATCAATGTGCAGCTCACCAATCCTGACGGCAATTGCGTGCCGCGCGATCCCAACAATCCGCAGTTGAACCAGTGCATCCAGGTTCCGCTGCCCATTTATGGCATTGCCTCCATCGGCGGTGACACCCAACTCACCGCCAATGCCGAGTACCGCATTCCCATCGCCGGACCGGTCATGATTTCGTTCTTTGATGACTTCGGGATCAACTCGGCGCTCAACAAAGGCCAGTTGAAGCAGAGCCCCGAGGGTTTTGCCTCCCTGGAGGCCCCCCTCTATGGCTGCCCGGTATACAACAACGGCGCATGCCAGGGCGGCATTCCCGGCTCGCTGGTCGGATTCAAGCGCGACATTCGACCGGTTTCCGGCACCAACTTCGTTCCCAGGATGTCGCTGGGCGCGGAGCTTTCGGTCATCATGCCGATCGTCAATGCGCCATTCCGCCTGTACTACGCGTATAACCCATTGCGGCTGTACGAGCGGCCGTTCTGCAACAACGGTGTTCCGGGCGTAAACCAGAGTTGCTCGGCTCAGCTCATCACGCGCGATCTGTTCCCCCCGGGGGGCGCGGGCGACTACACCTACGATCAAGCCATTCAGGGATTCGGGGCGCGCAGTCTGTTCCGCGAGCCACGCAAGACATTCCGGTTGACGGTTTCGACCACCTTCTAAGAAGAAACAAAAACCACGGCATCCATTTCATTGATCGCGGGCCGGTCTCGGCCGGTGTTCGACTAAAAAAACACTGGGAGCACTCTCGGAGTCACACAACCCGCGAACCTGCCAACTTGCTACGTCGCGAAGCAACGCCAACTCGCCAAGAATTTGAAACCCGAAATTCGCTTCATCCATCGCGGGTCGGCAACGCCGGTGGAGCAATAAAAAGAAAAAACTGGGTGCCCCATCCAAGCTCTGTTTGGGTGGGTTTTCATCCCTGGGGTCGAAAACCCACAGTGGTGCAATAAACAGAAACTGGGACACGGTCGACGCACGAAACCCGCTGACTCGCTATGGTCGCGAAGCGACGCCGACTTGCTTAAAACACAAAACAGGGAAACCCATCCATCGCAGATGCGGTAATTCCGGTAATTGGACTCTTCCCTGATCTCTGATCCCTACCCGCGTTGCGTAATTCGCTTGACGGCCAAGGTTTCCTCGGGCACTCTGGCTGGCATGCAACTACTCGGAATTTCAGACAAAAAAGAACGCGATGACGGCCGTCTGAAGAGTATCTTCTGGCCTACGGTCGAGAACCAATGGGATGTCGATCACCTGTGCAGGCAGGGATTCTGGATCTGCACCATCATTGCCGCAGTTCAACTGATCCTGTCGTTTTTTCGGGAACCGGGTTGACCCAGGTCTTCGCCGTGGCGGCTGCCGTCGTGTTTGCGATTGGTGGGATGGGAGTGAGGGAGGCCAGTTGGCCGGCTGCGGCCATGGTGTTTGTCTTGTACTCCATGAACCTGTTGTACGGAATCGCGACCGGCCACTTCCCCGGCGTAATCACGATCATTGCCACCGGCATATTGCTGGCGAACGTGCGGGCCGCGTTCATCGCGTCCACCTGGAAGCCGCCGGCCGAAGGGGAAGACCGCCCCACCCGGTTCAGCGAGACTCTCGGCGACAAACTCCCCGATCAGATCCCCGCAAAGCTGTGGCCGGCGCTGCAGATCCCGTTCTTCGGGCTGGCCTCGCTGCTTCTGCTGCTCAGCATCGCTGGGTCGCTCCTCCTGATCCTGAAGCGAATGGGCGTCTTGGGCCATCCGGGCGCGGTTCAACCCTGAGCACCTCGGTCCTCGTTTCGCCCTGACCCCTGATCCCTGTTCTCTCGTTTGACGCTCCCATGCGGCGCTCCTATAATCCATACAGTTCCTGCTGCGTCTCCGTCCGCGTCCTGTTCTCTGCTCCGGCCGGGGTAGAGACCCCCCTAAGATGACGAGAGGTTTCTCAGGAGGCACAGGCCTGTGATTTCAGGCATTCAGGGATTCTAAGGAGTTTTCGATTCAAATGAAGCATTCTCTTGCATTAGCAGTATTGATGGCCTCGGGCGTAGTCCTGGGTGCTGCCGCCCAAACGCCGGCGGAGTCCGCCGCAGCCGCAGCGCCTGCCAACACACCGGCCACCACCGCCGCGGCCGTCACCACCCCCAGGATTGCAGTAGTCGCATTCCAGGTGGCGGTTAGCCAGACCAACGAGTTTCAGCGCGATTTTGCCGACCTGCAGAAGAAGTACGACCCCAAGCGGCAGCAACTCAAGGCGCTCAACGACGAAGTCGAAAACCTGACCAAGCAGCTGCAGACGCAAGGCGACAAGCTGAGCGACGCTGAGCGGGCCAGCCGGGCCAAGACCCTCGACGACAAGAAGAAGCAACTGCAGCGCGACGGCGAGGACGCTTCAAACGACTTCCAGGGCGAGATGCAGGAGATGTATAACGGCCTGGCTTCGAAGGTCTACGACGTGCTTTCGACCTACGCTCAGCAGAAGGGCTACACGCTGGTCCTGGACGTGGCCCAGCAGCAGACCCCGGTGCTGTACGCGGTGGATTCGACCAATATCACCAAACCGATCATCGACGCGTACAACGTGAAATCCGGTGTACCGGCGCCTCCGACCCCGCCCGCAGGAGCGGCTCCCAGTGCCCCGGCTCCGGCTCCCAGGCCCACGGCTCCCAAGACTCCGCCGACCAGCCACTAAATCCACTGAAGTTGCCTCGAAGCCCCGCTCAGGCGGGGCTTCGAACGTTTGGGCGCAGCCCATGGCCGGGAGGGAAATGTCAGTCCGAAGGGGCTTGTTCCAGGACCCTCTCGAGAAAATCGCCGTCCGCGTTTCCACCCCTGGTGAGAAACCGCGGTCCAGTTATTTCCCACAAAATGCAATGGTTGCCTATCTCGTAAATTTATTTTTAC
>Ga0070717_10002597_pt1 | contig 12744 bp, 8 predicted proteins | sample LARL113metaG_FD_71366 | JGI IMG/M metagenome (GOLD analysis project Ga0070717, IMG submission 71366) | Corn, switchgrass and miscanthus rhizosphere microbial communities from Kellogg Biological Station, Michigan, USA - LAR L11-3 metaG | ecosystem: Host-associated > Plants > Roots > Rhizosphere ...
CCGCGCACGCTTACTTTGTCGATGGCGGACGAGTCACCGGATGGGCGCGCGGCCCGGCGCCATCGAAAATGTCGGTGCCGGAAGATCTGGTGATTGAAAGACGCAAAGCAGAAGCAGAAAGGGCAACAGTTGCACGAAAACAAGAGACCAATCCCGAACCGGAGAAGCATGTCGCCGCCGCAGCACCGGAACCGGCGAAAAAAGCGAAGATTGAACCGGCGAAACTGCAGCCGATTCCGAGTAAGCCGAAAACGAAATCAGAAAAGTTAGAGGTCGCTTCTTCTGAGAAACCCGCGCCGGAAATCACGCCAGCAGTTGCAGAGAAACCGAGTGAGGCCGCAGCCACTCCCAGCCCGAGCCGGGCGTTTGATGAACCGACGGCAATCCCAAAAATTGCAACAATCAAGCCAACTCCGGTTGCGCCGGAAAATGCTCAACGACGTGAGTCGGAGAGGCAGCTCACAGAATCAACCCAACCCTCGATTCAGGAAACTCCGCCTGCCGCAGAAAAGTCCGCAACCGAAGGGAAAACAGAAATTGCCCATGAATCTTCGCCTGCCCGGGCCACAAAAGAAACTCCGGCCGATGTTTCTGTAAACGCGCTCGTCGGTCCGCCGTCTTCCTTGCGCACAACTTCAATTCCCGAGACGTCTCCCGAAAAATCCGAGACCCGGTCGTTGGCGAGCGAAAATGCGCCGCTCACGGAGACCGAAGCGGTCGATCTTGCGGACACGGAAGCGCGTATTCAGGGTTACCAACCCGACGACTACGAGCGCCCAAGAGTCGACCACTCTAGAGTGAAAGGAAAATGGTCGCTCTTTTACAGTCTAAGGAAAAGTGAAGCTGGAAGCGACAAGCCGGCAACGTTCACCATCACCGTCGAAGACAAGACGCGGAAAGTAGAAATTAGGAGGTAGGTCCGAGCTCGCCACGGGATGAGTCCGTGTCGCCGCGGCAACCGGACCGGACTCGCCTTTTAACAAACCGGCAATCCCGGTTGTTGCCGCGGTGTTAAGCCGAGGAACGCGATCGCCTGAAAAAAAAGTGCTCTCAGGAGGGGTTTTTATTAGCTGTGCGGACTTTCCTGTTGTGGAACGAAGTGGCGATGAACTACAATCGGCGTCCTGATGAAGGCGCGTTTACTTATCGTCTGCGGAGCATCTCTATCGGTCCTGATCTTCGCGAAGGGCACACTGGCCGACGGCACATATCAACGCACCGATGACCGAAAAAAAGCTTTAGTTTGGAATAACGATCCAAAACCCGAAGACGCGGTGTCCTGGTCGGGCGACAAAGATCGGGATGGTTACGCCACCGGCCCCGGCACGCTCACCTGGTTCCGCGCTGATCGTAAACCTATGACCGGGTCAAACATTTTCGGGAACACGAAAACTCCGATCAGCAATTATACCGGCACGATGGTGCACGGGAAACTCAGCGGCAGCGTCACCACCGTTGATCACGGGAAAACATATCACGCGACGTTCGCCGACGGTCGCAAAAAAGGCAGCTGGATGGCCGGGTCTTTAATTACAAAGGCGGAGAGTGCGGAGCCGACCGTCACTGCCGAAAAACCTGAGCGCGCCGACCCCGCCACAGCGAACCAAGTTGCGAGCGAGGCAGAGAGCACGGAAAAAATTTCAGGAAAAAAGAGCCAAGCTCGCGTTGCGGAAGAGAAAACGGCCGACGTTCCGGCAGCAGGACCAGGTGAAGAAGAAGAGGTCAGCGGTCAGAAGTCAGGAATCACCAAATCAGCGGCGGCGAAAGAAGAGAACGCCGGGCCTGCGCAGAAAATTTCTCAGCCGCGGGTAGCTCAAGCTTCGAGCGAAGAACCGGACCAATCGGCCACGCCACGAGAGCCCGTGACTCGGAAAGCGGCACTCGCGCCCGGCGCTGTTCGCCCGATTGACCGACCGACTCGCACCGTAACCAAAAAGTCGGAGACCGAGCCGACCGTGCAGTCTGAGCGCGCAAAGCCGGAACGAATCGAAAAAGCAACAACGGTAGTCAAGCCTGCCTCCTCTCAACCACCTGAAGCGGACACGCAGTTAAGTGAAGATATACCAGCGGAAGGACCGGCGGCGGAAACGAAAGAAGAAAACGTTCAACGCTCAACCACCGCCAGTCCGGTCGAAGCCTCGCCGCGGAGAGCTCGAACCAACGCTCAACAGTCATCGGCAGAATCCTCCCAACCTTCGGCAGAGGAGAGTCCGGTCGATGATTCCATCCGGACATTGACCGGTCCGCCTTCGTCGCTTCACGTCAACGCGCCGCCGCCGCCGGAAACAAATCCGCCAACGCAAATTCCGACGCCTTCGACCGCAGCCGCATCACCGCCGCCGGCGCCGGCTGGTCCAAAGTTAACTGCGGTCAACGCAATGGACATTGCTGATATTGAAGCGCGCACGAAAGGATACGATTTGGGTGAGTATCAGTTGCCCAAAGCCGAATACAATTCGACCACCGACACCTGGTCGGTGACTTACATTCCGCGCGATGCGGACAGCACCGCTAAGAAGCTGAACGTAACAATCCAAGACAAAAACGGCAAAGCCGAAGTCAAAAAATAGAACTTACCGTTCTACTTTTCGTTAATCGTTATTTGTTCCTAGTCCGAATCACTAATAGGGAATAACAAACAACTTCCGAACATTCGTCCGCGCCCGCAAGAATCGGGTGGGCTGCGCCACGCCGCGTTGTAAGCTGCTTGGCCAAATCCATGAGTCATCCAAAGGAACGCGACTACGTTCTCGGGACGCACGAAGCGGAACTAGAGCGATTAGGCGTCCAACATCGTGCCTGGCGCCCGGTCGTTTTGGATTGCTGGAAAAAAGCCGGTGTAACTGCCGGAAGCCGCGTCCTCGACGTCGGCGCCGGTCCCGGCTATGGAACTGTCGATCTTGCCGAGATCGTTGGAGCGAGCGGTCGGGCGGTTGCTGTCGAACGGTCGACGAATTTTGTAAACTTCATCCGCGCGAAATCACTCTCAAATGTCGAAGTTCACGAACTCGACTTAATGACTGACGATTTGCCGCAAGGTCCGTTCGATTTCAGCTGGTGTCGTTGGGTGCTTTGTTTTGTTTCGGACCCGGAACTGCTGGTCAAAAAACTCGCGGACGTGATCCGACCAGGCGGTCGCACGATCTTTCACGAGTACGGCCATTACACGACCTGGAAATTTTTCCCGCGGCGCGCGAGCCTGGAAGAATTCCGGACACATGTCATCGCGACTTGGCGCGAGGCCGGCGGCGACCCAGACACTGGTCTGCAATTACCGTCATGGCTGACGAACAACGGATTCGCCGTCCGCTCGGTTGAGCCGCGAATTTTTTGTCTACGGCCGAGCGATTATATGTGGCAATGGCCGTCACGGTTCATTCAAGTTCATCTGTTGCGATTGCTCGAACTCGGACAAATCGAAGCCTCGTTTGCCGATCAAGTCCGCTCCGACCTGGCGGCAGCTGAAAAAGAAGAGCCCTCGTTCATGCTCACGCCACTCGTGCTTGAGATCGTTGCTGAAAAAGTGTAACCACAACGACCGAAACCGTTACATGAAAGATCTGACCGAAGGCTCAGTCGTTAAACATCTGCTTCACATGTCCGCGTTCATGGCGGTGAGCATGGTGGCGCAAACGCTTTATTTGCTGGCGGATCTTTTTTGGGTCGGACGCCTCGGCAAGGAAGCTATCGCCGCCGTTGGTATAGCCGGAAGTTTGATGATGATCGTGATGGCATTGACTCAGACGCTCGGTGTCGGGACAACGGCGTTAATCTCACAAGCCGCCGGCCGAAAAGATCAACCACACGCCGAGTTCGTCTTCAATCAATCCTGCATGATGTCGATCTTGATCGCGTTCGGGCTTGGGATTCTCGGCTTTCTCTCAATCGACGCTTACACGACAGCGCTGAGTGCGGATGCCGCTACCGCGCGACTGGCCAAGGCTTATCTCTATTGGTTTCTGCCGGCGTTGATGCTGCAATTTCCGCTGATCTCAGTGGGCTCGGCGCTGCGCGCGACTGGAATCGTGCAGGCGCCAGTGATGATCCAAGTGCTCACCGTGTTTCTTAACATGGCGCTGGCGCCGTTCTTAATTTTCGGAATCGGACCGTGGCCAAAGCTTGGCGTCACCGGCGCGGCGCTGGCCACGTTCATCTCAATTTTTGTCGGCGTCGTGCTGATCGTCATCTATTTTGAAAAGAAATATCACTATCTGCGATTCCGGTTCGACCAATTTCGCCCGAAGATGAAAATCTGGTGGGCGATGTTACGCATTGGCCTGCCCGCCGGCGCGGAGTTCGTGTTGCTCTTCTTTTATATCGCGCTGGTTTACAAAATCATCACTGGCTTTGGGCCTGCGGCGCAAGCCGGTTTCGGCGTCGGCGCGCGGGTGATGCAAGCGCTCTTTCTGCCGGTGGTCGCCCTCAGTTTCGCGGTCTCACCGATGGTCGGGCAAAACTTTGGAGGCCGAAAAGCCGAACGCGTTCGGCATTCAATTTACTCCGGACTCGGGCTCGCGATCGCGTTGATGCTGGTGCTGGCAGTGATCACTTGGTCTGCGCCCGGCGCGATGATCCGATTTTTTTCCAAAGACCCGCAAGTCATCGCCTTCGGGCGCGATTATCTCACCATCGTCGCATTCAACTTCGTTGCCGCCGGAGTTGTCTTCACTAGCTCGAGCGTTTTTCAGGGGCTCGGCAATACGATGCCGCCATTGCTCAGCTCAGCGACACGCTTGATCATTTTCTGGCTGCCGGCGCTAATGATTGCGCGCACGCCGCACTTCGAAATTAAATACGTCTGGTATTTGTCGGTCGGTTCACAAGTTCTTCAGGCTTGCTTCAATCTCTTGTTGTTGCGCCGTGAATTGCACAAGAAGCTCCGTTTCGAAGAGGACGCCGATTTCGTTCCGGCGAGCGCGACCGCGTCGTAAAAATTCAGTTCTTGCATTCGGCTGGTTGAAAAACCAGCTTTCAGGCTCCGTTTTCAATCCTGCACTTATGCGCTCTCGAACTCTTCTTTTAGCCTCGATTTTTCCGTTGTTGTCGATCCTTCACGCTTCGGCGCAGTCGTTGCCGAACACCACGCGTCTTCTTCGTTTCCCGACAACAAATGACCACGAAATTGTTTTTTGCTACGCGGGCGAGCTTTACACCGTTGGCAAAGATGGCGGGATCGCGCGGCGTTTGACGAGCGGCCCCGGTTACACTTCGTTTCCGCGCTTTTCCCCAGACGGGAAACAGGTTGCCTTTACTTCGGAGTACGATGGCAACCGTGAAGTTTATGTGATGCCAGCCGATGGCGGCACTCCGAAACGTCTCACGATTTCGGCCACGCTCGGTCGCGACGATGTCTCGGATCGGATGGGACCGAATAACATCGTGATGGCGTGGGAGAACACCAAACCGCTGATCGTGTTTCGTTCGCGAATGAAATCGTTCAACGATTTCATCGGATCGCTCTTCACGGTTGGCCTCGACGCCGAACTGCCGCGGCAAGTCCCGGTGCCACGCGGCGGATTCACCTCCTTTTCACCGGACGATTCGAAAATGGTGTTCAATCGCGTCTTCCGCGAATTCCGGACCTGGAAACATTATCGCGGTGGAATGGCCGACGATATTTGGATCCACGATTTCAAAACCGGTGCGACCGAAAACTTGACCAACAACCCGGGGCAGGACATCTGCCCGATGTGGGGACCGGACAACAAAATCTATTTCATCTCCGACCGCGACGGCCGGATGAACTTGTTCGTTGTCGATCTTACCTCGAAGGACACGAAACAGCTGACCAGCTTTAAAGATTTCGACATCAAATTTCCTTCGATCGGGAAGGAATCGATCGTTTTCGAACAAGCCGGCTACATCTGGCGCTACCATTTGAGGACCGGCCAGGCCACGCCATTGCCAATCGAGATCAAGGAAGATTTCGCCATCGGCAGATCGGCGCTGGTTGATGCAGCCAAACACATCGAGTCGGTGGAGCTCGCGCCAGATGGCGAACGGACGATCGTGGTCGCGCGCGGGGATCTTTTCTCGGTGCCGGCGAAGAACGGCACCCCGCGCAACCTGACCAAGACATCAAACGCCCATGAGCGCGACGCCGTGTGGTCGCCCGACGGAAAATGGATCGCCTACAATTCGGACGTTACCGGTGAAAATGAATTGTATGTGCGGGCACAGGATGGCACCGGCGACGCCGTTCAGTTAACCAGCGGAGCGGATACGTATTATTACGCAGCGAAATGGTCACCCGACAGTAAGAAGCTGCTCTGGAGCGATCGCTTGCAGCGACTGCGTTATGTCGACGTTGGCAGCAAGACGGTGACCCAAGTCGATCAGGACAAATACGGCGAGATCGAAGTTTTCAATTGGTCGCCGGACAGTCAGTGGGTCACGTGGGGACGGCCAGAGGAGAACGGATTGTCGCGCGTCTATCTTTATTCGCTGGCGAGCAAGCAACAGACTGCGGTCACAGACAATTGGTACGGGTCGGGCGAGCCGGTGTTCAGCGATGACGGAAAATATCTAATTCTGAGTTCCGCGCGCGATTTCAAAACGACTTTCGGCGACGAAGAGTTCACCAACATTTATCGCGACATGGAACGCGTTTATCTGGTCACATTGTCGAAGGAAACAGAGAACCCGCTCGGGCCGAAGAGTGATGAAGTAGGAAAGGCGGAACAAAAACGCGAGAAGGAAAAAGCGAAGGAAGCGGAGGAGAAAAAACCGGAAGCGAAACCGACAGCAACAGCCGGCGTCAAAAAGCCCGAAGAAAAGAAACCGGAAATCGCGAAAAAGCCGGTGGTGGTCAAAGTCGATACCGAGGGAATTCAAAACCGCATCGTCGGCCTCGAGATCACGCCTGGAAATTATCGCGATATCCGAACGGTGGAGGATCGCATCTTTTATCTGCGTCGGACTGCGGCGGATGATGTCGGCGAAGATGAGGACGACGGTGGCGACGGACGCGATCGGAAATCACATCTTTGTTCCTACAGCTTGGAAGATCGCAAGGAAACGGTCATCGGCGACGTAAACAATTACCAGATCACGGTCGACGGAAAAAGGATGCTGGTAAAAATCAAAAAGGATTACGCCATCATCGATCTGCCCAAGGACAAGATCGAGACCAAGGATCACGAACACAAAATCGAAGGGCTGGACATGCAGCTCGACCGCCACGCCGAGTGGAGCCAGATCTATTTCGAATGCTGGCGGCACATGCGCGATTTCTTCTACGCGCCGAACATGAACGGCGTCGATTGGAAGGCAATGCGCGACAAATACGCCGCGCTTGTTCCGTTCGTGAATCATCGAAACGATCTCACTTACCTGCTTGGCGAATTGATTGGCGAATTGAACAGCGGCCATACCTACGTCGCAGGTGGCGAGCGCCCGGACACGCCGCGGGTGAAACTCGGTTTGCTCGGCGCCGAACTTTCGCGCGATCCCGCGACTAAGGCCTACAAGATCGATCGCATTTTGCCGGGCGAGAACTGGGACAAGCAGACGCGCTCCCCGCTTACCGCCGTCGGCGTGAATGTGAAGGCCGGCGATTACATCCTCGCCATCAACGGTACGTCGGTCTCCTCGCTTCCGAATATTTATCAGGCGCTGATCGGCACCTCCGACAAACAGGTGACCCTACGCGTCAATTCGAAGCCGTCAGACGCAGGCGCTCGCGACGTGACCGTGGTGCCGACCGCTAACGAAGGCCCGCTCTATTATTTAGATTGGGTCCAAAAAAATATCGATTACGTGACCAAGAAAACGAACGGCGACGTCGGTTACCTTCACATTCCAGACATGGGACGTCCCGGGTTGAACGAATTCACCAAGCTCTACTTTCCGCAAATTCGAAAGCACGCGTTGATTGTCGATGTTCGCGGAAACGGCGGCGGATTCGTTTCGCCCTTGGTGGTCGAACGATTGCGGCGCGCGTTCGTGATGGTGGGGATCGCACGGAACGGAATGCCGCAACCCGATCCCGCGCACGCCTTCATGGGTCCGATGGTCACGTTGATCAACGAATTCTCCGCCTCGGACGGCGATATCTTTCCGTTCCGCTTCAAAACGCTTGGTCTCGGCAAGCTAATCGGCAAACGGACCTGGGGCGGTGTGGTTGGCATTCGCAATTCGCTTCCGCTAGTTGACGGCGGCAATTTTTTCAAACCGGAATTCGCGCTTTATTCTAAAGAGGGAAAGGATTGGATCATCGAAGGACACGGTGTTGATCCCGATATCGTTGTCGACAACGACCCAACGAAGGAATTCAACGGCGAAGATCAACAACTCGATCGCGCGATCCAGCAGATCGAAGAAGAGTTAAAAACAAAACGCTACGAGTTGCCTTCGCCGCCGCCGTATCCCGACCGGAATCCAGAGCACGCGACACACTGACTTGTCATCCCGAGCGCAAGCGAGGGATCTCACAGTCGGAGCTTGGATCACACGGGATACTCCGCGTGATCAGCGAAGCTTGTGAGATCCTTCGCTCCGTTCAGCATGACAGAGATGTTCATTTGAACTTGCATCAGCGAATTAATGGGCCGATGCTTCGTTCATGCTAACCCCTCGACCCGCCTTCGCCGAATGCCAATTCGGCTCGGACATTCGGCGCGGCAAGCAGCGAAAATCGGTGCGAATGAACAGATAAATTATGCTAACTGATCGGCAAAGGCGCGTGCTGGATTTCATTCAACGCGAGCAGCGCGAGAAAGGACTCACGCCGAGCACGCGCGAAATCCAAAGTCATTTTCGTTTCGCCAGTCAGACTTCGGTCATGCAATACATTGCCGCGCTGGAGCGAAAAGGGTTTCTGCAACGCCACGCCGGCAAAGCGCGCGCATTGATCACGCCGGTGCAAAAAGTGCGAATCCACGATGTGCCGATCTACGGCCAAATTCCGGCGGGAATGTCGGCCCTGACCGAGCAAGACATCGAAGGTCACGTCTCGCTCGATACGCGCTCGGCCAATGTTTCAAAAAATCAGGGGACATTCGCTCTGCGCGTTCGCGGCGATTCGATGACGGGCGCGCACATTTTGGACGGCGACATCGTTATTCTGGAACAAAGCAAGGACGTCCATAACGGCGATATCGTTGCCGCGCTGATCGACGGCGAAACCACATTGAAGCGCTACGTCGTCGATCGTGGCCGGCCTTATCTAAAAGCGGAAAATCCGCGCTATCCGAATCTGATTCCCGCCCGCGAATTAAAAATCCAGGGCGTGATGGTCTCGCTCGTCCGCAAACACGAGCGCCGGAAGAAACACTAGGGCGCCAGAGCTCTTCCTCTTCGTTCTTCCACTTAATCTTGATCAGAAGACGAAGACTAAGAGGAGGAGAAAGATTATTTAATGTTCACTTGAACATATCTCAATTAATGCCATTATCCCTTCGTGGGACCGGGCAATAAGCTTATCGATCTTCGGAAACTCCTGGCGGAGCGATTTCCCCGCCCTTCTTCGCCACCGACATCGGTTCTACCGACCGGAGTCGAATTTCTTGATCAAATCACGGCCCCCGGCGGCGGACTCCCAAAAAGTGCGATTACGGAATTAATCACACCGCAAACCAGCGCCGGCAGCGCTTCGCTCATTCACGCGCTTCTGTGCTCGGCCCAACGTGATCGCCATTTCATCGCATTGATTGATGGCACTGATTCGTTCGATCCGGGTTCATCGGATAAGGCGGCGTTGCAGCATTTGCTTTGGGTCCGCTGCCGGAAAGCATTCGACGCCATCAAAGCGGCCGATCTTCTTTTGCGCGATGGCAATTTCCCGCTGGTGATTGTCGATCTTGTTCTGAACTCGCTTGAGGAGCTTCGTAAAATTCCGCAGACGAGCTGGTATCGTTTGCAACGGCTGGTCGAAGCTGTGTCGACTGCATGTCTCATCATTAATCGGCACGGAATAGTCGCCAGCTCGCAATTGAAAATCGTTCTCGAAAATTCATGGATGCTTCCCGATCTCGAAAACGAAAACGCGATTTCGAATCTGCGCTTCCGAATTCAGCGATCCCATTTGCAACTCGCAATCCGCAATTCGCAATCCGCAATCAGTTAAAATGTTTGCCACCCTTTATCTTCCGAATTTTTATTTACAGGCTGCGGTCCGGCACCATCCGAAGTTGCGCGCCCAGCCGGTCGGATTGATCGATCCCAGTCACAAAAAAGTCGCGATTATTGAGTTGAACGATGCGGCCGAAAAAGCAGGCGTAATCAAGGGCATGACCCCGAGCCAGGCGCTGGCGCGTTGTTTGCAGGTCGCCATCCGCACCCGTGAACGCGCGCAGGAAAAATTGATCGATGAAATTTTATTGCAACATGCCTTCATGCTGTCGCCGTTTGTGGAAGCGACCGCCCCCGGCGTTTGCACCGTCCAGTTTATGGACAACCGTCAATTGATCGCCAAAGCATCGCGCGTTCTGGGAAAATTGGAGAAATGCGAAATCCGCGCCCACATCGGCATTGCCTCATTGCCCGATACCAGTTTACTGGCAGCGCATCTGGCCCGGCCAATTTTACAGATCGACGACCCGAAAGAATTTCTCGCGCCGTTGCCGATCGAGATGCTGGCGATCGTTTAGACGAAACTGAATGCAGGCGAGGACGCCTGCCACCACAAATTCAAGCGGGAACCGGTTTGCGCTCGATAACTAAACCGTAAACAAAACCGCCGAGCGCGCCGCCGATCAACGGTCCGATCCAGTAAACGTAATGATCGTGCCAGAACCAAGAGGCGAGCGCCGGACCGAACACGCGCGCCGGATTCATTGCCGCGCCGGTTAGCGGGCCGCCGAACAGAATATCAAGTGTGATAGTTGCGCCGATCGCAAATCCAGCGACACCTGCTCCGCGCGATCGTTGATCAACCGCCGTCCCACAAATAACAAAGACGAGGAAGAAAGTAAGAATCGCTTCGACCAAAATTCCCTGCATCCCGCTCAGATTGATCGCGAGCTGTGGCGTTCCCATTACCACAACATCGCGACCGAAGAGACCGAGACAAATCAGGGCCGCCGTGAAACCACCGAGAAGCTGCGCCACCCAGTAGCGCAGCGCTTTGTCCAAGGTCGTGTGACCGCCACAAAGCAGACCGAACGTGACTGCCGGATTGAAGTTGCCGCCCGAGATATGCAGCGTGGCACAGACAAATGCGGCGATTGTTAGGCCGTGGGCGAGCGCGACGCCGAGGACGTCGTGCCCGGCAGTCTTGATCGCGCCGATGCCGACAAAAATTAAAGCGAACGTTCCAACAAATTCCGCGAGCAAAGGACGAAATTTTTCCATGTCGCAATGAGATCAAATTGGGCGCTCTGTGACAATCTTGTTGTAGCCGCGGCCCTGTGGGCCGCGTGCGCACGTCCCGCAGGGACGTGGCGACACGCATTAGCCGCCGGCGTAGTTCGGATATTTTTCGCGTAATTCCCGCGCGACTTTATCGGCCTCGGCTGCTTTTCCAGCGCGTTGATAAGCGGTCGCTGCCTTCTTCAACGCCCGCGGCGTGATCGCCGGATCGTCGTAGAGTAAGGCGACGCCCATGAATGCTTTGCTCGCTTCCTCAAAATTTCCGCGTTCGAATTGCACGTCTCCCGCGAGCAAACGCGCCTGCGCATTCACCTGTCCTTCCGGCTGGAGCACCATAATTTGCTCCGCAATTTTCTGGGCGTCATCCGGTTTATGGGCCGCAATCTTCACGTCGCCCAGCTTCAACAAAACTTTCGCCTTCCCCGCCGGATCGGTCGCAACTTGCAAATATTTGCCGAGCGCGTTTTCCGATTCATCAAACTTTTGCTGCTTGGCCGCGGCGTCGCCGAGATAAAACCAGAAATCCGGTTTGACCGGCGGATTTTCGATCTTGCCAAGCACACCGAGATATTTCTCGGCCGCGCCATAATTTTTCTCGTTGTAGTATTCAATTCCAAGCCACTCGAGAATTTCGGCCGGAATCGTGCCGGCCGCGTTCGCCGCGAGAAAAGCGTCCACCTCTCGGGTGACTGCCGCGCGATCGTGCAAACCAAAGTAGGACGAAATGATGCGAATTGTCGCCTGAACGTAGTAACGATCCTTATCGAGTTGGCGTGCCGTATTCAGCTCGGACAATGCTGGTTTATAGTCCTTCGTTTCAAACGCAGACTTGCCAATGTAGTAATGCGCCATCGGCGTCGCCGCGCTCTTTGGAAATTCTTTCAGTAGTTGGCGAAACGCTTCGCTCATTCCTTTTGGGTTTTGCTGCTGACCCAAAATGAGCGCCTTGTGTTGCAATGCTTCCTCGCGCTCATGCGCACCGGAATATTTCAAGATCGCGTTCCAATCTGATAGAGCGGCGTCGTAGTTCTTGTCGCTCTCGTAGGTTTCCGCGCGACGGGCAAAAGCCGAAGTCGCAAGCGGACTGTCAGGGAAAGCTTGAACGAAAAAACCGAGCGCCTCGACGATTCCGGGAACGTCTTTCATTTGCAGGTAACAAGAGCCGAGTTGGTAGGCCGCTTCGGCGCGCAGTTTCGGCGCAAGCTGCGACGCGCGCAGCTCGGCAAAAATGGGCGCGGCCCGCGGATAGTTTTGTTGTTTATAAAGCGCCTCAGCCTTGAACAGTTTCGCCTGATCGGCCCGCTCAGCCGGAGGATTGGTAGCGAGAAATTCGTCGACCTCCGGTGGCAGCGTTGATGGATCGGAGTTATAAATGTTGATCAGCCGTTCAAACGCGGCCTCTTTGGCTTCTTCGCGACTGGGATATTTGTCGAT
>Ga0070717_10002598_pt1 | contig 12743 bp, 11 predicted proteins | sample LARL113metaG_FD_71366 | JGI IMG/M metagenome (GOLD analysis project Ga0070717, IMG submission 71366) | Corn, switchgrass and miscanthus rhizosphere microbial communities from Kellogg Biological Station, Michigan, USA - LAR L11-3 metaG | ecosystem: Host-associated > Plants > Roots > Rhizosphere ...
CCACCAGGTAGCCAATGGCCCCCGTTATTGACCAGACTCCCAGCCGATGAATCAACTCTGAACCGTTCGTTGCAGATTCAGTAGGCATCGCCGGCCCTTAGTTAGCCCCTAAACAAATACGAAGGATTCAACTCCGGGAAGTTTCCCTTCGAGATCGGTCCGGATGATGCTTCCGGCGGGAGCGTCAGCTTCGAACTTGGCACATCCACTCACGACACCATCGAACTTCGGGATGGCAGCGTATTAACAGGAGATCTCGTGTCTGTCTCGGGCATCGAAGTCGTCATCAAAGTTGGCGGTTCCGACCAGCGCTTGAATCGCAACCAAGTCAAGCGCATCTTGCTCGTGGAGCGAGAGGCGCCGACGCAATAAACACGTGAAGCGTGCAAGACGGCAGCGACCCTCCCTGCCTCCAATTTCGGAGGAGATGAAGGCGTGGTCAGCCGCATTGGTGGACCAGGTGACGGGTTGGCCGCACGTGAGTACGCGCGCTTTCTTTGGCTTCACGGCGCTCTACCGCGAAAAGAGCATGTTTGGGCTGCTGCCGCGCACTCGTGGGATGAGAACTGCCAACTCGCTCGCGTTCAAACTGGAAGCCAAAACCACTGCCGTCCTTGCCAGGCTCGACAAGGACCCTCGCATCGCATCGACGCAACTGCAGAAGACGCGCTGGTTCACTTTCGAAGTCTCATCGAACGCCGACTTGCATGATGTCGTGCACTGGCTGGGGCAGGCCTACGAAGCGGCGGGTAGAACATAAAGTCCGATAGCTTTCCGCCCCTTGTGATCCAAATCACACCGGCGTATACTTAGTTCGAACGATCGTTCGAATTAGTGGCTTTTGGATTATGGGCACTCCTTCGACCCCAACCCAATTTACCGCCCGACGCAACCGCGCCATCGCCGCTCCAGCGACACGCTACGACAAGCGTCTGGCCGAAATTATTGTTCACGCCACTGAGGTCTTCTGCAAGAAGGGATACGAAGGCGCGTCGATGCGCGATTTATCGCGCGCGAGCGGCATGTCGCTGGCAGGACTTTATTACTACTTCGAATCCAAAGAGCGCTTGTTGTATCTCATCCAGAAGCACACCTTCACCACGATTGTGCAGCGGCTGAAAGCGCGACTGGAAGGCGTAAGCGACGCAGAAGAGCGCATCCGTATTTTCATTCTCAACCACCTGGAATATTTTCTTGCCAACCAGGCGGCTATGAAGGTGCTCTCACATGAGGCTGAGGCGCTGAAGAACGGTTTCGCCTCGGAAGTGGCCGCGATCAAACGCGAGTACTACCGGATTTGCGTGGGCTTGCTCGATGACTTGAAGAACAAACACGGCTTGCAGTTTTCCACGCGCATTGCCGTGCTCAGCCTGTTCGGCATGATGAACTGGATCTACACCTGGCACAACCCACGGGTGGACGCGGATGCCGCGTCGATTGCCGGCGAGATGGGCGATACTTTTCTGCGCGGTGTGCTGGATAACAAGAAGCGCGGGAACGGACGCTGAGCCGAAAACTGTTGAGCACCGGGACACCAGATTCCTCGCTGCTCGGAATGACAAAGTTTACGGAAACGGTAAGGAGACACAAACATGGCGACAACTGTGCAGCCGGACACCGGCGAAACCACCAAGCAGCTAGTGAACTACCGCACCGACGACGGCGTCGCGGTCATTGAAATGTGCGATCCACCCGCGAACACCTACACCTACGAAATGAACCGGCAGCTTGACGAAGCGATCCTGAAGGCGCGCATGGACAATGACGTCTACGTGATCGTGATGACCGGAGCGGGCGACAAGTTTTTCTCCGCGGGCGCGAATATCAAGATGCTTTCCACCGTCGACCCAACTTTCAAATATTACTTCTGCCTGCACGCCAACGAAATGCTGTTGCGCCTGGAACACACGCCGAAGCTGGTGATTGCAGCCATTAACGGACATTGCGTAGGCGGCGGTCTGGAGATCGCGATGGCGGCCGATATTCGCATCGCGCGCAAGGACGCCGGCAAAATTGGTTTGCCGGAGGTGAACCTCGGCGTGCTCCCGGGTACCGGAGGAACGCAGCGCCTCTCGCGCATGGTGGGGAAGAGCAAGGCGATCGAACTGATGGTGACAGGCAATACCTTTTCGTTCGAAGAGGCCCGGGAACTTGGCATCGTGAACGACATCTTTGAGCGCGATGGCTTCATGGAGAACATCATGGAGTACGCCAAGCAGTTTTGCCCGCCCAACAAGGCGTCCAAAGCGGTGGGACGCATCAAACGCGCGGTGCAGACCGGCTGGGAGATTCCGATGGAGTCGGCCTTGGCGGTCGAGCGTGAAAATCAGCAGCTTTTGTTCCAGAGCGAAGACGCGAAAGAAGGCCTGGCGGCGTACGTGGAAAAGCGTCCGGCAAACTTCAAGGCAAAGTGATTCGCTCCTACGTGTGCGTCGGTGCGCTCTGTGGTTGAAAGGTTTTTATATGCCCGGAAAAGTAGCTAAAATCGGAACCTTCAGCGACTGGATCGGCTTGTTCAACGACTGGCGCAAGGAAATTGGGGTCAACACCGAAGACATCGATGCCTTTCATTTCGACACGTTGTACGGCGCCATCGACACGGAAGAGATCGAGTTCGGTTCCTACAAGGGCCGCCGCAAATGGGAAAACCTGCGCCAGATTCCCACGCAGCAGATGCGCGACGCGCTCATGAACATGATCGTCTACCAAGGCGACACGGAGTTCGCCAGCGTCGAACAGCAGCGCAACTTGCTGGAGAACGCGCCCACGGAATGGGATCGCCGGGCCATCACCCGCGTCATGATCGAAGAGATGCGCCACGGTTGGCAGATGTGCGCCCTGCTGGTCGACCACTTCGGCTACTCGGGCAAGGTCGAGGCGCAGAAAATGCTTGAGCGGCGCGCCTTTGAGAACAAGCGACTACTGGGCGCCTTTAACGTCGACGTCGACAACTGGATGGACTTCTTTACCTACACCGACTTCGTCGACCGCGACGGCAAGTTCCAATTGCAGATGCTCAAGTATTCCGCATTCGCTCCGCTGGGACGTTCGATGTCGTACATGCTGCGCGAAGAGGCCTTCCACATGGGCACGGGCAATGATGGCCTGCGCCGCATTGTGGAAGCGGGCGTGATCCCAGCCTGGCTGATTCAGAAATATCTTAACAAGTGGATTTCCAGTTCGTACGACCTGTTCGGCACCGACCACTCGTCGTCGGCGCACTGGGCCTACGTGTGGGGCGTCAAAGGCCGTTACGACGAGCCCAAGAACGACAAGGTTCCCGATCTCGATGACCTGAATGATTACAATCGCAACCTCTATCGTGACGAAGTTGCAGGACTCATCGAGCGCTTCAATCACTCGCTCAAGCCGGGCGAGCCCAAGCTTTATGCGCCGGACATCAAATTCAATCGCGCCATCGGCAAATGGGCGGGAAAGAAATTCCACGCGCAGACCGGGGAACCGCTTGACGATCGCGCCTACGAGGAGCACCTGAAAGAGTACACGCCGTCGGCAGAGGACAAGAAACTTCTGCTCGACATCATCAACACCGAAAAGAAATGGATCGCTGAAAAAACAGGCGCGCGTGATCCGCTCTCGACCATCGGAGAAGTACGGAAATCGGCGATCAACCTGTGAAACAATGCTGCTTGACTCGTTGGTGGGTGTTTTGATTTTAGCTGGCCAGATTTTGGGACGAGCACTGCTTCAGCAGTGTTGTTAGGTGCTTTAGCCGCAGAGGTTAGCAGGAAACCAGATCCATGCCGTCCACAGAGATAGCCTCATCCCGCCTCGCAGTCGACGTTGCTCCCCCGATTGCGCGAGTTACGTTGCGCCACCCGCCGGTGAACGTCATCGACATTCCGATGATGGAAGAACTCGCTCAATCTCTGGCGGAGATCGAAGCGCGGGAAGACATTTCCGTGATCGTTCTGATTGGGGACGACAAAGCCTTCTCCGCCGGCGTGGATGTCGCCGCTCACACGCCCGACAAAGTCGAGGAGATGTTGACGAAGTTCCATGCGGTAATCCGTGCGCTGGTGGCGACGAGAAAGGTGACGATTGGCGCCGTGCACGGGCACTGCCTGGGCGGAGGCGCAGAGCTGGCCCTGGTCTGCGACATCGTCTACACCACGGAATCGGCGCAGTGGGGATTCCCGGAGATCAAGCTGGGCTGCTATCCACCAATCGCTTGTACCGCGCTGGCAACGCTCATCGGACAAAAGCGCGCAGCGGAGTTGATACTGACGGGGCGGACAATCGGCGGGAAGGCGGCGGCGGAGGTTGGTCTGGCGAATCGTGCAGTACCTGAGAATGGTTTGTCCGTCGCCGTGGAGGAATGTATCGCGCATTTGTGCAAGCTGAGCCCAGCCGCGCTAGCAAAAGCCAAGAAAGCCTCCTATGCATGGGACTCGATGCACTTCGATAAAGGCCTGGCTCGTGCCGAGCGGATATATTTGGATGAACTGATGAAGACTTCGGATGTGCAGGAAGGGGTTCGCGCTTTCATGGAGCGGCGTGAGCCAAAGTGGACCGGGAAGTAACCGCTCTCAGAGAACAGGGGTCATGGAATACGAGGTCACTCCCGAAGAGGTGAAGAGCAAGCTGGACGCGAAGGTATCGTTCACGGTGCTCGATGTTCGCGAGCCCTGGGAGTTTGAAACTGCCCACATCGATGGCGCGAAATTAATGCCCATGGGCGATGTGCCGTCGCGAGCCCATCAAGAACTCGATCCTGAGGATCATCTCGTGGTGGTTTGCCACCACGGCGTGCGCTCGATGAATGTGACGGTATGGCTGCGGCAGCAAGGGTTCGAGAAGGCCCAGTCCATGCGAGGTGGCATCGATGCGTGGTCACGGCGTGTGGATACAAAAGTGCCGATGTACTGAAGAAGGCTATCAGCTATCAGCTTTCAGAAAAGGCCTTAGCTGAGGGCTGAGAGCTGAAAGCTCCCAATGAAAAAAGAACTCATCGAACTCCGGGTCAACGGCCGTGCTCGCGAGCTTGCCATCGAGCCCAGCGCGCTACTGCTCGACGTGCTGCGGAATGAATTGCAACTCACCGGCTCGAAGCGGGGCTGCGATGATTCGTCTTGCGGCGCTTGCACGGTGCTGGTCGATGGGGTTGCCATGATGTCGTGCACGTTGCTCGCGGCTAGTTGCGAAAGCCAGGAGATTACGACGGTCGAGGGAGTGAGCGAGCATGGCGCTCTGGCGTCGATCCAGAAGGCTTACGGCGACTGGGGAGGGGCGCAATGCGGCTATTGCACGCCTGGCTTCATGATGACCGTGAAGTCGTTGTTGGCGGAGAATCCTAATCCTTCCGAGGCTGACGTGCGCGCCGCGCTCAGCAGCAATCTTTGCCGCTGCACGGGTTACAGCCAGATGTATGAAGCCATCCGCTCCGCGATTGCGGCAGAACAAGAACGATCAATAGCGAAGTGACGGGGTGCAGCAGCTGAGAACCAGATTCCTCGCTTCGCCCGGAATGACAAGTCACGCTGAGAGATAAAGCGATACCGAATGACAAAATGACCGACTTCTCTGTTATCGGCAAGCCCACCGCGATGATCGACGCCGCCGATAAGACCACGGGCGCCGGCAAGTACACTGACGATCTCAGCGTGCCCGGCATGCTGATCGGCAGGATTCTGCATTCGCCGTATCCGCACGCGCGCATCAAGCGCATCGACACGACCCGGGCTGAAACGTGTGCCGGCGTCGTCGCGGTCGTCGTGGGCAAGGATGCTCCAAATCCTTACGGCATTCTTCCGGTCGGTCACGACGAATACGCGCTTGCGCCCGACAAGGTACGCTACGTGGGCGACAACGTTGCTTGTGTAGTTGCCGTCTCCGAAGCGATTGCCGAGAAAGCGCTTGAACTGATCGATGTCGAATACGAGGTGCTGCCCGCCTATTTCGATCCTGAAGGATCGATGAAGGCAAAGTCCGATCTTATTCACGACTCCAAGCCGCACAATTTGGAAAAAGATTATCACCACGTGTTCGGCGATCCAGATAGGGGCTTTGCCGAAGCCGATCAGGTGGCCGAGGCACGCTTCATCGCGAATGAAGTCACCCATGCGGCCATGGAGCCGCATTCCACACTGGCATCGTTTGAACTCGATCCCCATACTGGCAAGCTTGGGCGCCTGACCGTGTGGTCTTCCACGCAGGTTCCGTACTATCTGCAGCACAAACTGTCGCTCGTCCTGGAAATGCCAATGTCGCAGATTCGGGTGATCAAGCCTCTGGTGGGTGGAGGATTCGGCGGCAAGAGTGAAGTGATTCCGCTCGAAATCATCGCCGCAGTCGCTGCACGCAAGGCACAGGCGCCGGTGAAGATCACCTACACGCGCGAAGAAGTCTTCTGGGCTCACCGCGGGCGGCCGCGCACCATCATCGATTTGAAAACCGGCGTGACGAAGGACGGCCGCATCACCGCCGTAAAAGCACGCGTGGTGCAGGATGGCGGCGCTTACTGTTCCTACGGCGTCGTCACGATCCTTTATTCTGGTGCGCTGTTGGGCGCGCTCTACGACATCCCCAACATCCAATACGATGGATACCGCGTGCTGACCAACAAACCCGCGTGTGGCGCTATGCGCGGCCACGGTACCGTGAATGTCCGCTTCGCTTTCGAAACGCAACTCGACGAACTGGCGGCAAAAATCGGAATAGACCCGGCGGAGATTCGGCGGCGCAATCTTCTGCAGCCTCCGTGCATTACGGTGAATGGCCTGCGGGTGCAGAGTTACGGCCTGCCCGAATGCATCGAGAAGACAGTCGAGCGCTCGGGCTGGAAGCAGCGCAAAGGCAAGCTACCCAAGGGCCGTGGGCTGGGCATCGCGTGCAGCCACTACGTGAGCGGCGCGGCCAATTCGATTATTCGCTCCGACATGCCGCACTCGACGGTGAACATCAAAATCGATCGCGACGGCGGCGTGGTGGTCTATACCGGTGCTTCGGAAATTGGTCAGGGATCGGACACCATGACCGCCCAGATCGCGGCTGAGGTGCTGGGATGTTCGCTGCCCCGCGTGCGCGTGATTGCCGCCGACACGGATTTGACGCCAATCGACATCGGATCGTACTCCAGTCGCGTGACCTTCATGGCGGGGAATGCAACCTTGCGAGCAGCTACAGAGGTGAAGAAGCTGATCGCGGCGGCAGCGGTAAAAAAAATGGGCTGCGAGGTAGAAGAACTCATCTTTCGCGACGATGCGATTTTCAGACAGAGGCGGAGGGAGCCAGCCGCGAGCGAGTCCGCGCAACCTTCGCGCGGACTGGACGTGCGACTGCGCCCGTCGCCACATGATTCAACTTCCCCAGATGCTTCAACTCAGTCGCAGCGGGCCGAACTGCCTTCGGTGTCAGGCCGGGTCGAGGGCCAAATCCTTCGCGGTTCGCTGCAGCAGAAGCGCAAAGAAGAGGGTCCGAAAGACTCCATGACGTTTGAAGAGGCAGTCGTCGCGGCTATTGATTTTCATGGAGCGCTCAGCGGCACCGGCTCTTACGCTCCTCCGCAAGAAGCGCGCGGCGGAAAACACAAAGGCGCAGGGGTTGGCCCATCGCCGGCGTACTCGTACTCCGCGCAGGTCGCTGAAGTCAGCGTCGATGAAGAAACGGGTGAGGTCACCGTCCACAAAGTCTGGGCCGCTCACGATTGCGGGCGGGCCCTGAATCCTGTTTCCGTCGAAGGACAGATTATCGGTTCGGTATGGATGGGTATGGGACAGGCACTCACCGAAGAAATGATCTGGAAAGACGGCTTGCTCATGAATGCCGGATTGCTCGAGTATCGCAGCCCGTCGTCCGTGGAGTCGCCCGAGGTCGAACCGATCATCGTGGAGAGTGTCGATCCCGAAGGCCCGTTTGGTGCGAAGGAATGCAGTGAAGGATCGCTGGCGGCAACGATCCCGGCGATTGCAAATGCGATCTACGACGCGGTGGGCGTGCGCTTGCACGAGTCACCTTTTACGCCCGAGAGAGTTCTGGCCGCACTGCGCGCCAAGCAGAACGCGAAGACCCTGAACTTAACCGAGGGCGTTGATCCAGCTTCGCCCGCACGTTTCCGCGAACACGGCGGCTCGCTCTGCTTCAACGGCAAAGGGCCGGTGCGGCACGCGCTCGATCCTTCGCGGCGCGACACGCCAGCGGTGGCGGGGAGCGCGGATTGAGTCTCCAAGAATTTAAGCTGCTGCGCCCACGCACCATCGAAGAAGCAGTCCGCTACTTGAGCGAGCATGCGGGAAACCTGCGTGTGCTGGCTGGGGGCACCGATCTTATTCCTTCCATGCGACAAAAACTTTTCGAGCCAGAGTATGTGCTCGATCTTCGCGGAATTACGACTATGCGAGGAATCAGCCCGCAAGCCGACGGTGGCGTCGAAATCGGTGCCCTGACCACGCTGCGTGCAATTGAGCGCGTCGACTTCTTGCGCCAGCACTATCCTGTGCTAACCGAGGCTGCGGTGACCGTGGCCTCGCCCGTGCTCCGCAATATGGGGACAATCGGTGGAAACATCTGCCTCGATACGCGCTGCCTCTGGTACAACCAGTCGCTGACCTGGCGCAAGGGCTGCGGATTTTGCATCAAGAAAGACGGCGATCTTTGTCACGTAGCTCCCGGTGGAACGAAGTGTTGGGCGGTATTTTCCGGAGATACGCCTCCAGCGCTGCTCTGCCTGAACGCAGAAATTGAAATCGCAAGTGCTGGCGGAACGCGTCGCATGCCGTTGCGCGATTTCTACACCGGTCTCGGTGACAACTATCGCAAGCTGCAAGCAAACGAACTAGTCACACGCATCTTCCTCCCGGCCGAAGCGGCCGGGTACCGTGGTGTGTATCGCAAGCTGCGAGTTCGCGGATCGATAGATTACCCGCTGGCGGGTGTCGCGGTCGTGATGAAGCGATCGAACGGTCATGTCGCGGACGCTCGCATCGGAATCACCGCTGTAAATCCCGCGCCCCTGCTGGTGAATGGAGCGCGTGATTTATTGGTAGGTAAGGCGATGGATGAGGCATTGGCTGAGGCCGTCGGCGATTTGGCGGCAAAGACAGCGAAGCCTCTGACCACCTCCGCGCTGACGCCGGAATACCGCCGCGAAATGATTCGTGTTTTCACCAAGCGCGCCCTGCTTGCCGCTGCGGCGAATTGATTGCTCTGATATTCTTCTGGCGACCGCCAATCACACCGCGCAATGATCACCGACTGCCACATTCATATCCAGCCCATGGAGATGTTCAAGCCACATGCGCTGGAACTGATGAAAACTAAGCGCCCGAATTTCGAACAGATCGTCGAGTTCTGCCGGTCGCCTAAAGCTTTTCTCAAGTTCCTCGACGCGAGCGGGATCTACCGCGCCATGCTCATCAACTACGTTGCCCCGGAGGTGATCGGGTTTACCAACGGAGTCAATCAGTTCGTCGCCGACTATGTGAAGGAGAATCCGAAGCGGTTGCTGTCGTGTGGCAGCCTGCATCCGCGGCACACGACTAACGTGCTGGCCGATGTGGAGCAGATTCTGCGCCTGGGACTGCAGATGATCAAAATTCATCCGCCTCACCAGTTGCTATTTCCCAACGACTACCTGAGCGGCGTAAAGGAACTTGAGATCATTTACCGCGCCGCCGAAGCCAATGGCGTCCCGGTCATGTTCCACACCGGCACGTCAATTTTTCCCGGCGCGCGCAATAAATATGGGGACCCGATCTACGTCGATGATGTCGCGGTCGACTTTCCCAAGCTGAAGATCCTGCTGGCCCATGGTGGACGGCCGCTGTGGATGAAGACCGCCTTTTTCCTGGTGCGGCGACACGCGAATGTCTATCTCGACATCAGCGGCATCCCGCCAAAGACGCTCCTGAAATATTTTCCACGCCTGGAAGAAATCGCGCAGAAAACGCTGTTCGGTACCGACTGGCCCGGACCCGGTGTCCCCGACATCAGGAAGAATCTCGAGGAATTCAGAGCACTGCCGCTGAGCGACGCCGTGCAGCAACAGATTCTGACGAAGACCGCGCTATCGATCTGGCCCGCCTGAGGCATAGCGGCACGCAAAAAAAGCCCATAAAAATGCGGGCTCTAATGCTTTCTGGTAGAGAACCCGCTACTTCCCAGCTTTTGCGGCGTCGGCCTTGATCCCCGTTAGTTCATCGGCGAGAGCGGTGGCTCCGTAGATTTTACGGAGGGCTTCCTGAATGCCGCGCGAATCAACAGAAATACTGCGTCCTTGTGCATCGCTGTATGCAAAGTTCCAGGGCAGCGATTGAATGTTGCCGTCGAAGATGATACCCACCACTTCACCTTTCTCGTTCACTGTGGGTGATCCGGAGTTGCCTCCGATCGTGTCGGCGGTGGAAAGAAAGTTCAACGGAGTCTTCAAGTCGAGATTCGGTTTCGCTTTCATCCAACTCTGCGGCAAGTTGTAGGGCGGCTGGTTATTGTGTTTGGCCGCATGCTCGAATGCTCCTCCGATGTTGGTCGCGAACGGAATCGTCTTTCCGCTTTCCTGATAGACCTTCACCGGGCCATAACTCAAGCGAAGCGTAAACGTTGCATCCGGCGGTTGGGTAAAACCGTTTTGCGCGAAGCGCGCCTTGGCGATCGCGGAGCCGTCACGGCGTACGACCGCGTCGACCCTGTCGTCAAACTCTTTACGTGCCGCGCGCGCGTCGGAATCAATCGTACGCATCGTGAGGATCAACGGGTCCGTGCTGGCATCGATGGCGGCCTGACCTCCCTCATAGAGCTGCTTGCGGACGGCGACATCTTCAAGCTTTGTATTGGCGACCATGTCCTTCGCTGCGTCCGCAGGCGTCTTTCCCTGCAGCACTTTCCGCACATCCGCGTTGTCCTTGCCGAGCGCATCTTGCATTTCGCTGAGCGAGTCGGTGAGCAGAACCGTTTCCAGATTCTTGTACATGGGTTCGGTCGAAAATAGTTGTTGCTCGAGCGAGGGCAGCGCGGAATCGCGGAATTCCCGCAGACGATCCTGATTCGGCTTCGGCTTTTCCTCCGCCGCGCGCACCAGGATCCTGGCAACCTGTGAGAGATGGCCAGCAAAACCGCGCGTACGCTCCAGATAAGTCAGATTGGGATAAATGGACTGCTGCACTTCAATTGCCCGCGCAATTTCCTCCCACGGATCGGGTGCTCCGGCATTCTTGGCATCGGCTTTGAACGCGGCGTGCAACTTGGTTTCGTCGGCAGCCTTCTTGTCCATGATGGCCTTATCGAGCAAGCCCGACTGATAACCGGTGACAGCCTTTTGCGCATTCTGCAGCCCAAAAATGTTTTCCTTGGCGATGCGCGTGTTTTCGTCGGACAGCTTGCTGAAGTCTTGCAGGATGGCGATACGTCGCGCGTAGAGTTTCAGAGCTGCTGGATACTGCACGTCTCGCAGAAATGCGAGTTGAGCCATGGTGAGCAATCGCCCGGTGTTTCCCGGATGTCCCGAGACGAAGATCAGATCACCGTCTTTCACACCCGTGCTTGACCACGGTAGATAGTTGTCGAGATGCGCCGGCTTGCCGTTCTCATAAACGCGAAAGAAGGTGATGTCCAGGTCGTAGCGCGGATAGGTGAAATTATCGGGATCGCCGCCGAAAAAGGCTGCGTCGAATTCCGGCGCGAACACCAAGCGCACATCCGTGTACTTCTTATATTTGTAGAGGTTATAAATCTGGCCGGAATAAAGCGTAACTGCGTCGCAGCGCAGTCCAGTCGTGGTAGAACACTCCTTTTCGACCCTCGACATGGCCGCGCGCTGGGTCTGTCCGGCGTCCGCCGCCGACATCCCTGACTTGATGCCGGCGTTGATCTTGTCGGTCACGTCTTCAATGCCGACGAGCTCGTTGAGTTCAAGGTTTGGGCACTTGGCCTCCTCCGCCTGCGTCTTGGCATAAAAGCCCGTCTTGAGGTAGTCGTGCCCCTCGGTGGAAAGCTGCTGCACGCATTCGGCGCCTACGTGATGGTTGGTAAACGTCAGTCCGTCGGCTGAGACGAAAGATCCGGAGCCGCCGTTGTTGAATCGCACCGAAGAAAGACGAACGTGGTCGAGCCATTTCTGGGTAAGTTCGAAACCGTACTTGGCTTTGATGGAGTCTTTCGGGGGTTCGTTGAAGAGCCACATGCCCTCGTCGGCAATGGCTAGGGTCGAAGAGATGAAAGCAAACGCCAGCAGAATCGAGAAAAATCGTTTCATTCGGGTGGTTTCTCCGCCAGGAATAAAGAGCTGCGCACTAGACTAGAAGCGTCGGTCATGTGAAAGGGGACCTTTTAGTATACGCTCCGGCATGCGTGCGGCGAAACGCCGATGCGCCTCAACATTGGCCGAAAGTGCCCGCTGATAGCGCGTTTTGGGCTTTATCTCGCCGGTTCCCATGGCCCGAGTAGTTGGAAAGTTCGGCGCGTTTCAGGTATAAAAAAAGGTTGCCCTCCCGCGTCCGACTCGCGCGGTCCAGCAACGCAATTCTGGCGATCGAAGCGAGAAACTAATGTCGAGCGTGACTACAAATCATCCCCCTAAAGGAATGGAGGGCGTTGTTGCCACCACTTCCAAGATTTGTTACATCGACGGGGACCGGGGCGTTCTGGCGTATCGAGGCATCGATATCCACGAGCTAGCACACCAGTCGAACTTCGAAGAGACTTGCTACCTCTTGTGGTTCGGAAAATTGCCCACTCGCAGCGAATTGCGCGAGTTGCACGAGCGTCTAGCCGAAGAGCGCAACCTGGAT
>Ga0070717_10002601_pt1 | contig 12734 bp, 13 predicted proteins | sample LARL113metaG_FD_71366 | JGI IMG/M metagenome (GOLD analysis project Ga0070717, IMG submission 71366) | Corn, switchgrass and miscanthus rhizosphere microbial communities from Kellogg Biological Station, Michigan, USA - LAR L11-3 metaG | ecosystem: Host-associated > Plants > Roots > Rhizosphere ...
ACGCCCGGTTCGCCAATCAGCACCGGATTGTTCTTGGTGCGGCGGCAGAGAATCTGGATAACGCGATCAACTTCGCCTTCGCGCCCGACTAGCGGATCCAGCTGGCTGTCCATGGCAGCCTGGGTTAAATCGCGCGAAAATTCTGCCAGCAGAGAACTCTCACGCTGGCGCTGGGGCTGGGCCTTCTCCTGGGTGCTGCGGGCCAATTCCTCGCGGATCGTCGAGAGCCGCAGGCCGCGCTCATGCAGGATTTCGGCCGCAAAGCACTTCTCTTCTCTCAGCAGGCCCAACAGAAGGTGTTCCGTCCCAATATGACGATGCGACAGCCGCTCCGCCTCTTCCGCGGCATAAGCGAGAACTCGTTTGCACTCATTGCTTAAAGGCAGATCGACCGAGGTCGAAACCTTCTCGCGAATGGTGGTATGTCCCTCGATCTGCTTGCGGATCGACTCGACCGAGGCATGGGACCGCAGAAAACGATTGGTCAGGGCTTTATCTTCACGCAGGAGTCCAAGAAGCAGGTGCTCAGTCTCTATATAAGGAGACCCGAATTGGCTGGCTTCATAGCGTGCGAAAAAGATGACGCGCCTGGCTTTCTCCGTGTAGCGTTCAAACATAATGCCCCTTCCCCTGACCTTCCTGGTCGAGAACTGCTGCTCGCCGACCTACAGAAACTCGATCCTTGGACCTGCCCACCTTATTCTATGCTTATCGATCCCTACATTATGCAATCAAAGGGCCCTAAAACCCAAGCACTGAAACGATTCTGCAAACCTTTGATCACGTTACCGAAGGAACGGTTGTCAAGTGTCATCAACTCGTCATCCCCGATGTCATCTTCTTGCACTTTTTCTGCCTAATCTTTCAGCTCCACTCCTGATTTTCAGCCTCCTCCGTTATGCCGGCAACGACTCCGGCGAAATCTCCTCCACGCGCCCTTTCTGCAACCTCAGAACACGATGGCACCGCCGGGCAAAGGAAAGGTTGTGAGTGGCAATGAGAGAGGTGAGTTGGTGCTCGCGATGTAACCGCGCAATCAAAGCGAATACGGCTTCCGCTGTCTGTCCGTCGAGGTCTCCCGTGGGCTCATCTGCCAGCAACAATTTCGGACCGGTGATGAGCGCGCGGGCCAGAGCTACCCGCTGCTGCTCTCCGCCCGACAGCTCCCCTGAGCGATGATGCGCGCGCTGCTCCAGTCCAACCTCACGCAGCCAGCGTGATGCTTCTGGCTCGGCCTGCTGCCATGTCTGCCCGCGTAACAGCAACGGCATGGCCACATTCTCTGCCGCCGTGAACTCTGGCAGCAGATAGTGGAACTGCCATACGAAGCCGGTTTCGCGATTGCGAAAGTCTGCTGCTTCGTCGTGCGATAAGGAATTCAATCGCAAGTGGGCGCAGTATACGTCACCTGCAGAAGCATGATCAAGCGCGCTCAGGATGTGCAACAAGGTACTCTTCCCGGCTCCCGATTCCCCCACGATGGCGAGCATCTCGCCTCGCTTCACTTCAAACGACAGATTCTCAAAGAGCACCAGATCCGATTCGCCGGACCGGAAAACCTTCTTCAGGCCTTCCACCCGAAGCATCGACTCTTGTTCCGTTAGATGCACGTCATGTCTCATTCGTTCCAAACGCTAAAGGATCGAGGATCGCATCCTAGGGTTTAGCCAGTATTCGCCGCCTCTTAAGAGGTAGTGCGTCGCGACTTGTGATCGTTTCTCGCCTATTCATACCGCAGCGCCTCGGCCGGAAGAATCCGCGACGCCGACCACGAGGGATAAAGCGTTGCCACGAACGAAATTAGCACGGCAAACAGCGCTACCCAGAGTCCGTCGACCCATCGCGGCGCAAACGGCACGTAATCGATGGAGTAAACCTCGGGCGAAAGGGAGAGCACGTGATAGTGTCCCCCGGCATAAGCGATGCCGTATCCCAGCACCAGGCCAATCGCCGTGCCGATCACGCCGATCAAGACTCCTTGGGCAATGAAGAGGTTGCGAACCTGCGCGCGCCGCGTCCCCATCGACATGAGGACTGCAATGTCCTTGGTCTTTTCCATGACCATCATAATGAGCGAGATCAGGATGTTCAGGGCGGCCACAAAAACAATGAGCCCGATCGTGATAAACGTAACCAACCGCTCCAGCTTCAGGGCGTGAAACAGTGCCTTGTTCTGCTCCTCCCAATTCGTGGCCATGAACCCTTTGCCGGCTGCGTCTTCCAGTTCCCGGGAGATCGGGGCGGCCTGGTAGATATCGTCAACTTTGAACTCGATCACCGAAATCAGATCGCCCAACCCAAACAATTTTTGCGCGTCCGACAATCGCACGAATGCCCAACTGGAGTCGTAGTCATAAAACCCGGAACTGAAGATTCCGACGATGCGGAAGCGGTTGTACTTGGGCACCATCCCAAAAGGCGTCAACTCCCCTTGCGGACTGGTGACGAGCACCGGATCGCCCACCTTCGCTCCCAGGTTGTCGGCCATGTCCTTGCCGAGGACGATGGGGGGCATCGACGAAACGCGCTGTTGCACCGCCTCCAGTGAATCCGAAGATGATGTGGCGCGGGTGCCCCCGCCAGCGTTTTCATCCGGAGACGAAACTTGCGAACCTGAGTTGGGATTCTCTTCCAGCGCCGTAGCCGACCCTTCCTTGACGGAATTGAGCAGATCCCCCACCTGCCGCTCGTACTGCGGAATCATGCCTTTAAGAACAGCCCCTCTCGCCCGCGGCCCCCGCGAAATCAGAACCTGCTCAAAGATCGCCGGCGCCGCCGCGACCACATGCGGTTGCTTCGCAAGCCTCTCCATCAGCGGAGGCCAATCCTTGATCCCATCATCGGCAATACGCTGCAAGCTGATGTGCGAGGTGGACCCGAGCAGCCGCTGCTGCAAATCCTGCCGAAATCCGTTGGTAATGGCCATGGCGACGACCAGCGAAGCCACTCCGGCGGCCACCCCAGCAATGGAAATTCCTGTGATGATCCCGATGAAAGCCTGCCTTCTTTTGGCACGCAAGTATCTCGACGCGATAAACAGCTCGAATCTCATCGAGAGGCCCCTCGCTCCCCTCGGGATTTCGGCTGCGGGCTAACGCCCGCAAAGCGCCTCGACCTGGCGCGCAGGTAGCGGCTCGCAATGAAAAGTTCGAAGCGCATGAAGAGACTGTCGGCCGTCAGCTGTTAGCTTGCGGCCAAACTGGATTATATCGATTGCTCAGAATTCGACGGCTGGGCTCGGTCCATCGCCGGCGAAAGGCCTATCCGCTCGCTAGGCCTTGGAAGGGCGCGGCTTCAGCCGCGCCGTCTCGCTGTAGGAGGGCTTTAGCCCCTGATGGAGGACAAGTCTTGGAATCACCGCCGGGACCAGCTTGCGATAGGCCAGATACTCCCCTCCGAACCTTCTCTCCAATTCAGCATCCTCCAGGCGGATCATGACGGCTCCGGTGGCGATCGCGAACACGGTCAGGAGCCAGCAGACGAGTAAGCCCGTACCGACGCTCCACGCCAGCATCTCGCAAAGATGTCCAAGATAAACGGGATGGCGCACCCGCGAGCGAATTCCGCTAGTGACAAGCCTCTGCTGCTGGTTCCCGGTCCGAACCTCCGGCAGCCCCCCCAACTGCGCCCAACGGAAATGCACCCCAGAGCGCGAATAAATAAAGATGCCTACTGCCAATAGCAGCGCGGCCGGAACCCAGGTCCAGGGTGTCGAGTAGAGCGCGGCACCCCTCCACGGCCCGGTCAGCGCCCCGATGCCAATCCACATGACGATCCACGCAGGCACCAGTACGCGAAATGGCGAAGCCTCCCTCGCGCGCCAGCGATGCGCCCGCGGGTGGACCATCAGCCAGAACGAAGGGATGGTGGAATAGAGGACACACGCTAACCATCCCAGGGTTCGGAGGAAGTACATAGAGTGATTCTACAAGGCTGGAAAGCAATGCCTGAGAGCCTGAACGGTTTGACCGAAAACCTCACGACTCGTGCCAGGGCCATAGTTTCAGAGATGGCACAGGGTGGCGCAAAAATCAGCCCGCCTTCAGCCGCTGTATTTTTAATTTGCCATTCAAGCAAATAGTGCGTAGGGTTGGTCCTGCTTCCTATCGGTCTCCAGACCCGACATTTCGCTTCCCCGCAGGAAACGTCGGGGCGGTGCTGCTCCTAAAACAACTCCCTCGTTTATGCACCGCGGACCCGCCATCCTAAACTAGGTGGAGAATGAGCACAGGTGAATGAAAGAATGAAGAGATTAATTTCGGTGATTGGTCTGTCTGTAGTACTGCTGGCAACTGCTTTTGGGCAAGCGCCTAAGCCAGCGGCAAGCCACAAGACGAAGAGCGTAGTCTACGTGCCCGCCGACAAGGCAGATTTCAAGCCGTTTCCAATGGGCGGGGTCTCCATGGCGGCCCTTTGGGGTGACATGACCAAAGGGGCTCATGCGACCTTCACGAAATTCGATCCGGGATACGACGCAGGCATGCACACTCACACAAGCGATGTCTGGATCGTCGTGATCAAGGGCGCTTACCTATACAAGGATGACGCGGGCGAAAAGCGTGTCGGCCCGGGAGATTTCCTCCGAGTTCCTGGTGGTCATAAGCATTGGAGCGGCGGTGACAAGACGGAAGGCGCGCTCTTCTACGAGGAAGCGTCAGGAAAGTTCGACAGCGTCTCTGCGAAATAGAGTTACGCGCAGAAAGTCATTTCGCCGTTGGAGAGTAAACCCACCCTGAGGGGAAATCCTCTCAGGGTTTTTCCGTCCCCGACAGAACGATTCTCGATAACACGGTTCAAGAACCGACGCCGTCAACCCTGCCAGTTTCAAGATGCATCGGGAGATTTCCTGCTCGCTGCCCCTTTGCACATCCGTCATCTACCCGATTCCCTCCCCCGGCGCGATAATGTGAAAATGGCGCGCGCTTTCTTGCATGATCGTTGGCTCCCGAAGTCAGTCCTCTGCCTCAGAAATTACGACCGGCACAAATTCCTGCTCGACCTCATCGCCGGAGTCACCGTTGGCCTGGTCGCCCTGCCCCTGGCAATGGCGTTTTCAATTGCCTCGGGACTAACGCCGCAGGCCGGAATCTACTGCGCCATCGTCACCGGTTTCCTCATCTCCGCGCTCGGCGGATCAAAGACGCAGATCGGCGGGCCCACCGGCGCATTTGTCGTCGTCGTCGCAGGAATCGTCGCGGTTCATGGCGTCGACGGCTTGTTCATGTGCACCGTGATGGCCGGCGTTCTGCTCGTGATCATGGGCATTACAGGGCTGGGAACGGCGGTGAAATTTATCCCGCGTCCGGTCGTCATCGGATTCACCAACGGCATTGCGGTCCTGATCGCCAGCACCCAGGTCAAAGATTTCTTCGGACTGCATCTCGACAAAGTTCCGGGCGTCTTCTGGCTGCGCATCGAAGCGCTGGCCAATAGCTTCCACACCCTGTCGTTTGAAGCCACGGCTCTCGCTGGATCCACGTTGTTGGTGCTGATTGTCTGTCGCAGCCTGTCACCGCGCATCCCCGGCCCGATCGTGGCTCTCGTATTGGCGACGTGTGCCGTCTACTTCTTCAAGCTGCCCGTCGAAACGATCGGCACAAAGTTCGGCGGCATTCCCGGCGGCCTTCCGCATCTGCAGATCCCAAAATTCCGTACCGACCTCATCCATGGCTTGCTCGGCCCCGCTTTCACCGTCGCCATGCTGGGCGCCATCGAATCGCTCATGTCGGCCGTGGTCTCCGACCGGATGACTAACGACCGGCACAATCCCAACGTGGAGTTGATGGCGCAAGGCGTTGCCAATGTCTTCTCCCCCATGTTCGGAGGCCTGCCGGCCACCGGAGCTATCGCGCGCACCGCCACCAACATTCGCTCCGGAGCGCAATCGCCCATCGCCGGAATCATTCACGCGCTGACCTTGCTCTGCATCTTGCTGTTTGCCGCCCCGCTGGTCAGCTACGTGCCCATGGCCGCTCTGGCGGGAATTCTGATGGTCGTCGCCTACAACATGGGCGAGTGGCGCGAGATTCCGCAGTTGCTGAAGCTGACCAAGACCGACATTAGCATCTGGCTGGTCACGTTCGCCCTCACCGTATTTGCCGACCTCACCGTCGCCGTGGAAGCAGGAATGATTCTCGCGGCTCTCCTCTTTATCAGCCGCGTAGCTTCGACGACCACGGTATCGCAGGTGACTGACGACTACGTCGAAGACGGCCGCGTGCACATTCTGCAGGACAAAGACATCCCGTATTACGCAACGATCTTCCGCATCCACGGGCCGTTCTTGTTTGGGGCGACTGACAAAATCGCAGCCGTGACCGAGAACGTGCATCAGTTGCCGCCCGTCGTTATCCTGCGACTCCGTAACATGACCGCCCTCGACGCTACCGGGCTCTTCGCCATAGAAGAAGTTGCCCGGGAACTGCACGCCAGTAAGCGCACTCTCATCCTCTGCGGCGCCCGCGAGCAGCCCGCGCAACTCATTCACCAGGCAGAATTCGCCGAGGTCATTGGGGAAGAAAACATTTGCGACAATGTTCAGGAAGCTTTGTCCCGGGCCGAAGAAGTCTACGAGGGTTTGGAGCAGAAGTTTGTGGGAGCGAAGGCCTGATGCCGGAATCGAGTACTCGCTTATGAGAATTAGCCCAATCGCTGGCGGCTAAGGCTTACGGTTCTCGGCGATGTGCCAGAGAACGCCCGAGGGTCACTGAGGTACAGAATCCGCAGCCCCCAGGGCTGCATCTCCGGCGGCTTGCACATGATGCCAGGGTACTTCTTGGCAAACTCCTTTTGCTGGATGGACTCCCACCAGGCGTCCGCATCGTCGACATTCAGCGTCATCATGAAATTTCCTGCATGTTGGCTGACGTAAAACTTTTGCAGCAGGAACCGGAAGGCGCCAATCTTTAGCTCAGCGATTTGATCATTGCTAAAATTAACGGTAAACCCAAGGTCGTTGTAGAACGCTTTGGAAAGCTCAAAATCTCTGGCAGGCACGAATGCCTTGATGTCCGTTACGGGGCTCGGGAGCATTCTTTTCTCCATCAAAAATATAGAGGTTCCTCTGCGGTCCGAAAATCTGCCCACAGTATAGCCAGCGCCGTTATAACTGCTGCAAGCAGGAAAACATGACCGCTGGCAGAACCGACGTTGGATGGAGCCTGTGATGTTCACACATCCAACTTGTGACATCTGCCCTTGCGCACCCGAGGACAATCGCGCGATCATCGTCGAGGCCGTGGCGGTATGTAAGCGCGGCGCGGATGCCGTTTCGGGAATTCACCGAACCCTCGTACTCGCAAGCTCTTTGAAATCAAGATTTTGCCCGCAACTGATTGAGCCCCAGAGATTATCTCGAGTTTTTCTCCTAACCCCATGAGCCACATAGACCGACGGGGGGAGGGGGGTATCCCCATTATCAGCAGGATCCCATTTTGGAACTCGCAACAGCGGGGAAAATTCCGTAAAAACGAAGAGGTACGACGCCTCCACGGAATTGTGTCCTGCTCCGCCGATGGTGAAAGGGTACGACCTTTTTATTTGTCGATCCTCTGGACGACCGAGAGGATCTTCCACTGGCCTTGGGATTTTGAGAGCGTCATGTAGTCAACCCAACCCGGAGTAACGAGTTTGGCAGACGCGATGGTTCCGGCCACGTCGAGCACGGTCACCTGTTCCGTTCGATCTGCCGGAGGAATACCGGCGCCGTGATTGGCGCGAACGTCCTGCACCATCTGCAAACCGGTTCGCTCCCTTACCGGAATGTCGCCGTGAATCATGTGCTTGAGGTAGTGAGGATGGAGCGTCCGCTCCATACGGTTAGCGTCGCCGGTGTAATAGGCTTCGATGTAGTCCGTTACAGTGGCGCGCACAGCAGATGCGTCATCGGAAGGCTGATTGGTTTGCGCGTGAGTTGGAAGGTTGAGGGTGAGAAACAAGGTAAGTGCAAATACTGGGACAAGGCGTGTCATGATCCGTGCTCCGCGGAGGTGCAGCGATTCGGGCACGTCGATTATGACTCGATTGCGGCGAGAGGAAAGTACACTAAAGTCCATAGCTAAGAACGCGGGAGGACAAGTCGGCTCTGATCCCTTATCCTCTAGACTGTCGGTGAGGTTCTTCCTCCTTCCATGATCGTCAACTTCGCGGAACGCGCGCATAACCACAATTGGGAATTGGATCCTGTCGTACGGTCTCTGTTGGACACGGATTTCTACAAGCTGCTGATGCTTCAGTTCATCTGGAAGCACTTTCCCAAAACGCGCGTGGAGTTCTCACTGATCAATCGCCATCCCTCGGTCAGGATGGCAGACATCATCAACATTGAAGAGTTGAAGGTCCAGTTGCAGCACGTTCGCGGACGGCGCTTTCGCAAGTCAGAACTGGTCTGGCTCGCAGGTAACACGTTTTACGGCCGGCGCGGCATTTTCGAGCCGGCATTCCTGGAGTGGTTGGAGCGCGACTTCCACCTGTCGGATTATCAGTTGCGCGTTCGCGATGGACAGATTCACTTGACGTTTGAAGGCGCGTGGACTGAGACGACGATGTGGGAGTTGTATGCCCTGGCGATACTCGACGAGTTGAAGACGCGGGCGCAATTGAAGACGCTGAGCGAATTCGGGCTCGACATTCTGTATGCACGTGCGAAGACCAAGCTGTGGAGCAAGATTGAGCGGTTGCGCGGTGTCCCGGGCTTGAGCGTGGCCGACTTTGGAACGCGACGGCGACACAGCTTTCTGTGGCAGGAATATGTGGTCTCCGCCATGGCATCCAACCTGGGCGACAACTTCATCGGAACATCGAATGCCTTTCTGGCGCATAAGCACGATCTGGAAGCGATTGGAACTAATGCGCACGAGATTCCCATGGTCATGGCAGCGCTTGCTCCCGATGACGTGGCTTTGAAGGCCTCGCAGTATCGCGTGCTGGAACTATGGCAGCAGACCTACGACGGCGCGTTGAAAGTAATGCTTCCCGATACGTTTGGAACAACGCAGTTCCTGGCCGGAGCGCCCGAGTGGGTTGCGGATTGGACTGGCCAGCGCGTCGACAGTAAGGATCCTTATGTCGCAGGCGACGAGTATATTGCGTGGTTAAAGACGTACGGTCGAGACCCACGAGAGAAGTTGCTGATTGCTTCGGATACGCTGGACGTGGACGCGATTCTCGGGCTGCACGCGTATTTTGGCGGGACGCTGGCGAAGGGATTGAGCCCGACAGACTTCGTTAGCGCCGTCGACTTTGCAGACCCGAACAAGTGGACGCCCGGACGACGTGTGCGGGTAAGCGCCGGATGGGGAACATTGCTCACCAATGATTTCCGAGGATGTAATCCGAACGATGGCGGAGGCTTTGACCCGATCAGCCTGATCTGCAAGGTGACGGAGGTTGAGGGAAAGCCGGCAGTAAAGCTCTCTGACAATTATTCCAAGGCGCTGGGACCGCCATCGGAAGTGGAGCGCTACCGTCGGGTGTTCGGGACAGAGGGAATCGCGAACGCTCCGCTGGTGGCTTGAGCGAAGCGCATTCAACGCCGCCAACCAGAGTACATGTCCTTTTGATTCCGGTCGTACCCTTGTGATTGCAGTGCCACGCTGCCAACATCGGAACGGGGCGCGAATGAAAATTCTTCTGGTTGAGGATTCCTACTTCGAACGGCGCAAGGTCGGAGACTATCTGACCGAGTGGGGACTCGACTATGTGGCTCTCGGCAGCGGCACCGAAGCCATCAAGTTGCTCGAAAGTCCCGATCCGCCCGAAATCACTCTCCTCGATTGGGTGCTCCCCGGCATGGATGGCATCGATGTGCTGCGGCGCATCCGAAAGCTGAGCCACGGCAATTACGTCTATACCGTGATGCTGACGGCCAAGAAACAAAAGCAAGATCGGCTGAAAGCGATGGAGGCGGGAGCGGACGACTACCTGTCGAAGCCGGTCGACCCGTCGGAGTTGCGTTCGCGAATCATGGTCGGCAAGAGAATCGTGGAGTTGCAGCAATCGCTGCGCTTCGCCGCCACGCATGATTTCCTGACCAACCTGATGAACCGGGCAGAGATTCTTGCGAGTTTGGAACGGGAGTTCTCGCGCAGCGGACGCGATGACAAGCCCACCTCACTGATTCTGGCGGACATCGATCACTTCAAGCGAGTAAATGACACCCTGGGCCATGCGGCGGGCGACGAAGTTCTCAAAGAAGTAGCGAAGAGGCTCAAGGCTGATTTGAGACCGTATGATGTCGTAGGGCGCTACGGCGGCGAAGAATTCCTTCTCATCTTACCCGGTTGCAACCTGACGACGGGTGCGCGTCGCGCCGACGAGATTCGCAGAATTGTCGCGAAATCTCCCATCGAGACGCCGGTCGGGACAACGGCCGCTACGGTCAGCATGGGCGTGACGGCGACAGACGCCGTGCGAGACTGCTCCGTTGCCGACTTCCTTCACGAGGCTGACGTCAGCTTATATACCGCTAAAAAGAATGGCCGAAACCGCGTGGAAGTCTTCTCAACGGCCACCCGCTCCACCGGCGCAGGTCAAAGTTAGGCTGTCTTCCCAGTCTTCGCCTGACAACCCAAAATAATCCTCAGAATTTGTTAACCATTTTCATCTCCATTCGTTGTGTGCATAGAGACGTTGGAACGGCACGTCTCACGAGGAAACAAAGATATGCACAGGCAGCGAGTGTTCGTGGCACTTCTTCAGACGATCATAGTATTTGTGGCTTTGTTAACGGCTGTCAGCGCGGCACAGGCAACGCGTGGCGCACAACCTGGGGCACCTGCCAACGCTCCGCAGACGAGTGAAAAAGATTTGGCTGCGATGCAGGACCAGCTTCTGGAATTGTTGCGCGTGAGTCCGACGCTGGCAGAGGTCGTGGCCCGAGATCCTTCGCTGCTGTCGAACACGGAATATGTAAACCGCAACAATCCCGAACTGGGGCGCTTCCTGCAGGAGCATCCGGAGATTGCGCACAATCCTGACTTCTATCTTTTTAACAACCTGCACAGCGAACACGAGCCTCCGAGCGAGACCCTGGAGCGCAAACTTTGGCCTCAGATGTCGCAGCAGAGACCGTCGGGCATTGACCAAGAACTGATCAGCGACGGCGTGCCATTCCTGGTTTTCGTTTGTGTTCTCGGCGCTTTGCTCTGGCTGGTGCATGTTCTGCTGGAAAACCGGCGCTGGAGCCGCATTTTCAAGCTGCAGACGGATGTTCACGGGAAACTGCTCGAGCGATTCGGCACCTCACAGGAAGTGTTGACGTACATGAATACCGATGCGGGCAAGCGCTTTCTGGAAGCGACGCCGATCGCTGTGGGCTTCGAGCAACAAGCACCGGTTCCAAGTCCGGTCGCACGGGTGCTCACGCCGCTGCAGATTGGTATTGTGATGACGCTACTGGGAATTGGGCTTCTCTCCTTGCGGCACGGCTTCACCGAAGGTGGCGGCATTTTGCTCGTGGCTGGCACCGTCGTCCTGATGCCGGGTCTTGGGTTTATTATTTCGGCGGGGATCACCTGGGTGCTGGCGCGACATCTCGGCCTAATGCCCGATAGCGTTGAACGACACTAGAATAGATTTTGCTGCCCGATCCGCAGCAGCCGATGGTGGGCTGCTCTGGAACGCAGCCATGAGGAAAACCGATACGACCGGGGAATACGCAATCTCGAACCTTGAGGCTCGCGTGGCATCGCGAACGGATGAACTACCGATGGACAGCGATGCCTTTGCCGGCTTCTATCAACGCTCCGCGCCGGCCCTGAGGGCTTATCTGGTGCGGGTTTCGGGGAATGCTGCACTGGCAGATGACCTGCTTCAGGAAAGCTATTTACGCTTCCTGAGCGCATCGCGGCCGGAAGGCGGCGAGGTGAATTACCGGCGTTACTTGTATCGGATTGCGACCAATTTGTTGCGAGATTACTGGAGGAAGCCGCGAGCCGCGTGCATTGAAGACGTTCCGGAACGGCTTCTGATGGCTCGTGACGGCTTATCGGGCATTGAATCGCGGGCTACGCTCAATCCGGCGTTGGCGCAAATGCGTCCACGCGAGCGGCAACTGCTTTGGCTAGCGCATGCCGAGGGCTATTCGCACCGCGAGATTTCGGAGATCACCGGGCTGAACGCTGCCGGCATTCGATTGCTGCTCTTCAGGGCGCGGCGCAAGATTGCGCGCCTGCTCCGCGAACAGACCGAGGCGGTTCGGGGGAACGCATGACGTTTCGTACATGCTCCTACGAAGTCGAACTCACGCAGGCGTTGAAGGATGGCCATTGGCCCCAGGGCTGCGGTACCGAACTTCGTGCTCACGTAGACGGCTGCGGCAGTTGCAGAGATCTCGTTTTGGTGACACAGGCGTTTCAAGGCGCTCGCCGGGAGTCGGAGCAACTGACACCTGCCAGTTCGCCAAGCCTGCTGTGGTGGCGGGCTCAGGCGCGCCGCCGGAATGCTGCGACCGAACGTGTGAGCCGACCCATAACCATCGCGCAGACTTTTGCGTTGTTCGTCTATGTGTTGGTGGCAGTGGTTTTTGCCGCGTCGCAATACAACCACGGTTTGCATTGGGCATCGTGGTGGTCGGAGCTTGCGCCCCGCGCAGTTCATTTTCTGCCCGATATCTCTGGAAAAGTCGACTTGAATTCCTTTCTACTGATCTCCGGTCTTGGAGTAGTGGCGCTGCTGAGCGGGCTGGTGGTGTATCTGGCATCAGAAAATTCCTGAGTCTACGGCGCGCACATCCT
>Ga0070717_10002602_pt1 | contig 12731 bp, 8 predicted proteins | sample LARL113metaG_FD_71366 | JGI IMG/M metagenome (GOLD analysis project Ga0070717, IMG submission 71366) | Corn, switchgrass and miscanthus rhizosphere microbial communities from Kellogg Biological Station, Michigan, USA - LAR L11-3 metaG | ecosystem: Host-associated > Plants > Roots > Rhizosphere ...
AAATCATCCAGCGAATCGAATTGTCGATCTTGCCGTTGCCTAACGAGTTCTTTCGCGTGCTCCTCGCGCAATCCATTCACCACACAAAATCCTAAACGCACCGTGTTGTCATCGATGGCGGTGCATTGCCAATCGGATTGCGCAACACAAACCGGCCTAATCTTTACGCTGTGCCGCTGCGCGTCTTTCACGATCGTTGCCGGCGTGTAAAAACCCATCGGCTGATTGTTGAGCAAACTCGCGTAAAACTCGGGTGCGCGATGCACTTTCAAATATGCGCTGCCGTAAGCGAGAATGGCGAAACTAATCGCGTGCGACTCGGGAAATCCGTAAAGCGCAAACGACGAGATCGACTGAATAATCTTGTCGATCTTGTCCGAGGCAACGCCTTTTCGTTCCATCGCCGCGCGCAATTTTGCGCAGACTTTGTTCATCCGTTCCTCGGAACGATGAAAACTCAGTGCCCGGCGAAGTTCCTCGGCTTGATCCCCCGAAAAATCAGCCATGATCATCGCGATCTTGAGCATTTGCTCCTGAAACAAAGGAACACCGAGAGTGCGGCCCAGCACAGGCTCGAGACGCGAATCGAAATACGTCACCGGTTCGCGCCCAGCTCGGCGCGCGAGATATGGATGCACCATGTCGCCCTGGATCGGTCCCGGCCGAATAATCGCGACTTCAATCACGACATCATAAAAACATTTCGGTTTCATCCGCGGCAACGTCGCCATTTGCGCTCGGCTCTCGATTTGAAAGACGCCGATCGTATCCGCGTTTTGCATGATCTCGAAGGTTGCAGCGTCGTCTTTTGGAATGTGAGCAAGATCGAGAGGTCGCCCGCGTTCGCGACAAAGCTCGAGCGCATCCTGGATCACCGACATCATGCCGAGACCTAACAAATCGACCTTTACGATGCCGAGATCTTCGCAGTCGTCCTTGTCCCATTGCGCTACCACGCGGCCCGGCATCGACGCATTCTCCAGCGGCACGAACGAGCTCAGTTTATTCTGGCAGATGATCATGCCGCCGGAATGCTGGCCCAGATGGCGCGGCAGTCCGTAGATCGCATGATACAGCCTAACGAATGCCGGCATGCGCGGGTGCGCTTTCGGCAAACCGGCTTGTTCGATTTGCGATTCCAATTCTAGCGTGTGCGGGAAGTCCCCGCTGGCGAAGAGATGGGAGAAGCGGTCGAGAATGCTCGGTGAAAAATTGAGCGCTTTTCCGATCTCGCGCGCGGCGCTTCGCCCGCGATATGTGATTACGTTCGCGGTCATGGCCGCGCCATGTTTGCCGTAACGGCGATAGATTTCCTGAATGACAGCTTCGCGTCGATCGCCGCTCGGAAGATCGAGATCGATATCGGGCCAACCTTTGCGGCTTTCGTTCAGAAAGCGCTCGAAAACCAAATTACTGCTGACGGGATCGATCGGCGTGATACCGAGGCAATAACACACCGCGCTGTTGGCGGCGCTGCCGCGGCCCTGCACCATGACGTTGTGTTCGCGGCAAAAATTCACGACGTCCCAAACAATCAAAAAATATCCGGGAAATCCGAGCTTCGTGATGAGCGCGAGTTCTTCTTCGAGCTGCCGTTTTACATTGCTGCTGATCGCGGCATAACGCTGTTGGGCGCCGAACCAAACGATCGTTCGCAGAAAGGAATCCATGCTGTGGCCTGCGGGCACGGGAAACGATGGAAACTCGTAGCCGATGTTCTCGAGCGAGAACGTCAGGCGCTCCGCCAGGCGCGATGTGTTTTCGATAGCTTCAGGCAAATCGGGAAACAGTGCTCGCATTTCGTGATCACTCTTCAAATGCCGCTCGGCGTTTTGCGTTAACAATTTCCCGGCCGCATCGAGATGGGTGTGCTCGCGAATGCAGGTGAACACATCAAGCACTTCGCGTCCGTACGGCTTTGGGTACTGCACACCATTGGTCGCCAGGATCAATAATCCATTCGCGCGGGCAAGATCGACAAGTTGCCGGTTCGTACCCTCTTCGCCGCGAATAAAATGCCGCTGGATTTCAACGAAAACATTTTCCCGGCCGAACACGTCGATCAAAAACTGCGCGCGATTTTGAAAGTTCTGGGGAGCGCATGCGCCCCCGCGTGCAACATTCGGCGCCTCGCCGAATGTATAACGAGGGTCCATGAGATTTTCCGATCCAGAAGAGCTTCCGACGAGGGCGCCGGAAACTGCACGCGAGGCGCGTGCGCTCACCGATCCAAAAAGTGCAATCAAGCCAGCAGCAAACAGCGGCAGTTCATTCCATCGCACCGCGCACGTTCCTTTTTCGCTGCGTAAATGCGCCTGCGTGAGCAGTTCGCAAAGATTTTTATAACCGGTGCGATTTTCGACGAGCACCGGGAGAATGGCACTGTCCTCCATCGACAATTCGCAGCCGATGATCGGGCGCACGTTTTTTTCGCGAGCCGCCACGGAAAATCGTTGGGCGCCATAAACACCGTCGCGATCCAGCAGCGCCATCGCCGGCATCTCCAGCTGGGCCGCGATTTTAGCTAATTGCTCGGGAAACGATCCACCTCGCAAAAAGCTGAAGGCGCTGCAGGCATGAAGCTCGATGTAAGAAGACATGTGTTTCGTTGAACCGTTGAAGGTTAAATCGGACCTTGATCAGTGATCTGTTATTGTAATGGCGGTCTACTTCTCACGCTCTAGGCCGCGGCGACTGAAAGCAGATGACCGCTGAAATCTCACGACGATGATCCCCTCACCTTCATCCTCTACCCTTTGCAAGGGGAGAGGGCAGGGTGAGGAGTTGATATTTGGTTCATGGTAAATACTATCAACTTTCCAAGTTTTCCCGCTCTCATGAGAGCAAAGCGGTGAGGAGTGGGGATCAATCGTAAATTCCATCGATTGCCCATTTTTCTTCCTTTTGGTGACAGCGAAGCAGAACGCCGTCTTCGAGTTGCAGGTCCCATTCAGCGCGTGCCCAGGATTTTTCGTCCCACCAATTTCCGGAAAGCAAGTAAGGGCCGCCTTGCTCGACGACTTTGCCGCGAATTTTTTCGCTTTGAAGATGTCGATTTTCCGAACTGAAAATCAAGGCACCTACAGTCGGTCTAAATCTTCGTAGCGCGATGAACGGCCGCGATCCATTCTTTTCTTCTGTAGAGGCAGCCGTGTCGGCTGCGAGACTCAAATTCCACGCGAACAGCTCCATTCGAAATGCATCCGGCTGATGCGTTTCTTCCAAGACCGGTGTGCCGACGCGATCTGCGCCGAGCAAAACGGTGAGGCACGCGAGCGTTTCGTAAAGCTGCTGCGGATTTCGCAGAGCCATTTCAAACAATCCAAATTGCTGTGAAACGGGTTTGATTGGTTGCGCAGTTAAGGCGACGGCCACAATCGGATGTTCCGATTTAAAATTCTCCAGATGCGTCTGGAGCATGCGGAAGAGAAGATCGACATCGTTGGTCGGCTGTGGGATTTTAAAAAGGCGTTCGTAACTCTGCTTGTTCGCAAACGTGATCCGCAGCGTGACTTCTTTGGCGACGAGATAAATCGCGCTCAACCGCACTGCAAGTTGCTCCAAAAACCGGCGCAGCATGAAAAGCAGCGGCTGGGCAGTTTCGATTTGATGCTCAAATTCGAAGCTCTCATCGAAAGATTCCGGGGGCTGAACAAGTTGGAGCAACCGGTTCGATATGCCATTAGCCCGTTCCCAAAGCCGGGCCGCTTCGGGACCAAGCCGCATCCGCAATTCCTCCCTATCCAGCGCGGCCAGCTGCCCGAGCGTGTGGATCCCCCATTTGTGCAGAATCGCCAGGATCTCCTGAACTGATTTGTCTCCAATTGAATGTTGGGCGTTGGACGTTGAGCGTTGGACGTTTTCCGTCTGCGCCTTTGACAAATTAGAGCGTCGCATGCGCCAAATTTAAGCCTGCGCGAATATATGTTCAAGTGAACAGATTCGATTCGAACAATTCGCTATTGGCGCTGAAACAAATCTTGCGATTGACGAATCGCCAGTCTGAGTGAAGCTGATCGGCGGCGAGATTGAATGATTAAGAGGTTGCGCGGCGTTCGCGGCGTTTTTGCGATCATGGGGATCGTTATCACCGGATCGACAATCGTTACTTTCTGGGCTGGTCAACGCGTCATCAACACACAGTCCCAGGCCGTTTTTCATCGCCATGCAATCGCCCAATCAGAAGAACTGCTCTCGACCCTGAAAGATGCAGAAACTGGTCAACGCGGGTTCATCATCACCGGTGACGAAAAATATCTCGAGCCGTACAATGTGGCGCTCGCGCGTCTGCCCGAAGAACTCGCCAGCTTGAAGGGCGTGACCAAGGTGGGAATTCGGGCCGAGGACCTGGCGAGAATCGAGCAACTGGCTCGGAAAAATTTGAGCGACCTGCAAACGACAATTCAGCTTCGCCGCACCGGTGGGTTGGATGCAGCCGTCGCGATGGTCAAGAGCGGCGTGGGCAAGGAAACCATGGACAATCTGCGTGCCGCGATCGCCCAGTTACAACAGCAGCAGGAAATTGCGCTGCGCGTGGAAACAAACGTTGTCGAGATGGCTACTCGCGGCCGCACACTCATATTTACGCTCAGCGGTCTTATCAGTCTTCTCTTCATCATTTGGGCATACCAGCGGATCAGTTCGGCGATCAAGGGACGAGAGGTGGCCCTCGCCGAAACCGAAGCAGCTCGAGGCGAGATTCAACGGCAAAAGGATCTCCTCAGCGCGACACTCTCGAGCATCGGCGATTGCGTGATCGTCAGCGATGAGCAAGGCCGGATCACTTTCATGAACGACGTGGCCGAAAAATTAACAGGCTGGAGTTTTGCCGAAGCCCACCTCCAACCGACTGGGCATGTGTTCAAGATCGTGAACGAACATACGCGCGAACCCGTCGAGAATCCGGTGGAAAAAGTAATGAAGACGGGAGTGATTGTCGGGCTAGCCAATCGCACGCTGCTCATCAGGAGAGATGGTAGCGAGGTGCCGATCGACGACAGCGGAGCGCCGATCAAGGAGGCGGATGGGACAATTCACGGGGCAGTGCTGGTATTTCGCGATTTTTCCGAGCACAAGGAGGCGCAACGAGCTCTCCAGAAAGCAAAGGAAACGGCGGAGAATGCCAACAAGGCGAAGGACCAATTTCTGGCGATGCTTTCGCACGAGCTGCGCACGCCGCTGACTCCAGTATTGGCGACATTGAATTTGTGGGAGGCGAGCGATGATCTGCCACGTTCAATGCAAGGCGATGTGCAAATGCTGCGGCGTAGCGTGGAACTCGAAGCAAGGATCATTGACGATCTTCTCGACCTAACCCGGATCGCGAAGGGAATGCTCTCCTTTTCGCCCGAAGATACCGATGTGCATGAGGTGCTTCAGTTCCTGGTAGGGATTTGCCACAGCGAGTTTCACCAGAAACGGCTTGTGCTTTCGATGCAATTGCATGCGTCAAATCATCATGTCCACACGGATGCGGGACGGCTGCAACAGGTGCTTTGGAACATTATCAAGAACGCGGCAAAGTTTACCGACGCGGGTGGCGCGATCACGATCTTAACTTCAAATGACGCGCTTGGAAATCTAAGCATCGCCATACGCGACGACGGCATCGGGATGAACACTGACACAATCGCCCGACTTTTCCGGCCATTTGAACAAGGCGACCAGCGGTTGAGCCGGCGCTACGGCGGATTGGGGCTCGGCATGGCAATCTCACGGGCGCTCGTTGACCTTTTGGGCGGAACAATCACGGCAGAAAGCGCCGGCCTCGGGAAAGGATCGCTTTTTACGGTGGCGTTTCCCGCGTTGCAAGAAGTTCACGAGCATAGAGACGGAAAAGCGATACGCAAAGCTGAAAGCCCGGACCAAGGGCGCATGAAAATTCTGCTGGTGGAAGATCACGGAGATACTGCGCAAGCGCTAGTGCGGCTTTTGACAACTCGCGGTTATCAAGTGCAGACGGCGGACACGGTCGCGGCCGGAATTGAGGCAATACAGCGAGGTAAATTCGATCTGCTCTTGTGCGATATTGGATTGCCAGACGGCACCGGATTCCAGCTGCTGGAACGTGTTCGAGGAAGTTGCAAAACGCCGGCACTGGCTCTCTCCGGCTTTGGAATGGAGGAGGATGTGACCAAATGCAAACAAGCAGGATTCGAAGCGCACCTGACAAAGCCGGTTAATTTCCAAAAGCTGGAAGCAGCGATCTGGCAATTGACAAGCCGTTGAGCGCTGGCCGCTGAGGAAATGCCGCAAATGATGATGCGCACGTTTGGATTCGCGCGCACGTTCCGACTTGCGTCTTCGCGATCGATTCTGGTCGTGCAGCGGCGCTTTTCTTTGAGGTGGGCAGCGCAAAATAGCCAACCGCAATCCCATAGCAAAAAGTGCCGATAATTACATTAGATATCGTAAATCCGACAGCTCACAGGATCTCTACTGGACATCTCGGCAACGCCTGCATAAACGCGCGGCCATATGCTTTGGTCACAATCCGGTTATCGAGAATAACGATGATGCCGCGGTCGGTTTTTGTTCGGATGAGGCGCCCAACGCCTTGTCGAAGTTTTAGGATGGCTTCCGGCAACGAATATTCGGTGAAGGGATCGCCACCACGTTCCTGCACCAATTCCAGTTTCGCCTCGATCAGTGGATGATCCGGCACCGCGAAGGGAAGCCGAGTGACAATCACGTTTGAGAGCGCCTCGCCAGGAACATCGACGCCGCTCCAGAAACTGTCGGTCCCGAAAAGGACGCTCCGCGGAGTCGTTTTGAATTGTTCCAGCAATTTCCCCCGCGGCGCGCCGCCGCCTTGCACGAGAAGATTCATCCTCTTTTGGGCAAAAAACTTCTGCATTTGGCCGGCGAGCTCTTGCATGTCGCGGTAGCTCGTAAAAAGAACAAACGCGCGTCCGTCCGTTTTTTGCACGAAATGCGCGATCCAGAGTTCCAGCGCTTTCTGATAATCGGGATCGCGTGGATCGGGCATTTTCTGAACGACAAAGATTTGCATTTGTTTCTGAAAATTGAACGGACTGCCGAGTTGCAAGGGCTCGGCCTCGGTCCCGCCGATGCGATTACGAAAATAAGCCAGGTCTGCGCGGCCGACCGCCAGCGTCGCGCTGGTCATGACGCAGCAGCAATTTTCCCGGAAAATCATGCGCCGCAGGACGGGCGCAAGATCGACAGGTGCGGCGTTGAGCGAAAGAAATTGAGCGGTCTTACCCGTGCGCTCGACCCAGTAAACGTGCTCGCGCGCGCTTTGCTCGAGAAAGGTCGCGATGCCGTCGCGCGCGTCGCGAATGCGCCGACCAAATTCCTGCAGTTCAGCCTTTAGAAACTCGTCGTCGGCGCGCTTCACCACTTCTGCAATTCGCGCCTGCAACGCAGTCAATCGGCCGGTGATCGTGTCCGGGACAAGATCGACATCGCGCACGCGAAATTCGCGGCCTTTTCGAAAATCAGACTTCAATTCGACCGCGGCGAAGAATTTGTCTACATCGTCCAGTAGCTCGGCCGCGAGCCTTACACCGTTTGCATCGCGCATCACGGTGAAAAGTCCTTTGCGCGTGCGCGCATTGTACAGCCGTTGAATTGTCGATCTTAGGCCATATTGTGAAACTCCTATGCCGATTTGCCGGGACGCCACCTGCTCGACGGTATGCGCTTCGTCGAAAATGATGAAGTCGTTAGGGAAAAGAAAACCGCTCTCACGTTCTTCTTGCAGCTCCGGACTACCTAGGAGAATAAAGAGCAGCGTGTGGTTCATCACGATCACGTCCGCGGCCAGCAAGCGTTTGCGCGCCTGCTGATAAAAACAGCGCGGATTTTGGCCGCACGTTTTTTGTGTGCAGATGTGCGCTTCGCTGCAAACTTGCGTCCACACCTTTGGATCAGGCTCGACCGGCAAATCGCTGAGCGAGCCGTCGGGCGTCGTGCTCGTCCATTCGGCCAGCGATCTCAATTCGGCTTGTTCCGGACCCGTGAAAAGTTCACTCGCGCTTTGTAACGCGCGCTCCAATCGTCGCGGGCAAAGATAATTTTGCCGCCCCTTCATCAGTGCCGCCTCGAACTCGACCGGCAGAACTTTTTCCAAAATTGGAATGTCTTTATAAAGAAGCTGCTCCTGAAGATTGATGGTGTGCGTCGAAACGATCGCCTTTTTGTGCTGCTCGAGCGCGAACAAGATCGCCGGGACCAGGTAACCGAGCGATTTACCGACGCCAGTCCCGGCTTCGACGATGAGATGTCGATCTTCCTCCAGTGCGCGCGCGATCGCCGCTGCCATCTCCTGCTGTTGCGGACGGAATTCGAAGTTCTTTGCCTTCGAGAGAAGACCGTTCTCCGAAAAGATACTGCGAATTCGTTCGACAAATTTGGTGCCCAGAGAATCTTTCAGCGCGATCATTTGGAAATAGCTCAGCCCTTTAAGGCTGGGCCATCATAACGATCTTTTGCAAGTCCTGAAAGGGACGGCAGAAAATTGTTGCCCGAAACATATGTTTTCGTTCGCGCCTCCGAAAGATGGTTCTTGCGTCCCTGCCGGGACTAGATTTCTTCTCTCCATCAAAACCCAGCGTTAAAAATGCTCGGCTAGTCGCGGGAAATCTTTCTGCGAAAGTGCTACTTTAATCCGAAATCTCGTGAGACTGCTGGATCGCTACGTCATTCGCAACTTTTTGCAGGCCTATCTTTATTGCATCGCCGGTTTCATCTCGATCTGGCTCATTTTCGACATCAGCGACAATATCTCGACCTTTATCGACCAGCACGTCGGCTTTCTCCTCACCATCCGCTATTACGCCACACAAGTGCCGCAAATCTTGATCATCCTTTTGCCTGTATCGCTCTTACTCGCTCTGCTCTTTTCGTTAGGTCGAATGTCACGCGCAAACGAAATCGTATCGATGCTCACTGCGGGCGTAAGCGTTCCGCGTGTTCTTCTGCCGTTGATCGCGATCGGGCTGCTCACCGTCGCCGCTACGACCGCGCTTAATTACTCCCTCGCCCCACATGCCGAACTCGCGCGCAAAACATTTCTTTCCGCCGCGCGCGCGCGACAAGGCCCGATGGTCGAGGGGCAGATCTTTCGCAATCGCAGCGACGCGCGCACCTGGTTCATCCAGAATTTTCGGCCAGGACACAATGTCTTTAACACCGTGCAAGTGCTGCAACAGGATGCGCACGACAATATCGTTGCGAACTATCTCGCCGCGCGCGCCATTTATTATCCCGACGCGAAAGTTTGGGAATTCGAAAACGCGAAGGTGGTGCACTACGATGCGACGGGAAATATTCTCGACGAACAAATTTATCCGTCGCTCAAGATCGACAATTGGAGCGAAACGCCGTTTCGTCTTAGCAGTGCCAATGTGCGCGCCGAGTTTCTGAGCGTTCCGGAGTTACGCCGATACTTGCGGTTCAACTCCGATTTCCCGGCCACTCTGCTGGCTCCGTTCCGCACCCACTTTCAATATCGCCTCGCCCTGCCCTGGACCTGTTTGGTCGTGGTTTGCATCGCCGCACCCCTTGGCATCGGTTATTCCCGGCGCGGCGTTCTCGCCAGCGTCGCGAGCGCAGTCATTCTTATTTTCTCGATGAATTTTCTCACGCACTTGTTTCTTGCCCTCGGTGAAGGAGACCGGATTTCGCCTTTACTCGCGGCCTGGACACCGAACGCTCTCTTCGCCATCATCGGTCTCTACCTTCTTTACCTGCGCGCCTTTAATCGAGAAGCACCGCGCTTTCATCTCGCTCCCGCGCGGCGTATATTTTCGTGATGAATCCGCTCCCTCACGACTGGGCGATCAAACATCGCGGCGATGCTTGCAGCGCGACGGGGCGGCGGTTCGTCACCGGCGAATATTTTTATACGCTGCTCTTTCGCGTGGCCGATGGTTACCGGCGCGAAGATTTGAGCGAAGAAGCGTGGTCGAATCGAAATCAAAACATTCAACCGTTTTCATTTTGGAAAACGCGCTACGAACCGCTGCCACCCGCGACCGAGCCTTTGCCGAAAGAAGATGCCGAGCAGCTTTTTCGCCGCTTGATTGCGTCCGAAAATCCGCCGGCGGCCGCCTGCTACGTCCTCGCTGCGATGCTTGAGCGCAAGCGCGTTTTAAAACAGGTAAAAACGAAAAATGCAGAGAACGGGCGCGTGCTGATTTACGAAAATGGCGCAAGCGGTGATGTTTTCATCGTGCCCGATCCGCAATTGCGGCTGACCGAGCTCGAGAATGTGCAAAATGAAGTGGCGCAGTTGCTGAAAACCGCCGCTCACAATTGAAGAATCGATCGGCATGGACAACTCCGATAGTCGTCGCGAGCAGAGGATCAGCGATTGCATACTCCCATGGTTTTCCGGCTTTCCGCTCTATCTCGCGCCCATGGCTGGCGTGTCGGACAAAATCTTCCGACAACTTTGCAAAGAATTCGGCGCCGATGTTCTCATAACCGAATTCGTTTCCGCCGAAGGAATTTTTCTGCGCAACGAGCGTACCCGCGAATATCTCGATTTTGACGAGATCGAACGTCCAATCGGCGTCCAACTTTTCGGGGCGAATGCCGAACACATGGCCGAAGCCGCCCGGCAGGTCGTCGATTTGGTGAGGCCCGATTTTGTCGATCTAAATTTTGGTTGCCCAGTCAACAAAGTCGTGTGCAAGAACGGCGGCTCGGCCTTGCTTAAAGATTGTCCAACGTTAGCCAAGGTCGCAGCTGTCATCGTCCGCGCCGTTTCGCCCATGCCGGTGACAGCGAAAATCCGCATTGGCTGGGACGCCGATTCAATCAACGCGGCGCGTGTCGCAAAGATCCTGGTCGATGCTGGAATCAGCGCACTTACCGTCCACGGGCGTACACGCGCCCAAGGTTATTCCGGCGCCGCTGATTGGAACGTTATTGCCGAGGTTGCCGCCGCCGTTCCAATTCCAGTGATTGGAAATGGCGATCTTTCGTCCGCAGCCGATATAGCGAAGCGCCGTCGGGAGACCGGAATTGCCGGCGCAATGATTGGCCGTGCCGCCATGAGTGCGCCATGGATTTTCCGCGAAGCAAAAGCTTATCTCGCGACCGGCGAGATTGTCGATCCACCGGATCTGGATGAAAAATGGAATTTGATTCTGCGCCACTGCGAACTGGCCGTGCGCCAATGGGGCGCTGAAGAGCCGGCCATTCGATCAATGCGCGCACGTTTGATGGCGTATTCTCGCGGTATGCCGGACGCGAAACGGTTGCGAGAAAAATTCGCGCACGTCTCGACGCTGCTTGAAATTGAGGTGATCGCAAAAGCAAATATCTTTCCCGAAAAATCGGCCCGGCCCAAATCCGAAACTCCTGCTTTGGTTTGTTGAAATGATCACGGAATCGACGGCGATTAATTACAAGATCGGCAATGAACGCTTGATAAAAGTGACGGCGAAAGCGTCGCTCAAACTGCGTTCACTGCTTGAACAGCAACGCCGGCAAAACGGCGCGCTTCGCTTGGCCGTGATCGGCGGCGGGTGCTCGGGGCTGCAATACAAAATGGATTTGGTCGATGGCCCGGCTGACCGAGACATTCTCGTCGAAAGCGCCGGCGTGCACGTAGTTGTCGATCCGAAAAGCGCACTCTTTGTCAGCGGCTCCGTTTTGGATTACAGCGACGATTTGCAGAAGGGCGGGTTCCAGGTCACGAATCCGAACGCGGTCGCGCATTGCTCCTGCGGGCAAAGTTTCGCGGCCTGACCTCCCGAAATTCCACACCTGTTCATTTGAACTTGCACCCGGACTTTGTTCAGGCGATCATGGATCGTGCTGACGGTGCGCCAAAAACGGGTCCTCGATTTTATTCAACGCGAGCAACGGGAGAAAGGAATCACCCCGAGCACGCGTGAGATCCAAAGTCATTTTCGTTTCGCCAGCCAGACCTCAGTCATGCAGTACATTGCCGTGCTCGAGCGCAAGGGTTTTCTGAACCGGCATCCACACAAGGCGCGCGCTTTGATTACGCCGGTGCAAAAAGTCCGCATCACCGACGTGCCGATTTACGGTCAAATCCCGGCGGGAATGTCCGCGTTGACGGAAGAGATGATCGAGGGCCACGTTTCGCTCGACGCGCGCTCGGCCAACATTTCAAAAAGCCGCGGCACCTTTGCCTTGCGCGTGCGGGGCGACTCGATGATCGGGACGCATATTGTCGATGGGGACATTGTCATTTTGGAAGACAGCAAAGATGTGCAAAACGGCGACATCGTCGCGGCCCTAATTGACGGTGAGACCACCTTGAAGCGTTATGTCGTGGAACATGGGCGGCCGTATTTAAAAGCTGAGAACCCGCGCTATCCGGATTTGATTCCGGCGCATGAATTGAAGATTCAAGGGGTGATGGTTTCGCTGGTGCGAAAACAACCGCGCAAGTCAAAATAGTGTTCACTTGAACATAATCACTGGCATGCCATTTTGGCTCATGGCAGCTGCGGCGAGTGATAAAATTGATGGCTCACCTCCTGGTTCGTCACCCTCTCGGGCTGCCCGTCTATCTCGCCCGGCTCCCCCCAGCTTGATTGTCGATCTTCGAAATTTGTTGGCGGAGCGTTTTCCTCGCGCTCCTTCGCCCGCGGCAACGGTTTTAACCACCAAATTACCGTTTCTCGATCATGCGATCGGCGGCGGCTTCCCCAAAAGCGCCATCACCGAATTGATCAGTCCGAAACCAAGCGCGGGAAGCGCGTCACTTATCCACGCGCTTCTGC
>Ga0070717_10002604_pt1 | contig 12722 bp, 8 predicted proteins | sample LARL113metaG_FD_71366 | JGI IMG/M metagenome (GOLD analysis project Ga0070717, IMG submission 71366) | Corn, switchgrass and miscanthus rhizosphere microbial communities from Kellogg Biological Station, Michigan, USA - LAR L11-3 metaG | ecosystem: Host-associated > Plants > Roots > Rhizosphere ...
AGCCTGGTTCGCCTACAAATATCTCCATGCGCTCCGCGGGCGCGAGATCCCGTCGAACGACACGCAGACGCTCGCCACGACCGATGGACGATGGGCTCAAGCGCTGATCTGGGACTGGGTGCTGCCGGACCAGAAGACCAGCAACCGACCCTATTACACCAGGCTTCATCCCTCAGAGCCGGCCGCTCCGGTGGCGCTGCACTTTGCGCACCTGAAGCCCGGCAACTATCGGCTCGAGATTCACCGCACCGGCTTTCGCCACAACGATCCCCAATCGGCCTGGATCGAGATGGGTTCGCCCGCGAGCCTGTCGCTTGCGCAACTGAGGCAATTGCGAAGCTTGACGTCCGATATTTCGGAAACCCGAAAGATGGTCCACGTGGGCCCTGACGGCCGCTTCATGATCCAGGTGCCGATGCGCGCGAACGATGTTGTCCTGGCCGCGCTCGAGCCCGTCTCTCAACTCAACCTCAACTGAGGAAGCGCGCGTATGAAGCCTGTTCGAATCCTGCCTGTCGGCTGTGCGGCTGCGGCTCTGCTGGCCACCAGCGCCATCGCCGCGCCGCTCGCGACCGTGGAACGGCACGGCAGCTATGTGGCCGTAGAGCCGTTCGCGCCCAATGTGGTGCACGTCACCATCGCCCTCGAGCCCGACCTGATCGGCAAGGAACCGAATTACGGTATTGCCGCGAAAGGCGACGCAAGCGGGTGGACTCACGCGTCAGGTGCCGAAGGCGACAGCTTCCGCTCCGGTGCAATGACGGTGACGGTGGACCCTCAGCCGTGGCCCGGTCCGCCGAACACGATGGCGCGCTATTTCCTGCCATCGCTTCCGCCCGTGTCGCTGTCGATCGCTGACGCGACCGGGAAGCCGATCGTCAAGATGACCGGCTGGGAAATGGCGCCGCAGGAGGTCAACGGCGAGAAAACCTTCAAGATCGGCGCGGGATTCTCGGTCGCTCCGGACGAGCATTTCTACGGGCTGGGCCAGAACCAGGAGGGCATCCTCGATCTCCGCGGCCGCACGATCGACTGTCGCCACAACTATGACGCCCCGGCTGGGGAGACGGTATGCGTACCGGTTCTCGTCAGCTCGAAGAACTACATGATCGTCTGGGACAATCCGTCCGCGACGACGGTCTCGCCGGGGCTGCACAACGCAACACGCTTCACGAGCCAGGTGGGCGAGCGAGTGTCCTTTTACGTCGTCACCGGAAAGAGCAGCGACGAGCTATATCAGGGCTATCGCTTCCTCACCGGTACGACGCCGCTGCCGCCAAAAGCCGCGTTCGGCCTGATCCAGTCGAAGGCGCGCTACGAGAGCCAGAAGGATCTGATGAGCATCGCCGAAGGCTACCGCAGCCGCGGCTACCCGCTCGACATCATGGTGCTCGACTGGTTCTATTGGACCCGGATGGGTGAGCTCGACATCGATCGCGCCTATTTCCCCGATCCCGCCGGCATGAACCGCCAGCTGCACGATTGGGGCATGCATTCCATCATCTCGGTGTGGCCGCGGTTCGAGCGCGAAAGCCGCTATTACAACCTGCTCGCTTCGCGCGGCTGGCTGATGAAGGACAAGGACGGAGACCTCGTCGACGGTCTTCCCGTGCGGTCCGACCGAGCTGGAGCGCTGATCGACAGCACGAACGCCGAAGCGCGCGCCTGGTACTGGGGCAAGATCCGCGACAATATCCTGAGCCAGGGCTTCGACTGGACGTGGCTCGACGAGACTGAGCCCGACCTCGTACCGGACGGGTATTTTTACTCGATCGGTTCAGGCGACCGGTACCACAACCTCTTCCCGCTGCTGCACACCATGGGAGTTGCGGAAGGCTCGGCGAGGGACCGGCCTGGCTTGCGCAACCTGATCCTCGCCCGCGCCGCCTATTTGGGCGCGCAATCCTCCGGCGCCATCTTCTGGACCTCCGACGTCCCCGCTACCTGGGAAGCACTGAAACGGCAGGTTCCCGCCAACCTCAACATGGCGGCGAGCGGGATCGCCTACATCAGCAGCGACACGGGGGGCTGGCAGCCGCCTAACGGTCCCGAGCCGCAGCGGCCGATCCTCATAGATCCCGCCGGGGCCACGGCGATGGCGCCGTCCTATCGCGATTATCCCGAGCTGTTTGTCCGTTGGTTCGAGGTCAACACGTTCACGCCTACGCTGCGAATCCACGGGCAGCGGCCAGCCACAGCGATCTGGGAATATGGCAAAGCGGCCGAGCCGATCCTCGCCGACTTCCTGCGCTTCCGCTACCAGCTCATGCCATACCTGTACTCGCTCGGATACGGCACTTACCGCACAGGCGCGCCGTTCATGCGCGCCCTGTTCATGGACTTCCCCAAAGATCCGGAAGTCACCGGCCTTACCGATCAATATATGTTCGGCCCCGCTTTCCTGGTCGCCCCAGTGCTGGACCAGGGCAGGACCGCTCGTCGCGTCTATCTCCCCGCGGGAACCGACTGGTACGACTGGTGGACCAGTAAGCGTTACACCGGCGGCCGGTGGATCGACGCGGCAGCACCGATCGACCGCATGCCCCTGTTCGTCCGCGGGGGATCGATCGTGCCGCTCGGATCTCCGGTACAGAACACGATGCAGCGTCAGGCGCTCAGCGAAATCCGCGTCTATCCGGGCGCAAATACGACCCTCACGCTCTATGACGATGACGGCGTTACCAATCGCTACAAGTCCGGCGGCGGAAAATTCGCGGTGCTTCGCTGGGACGACACGACTAGGCGGCTGATCGCGTCTGGCAAGCTCCCGACCGGGCAAGCGTTGGATGGCCTGGTGAGGATCGTCGGCGGGAACCGATAGAAGGCACTTCGCGCGATCGCACGCCGCCGGAATGTCGCGTTCCACCCATTGCAGACGTTTCGGTGGAAGTCCGGAAGTACGACCAGAGACTGCTAAAGGCGATCGATCGCATCCTGATCGACCGCAAGCCGGACATCGAGCGAATGCTTGCGAGCTATCGCGTTCCCATGGTGAAGAATTAGGCTGAGGTGGCCTTAGCGGCAGCGGGACAGTGGCACACGCATCGCCGCGCCCGAATAGCTGACCTCACGGCTGATCGACGGCGCGCCGCCGCAAACGACGCGGAAACGCGATGGCGACGCGTAGCTGCCTTCGCGTGCCTGGAAGCTGAAGACGCGCCCGCGGTCGTCCCAGCCGAGGCGAATGAGGCTGTACTCGCCTTTCTCGTAACCGTAGCCGTTCCCAGCATCGTCGTAGAGCGCGAACGTGCCACTCTTGCCAGGATAGACGCGAAGCTCGATAGGCTCGTCGGACGGCGCATCGGCGTAGAGCTTGACCGGCCCCAGCGGGACGATGCTGCCGGCGCGGACGAACACCGGCATGCGCTCGATCGGCGCGTCGGCCTCGACCACTTGGCCGCCGGCGTTGCGCGCTCCGGTCCAGAATTCGAACCAGCCGTCCCGACCGGGCAGATAGACGTTGCGCTTTGTCGCGCCCGCCTCGAGCACGGGCGCCACGAGGAACGCCTTGCCGAACAGATATTCGTCGGTGAGGGTCAGCGCCTTTGGATCGTCGCGAAAATCGAAGGCGAGCGCGCGCATCATCGTGCCGCGGTTCTTCGTGACGTCCCAGCTTAACGAGTAGATGTACGGCAGCAGCCGGTAGCGTAGCTTCACCGTCCCGATCAGGTGCGGCTGCACGTCGCCATCGAAATTCCAGATCTCCTTGCCGGGCGGGACGCCGTGCACGCGGAACTGCGGCGTGAACGCAGCGAACTGGTGCCAGCGGGTGAACAGCTCCTCATATTTGCGGTCGTGGACGTCGCCGCCGAAGAAGCCGCCGATGTCCGCCGACCAATAAGGAATGCCGCTCATCGCGAAGTTGAGCGCGGCGGGGATTTGCTTGCGGAACGTCTCCCAATTGCCCTGGACGTCACCCGACCAGGTGATCGCAGCATTGCGCTGCTGACCAGCATAGCCCGAGCGCGTCAGGATCAAAGCGCGACTCTGGGGCATGTCGCGGCGCATGCCGTCATGCACACCGCCGGTGTGCAGCAGCGGGTAGGAGTTGAACACCTCCGCGCCGGGTCCGGCCGCGGTTTGCAGCTTGCGCAATTCGCCCCAGTCGCCGCCGAGCTCCGGCTCGGAGGCGTCGAGCCACCAGGCGTCGAAACCCTGCGCGCCGTAATTCTGTCGGATCAGGTCCCAGTAGAGCGCGCGGGCCTTGGGGTTCCACGCGTCGTACCAGCGCCCAACTCCGGTCGGATAGACGTTCTTGAACGTCGGTGCGAGCAGTCCGCCTGCTTCACCAAGCGCCTTTGCATTGTCGGTGTCCGGATCGAACCGCGCCCAGACCGACACCGGCATGTGAACGTGCATCGCGGCCAGCTCGCGCACCATCGCCGCCGGGTCGAGAAAGCGCGCCTTGTCGAACTTGAACGAGCCCCACTGGCCTGGGCTCCAGTGCTGCCAGTCCATCACTACCGCGTCGATCGGCACGCCCATGGCGCGGTAGGTCCGCGCGACGCCGAGCGCCCAATCCTGCGTTTCGTAATGCTCGCGCGATTGCCAGAAGCCCCAGCTCCACCGCGGCATCAGCGGCGCGTCGCCCGTCAACCAGCGATACCCGGCGACCACCTGGTCGGGTTCGGGTCCGAGGATGAAGTCGTAATCGACCCCCGCCCCCGCCTCGTTGCGGATGACCAGCGGGAACTTCGCGTCGGGCTTGGCGACATCGACGTCCATGACCGACGCATTGTTCCACAGAATGCCGAAGCCGCTCGGGCTCAGCAGCATCGGCACTCCGACGTCGCCATTCTTCTGCTGCAGGTGGATGGAGCTGCCGCTGTAATCGAGCAGGCCGTTCTGGTGCTGGCCGAGCCCGTAAACGGCCGTCCGCGTCGCGAAAGCGTCGACGGTACCATTGCCGACGCTCCGTTCCGCCTCGCGCAGCAAGACCGCGCCGCGCGCATCGGCAAACGTAACTAGCCCCGTCGCCTTGGCAACGTGTACCTGCAGCCGCGCCGTGCTCAGCATCCAACCGTCGGTCGTCTGCTTGACCTCGAACCGCACTTTCCCTGGCTGAGCAATCACGGCCGGATTGTAATTGCCGGCATAGCCTTCGGGACCGAAGCGCACGTGGACCACGAATTCGGACCAAGGCTCGATCGTCAGCGAACCGCGCTCGGTCCCGAGCTCTATTCCCGTCGGGAGGGACCGCGCCATTCTCACCGCATCTGCTTGAGCTGGAGCAGCTGCGCCGAGCGCGATGAAAATACCGCCAAGCAAGTATCGCAAATCCATTCCCCCCGAACTTTGCAGCCGAGAATCGGCTGGATATGGTAGCGCTAACAGGAGAGAGGTATGCGTGCGCTGCGTTTCACGTCAATATTGCGGGGCAGCACTGCGATACTCGTCGCCGCTGGAGCGTCGGCTCGCGGATTGATTTTTGCAGGGCGCGGGAAAGGCTACTTGAGTAGGTAGACCGCACTTCCGTGCGCTGGCAGCGTAACCTTCACTTGCCCGGAGGCCGGCAGCCTCGCGCCTGACCAGAGGTCCAGCGCCGAATGTCTCCCCGAGATTCCCAGCCGCTCCCACGTCGCGCTGAGCTCTGACGGCTGATCCTTCAGGTTGAATAAGGCGACATAGCGCCCCGCTTTCCCGCGCGCCGTCCACACCCGCGCCTGCTCGAATCCCGGCGGCAGATCGGCGAGCGGATGGCTCTCCCAAGCGGTCTGGTTGATCGCGATGATCCTGCCGTTAGTGATCAGCGAGCGGGTGAACGGATCGAGCTGGGTGAGGTTCGCGCCAAGCATCAACGGCGAACGCGAGATAGCCCAGAGGCTGAACTGCGTCCGCTCCTCGTCGTGGCTGAGCCCCGAGTCTCGCGGATCGCCCATTCCTGGGTGCGGCCGCAGCGAGCCGAAAGGAAGCATGTCGGCGTCGGGCCAGCCGCCGGGCCGGACGTAGCGGTTCCACCTCGCCAGATTGTCGAACGCCGTCGTGACCCCGCTTGGATATCCGTCGGGCGTCGGATTGGCGAATTGCCAGCTGTCCCAGATGTCGTTTGAGATGCGCCACATCTGCGCGTAGCGGGCGACCTCTGCGGCATGCTCGAGTTGCGTCGGCCCTGGTGAAAGGCTGAGCAGGATCGAGCGGCCGCTCTTCTTGATCGCGGCGGCGAGCATGCGGATCTCTGCCGGCTTGTACGGGTGGTCGGAAATGCAATCGACTTTCAGGAAGTCGACTCCCCACTTGGCGTATTCAGCGACTGCGGAATCGTAGAAGGCCTGACCAGCCGCATTGTCGCGCACACCCCAATTGCCGTCGTCCCAGCCGCAGGCGTCGGTGGTGTCCGCCGCATCGGACGCGCGAAAGGCCGTGCCCGCGATCGGCGTATTCCGCTCGACGGCGCCGCGCGGGATTCCGCGCATGATGTGGATGCCGAACTTGACGCCCTGCCGGTGCACCCAGTCGGCGAGCGGCCTGAAACCGGCACCGCCGGATGCCGAGGGAAAGCGGGCGACGACGGGCTCCAGCAGTCCATTGCCGTTAATCTCGAAATTGCGTGCGGCGCGATCCTTTCCGTTGGGATTGGCCATGTACCAGCCCATGTCGATGACAGCGTAGGACCAGCCGTATTTCCTCAGCGAAGAAAGCGCCTTGGCATTAGCGCGATACTGCCCCTCATCGATCGTGAGACCGTACGAGTCCCAGCTGTTCCAGCCCATCGGCGGCGTTGGCGCTAGACTGGCCGCCTGAGAGGACGCGGCTGGCGCCAAGGTGGCCAGCGCGAGCACGAACAGCAACAATAAACGGTTCACTGCCTTGCCGTCCTCCCGCTTTCGCGCGAGCCATGCCAAGTCATCGACGCAAGCTGCTCACGCGGGACAGCTTCGCATCGGTTTCTCAGATCTGCAATAAGTCCAAAAGCGGGTGTTTCATCCGCGGCAGCAATGCGTCGGGAGCTCCACTAGCGGATCGTCCGCTAATGCCGCCGAGCATCGGCCAAGTCGCGGAAACGCTCTGGAGGACGGACAGTTGCTACCATCACCTTCAAAACGCGTCCCTTCACGCAACAAGAAACCCGCTCCGTGTTCGGAGCGGGTTTTCGGTCTCTCTAGTTTTGCTTGGCGTCAGCTAGCCAGAAGGATCGAAATGGAACAGCGTCTCTGGTGACCCCTACGGGACTCGAACCCGTGTTTTCGCCGTGAGAGGGCGACGTCCTAGACCGCTAGACGAAGGGGCCATCGCTGAAATGAGGGCGCCATATGTGGGTAGACGAGGCGTCCGTCAACCGCGGTTCGCGTCAGTGGGAATTAGGGCTCCTAGTCGCGTTCGCTCAAGAACCGCATCAGCTCCGCGAGCGTACTTTCCATCTGGTCCTGCATCTGGCTGACCAGCTCATTTTCGCGCATCCCGACGTGGTCCAGCGGCTTGGAATAAGAGTCGGAGAAGGCCTGCAGGTCAGAGCGATCGAACACTCCCTTGGCAACCAGCTTGGCGAGGATCACCAGAAGGCCGTTGGTGTTCGCGATGGTTCCGGCGACCAGCGCCTCGTCCACCATCGACAGTCTCTTGTCGCTGTCGGTCTCTTCATCGGTCGGGGTCATCACGCCGATCATGGCGCGAACTGCGCGCCGTGCAACCCAAAGCTACTCGGGCTCGACGAATTCGCGGAGCACCGCCCAAGCGGCCGCCTTTTCGGCGAACGGACGCGTGTTCGCGGCGCTCGACGAGGGCAAGTCGACGAGGACAACGTTTCCCGGCCGTCCTGCGACGAGCTTTCGTCCGGCCATGGCAGCGGTCGATCCGTTGAACGCGATCGCCCGGAGCTTCGGAAAATCGTGGAGCAGGTGCTCGATCTGGTTGTGCTCGGCGTCTCGGATCGCCTGGTCGAGGCTGCCATGGCGGCTCGCCGAAGCGATCACGTCCCATAGACCGATGTATCGCTCGCCAAGCCGCGCCAGCCGCTCACCATAGCTCAGATCCTGCAGCTCCTCCCCGATGGCTCCGCCGAGCAGCCGCCAGAACTGGTTGGTCGAGTGCGCATAGTAACGTTGCGCTGCGAGCGAGGCATCGCCGGGCAAGCTCCCAAGAAGGAAGAGCCTAGCGTCGGGTCGGGCGATTGGCGGCAGACCGGCTTTGACGCTCAACAATAAACCCCTACAGCCCTGCCCTGTGCAACCGACCGATCTTCGAGTGGCCCTCTTTTCGGGCAATTACAATTATGTCCGCGACGGCGCCAACCAAGCGCTCAATCGCCTCGCCGGCTATCTCCTGCGCCAGGGCGTTAAGCTGCGCGTCTATTCGCCGACAGTCGAGCATCCGGCCTTCCCGCCGACGGGCGATCTCGTCGACGTTCCCGCGATCCCGATCCCGGGCCGTTCCGAGTACCGGCTTCCGGTTTCCCTGTCGGCGAGCGTTCGCCGCGACCTCGCCGAGTTCAATCCGAACGTCGTCCATATCTCGAGCCCCGATTTCGTCGGACATCGCGCGGTCACCTGGGCCCGGCGCCGGAAGATCGCGGTAGTAGCCTCGGTCCACACGCGCTTCGATACCTACTGCGCCTATTACGGAATTGAGTTCCTGGAACCGCTCGCTCGTGGGATCATGCGCCGCCTCTATCACCGCTGCGAAGTCGTGATGGTGCCGGCTGAATCGACTGCGGCAATCCTTCGCGCCCAACGCATGAACCGCGACATCGCGATTTGGGCGCGCGGCATCGATCGCGACCAGTTCAACCCCGGGCGCCGCGATATGGAATGGCGCCGCTCCCTTGGCATTGCCGACGATGAAATGGTCATCGCCTTTCTTGGCCGAGTGGTCATGGAAAAAGGGCTCGACGTCTTTTCGGACGCAATCCACGCCTTTGCGACATTCGGCCTTAAGCATCGCGTGCTGGTCATTGGCGAGGGACCTGCACGGCCGTGGTTCGAGGAGCAGCTTCCAGACGCGATCTTCCTTGGGCAACAGACCGGAACCGATCTTGCGCGTGCGCTCGCAAGTTCCGACCTGCTCCTCAACCCATCGATTACGGAAGCCTTCGGCAATGTGACCCTCGAGGCCATGGCATGCGCGCTTCCGGTCCTTGCCGCCGAAGCGACCGGTGCCACCAATCTCGTTCGGCCAGGGATCAACGGCATGCTGGTCGACGGGATCGAGCCGGACGAGTTTGCCGATGCGCTTGCAGCCTACGCGCGTGACCCGGAAATGCGCCGTCGACATGGCGAAGCTGGCCTCGCGGCCGCCAGGACCATGGATTGGGACACGATCAACTCGTCGGTGATCCGCGCCTACCGACACGCCATCGTCAAGCGCGAGCGCCTGGCGCGGATCACGGGACGCTGATTACTTCACGCGCTCGATGCGCTGCGCAGCCTCATCGAGGATCGCCGCGATCTCGTGCAGCAATTCATCATTGAGACCTTCGCGTCCCACGCGGTGGCGAAGCGCCGTCATGAGGTTCTTGACGGCCCTTCCGATCGCTGGCCCGGCAGCATGCTCTTCGCGCGGCGCAAGGTCACGCAGCCGCTCGAATAAGGCCTCGACCTCCTGTTCGCGTTCGGCGAGATGAGAGCGGCCTTCGTCGGTCACCTGGAACGGCTTTCTCGGGCCCTCGCCCGGTGCTTCCTCGACCATCCCCATGTCCTGGAGCAGGGTGAGGGTGGGATAGACGACGCCGGGGCTCGGCGCATATTCGCCGCCCGTGATCTCCTCGATCGCCCGGATGAGGTCGTAGCCATGGCGCGGTTCGTCGGCGATGAGCTTCAAGAGCACGAGCCTCAGCTCGCCGCTTTCGAACATCCGCCGCGCCCTTCGGCCGCGCCGACCGCCGCTCCAGCCTTCGTCGCTGAAATCGAAGCTGAAGGGTCCCCAGCTTCCCTGCCAGCCCCGGCCCCCGCGCATCGCAATCAAGGCCTCGGGAACGCTAACTTCAAAACGGCCGCGCGGGCCGCATCCATGATGTCTGTGAGTCATCGACTCATTCTCCTTTCGATGTGTCTAAGATATATCTTAGCTCTATCGTCGGCAACCCGGCTCGTGCATTTTTCTCCTCTCGCATTATGAATGACGGGCGATGGCCGACCTGTTCGCCGACCACCAGATTCCAGCACGGACGCCCGAGGCGCCGCCTGCCAATGCGCCGCTTGCCGACCGGCTTCGGCCGAAGTCGCTCGGCGAAGTTGTTGGCCAGGAGCATCTGACCGGCCCCGACGGCGCGATCGGGCGGATGGTCGCCGCCGGACGCCTTGCGTCCATGATCCTCTGGGGACCGCCCGGAACTGGGAAGACCAGCATCGCGCGCCTGCTTGCCGATGCCGTCGGCCTACGCTTCGTCGCAATCTCCGCGGTTTTTTCCGGCGTCGCCGACCTCAAGAAGATCTTCGCCGAAGCACGCGGTGCCGCGCGCGCCGGGCAGCAGACCCTGTTGTTCGTCGACGAGGTCCACCGGTTCAATCGCTCGCAGCAGGACGGCTTCCTTCCTTACGTCGAGGACGGCACCGTCACGCTGGTCGGCGCGACCACCGAAAATCCGAGCTTCGAGATCAACGCGGCCCTACTGTCGCGCTGCCAGGTCCTGATCCTTCGACGACTCGATCATGACGCGCTCGAGGAACTGGTTCGCCGCGCCGAAGCGCTTGAAAGCCGACCACTTCCAGTGACGGCCGACGCTCGCGAGGCACTGATCGCGAGCGCCGACGGCGATGGCCGCTTCCTTCTCAACCAGGTCGAGACCCTCTTCTCGATCGAGATCCATGAGCCGCTTGGACCGGCTGAACTGAGCGACCTGCTTCACCGCCGGGTCCCGGTCTACGACAAGGACCGCGAGGGCCACTACAATCTTATTTCGGCGCTCCATAAGACAATCCGCGGTTCCGATCCGCAGGCGGCGCTTTATTATCTCGCGCGAATGCTGGTGGCCGGCGAGGAGCCGCTTTACGTGCTCCGCCGCCTCACTCGCGCTGCGGTCGAGGACATCGGCATGGCCGACCCGAACGCCCTCCTCCAATGCCTCGCTGCCAAGGAGATGTATGATTTTCTAGGCTCGCCCGAGGGCGAGATCGGCATCGTCCAGGCCTGCCTCTATCTCGCCACGGCGCCCAAATCGAACGCGGCCTACATGGCGCAGAAGAAAGCCTGGCGAAGCGCCGAGGAAACGGGCTCGTTGATGCCACCGATGCACATCCTCAACGCCCCGACGCGGCTCATGAAAAATGTTGGGTACGGCAAGGGATATGCCTACGACCACGAGGCCGACGAGGCCTTCTCCGGCCAGGACTACTGGCCCGAGGGCATGGGCGCGCAAAACTTCTACGAGCCGAGCGACCGCGGCTTCGAGGCGCGCGTGAAAGAGCGGCTGGACTATTGGGAGCAGCGGCGCAAGGAATTGCAGGAGCGCGAATAACGAAGCGGTTTCGAGCCGCTCGGAAAAAGTCAGAGGGAGCAAGCTTCAATGTACGACACGAGCGCCTACTGGCAGGCCCAGCTGATGAACTGGGGACCCAAGATCCTCATCGCCATCCTGATCCTAGTCGCGACCTGGATTGTCGCGCGCGCGGTCAAATGGATCATCCAAAAAGCGATCGACCGAACCCCGGCGCTGAGGAAGCACATGACGGGCTCGCCCGAGGAGACCGTGGGCCACCAGCTCGGCACGATCGCCAAGCTGATCATCTGGCTGGTCGGGATCATGGCCGCCCTCCAGTTCCTCGGCCTCGCGCAGATCCTCGCACCCATCAACGAACTGGTGAACGAGATCTTCGCCTTCCTGCCGAACCTCATCGCGGCTGGGCTAATCTTCTTCGTTGGGCTTGTTGTTGCTCGGATCGTGAAGCGTCTCACCGAGACCGTCCTCGTCGCCGCCAACGTCGACGGCCTTCTCGCGCGAGCCGGCATTGGCTCGACCGAAGGCACGTTTCGGACACCCGCCGAAGCGGTTCCGCCGGGAACCGCTCCCGGAGCAACACGCGCAAGCATTGCACGCGCCGCCGGGATCCTCGTCTACGCGCTCATCATCATCCCGGTCGCGATCGCCGCACTCCAGGCGCTCCAGATCAGCTCGATCGCTGGCCCCGCCACGGCCATGCTCAACGAGATCCTTTCCGCGATCCCGCGAGTACTCGCTGCGGCACTCTGGCTCGGAATCGCGTTCATCGCCGCGAGGTTCCTCAAGACCATCATCGAGGCGATCCTTCCGCCGACGGGCTTCGACGATGCGATCCGATCGACGGGTGTCCTTCCGACGACCGCCTTCCCTTCGCGGATCGTTGCCAACGTCGCGATGATCGGGATCATTCTTGCCGCCTCGATCGAGGCTGCGCGCCAACTTGGCGGAGACCAGATTGCGATCTTCCTCGCCCAGGTAACGGCGCTCGGCGGCAAGGTGATCTTCGGCACGCTCATCATCGTCGTCGGCATTTTTCTTGCCCGAATCGTCGCCAACCTCGTGGGCAGCGGCACGGGCGAAGGCGGCTTCGCCCAGACTCTCATTCGCTATGCGATCATCGCTCTCTTCACCGCGATCGGCCTCACCTTCATGGGGCTCGCCGACCAGATTGTGATCCTCGCCTTTGGATTGATCCTCGGCTCGGCGGCGGTCGCAACCGCAATCGCCTTCGGGCTTGGCGGACGTGACGCTGCGGCGCGCATTCTCGAGCGCTGGTCCGACGCCGGGCCGCCGCCGCGCCCGGCACCGCCGCGGCGCCTTCGCGGTAACCCGCCGCCGAGCGATGAGCAGC
>Ga0070717_10002605_pt1 | contig 12717 bp, 9 predicted proteins | sample LARL113metaG_FD_71366 | JGI IMG/M metagenome (GOLD analysis project Ga0070717, IMG submission 71366) | Corn, switchgrass and miscanthus rhizosphere microbial communities from Kellogg Biological Station, Michigan, USA - LAR L11-3 metaG | ecosystem: Host-associated > Plants > Roots > Rhizosphere ...
CTGGTGCTCAACTATTTCGGCCAGGCAGGTTTGTTGATTTCGGATGCAAGCGCGATCGACAATCCGTTCTATCAACTGGCGCCCGATTGGGCGCAATATCCGCTGGTCGCGTTCGCGGCGCTCGCCACCGTGATCGCCTCGCAGGCGATCATCTCCGGCGTGTTCTCGCTGACCCAGCAGTCGATCCAGCTCGGCTTTCTGCCGCGCATGCAGATCAAGCACACCACCAGCGATGCCATGGGCCAGATCTATGTGCCGCTGGTGAACTGGCTTTTGGCAGCCGCGACACTGGGCGCGGTGATCGGCTTCGGCACCTCGGACGCGCTGGCGGGCGCCTACGGCATCGCGGTCTCGCTATTGATGGCGATCACGACGCTGCTCGCAGCCCTGGTCGCGATCCAATGGGGCTATCCGCCGGTCATCGTCATCGCCGTGAATGGCTTCTTCTTCGTCATCGACTGCATTTTCTTCGCCGCCAATTCCACCAAGCTGTTTGAAGGCGGCTGGTTTCCGCTGCTGCTCGCGGCCGCCATCGCCTTCCTGATGCTGACCTGGCGCGGCGGGGTCAAACTGGTCGAGCGCGCCCGCGGCGCACTACGCCAGCCGGAGGAGGATCTGATCGAGACCGCGGTCAACCGTTGCCACGCACGGCTTCCGGGAACGGCGATCTTCCTGGCATCAACGCCCAACGGCGTGCCGCTGGCGCTGACGCAGTTCGTCAAGCATAATCACTGCCTGCACCAGCGTGTGATACTGGTCACCGTGCTGATCGCGGAGTTGCCGCGCATTGCCGACGAGGACCGCGCCGAGGTGATGGAGATCATCGAGGGCATCACCCGGGTGATCCTGCATTACGGCTTCATGCAATACCCGACGATCTATGAGGGGCTGACGCTCGCCTGCAAACAGGGCAAGCTGCCCGGCATCGACCTCACCAACATCACCTATTACATAGGCCGCGAAACCATCATTCCGCGCGAGGACATTCCGGGCATGTGGCTGTGGCGCGAAACTATATTTGCGTTCCTGCAACGCAATGCGGAGCGGACCGCGGCCTTCTTCGACGTGCCCGCCCGCCAGGTCGTCGAGTTCGGCACGGAGATCGAGATTTGAGGCAGGGCGAACAGCGAGTGGAAATTCCCTAGTCGCTACTCGGTTCTCCCTATTTGCCCTTCACTGGCCAAGGATCGGCCCAGGCCGGTATCCGCATCAATCCGTCGATCCAGCCCACGATGTTGCGATATGGTTCCATCGGCATCTGCGACTCGCGCCAGTAGGTCGCCATCGAGGCCAGCTGGAAGTCGGCGATGGTGAGCCTGCCGCAGGCCACATGACGCCGCCCCTCCAAATGTCCGTCAAGCACGGTCGCGAACTTGACGAGGTCTGCCGCTTTCGATTTGAGCTGGTCGCAGTTCGGCTTTCCTATTTCAAATGTCGCCTTGACGATGTGCTCGAAATAAAACGGCGCGACCGCCGGCGACCAGTGGCAGTCGTTCCAGGACAGCCAGCGCAAGACCTCGACCTGCTCGGCCGGATTCGATGCCGGCCACATGTCCGATCCCCGCTTGATGCAGAGATGGGCCATGATCGCCGAAGCCTCCCACAGCACGAGGTCGCCATCCACCAGCGTTGGCGCCTTCATATTGGGATTGAGCGCGACATAGTCCGGCACTTTGAAGCCGCCGGCCATCATGTCGACTTCCACGAACTCCGCTTCCAAGCCGAGATGCTTGACCAGCGCGAGCACGCGCCGCGGCGCTTGTGCCTTGATCCAGTAAATCCGCATGTCGATCCTCCGTTTTTCTGTCCGGAAATCGTTAGGAACGGCGTCGCTCACGTCGCGGCTTCGCCGCCGTGTTACCGCGTGCCCGAGGCGACCGGCGCTTGGCCGGTTCTGCAAACAGCAGCGCGAGATAGAGGCGCAGATGATCGAGGCTTTCGGCCGCGACAGCGGCGCTCCCTTTCGCCTTGGCAAGGATGAAGGCGCCCTGGATGACCGACTGGGTATGGAGCGCGAGGCTTTCGGCGGTCCATTCGCCGCGCACATCGTATTTCCGCATCGCCTCGCGGATATCGGCCTCGAGTGTTCGCGTATGTCCGCTGATGTTTCTTTCGCACGCCGCCCGGATCACGGGATGCGTTGCGTAAACCTCCTGGACAATGGTCCCGGCGAAGCAGGTGAATTCGGGCAGCTCTCCGGTCAGGATCGCCTTGCGGAAGTCGACATAGGCGAGCAGCCGGTCGCGTGGGTCTGCGGGGTCATGATAGGGCGCGGCTGCGAATTCCCCGCTCGAACGCGCGTCCCAATGCGCTACAGCCGCAAGCGCCAGATCCTCCTTGCTCTTGAAATGGTGGAAGAAGCTTCCCTTGGTCAGGCCGGCTTCGGCGCAGACATCCTCGATCCGGGTGGCGGCGTAGCCCTTGGCGCGGACCACCATGAGCGTCGCCTCCAGGAGTTTTGTCTTCGATTCATGATGCGGCTGCGTCATCGGTTCCATACCTACTGGTTGGTCCATAGCATACCAACTAATCGGTACGGATCAAGGGCGATCGAAGCTTGCCTCTGCCCCCGCAGCGCGGGGAACCCTCGCGGTCGGTGATTGATCAGCGTGTGTGGACGGGCGCACGTGACGCGCCCGCGCCCGCATTAGTCGCGGGCGTACCCGGCCGGCCCCTCGGCCGCAGCGGGCCTGTTGATGGCCGGCCGCCGGAGCTAGCCGCCGTTGCCGTTCTCGCCGTTTTCCGCATCGTCGCCGATGTGCTCGACCGACACCACGTGCTCGTCTTCGGCGGTGTCGAACACGATGACGCCCTGGGTCGATCGCCCGGCGATCCGGATGTCCTCGACCGGACAGCGGATCAACTGGCCCTTGTCGGTTACCAGCATGATCTGGTCACTATCCTCGACCGGGAACGACGCCACCAGCTTGCCGTTGCGGCCGTTGACCGACATCGCGACGATGCCCTTGCCGCCGCGCCCCGTGGTCCGGTACTCGAACGACGACGAGCGCTTGCCATAGCCGTTCTCGCTGATGGTCAGCACGAACTGCTCGGCCGCCGACATTTCGACGTAACGCTGCTCGCCGAGCTCGATGGTTCCGGCGGCCTCTTCGGTATCGATCCCCGCCTCCTCCTCGGCACCGCCCCGTCGCACCGCATTGGCCCGGCGCAGATAAGCGGCGCGCTCCTCGGCGTCGACATCCATGTGGCGCAGGATGGTGAGCGAGATCAGCTTGTCGTCCTTGGGCAGCGCGATGCCGCGCACGCCCATCGAGGTGCGGCCGGTGAATACCCTGACATCGGTGACCGGGAAACGGATGCACTGGCCGCCGGCGGCGGTCAAAAGCACGTCGTCGCGCTCGGTGCAGATCTGCACGTCGACGATCGCTTCATTTTCGTCGAGCTTCATGGCGATGATGCCGGAGCGGCGGACATCGACGAAATCGGACAGCTTGTTGCGGCGGACATTGCCGCCGGTGGTCGCAAACATCACGTCGAGCTGGCCCCAAGAAGACTCATCCTCCGGCAGCGGCATGATGGTGGTGATGCGCTCGCCCTGCTCCAGCGGAAGGATGTTGATCAGCGCCTTGCCGCGCCCGTTGGGTGCGGCCACCGGCAGCCGCCAGACCTTTTCCTTGTAGACTTGGCCGCGCGAGGAGAAGAACAAGACCGGCGTATGGGTCGAGGCCACGAACAGGCGGCTGACGAAATCCTCCTCGCGGGTCTGCATCCCGGCGCGGCCCTTGCCGCCGCGGCGCTGCGCGCGATAGGCCGACAGCGGCACGCGCTTGGCGTAGCCGGCATGCGAGACGGTGACGACCATGTCTTCGCGCTGGATCAGGTCCTCGTCCTCGACCTCGTCTTCCTGGTCGATGATGACGGTTTTCCGCGGGGTTGCGAATTCGGCCTTCACCGCTGCAAGCTCGGTCTTGATGATGGCCTGGATGCGCGCGCGCGAGCGCAGGATATCGAGATAATCATTGATTTCGAGCGCGAGCTGGTCGAGCTCCTCGGAGATCTCCTCGCGCCCGAGCGCGGTCAACCGCTGCAGCCTGATATCAAGAATGGCCTTGGCCTGCTCCATCGACAGTCGCGCGGTGCCGTCTTCGGCCAGCCGGTGCCTGGGATCGTCGATCAGCGTGATCATCGCCGAAACCTCATGGGCCGGCCAATCGCGCGACATCAGGGTTTCGCGCGCGGTGGTGGGATCCGGCGAGGTGCGGATCACGCGGATCATTTCGTCGATATTGGCAACCGCGATGGCAAGGCCAACCAGGATATGCGAGCGGTCGCGGGCCTTGCCGAGCAGGTACTTGGTGCGCCGCGTCACCACCTGCTCGCGGAAGCCGATGAACAGCGTCAGCAAATCCTTCAGGGTCATGGTTTGCGGACGGCGGGAATCCAGCGCCAGCATGTTGGTGGCAAAATTCGTCTGTAACGGCGTGAACCGGTAAAGCTGGTTCAACACGACATCGGCCATCGCATCGCGCTTGAGTTCGACCACGACACGAACACCTTCGCGGTTCGACTCGTCGCGCAAGTCGGAAATGCCCTCGATCTTCTTCTCGCGCCACAGTTCGCCCATGCGCTCGACCATGGTCGCCTTGTTCACCTGGTACGGGACTTCCGTAATGATGATCGTTTCGCGATCGCTCCGGCGGGTGTCGATCGTGACCTTGCCGCGCATCACGATCGAACCGCGGCCGAGATGATAGGACGAGCGGATGCCCTGGCGTCCGAGGATGATGCCGCCGGTCGGGAAATCCGGCCCCGGAATGATGTTGATGAGATCGTCGATGGAAAGCGCGGGGTTGTCGATCAACGCCACGCAGGCGTCGACGACCTCGCCGAGATTGTGCGGCGGGATGTTGGTGGCCATGCCGACCGCAATGCCACCGGCGCCATTGACCAGCAGATTCGGAAATCTCGCCGGTAGGACCGACGGCTCTCTTTCGGAATTGTCGTAGTTGGCCTCGAAATCGACGGTGTCCTTGTCGATATCCTCGAGGATCGCGAGCGCGGAATGCGTCAGCCGCGCTTCGGTGTATCGATAAGCCGCCGGCGGATCGCCGTCGAGCGATCCGAAATTGCCCTGGCCGTCGATCAGCGGCACGCGCATGGAGAAATCCTGCGCCATGCGCACCATCGCGTCGTAAATCGACTGGTCGCCGTGGGGATGATATTTACCGATCACGTCGCCGACGACGCGCGCGGATTTGACGTACTTCTTGTCGGGCGTGTGGCCCTGCTCGTACATCGAATACAGGATGCGCCGATGCACCGGCTTCAGGCCGTCGCGCGCATCCGGCAACGCGCGCGCCACGATCACGCTCATGGCGTAATCGAGGTAGGAGCGTTTCATCTCGTCGAGAATGGAAACGGGGCGAATGTCTGAGGGCGCCGGCGGCTCGCCGGGCTTGTCGTCTTCGTTGTCGGCCAAAGGGGAATCCGGTCAGTTTTTATTCGAGAATCATATAGCGCATCGAAGCCCCAATAACCACCCCGGACGTCTCTGCGCCAGCGCTTTTTCCCTTCGTTTTTACAGGGACTTACGGGCTGTGCTGAAGGCTTTGGATCGCTCTCGAAAACCACCCCCGGAACGGCCGTCCCGGCGACCCCTTTCGGGTCCCTAGTTCCCGAACACGACGGTGTGCATGATCCGCCCCGGTACCAGCGTGAACAGCCCCGCGATGACAAGCGCGCCGGCAAACATCAAGATCATGATGCGGCGATGCTCGGCGACGCGGTGGGTGTGCGCCCTCCACACCGCGATCGGCAGCATCACGAGCACGAAGATCGATAGCAGATGGATCGGGCTCCAGGGCCCGACCAGCCGGATCTGATGAATCCAGAACGACGAGATCGCCACCGCCGCCATCAGGCCGACCCAGATCCAGCCGATCGTCCGATGCGGCAGTGTTCCCTTGGGCGCCGCGAATTGCACCAGGCCGAGCACGAAGGCCGTCATCGCCGCAAAGGCATGAAGTGGGATGGCGGGCGCGGCGTCCAGCAGCGGCGTCATGCTCAAAGGCGATCGGGCTTCGCTTTAATGGTTGCTACGATTTCCCGCCCCCTAGAACGGGATATCGTCGTCCATGTCGCCGTTGCGCGCACCCGCTGCGACCGCGCGGCGCGGCGGGCTCGAGGGCCCGCTGGTGCCGAAATCGCCGCCGCTCTCCTCGGAGCCGCCAAAGTTGCCGCCACCGCCGCCGGAGCGGCCATCGAGCATGGTGAGGTTCGAATTGAACCCCTGGAGAACCACCTCGGTCGAGTATTTCTCGGCGCCGCTCTGGTCGGTCCATTTGCGCGTCTGCAACTGGCCTTCGATATAAACCTTGGCGCCCTTCTTCAGATATTGCTCGGCGACCTTGCAGAGCCCTTCGTTGAAGATGACGACGCGATGCCACTCGGTCTTTTCCTTGCGTTCGCCGGTCGCCTTGTCGCGCCAGCTTTCGGAGGTTGCGACGCTCAAATTGGCGATCGGCCGCCCGTCCTGGGTCCGCCGGATTTCCGGGTCCTTGCCGAGGTTTCCGACCAAGATAACCTTGTTCACGCTGCCTGCCATCGTCGCTCTCCACTCTCGAAAATTACTGACCCGACACCAAACGCTTTATCCTGGCAAACGCCGCTGCCAGCGCAGGTCCCTTTGAAAATGACCCTATACGCTGGAAAGCGCTCGCAACGCCGGTTTGGCCCGGCTATCCACATATATAGCAACTCGTTGGCGCTTGTTCCAGTTTTGTTCCAGGTTCCTTCTCTGGCAATCCCGGGTTGAGCGGTATCTTGATGCATCCGCGCCACAGGGGCCGTGATCAGCCCATCCCGGTTCCCTCCCAGTTCCCTCCCGGTTCCCTGCCCGAACCGGCAAAAGACCTTACATATCATTAACTTCTGGAACCCGCACTTCATCGTCGCCTGTTGCATTTGGGAGACGGTATTTCCGACTGAATCGCGTATATTTCGACCCGAAATTGGGTGGATAAGCGCTCGCGATTCGAGTTTGGAAGACGCTTCGGGGACCAACGGAAGCGGACAAAAGCCTGAGAGATCAGAATATGAGAAAGATTTTGCTGGGTGCGATGGGTTTGGCCGCGGTAAGCATGACCGCGCCTGCTTCTGCTGCTGACCTTGCGGCACGGCCTTACACCAAGGCACCGCCGCCGATGGTGGCTGCGATCTATGACTGGACCGGCTTCTACCTCGGCCTCAACGGCGGTGGTGGCTGGGCCCACAAATGCTGGACCGACACCTTCATCGTGAACGTGTCGGAAGGTTGCCACGATGCGTCCGGCGGCATGGTCGGCGGTCAATTGGGCTACCGCTGGCAGGCTGCGAACTGGGTGTTCGGCCTCGAAGCCCAGGGCGACTGGGCCGACTTCAAGGGTTCCAACACCAGCCTGTTCTTGCTCGGTGTGACCAACCAGACCAGGATCGACGCGTTCGGTCTGTTCACAGGTCAGGTCGGCTATGCCTGGAACAACTTCCTCTGGTACTTCAAGGGCGGCGCTGCCGTCGCGAACGACAAATATCGGGGTATCACGACCGCCACCGGTATCGCGTTCGATAACGTGAACAGCGCCCGGTGGGGCGGTACGGTCGGAACCGGTATCGAATTCGGCTTTGCGCCGAACTGGTCGGTTGCGTTCGAGTACGACCATCTTTTCATGGGCACCAGCACGCTCAACTTCACCGCGGTCGGAACCAATCTGTTTTCGCGCACGGACAGCATCAAGCAGGACGTCGACATGGCCACGGTCCGCGTGAACTACCGTTGGGGCGGCCCGGTGATCGCGAAGTACTGATGCACGATATCAATTGATTGAAAAAGGCCGGCCTCGCGCCGGCCTTTTTGCTGCCCGCTGCGCGCCGCCGCATCGACACGTGACGGTTGCATGACGTGCAGTTCTGCCGCGGATGTGGCCTTTCGGTGACGGTATTTTCTCGCCGGTTGGGCTAGAGAATTTCAACTTGAAGGATTGAGTCGCCGATCGAAGACCGGCGGCCTTGAGACAAAAAAGCGAACCGGAATTGGAGAAGAGTCAATGTTGAGAAACGCCTTGTTGGCAGCGATTGGCGTGGTGGCACTGGGAGCAGCCCCTGCGCTTGCAGCGGATCTTGCGGCGCGGCCCTACACCAAAGCGCCCCCTGTCGTCGCACCTTACTATGATTGGAGCGGCTTCTATATCGGCCTGAACGGAGGCGGCGCCTCGAGCCACAAGTGCTGGGACCTCAACGCTGTCGCCGGCGTTGCGATTGCAGCCGTGCGGGAGGGCTGTCACGACGCCACCGGCGGCGTGGTCGGCGGTCAAATTGGTTATCGCTGGCAGTTCGCGAACTGGGTGTTCGGCCTCGAAGCGCAAGGCGACTGGGCTGACCTGACCGGGTCAAACTTGAGCTCACCGGCTGCTCTTTCGAATCTTGCAACGAACCGGACCAAGATCGACGCGATCGGTCTCTTCACCGGCCAGGTTGGCTACGCCTGGAACAACGTGCTCTGGTACGTGAAGGGTGGCGCAGCCGTCACCGACGACAAGTACAGCGGCATTATCACCGGCACCGGTTTCATCTTCGACACCGTGAGTGAAACGCGTTGGGGCGGCGTCGTCGGAACCGGGCTTGAATTCGGCTTTGCTCCGAACTGGTCGGTCGGCATCGAGTACGACCACTTGTTCATGGGCAACCGCAATGTCACGTTCGGCGTTTCGTTTGCGCCCGGCTTCGCGACACGCACCGACAACATTCGTCAGGACGTGGACATGGGAACGGTCCGCATCAACTATCGCTTCGGCGGCCCGGTGGTCGCGAGGTACTGATCCCTTCGCCAACTGAATTGTTCTGGAAAGGCCGGCCTCGCGCCGGCCTTTTTGCGTTGACGAGATCGCTGCTGCCCGCTGCTGCCATGGGGCCAACAAACCGTTGACGGCTTGTCGAGACCACTAGAAATTCCCTGGCGTTCTTCCTACGTTCCGAGCTTACTCCTTGGCGTTCGATCCCCGGCTTTCGGCGATGCGCGCCCCCAACGTGAGCCGCGGCCAACGCGCCCGGAAATGCCGATATGGATGAAGTGCTCAGAGCGAAGCGCCAGCAGGCCAGTTCAGCGACGCGCGCGATAACCATCCGCGGCGCGCGCGAGCACAATCTGAAAAACATCGATGTCGAGATACCCCGCGACAGGCTCGTGGTGTTCACGGGGCTGTCGGGCTCCGGCAAATCCTCGCTCGCCTTCGACACCATCTATGCCGAGGGACAGCGCCGTTACGTCGAGTCGCTGTCGGCCTATGCGCGCCAGTTTCTGGAGATGATGCAGAAGCCCGACGTCGACCAGATCGATGGGCTGTCGCCGGCGATCTCGATCGAGCAGAAGACCACCTCGAAAAATCCGCGTTCGACCGTCGGCACCGTCACCGAGATCTACGACTATATGCGCCTGCTATGGGCGCGGGTCGGCGTGCCCTATTCGCCCGCCACCGGTCTTCCGATCGAAAGCCAGATCGTCTCGCAGATGGTCGACCGCGTGCTCGCGCTGCCCGAGGGCACGCGGCTCTATCTGCTGGCGCCGGTCGTGCGCGGCCGCAAGGGCGAATACAAAAAGGAGCTCGCCGAATACCTCAAGAAGGGATTCCAGCGGGTCAAGATCGACGGCACCTTCTATGAACTCGCCGAAGCGCCCGCGCTCGACAAGAAATTTCCGCATGACATCGACGTCGTGGTCGACCGCATCGTGGTTCGATCAGATATCGGCCAGCGGCTCGCGGAGAGCTTTGAGACCGCGCTGAAACTCGCAGAGGGGCTCGCGGTCATCGAATATGCCGATGCGCCCGCTGCTGCCGCCCCCGACGAGAAGAAGAAGACGGCAAAAATCCACGACAAGAGTGGCCCGGAGCGGATCTTGTTCTCGGAGAAATTCGCCTGTCCGGTGTCGGGCTTCACCATCCCGGAAATTGAGCCGCGGCTGTTTTCGTTCAACAACCCCTATGGCGCCTGCCCCGCCTGCGGCGGGCTCGGCGTCGAGCAGCATATCGACGAGGATTTGGTCATTCCCGACAAGGAATTGACCCTGCGCAAGGGCGCGATCGCGCCGTGGTCGAAATCATCATCGCCCTATTACATCCAGACGCTGACCGCGCTCGGCAAATTCTACAAGTTCACGCTCGACACCAAGTGGAAGGATCTGCCGAAGAAGACGCAAACTGCGATCCTGCACGGCTCCGGCGAGGACGAGATCAAGTTCTCCTATGAAGACGGCGTGCGCTCCTACGATACCAAGAAACCGTTCGAGGGCGTCATCACCAACATCAACCGCCGCTATCGCGAGACCGAAAGCGAGTGGGCGCGCGAGGAGCTGGCAAAGTATTTCTCCGACATTCCCTGCGCGGCCTGCAACGGCTATCGGCTGAAGCCGGAAGCCTTGTGCGTCAAGATCGGCGGCAAGCATATCGGCGAAATCTCGGAATTGTCGGTGAGGCGCGCCGGCGAATGGTTCGAGAGCGTGCCGCAATCGCTGAACGCGCAGCAGAACGAGATCGCCGCCCGCGTCTTGAAGGAGATCCGCGAGCGGCTGTCGTTCCTGCTCGATGTCGGCCTCAATTACCTGACGCTGGCGCGCGCCTCGGGCACGCTCTCCGGCGGCGAAAGCCAGCGCATCCGGCTCGCCTCGCAGATCGGCTCCGGGCTGACCGGCGTGCTCTATGTGCTGGACGAGCCCTCGATCGGCCTGCACCAGCGCGACAATGCGCGCTTGTTGGAGACGCTGAAGCGGCTGCGCGACCTCGGCAATACCGTGATCGTGGTCGAGCATGACGAGGACGCGATCCGGCTTGCCGATCACGTGCTCGACATCGGCCCCGGCGCCGGCATGCACGGCGGCCACATCGTCGCGCAGGGCACGCCAGCCGACATCATGAAGAATCCGGACTCGCTCACGGGAAAATACCTCACCGGCGAATTGTCGGTCGAGGTGCCGGAGCGGCGGCCGCCGAACCATCGCCGCACCATCAAGGTCGTCAACGCGCGCGGCAACAATCTGAAGAACATCTCCGCGGAAATTCCGTTGGGGCTGTTCACCTGCGTCACAGGGGTCTCCGGCGGCGGCAAGTCGACGTTGCTGATCGACACGCTCTACCGCGCGATCGCCCGAAAACTCAACAACGCCAGCGAGGGCGCCGCACCCCACGACCGCATCGAGGGGCTCGAGCATATCGACAAGATCATCGACATCGACCAGTCGCCGATCGGCCGCACGCCGCGCTCGAATCCGGCGACCTATACCGGCGCATTCACGCCGATCCGCGAATGGTTTGCCGGCCTACCCGAAGCCAAGGCGCGCGGCTACGAACCCGGGCGCTTCTCGTTCAACGTCAAGGGCGGCCGCTGCGAGGCCTGCCAGGGCGACGGCGTCATCAAGATCGAGATGCACTTTCTGCCCGACGTCTACGTCACCTGCGACGTCTGCAAGGGTAAACGCTACAACCGCGAGACGCTGGAAGTGCTGTTCAAGGGCAAGTCTATCGCCGACGTCCTCGACATGACGGTCGAGGAAGCCGCCGAGTTCTTCAAGGCGGTCCCCCGCGTGCGCGAGACGTTCAAGACGCTGCATCGCGTTGGGCTCGACTACATCCATGTCGGCCAGCAGGCGACGACCCTGTCCGGCGGCGAAGCCCAGCGCGTCAAGCTCGCCAAGGAACTGAGTAAGCGCGCGACGGGGCGCACGCTCTATATCCTGGACGAGCCCACCACGGGCCTGCATTTCCACGACGTGAAGAAACTTCTGGAAGTGCTGCACGAGCTGGTGGCGCAGGGCAACACGGTGGTGGTGATCGAGCACAATCTCGAGGTCATCAAGACCGCCGACTGGGTGATCGACCTCGGCCCCGAAGGTGGCGACGGCGGCGGCGAAATCGTCGCCTGGGGCCCGCCGGAGGATATCGTCAAGGCGCCGCGGAGCTACACGGGGAAGTTTCTGGCGCCGGTGCTGGCGAAGATCGGGAAGCGAAGGAAGAGCGGCGCGAGCGAGGCGGCGGAGTGATTATTCCGCAATCGGCGAACCCTGGAAAGAAAAGCCGTTATTTTCGGAGATCACGATGTCCGCCAACATTATCCAGACTTATCGGGCGTTCGCCTATAACAATGCCTGGGCGAACCATCGTCTTCTGGCGGCCTGCCAAAATCTTTCCCAGGCCGAATTTGAAGTAGTGCGCACAGGTTTCTTTCCAAGCCTGCAGAAAACCCTCAATCACATCTTGATTATCGATCGGTTCTACGTTGACGCGCTCGAAGGCGGATGGTTCGGGCCGAAAGCGTGGGAGAACCCGGTGCCGTGCACCACCGTCGTCGATCTCAAGGCCGAGCAATCCGCAGTCGACCGGCGTCTCATCAAGGTCTGCGAGGACCTGACCGCCGACTGTCTCGACGAAATGGTCCAAATCAATCGCGATACCCGGGTGCAGGCCGAACGCCGCGATCGTCTATTGATGCATCTGTTTCAGCATCAAATCCATCACAGGGGGCAGGCACACGGCATGCTTTCCGCAACAGCCGTCAAACCTCCGCAATTGGATGAGTTCTTCGCGAAAGATGAGGCACATTTGCGGGCAGGAGAATTCACCGAACTCGGCTGGACCGAGCAGACAGTGTGGCGACCGTAAACTTCCGCCGCGTGCCAGGCCCCTGTTCACTCCTCCACCACCGCCTCCACAAACCCTACCGGATCGCTGCAGA
>Ga0070717_10002609_pt1 | contig 12710 bp, 13 predicted proteins | sample LARL113metaG_FD_71366 | JGI IMG/M metagenome (GOLD analysis project Ga0070717, IMG submission 71366) | Corn, switchgrass and miscanthus rhizosphere microbial communities from Kellogg Biological Station, Michigan, USA - LAR L11-3 metaG | ecosystem: Host-associated > Plants > Roots > Rhizosphere ...
CGCTATCGCCAGCAGCGCATCCGCCGCTTGGCGGCCACGGCCAAAGACCTTGGCTACCAACTCAGTCCCGTAAGTGCTTAATTCATGTCAACCGAATCAGGAGAAAAGTCACAGAGCAGATTTGTAATTGCAGATTGAAATGCGTCTACACCGATGGCAGCTTCTTCTGAAATCAGAAGTCAGCGATCTCATCCCGGCCGACCAGTGTAGTGCCCAGTCGAATGCACGTGCTCGTGGTCTTCGAGCGATTCCAGGTGGGTGATTACTTCCGCGGGCTTGCCGAGTTCTACCGGCAAACGTTCTTCGAGCGCTGTCGCCAATCGATGCGCTTCCCCTACCTCCAAGGTGTGCGGAAATAACAGGTGCACCTCAATAATTTGCCGATATCCCGTGGTGCGGTATCGAACGCCGTGATATTGCACGCCAATTTGATTGCAGATCAGGTCCAACTTTTCTCGAATAGTCTTGCCTGTTTCCGGATCTGAATAGTCGAGTAGCCCTACCGCCGAGCGCCAAGCCATGCGCCCGCCCGACCACAGAATGTTCGCGGCCGCCGCGATCGCGACCAGGGGATCGAACGGCTTCCATCCTGTGAGCAGGACGAGGCCGAGTCCGGCGACCACACCAAAGCTGGTGTATCAGTCGGTGAGGACGTGCTTACCGTCGGCTTCGAGGATCAGCGAGTGGCTGCGCTTGCCCAGGCGCAGCAGGTACCAGCCCAGCCAGGCGTTGAGCGTGCCCGCCGCCGCCAGCAGCAGCAACGTGCCCGATCCCAGGTTGTCGAGCGGCAATCCCGCCAGCCACTTTTCGATGGCTTCTATCAGAATCAAAATGGCGGCGATTACGATCATCGCTCCCTCAAAACCGGCGGAGAAAAACGCGATGCGCCTGTCAGCACCAACTCTCCATCAGGACGCACCGTCTTCAACTGACCGATGGCGTTGGCGATGTCGACGGCGACAATCGAATCGGCGCGCAGGGCGACCAACTTTCCGAACTTGCCCTCGGCAATCAGATCGACTGAGGCTACACCAAAGCATGTCGCCACCCGGTCATAAGGCGAAGGCGAGCCGCCACGCTGAATGTGTCCCAGGACGCTAACGCGCACTTTTTTGTTGGCAAAGAGTCCGATAGCATCGTCCGATGGTGTTGCCCTCCGGATTGCCGCGAACCATCTGCTTCAACTCGGGCGGCAGTTTGATGCCTTCGGCAACCACGACGATGGTGAAGCGGCTGCCATGGCTCTCGCGCAGCGCGATAAAGTCGCAAGTGTTCTTCATGCAGAACGGTATTTCGGGAATCAGAATGACGTGTGCCCGCCCGCAATGCCCCCGGCCAGCGCGATCCAGCCGCAATCGCGCACCATGACTTCCACCACCATCACGCGGTGATGCGAGGCCGCTGTGGTGTGGATCTGTCGATGGCATCGGTGACCGTGTGCAGCGCCGTGTCGAATCCGAACGTGAAATCCGTTGCCGACAGATCGTTATCGATCGTCTTGGGAACGCCCACAATCTTCATGCCCTTTTGAGAAAGCTCGTAACCGATTTTCTGCGAGCCGTCGCCGCCAATGGTGATAATCGCGTCGATGCCCAACTTTTTGGAATTGGCGATGATGTCGTCGGAGATATCGCGCACCACTTCCTGCCCATTCTCCTTGGTCTTGTAGCTGAAAGGATTGCCGCGGTTGGTGGTGCCGAGAATGGTCCCGCCTGCGGCAGGGTTCCGCTGACCCGGTCGAGTGTGAGCTCGAATGATTTCTCAGGCCAAATAAGTCCGTCGAACCCATCGGGAATGCCAATCACTTTCCACTTGTACTTGAGGACAGCGGCTTTCGCGGCAGCGCGAATCACAGCATTGAGGCCCGGAGCGTCCCCGCCTCCGGTGGCAATGCCAATACAGGGTATGTCAGACATGGAAAAAATCCATCGTGAGAACCCACGATCATAAGGGGCAGTGAAGGGGGGAACAATATTACGAGTGAACGTAAGTCGGAGGGGTGGGCGACCCACTTCTCGCACAGAGCGCGAGAAATGGGGCACCTGAGAAGCCTTTACATCAGTTAACGGTCAGCGTCGCTTTGCCGACCGCATTCGTGCCGGGATAAGTAACGTTGATGGTGTACGTTCCCTTCGCGGCCGCACTTGAGGGCAGAAATCCTTCGCCCGAGCCCGAGACGAAGGCGATGGAGAAGTTCGCGTTCTGGTTGGTGCCGCTCGCGTCCACGATGTTCCACGTCGCTGCTTGGGTGATGTCTCCACCCGGCGACGCGGTTGCTTTGAAAAACACGGTAGCCCCACCGATGGTTACCGACTGGCTGGACGGGGTCACCGTAATGGACGAGATGTTCGATAGCACAACCGAAACGGACGCGGTTCCGGTGCAAGCTGAACACCCGCCAGACGAGGCCGTGATGGTTGCCGTTCCTGACTGCAGCCCTGTCACTATGCCCGAGGTTTGTCCAACGGATATCACCGTCGGATCACTCGAAGACCAGACCACGCCGGAGGTGAGGGTCTTCTGGCTGCCGTCGTTATAGGTCCCCGTCGCCGTCATTTGAAATGTCTGATTCACGGTGAGGTTCAATCCCGACGGACCGACGGAAACTCCAGTCAACGTCGGATTCACGAAAAATCCCCGGCAGCTCACCGCCAGCGTCGCAAGCACAGCAAGGGCACAGGTCATTCGGAGTTTCTGCTTCGTGGATGACATACTTGTGGACGCTCCTTGGGCGCGCCTGCTTGGTTCTTATCCTGCTTTTCTAGCGGATGAGTCTGCAAAAATTGTAGCAGAGAAGATTTTCGCCCGCGCACACTCCAGTACCTGAACTGCAGGGCGCGGAACATTCTTCGCCGCTCGCTTTCGCAGGGCCCTTTCCGTTGTAGAACGACAGACCAATGCGCCCTTGCAAAAAAAGGCGACACGCAATAACTCACGAAGATTAAGAAAACTGGCCAGCGTCGAATCCGCCACTGGCCAGTTCACAATTGTTTGTTTCGTGAGCAGGTTCCGAATGCTATTTGTGATGCTCCTGGTTCGGAGGACTCTGCCGGTTGGGCGGTGGGCTTGACGGACGAGACATCTGCCTGGGCGCGCTCTCGTGCGGCGGCGCCGAATGAGGCATACTTCGCTCATTCTGTGGGCGAGCCTCGCTGGGATGACCCTGAGGACGCATTTCGTTTGAACGCGCCGGTGAACGCATTTCATTGGACCGGTTCTGAGGTCGGTTGTCGTTAGGGCGACTTTGGTTCGGAAGGCCTTCATTTCCACGCATCGCGTTAGCGTTCGATCCGCCATTCCTCGACGGCGGCGTGAACGGCCGGAAGCCTTCGTTCGAAGTGCCTCGGGTCACCGGCATTGACGTGCCTCTACTCCCCGGCGCTGAATTCACGCGTCCTTGTCGTGGCGACATGGCGGGGGCGTGATATTCCCCGCCCGCGGCCCGGGCCGGAATAGCAGCCCGGCTGCTGAAATCGGCTGGCCTGGCGGTGGCTGCGATCGCGGGCCGTCCATGATTCTCTGCCGCGAAGTTCTGCCGATTCTGAGCAGCCATATGCTCGTGCTGGGCCTGCACCCCCAGCGGAGCAACGTGCCGCTCATGCCCTGCCATCTCTTCCTGTCGAGTCGGGCGCGCTTCAATGCCGCCCGTGCCACCGTTGTAGCTTACGTTCCGCGTATTGTTCACGATCACGGTTCTGTTGTAGACATTCGTGACATTCGTAACGCTAACGTTGGTGACGGAGCGGTTGTAATAGAAATCTCGTCCGTGCCACTCGCCGCCTACAAATCCGACGCCGGTGTAGCCGAATCCGTAATTAATTCCGCCATAGAAGCCGATGTGCGGCCCCCAATATCCTGCGTGCCAAACGTAGAATCCTCCGCCCCATCCCCAATACCCGGGCGTCCATAGCATGCCGACGGGTGCCACCACCCAGGTGCCGGGCACCCAGTAGTAGCCGTCGTCATCGTTCCACGCCCAGTAGCCGGGCGTCCAGAAATAGCCCGGGCCGGGGCAGATGGGCTGGGCATAAACCGGCAACGGAGGTGGCCCAATGCGGACCGAGATGCCGACCGCGATCTGTGAAAACGACACGGCAGAAAAAGACAGAATGATGATTGCCAACAGCGGCCAGCGAAGTGCGGCTCGATTCCTGTTCATTGCCCGTCTCCCCTGATTCTGGTCAATTCTAGAGAGCTAAAGCGCCAACTGCATTGTCCCGCAAAAGACGGCGCTTGGGATGATTATGTTCCTCCCATATAAACACTGGATTTGGGAGTATGTTGCTGGTTTCGGAAACTATTTGGAATGAGAGGTTTGGGAACCGGCAAAAGTTATGCTTTTCCAGCAGTCCGAGAAAGGATTAGGTCGGGTGGCGGGCGGCGGTCGTCGCAGACGAGAACTAATTGATCCTCTTGCCGCGTGTAATCCGCTCGTCAATCGGCTTGCGACCGGCGAATCCTTCCTGGGTTCCGTGCCAGTGGGTAATGGACTTTTCTCCCAGCTTCCAGCACAACAGAATGATCTGGCCCTCGACGACGCAAGGAAAATCGAGGAGGCCGATGTCGATGTCTTTGACCTGCACTCCAATGGAGTCGATCTCCGCCAACGCGTCTTTGGCTCGTTGCTCAGCTTTAGCGCGATCTGCCTTGCGTCGGGCCAGTGGCACGACATCGAGAAACATTCCTCCGTTCAGAAAAACTCTGTGCGCCAAGGCCTGCAGCTCGGCATCAACTTCTTCCATAGTCTTCTTGCTTGTGATTGCAGTACGCAGCAGCGACTCGAGCACCGGCAGCAGAGACTGCGCTTCCTCGAGAGTAAAAGTACGTTCGGCCATAGATATTTCTATTTTAGCGCAGCCAGCGTTTGGGCCGTCGCCGCGGGATTATCCGGTAAATCCGTGTGAATCCGTGGCTAGAGAAGTCTCTGGCTTTAGTGGCTTCTCCCGTGCGAGGGATCAGGCGAGGTGGCTGTGTTCACGTCGATGTGGAGACGTTGCGCGACGCCGGTTCCGGGCGGATAGCAATTTCCGTCGCGGCTGTAGTTAGTGCACCGCCCGGCAACATCCTTGCGCTGCGGGGACTGCGCGAACTGCCAGACGTCGGCGAATGAAACTCCGCTCTGCGCGGGGCCGGGCGGTCGCTGCGGAAATGCGCATCCCGGCGCGGGCGGGCACGCGTCGTTGATGGCCCAATAAACGATTGGGCGTTTTCCCGCGCTCTGGCGAATATCTTCGGCAGTGACCACGTTGCCGTCGTCCGTCGCGGGAATCCCAGAACAATAAATACCCGGACGAAATCCCGCGGCGGTAATGCCGTCGACCCAGGAGTATATGTAGGCTTTCTGCTCAGGCAACATACGTCCACCCTGCTCCTGATCGAGAAAGATGATGGTATCGCGCGGAAAGCCCTCGCGCCCTGCGGAGATGACAGCGGCCCGCGCATCGGTTTGCGCCAAGCGGGTGGCGTTCGCCACGGTTTTCAGCTGCGCATCGAGCCGCCCGTTGAACAAGACGAGGAACCCGAATCCCGCGGACTCGACCGCAGCCCGGTGACCTGCCCAGCTGTTGGACTTCGCCCCCGGAGGATTGTTCAGCCAGTACCCGGTGTAAGCAAGAGTCTGGTGGAGAGTCTTGAGATTGGCGTCGCCGGGATAGTCGTTGCGGTCGAAGCCGAGGTAGGTTGCGCTTTGCGCTTGTAATGCCGCACAAATGAAAACAAACGCCGCAGCAACGGTCGCGCATCGCAGAGTCATGAAATCAATTCCAAGGAAGCAAGCCGCAGCGGCTAAAGCCTGATCCTCTCGGCGTTTGATCGGCACGACTACAAGTCGTGCCCTTCCCGCGTTCCGCCGAACTTTGCAATCGCAGCCGTGGACGTTTTTGCTGATCGCTCGCGGTTGAGAGCTGACAGCTAGCCGCCGATATGCACCATGGTCCTCGACGCGGGAACGAAGTCCGGCTCGCCAATGTGGTGACGTTCTTCTTTCCGGGCCACGACTCCGCGGATGAACTCCGCCAACTCCGCGTCTGAGGCGCCACGACGCATCTGCGCGTGCAGATCGTGATCCCACACCGAGAAGAGGCAGGTGCGAATCTTTCCGTCGCTGGTGATGCGGATGCGGCTGCAATGTCCGCAGAAAGGATGCGACACGGGTGCGATAATGCCGATCTCACCGATGCCATCGTCAAAGCGGTAGCGCCTCGCCGTTTCCGAGCGAGCGTGCGGGATTTCCACCAGCGGCCGGTACTCTGCCATGCGCGTCAGGATTTCGTCGAGCGTGACCACCGTCGACGGCGCCCAGGTTCGTCCCTCTTCGAGCGGCATAAACTCGATAAAGCGCACGGTCACGCCCTCTTCGCGCGCGAACATGCCGAACGGAATGATCTGATCTTCGTTGAAGCCGCGCATCAACACGCAGTTCACTTTCAGTGGCCACAGCCCGGCCCGCCGTGCGGCGCGAACGCCCGCCAGCACATGATCATACCCATTGGGCACGCGGGTAATGCGCGCGAAGCGCTCGGGATCGACCGCATCCATCGAAACTGTAACTCGCGTCAAACCCGCGTCCTTCAGCGGCTGCGCCATCTCGACAAGCATGTGCCCGTTGGTGGTGAGCGCAATATCCAGCGGGTCTTGGTTGCCATTGTGCGCCGAGAGGCTGGCCAGTTCACGCACGAACTCCACCACGTCTTTACGCAAGAGCGGCTCGCCTCCGGTGAGACGGACCTTGGAAATCCCCATACCCACCAGCACGCGCGCCATCCGCAGATAGTCCGCGAAAGGCAGATCGCCGTAGAGCGCGCCTTCGTTCCCCGTGCGGCAATACACGCACTTGTAGTTGCAGCGGTCCGTGATGGAGATCCGCAGGTCGGTGATGGCGCGTCCGAATTTGTCGTGGAGCGGCAAGGTCGCAGGGGCTCATCGTTAGTCGTTGATCAGTGCTCGCGGGCATTTGCCCAACGACCGATGACCATCGACTAACGACTGTCTCTGGAAAGAAAACAAACAGGCGGGACAATCCCGGCGGCTGTTTCCTTTCCAATGTGCCCCTTCCGGAGCACGGGAGGCGCCGGCGTTTCCACCAGCACCCTCGGGAAAGTGTGAGATGGACACTCCTGTCCGTCAAACCCATCCCTCGCCGCCAAGGCCCGGGTATGCCCAAAGGCCGGGGCGGTCGGAAGCCTTACTTTCACATTATAGGACGCGCAGAAGAGAAAAGAGGATTCAAGGTTTCGAATTGGCGAGCGTTTTTTCGATCGCCGCCTCGGCCAGCGGCGCCATGATCTTGTATCCTGCGGCGTTTGGATGCAGCCCGTCATCGGCGAGATCCTTCTTCAGGAGCCCCTTGTCGTCGACCAGGGCGCTGAAATAGTTCAGATAAGTACAGCCGTAGGATGCCGTCGCGCAGTAATCCTGCAGCCAGCGATTGAGCGCGAGAATCTTTTCCGGCGAGCGCTGCGCAAAAAAATCCTGCGACCGGGGCGTGTAGTTGTGCACCGGCAGCACCGAAGAATAAATCAGCTTGATGTTGTGGGCATGAGCAAGTTCCGCCAACGACGCATAGTTGGCCTCGATGTCCTCAAGGCGCATCGGCCCGGTATTGCCGGCAATGTCGTTGGTTCCGGCGAGAATGATCACAACTTTGGGTTGCAGGTCGATCACATCCTGGCGAAACCGCACCAGCATCTGCGGAGTGGTCTGCCCTCCGATGCCGCGGTTGATGTAGGGCTTGCCGGGAAAATATTCGTCGATGTGCCAGATGTCGGTGATGGAGTCGCCGAAAAACACGACGCGGTTCTCGCCGGGCGCAGGCGGCTTGAGCGCGGCATTGGCCTCGCGATAGCGCGTCAGTTGGCCGTAGTCATCGGTAAAGACGGCTATGCGCGAAGCCCGGTATCGATCGAGGCCAGCGAAGCCGGTGGTGGGAATGGCAGGGGCGGGTGCAGGAGCAGGTGCGGACTGCTGCGCGGAGGCCGAAAGGCAGAGCAGAAGAGCAATAGCAATTAGTGTGGCTGTTTCGCGATTTTGGCACATGACGTCCTTTCTCAGAATGGCTCAGCCTTACTTCGCCGGCAACTTGCGAGACAGTTGTTCTCGAAGCTCGTTAGATTGTCCGGATTCTAGAAGTCTTTTCGGCAGGATAACAAATGCGCATGGAGACAGGTAGGCGAGAAATATATGCTCAGCTTCGATGGATTTGATAAAAGCAGGCCACGTCCATTGCGCTCGGCTTATTGGCCCGTTGAACGCAATACCCGACTCGTCGATGTCCACGATGCATTCCGGAGCTAGTTCCGGGCGTCCTGAAAAAGCGCGGCGTCCCGCCCTTGCCCACGCCGCCGAAGCGCAGTAGACCAAATAAGCCGAGATGAGAAATAGCGGGATGGCAGGGCCTGTGCTCGCTTTGGGACCGATACTGCCAAGAACGCCGATTAAGATCCCGGCGATTCCTATTGTTCACAGGTTGTGCACAGCAAACGGGTAGTCCAGTTGCGCGGCCCTCGTCGTGCATATGCTTTGTAGGCCCGAACATAATCCTGCGCTTCATACTTGCACTGAAATCTCATGACGATTCACTTGACTCCTCAAAGGAACAAACGCTCCGTGACGCGAGGTTCGTTTCTCTCGTTGCCCCAGTGGTTAATCCTAAGCGAATCGGTGTAGTTCGTCGCGACTTCGCGGGCGAGGGCTCCCGCGCCACAGAATCATACTCAACAGAATCACATCCCGTCATAGTTCGGTCCGCCGCCGCCTTCTGGCGGCACCCAAGTGATGATCTGGTAAGGGTCGGCGATGTCGCAGGTTTTGCAGTGGACGCAGTTTGACGGGTTCAGGCTGATACGCTTGCCGTTTGGCTGGCTCGCGTCTTCCACCATTTCGTACACGTTGGCGGGACAGAAATTCTGGCAGGGGCTGCCGTATTCTTTCACGCAGCGTGTGTTGCAGATGTTGGTGTCGTGAATCACCAGGTGCGCGGGCTGGTCTTCTTCATGCTTCGTACCGGAGTGGTAGAGGTCCGTCAGTTTGTCGAAAGTGAGCTTGCCGTTGCCCTTGGCGGGGCCGAGCAGGTGGGCTTCCGCACCTCCGTCCGCGGGAAGTTCGGCGAGTTTGCGCATGTGCTCATGCCCGGCCTTCGCGGGATAGCGATTGCGCAAGCCGCGTCCGCCGGTGATCATCTGCAGCCCGGTGTGAAACATGCCCGCGTACATGCCGTGCTCGAATCCCTGGTGTAGGTTGCGCACTTTCCAGAGCTCTTCTTTGATCCAGCTCGACTCCACTATTTTCTGGAAACCGCCGAGCGTCGCCGCTGACGAGTCATCTTTTATCAGCGCGTCGAACGCAGTCTCCGCTGCGAGCATGCCGCTCTTGATCGCGAGATGAATTCCCTTGAGCCGCGCCGAATTGAGGAAGCCGGCAGAGTCGCCTAGGATCATCCAGCCGTTGCCGGCAACCGGCGGAATCGCCCACCAGCCGCCGTAAGGCATCGACTTCGCCCCGTAGCGGATCATCTTGCCGCCTTCGAGCAGTTTCGCCACAAAGGGATGCCGCTTGAACTCCTGCAACACGTGTTGCGGATCGAGCCGCGGGTCGGCATAATCTAGCCCGGTCACAAAGCCGAGCGAGACGACGTTGTCTTTCGAGCCGTAAATCCAGGCGCCGCCGTACTGTTTCGTGGTCAGCGGCCAGCCCATGGTGTAAATCACCTCGCCCGCCGCGATGCGTCCCGCAGGCACTTCCCAGAGTTCCTTGACGCCCACTCCGTAGGTTTGAGGGTTGGCATCTTTGTCGAGATTGAACTTTGAGACGAGTTGCTTGGTCAGCGATCCGCGCGGCCCTTCGGCCAGGATCACAACCTTCGCGTGCAAATCGTATCCAGGCTCGAAGTTCGATTTCGGATGACCTTCTTTGTCGACGCCCTTGTCGTCGGTCTGGACGCCGGTGACGCGATCGCCGTCGTAAAGAAGTTCCGATCCGGCAAACCCGGTAAAGATCGTGATTCCCGTCTCTTCCACTTTGCTGCCCAGCCACTTCACGAAGCGGTTCAGTGAGATCACGTAGTTCCCATGATCGCGCAGAAACGGCGGCGTAATCGGCAGTTTGAACTTGCCCTTCGCGGTGAGGAAGTAAACGGCCTCCTTGGTAACTTCAGCGTCGAGCGGAGCTTCTTTTTCAAATCCCGGAAGCAATTCGCGCATGGAGCGCGGGTCAAGCAGCGCGCCGGAAAGACAGTGTTGGCCAACCTCCCGCGCCTTTTCCAGCACATAGATATTTTCTTTGCTGAGCTGCGAATCAGCGTGGGCGGCTTTGTGGGCGTCGATCAACTGCGCAAGCCGCAAGGCACAACCCATGCCCGCAGGCCCGCCGCCGACGATCACCACATCGGCAGGCATTTGCGGCCGCTCTACGCCTTCGATAGGTTTGCGGAAGATCAACATTTGGGTTTCGCCTTTCGCCTAGCAACTCGGTCGAATTGACACAACTAAGTGTTCTACATCGTTTCACCGAAGCGGGTCGGGCACGCCAAGTTGCTTGCAGACGCGGATAGCGGTGGGGTTCTTAACTTCGCGATGCCTTGGAACAGTACTCGTGCGCTGGGCGACTGGATTGAAGTAGACGCTATGTTTTGCACCCTCTCGAAACCGCAAGCAACCGTAGCGCTTCGAGGTGCCGAATCAGGTCTACAGGTTTCACATTGTCACGCTACGGAGAGCTTAATTTTATCCCGCATAATTTTCTTACCTGGACTTCGCTTCCCCGTTAGTTCGCGATTCGCTTCCAAAAGAATTTTGATAGCACCACGTAAGTTGTCGCGAGCTTCTTCCAAAGTGTCGCCTTCGGAAATTGCACCGGGGAGTTCTTCAACGTAGGCTAAGCAACCGCCGCCTTCCGACTCAGAAACTTCTTCGAACACGGCCGTAAGAGTCATATCCGTGTTCTTATTCTACGCATCTTGTCCAGCCAAGCTGGAACGGCGAGGATGTCACCTCTGACTCTACCCGCCCGCCTTCGCCTTCTTCACTTCCTCAATCAGCGGAGGCACGATGTCGAACAAATTTCCGACGATGGCGTAGTCTGCAATCTCAAAAATCGGCGCCTCTGAATCTTTATTCACGGCAATGATCGTTCGCGAGCCCTTCATCCCGACGATGTGCTGAATCGCGCCACTGATGCCGAGCGCCAGATACAGTTTGGGCGCAACCGTCTGCCCTGACGATCCGATCTGGCGATCCATGGGCAGCCATCCGGAATCGCAGATTGGACGCGACGCCGCCAGGTCGCCGCCGAGCGCGTCGGCCAGTTGCTTGGCGATCTCAATATTTTTTTGCTCCTTAATCCCGCGACCCACGGCCACGATGATCTCGGCTTGCGTCAGGTCGACCGCCTGCTTGGTTTCTTTGAAAACTTCCTGCGGCTTGTTGCGGATGGCGCCGTCAGCAATTTCAACGCTCACGGTCTCGACCGGAGCCGCGCTCGCCCCAGCTTCCGCTTTATCGCCGCGATAGGCGCCATTCTGAAATGTAGCGAACCACGGAGCGTCGCTGGTAAAGCTGACGTCTGCCGCCAGCTTGCCCTGAAACATCTGCCGGGTGAAAACGAGCTTTCCGCCTTCGTGCTTGAAGCCGATGCAGTCACTAATGACTGTGCGTCCCATGGCTGTCGCCAGCTTGGGCACAAAGTCACGCACCTGATAGGTGTGCGGCATCAGCACCAGCGTGGGCTGCTTGGCGGTGAGGAACTGCTTGAGCGCCGCGGCGAAGCCATCAGGCGTGTAGGGCTCCAGTTTCGGAGACTCGACCGCATAGACCTTCGCGACTTTTTTCGCAGCGATTTCTCCGGCCAGAGACACCGCGCTGCCGCCGACGACCGCCGCTTCCAACCGCCAGCCGGTTGCCGCAGCGATGGCTTGTCCTGCCGTGACGGTTTCCCAGGAGACGCGATTCAATTTGCCTTCGCGCTGTTCGACAACTACGAGGATCGTATCTGGCATAAATTCAGCTCTTAGCTGTTAGCTTCTAGCTTCTGGCTTCTAGCGAAAAATCGCCGATGTGCTCGTCTGCGGACGAATGCATCCGCGGCCACAGTTACAGCACGCGCAACTCGTTGCGCAGTTTGTCCACTACTTTCTTCGCGATTTCTCCCGCCGACCCTTCGATGTGCTCCGTCTTCTTCGTCTTCTGCGGCACATACAGCCGCTCAATCTTCTGCAGATTCTCCCCAATCGCGGACTGCACCTCCGCCAGCGCCACCTTGCGCAACGGCTTATTCTTCGCCTGCTTGATTCCGATCAATGTGGCGTAACGCAGCTTGTTGATACCTGACTGAATCGTCAGCACCGTGGGCGTCGGCATGTCGACGAACTGGAAGTATCCGGCTTCGAGTTCGCGCTTCACCCGGATCCCGGTGTCCGTCTTCTCGATCTGCATGATGATGGTGGCGTGCGGCAGCCCCAGCAACTCGGCCAGGATCACGCCAGTCTGCGCGTAACCGTAGTCGTCGGACTGCAGTCCGGTGAAGATCAGGTCAAAGCTTTCATCTTTGATTGCCGCGGCGAAGGCCTTGGCCGTATTAAACGCATCCAGACCGACGAACTTCGGGTCTTCCAGATGAATCGCGCGATCCGCCCCCTTGGCGAGCGCCTCGCGCAGGACTTGCTGGGCGCGTGCCGGGCCACTGGTGATCACAACAACTTCGCCTTTGTGCTTCTCGCG
>Ga0070717_10002610_pt1 | contig 12707 bp, 18 predicted proteins | sample LARL113metaG_FD_71366 | JGI IMG/M metagenome (GOLD analysis project Ga0070717, IMG submission 71366) | Corn, switchgrass and miscanthus rhizosphere microbial communities from Kellogg Biological Station, Michigan, USA - LAR L11-3 metaG | ecosystem: Host-associated > Plants > Roots > Rhizosphere ...
GCTGGATCTAATCGGGGTAAGGTGATTGGGGCTGTCACACGTTCCTTCCTTCTCTTCTCTCTTCCACATTCGTTTCCTCATTGTATCATTACCCCGCAAGTCTTCCTTGGAAGCATTTAGCTTACAAAGACGGGCCCTATAAAACCATAGCGAAATTATCCAAGGCTCCCTCAGAAGCTGCAAGAATGTCGGGTCCTTCCCTCTGGAAAGCTTTACTCGCGACTTTTCCTATTGCTGATACAGTACGTGCCGACGATGATTTAAAGTATCGTTCCCTATCCCATCCATTATTAGAGATAGATAGCATCCGTCAAAAGGGCCAGCGACTACTCCAATGTACTTGGTCAGACGAGAATCGAACATCACAAGCCGCCTTTGCAATAAGAGGAAAAGCATCTCCATCACTTTGGGCAGCTGCCTTACATCCACAGGAAGCAGTGAAACTGATGAAGCACTTGAATGCAGCTATAAGGGACTACTGGAGGGGATCCACTTTTGACGTTCATCTATTGTTGCAGACCTCACCTTATCAGGTGATGCTTTATTACCCATTAAATCCTTATATTGTAGAAACGGGGCAAAACTTTGAGCAACTAACGATAGGATCAACTGCTGTGCCTTGCCAACAGACTGACATGGCAAATTCATTACTCCCAATTTATCCCTACATCTGTCTCACTACTGTAATACACAATGATCTAGTACAGCCTCGCGGAAATAGCGCAGGATAGGAGAGTATGATAGAATACAGGGCAAAACAAGAAGGAGACTGTTCTTATGCCCTCCCCGCAAGCGAGTCCGATTCACCTGAGTCCCCTCCAACAAGACCTTCTCCAGCGGCTGGTCAAGCGCACCACGAGCGAGCAGCGGCTGGTCAAGCGCGGTCACATCATCTTAGAAGCAGCTGGGGGAACCAGCAACACCAAGATTGCGCAACACCAGCAGGTCGATTACGAAACGGTGCGGCGCTGGCGAGATCGCTGGCACGCAGCGGAGTCGCGCTTACAGGGCATCGAAGCGGTAGGCAAGCCAAAACTGCTGAGTCAGGCGATCGAAGTACTCTTGACCGATGAGCAGCGTCCGGGAGCGCCTGCGACCTTCACGTTCGAGCAGTTCATGCAGATCATGGCGCTGGCCTGTGAAAAACCAGAGGCGGCAGATCGTCCGGTGAGCGCCTGGACGCCGCGCGAGTTGGCTGATGAAGCGGTCAAACGCGGCATTGTCAGCAAGATTTCTTCCCGCACGGTGGAGCGCTTTTTAAAAGGCGAGCGCTTTACAGCCCCATCGGAAACGGTATTGGCTCACTCCGCCCCCCGACGATCCTCTTGAATTAGCTGAGCAGATCCGCACGGTGTGTGAGGTGTATGAGACCACCCTAATGCTCGCCGCGACGGGCACACACGTGGCCAGTACCGATGAGATGACCGGCATCCAGGCCCTCGAACGTCTCCACCCCTCGTTACCCATGCAGCCCGGTCACGTCGAGCGAGAGGAATTTGAATACAAGCGGCATGGCACCTTGAGTTTGATTGCCAACCTGGACGTGGCCACCGGACAGATCGTGGCTCCCAGCATTGGACCCACGCGCACCGAAGCCGACTTTGCCGCTCACATCGCTCAGACTATTCAGACTGACCCCGAGGCGGCCTGGATCTTTGTCACCGATCAGCTTAACACTCATCAATCCGAAACGCTGGTGCGCCTGGTCGCTGCGCGGTGTGACATCCAGGAGGACCTGGGCATCAAAGGCAAAAGTGGCCATCTCGCCAGCTTGAGCACCCGTGCAGCCTTTCTCTCCGATCCTGGCCATCGCATTCGTTTCGTTTACACTCCCCGACACAGTTCCTGGCTCAACCAGATTGAGATCTGGTTCTCTATCCTCGTGCGTCGCCTGCTTTCCCGGCTCAGTTGCCTCTCCGTGCAGGAGTTGCGCTCCCGCATCCTGGCCTTTATTGCTTACTACAATCGCACGTCCAACGGAGCCTTTCACTGGACCTACAAGGGCCTCCTGCTCGTTCCTAGACTCCTGCGGAACTTCCGCAAGGCTGTACTAGTAGCCGCGCTACAGCAACTGAGGAACCTTAATAGTTCAACAGGCTCGCCTCTTTCAGAAGTAGAGATACGAATTGATCCGTCCAAAGGCCGAGATCACTGTGTGGTAAGCGTGGGTTTACCCAACGTTTCTTCTACCCACGAGGTGTCGACCTGCCATTGTTCCTCTACCAACGCACTACCTATAGTACTGCGTTTTGACTACGCGGCTATAGAACACATCATCTTCTATTCCTCACATAAGGTTCTCTCGTGGCAAATTTCTATTGGAACATATGCAGAAAAGGTACAATTCATCCCAATTATGGGCTCATGCGCACTTTGTGTGGTGCCTGGATCAAGCTCTACGTAGGACGCGCGAGCGAAGGAGCTCGAAGCGAGCACGCCCGTACATCTGTCTTTTCAGCAATTTCAGGCGCGTGATCTGACCTTCTACCTGGCCCTGACTCCAAGGAACGGACAAGGCCATTTTGACGGCGGCGTAATCGCGCTTGATGCCGGAAGCAAATCCGTGCAGGTCTGTCGAAGCGCTCTGGCTAACTCGCCGGAGCCAGGGGTCGAGCCGTCGTGCTCGACGCTGCTTGACCAGTAGTGCGAACTGCTGGCCCAACTGCTAGAGTTCCTCAAGGGTGGCATTGGTCTGGCAAACACGCTCGAGCACCATCCGTTGTGCGTCGGTGAGCTGCTCTGGTGGAGTCACGAACCACCAGGAGGCTTGCCGGGCCGAGATCCGACGTGGAGCGGGCGGAGCCGTCCGTCGCTTAGGGCCGCGCGCCCCCGGCTCAGGAGCAGGTAAGTTCGCGCGCCAGCCCCCAAGCAGTTGCCGAACCAGCGAGGCCGATCCGCGAAATCCCTGAACCTCGATCTCGTGTGCGAGTAGCCGCCCGTTGTGGCAGCCCTGCTCCCAGCGCTGGCGAAGGTAGGGCAGGTAGGGATCGAGCTGGCTCCCACGTTTGCCTGGCAAAGCGCGTTCGGGAAAACTTTTAGCGACCACGTAGCGATGCACACATCCACGACTCAGATGCAGTTGTCGGGCGATGGCACGCTGGCTGAGTCCTTCTCGAGCGAGCGCCAGGATCTGCTGGTAGCGCGCGTAGCGATTGGCGCGACTGACCTGCCGACGACGCTGGGCAGCCGTCAGCTGTGGGGTCTCTGCTGAGCTGGTCCCAGCCTCTCCAACTGCTGGCCGGGGTAGTGCTTGAACGGGGAGGGGCGCAGCAGGAGAGGGTTGGACAGGCTCTTCGGGGGACGAATCTGCTTGCTTCCCATGCTCTTCCACCACTGGTAAGCTGTCCTGGTAGCGCGCCAGCGCATCCTTGAGCGTGTCGCGCAGGTTAACCAGGAGATGAGAGCGGGAAGCCGATTTGCTTGGCATGTGGGGCGCCACGTTTGGCGCCCTCCGCATACATGCCAGCCCGGTCGAATCTCATGAGCTTGACCCCCGGATGCTCACGTAACCAGCGGGCCACGGAAGCGGCTTCCCGATCGGCCAGCAGGTCCACTGGGCACCGCGCTTCGAGATCGACCAGCAGGGTGCCGTAGCGGTCGCCTTTTTTCCAGGCGAAGTCGTCCAGGCCCAGTACGCGCGGGGTCTTGCGCTTGGGGATTTCAGAGCCGCGGATGAGCCGCAGCAGGGTCTCGCGACTGGCCGGCATCCCCAGGCGCTTCGCCAACTTGGCCCCCGCTTTGCCTCCCTGCGCGAAGGCGATCTCCGTGAGGGACTCGGCTTGTCGCAGGGTGCGCCGGGCATAGGTGCGCGTGAACAACGGGAAGCGTTCCGCAAAGGTGGTGCGCGGACATCCCCGGGTGCGGCAGGCAAAGCGGCGCACCTCCAGGCACACGCGCACCGGTCTCTTCTGGCAGGGCAGATCGGCAAGCCGGCGCGTGTAGTGGCCATGCACTTGGGTCGAGAGCTGCGCGCATGCAGGACACGCAGCGTTCGTCTGATTTGATCTCAGCACTAGAGTTAGTCCCTCGCCCTCCAGACGAACATCAACGAGGGCCAGATCGGCAGACAGCGAGAATAAGGTGGATAGCAACATGGAATGAAGCCTCGATCGGGTAATAGGGGTGGAACCGTAGATACCTTTATTCTACCACATGGAGCGCTTACGGGTACCACACAAAGTGCGCATGAGCCACTATTCCCTTGACGTTTACAGATCACACAACATGAGCATATATTGTGGGCCCAGCGGAAAACAGATCTCGATTCCAGGGGAGCCAATACCGTAGGAACCCTGGTTCAAGTGCGAATGCATAACAACTGGATTATCTGAGGTATAAAATGCCTGATCGGTGTTATTTCTGCCTATTCGCCAAATATGCGCTGCTAAGACCTTGGAATAGGTGTCAAGCCAATCTGAGTTGAATATCGTTTGGCCATGATAAGCAGCGGCGTATTTCTTATCAAATTTGACTCGGACCCAATCCATCGCTTCCATACCGTACTGAATAGCAAGGATGCGCTGTGAGACCCTCCTCACCGTTTTTTCGTGCATCTCGATCAAGTACTGGCGATGGCGAGGCAGACGCAACATTTGCACAGACAGAAGAACCGAAAGCTCACGCCTTTGTTCTTCCGTCATCATGCCTTTGTGCTCTGCTGCTTGAACGATCTCGTCGAGCAGATGAGGAAATCTCGTATCGACATTCTCCCCAAGCTGGTGCTCTATCAGTTGAGGATCGAGCAATCGCTGGCGCTGCTCCGGCGTGATGCCTAACTCTGGATGAGCATCAATATTTGCCACGATCTCTTCAACAACGTCTGGGCCAAAATCATAAAAGTAATTTCTGTTTGCAACATCATGTACCGCCGACACAAATGACCTGCGAGTATATTCATCAAACACATATAACTGCCCGCGGGCATTCGCAAACCTCCGCAAATACCCCTGTGGAACATAATGTTGTTTCTTTACGACGCTCACATTCTTCTCCGAAGCTATTCAACCCTCGCGTTGGAGCAGTTGGCGAAAGGCGGTGATCGTCTCGCTGTAGGCCGTGCGGGTTTTCTCGCTCTTGGTGTGGCCGAACTTCTCGTGGATCCACGCACCGATGCCAAATTCGATAGTCTGCGTAGGGGTGGCCGGCGTGGGAATCGTGAGCGCCTGTGTCATAGCGTCTCCTCTCGCTGCCTGACAATGGGATCAGGGTGCGCCTGAAGCACTTGCCCGGCGAACTGCAACAGATCAGTGCAGAGGCTCAGGGCAAAGGCAGTGTCCTCCCGCTGCGGGATACCCGTGCCATAGTGCGGAGTTGGAGCTAACCAGCGCCAGGCCCCAGCAATCATAGTTTGCAGCATTTCCGGCGTCAAGCGGTCCTCTGGCCATGCATCGCGGAGCTGAGTCTCCAGGCCTTGGATCCAGACCGCAAATGGTGGCTGACCGTTTCGCGGCAGTTGCAACCCCCAAACGGTGCCAAGTACGTGAGGGATGCCCTCGACGACCCGCCGACAGTTCGCCAACGCATGCTCGTACTCGCCGCTCCGGTGGAGCTGGGTCGCTCCGTCAAGCAGGTGCACGCATTCAGCCCAACCTAGAGCGGTGTTCAAATCTATTGAGCTTGGCGAAAAAGTGATCTCGCTCCGTGTCTTGTGTCAATTCTGTTACAAAGCTCAATACTTGCGTACAGCGCTCTAGTACCTCTCGTGGCAAGCGCGGATCGGACAGCTCCACCAAGCGCCGCGCGCCAGCGCCCAATTGTTGGAAGATGGTCAACCAGTCCTCACGCTTAATACCAAGGGAACCCGAAGAGGCGCTGTGTACAGGTACCAAGGGTTGGCCCGCATAGGCCAGCCCCTCAAGCCAAACCGTCAGGTTCACCTGGCCTCGGTCAAGAGTGTGTAAGAGCCTTTTATCGGACAAATGACATCTTGTATGTGACTCTTTGTTCACTCTACTGGCCAAGCGGTTCAGGTTGGTGGCGCTGCGCACGCCATAAACTGCCGACTTCTCTTCAAATCCATGCATTCCCCGCTCACCGTGTGTTACTGCTCAGGGAAATGGCTCAACAGAAACTCCAGGCCAAGTTGTTCGTCGCTTTTGGCGAGTTGCTTCTCGATGGTTCCCTCTTTCAGTTCGTCCGCCAGATTCAGGATAGAGTCGATCACCTGCCACAGCTTCGCCATCTGCCCCACCAGGCGCTCCACTTCCACGCGCTGCACTGCCGAGAGCTGCCCGGCCTTCCAGCGCTTGAGTTGCTCGTCAAACAGCCATAAATCGTTCTGCTGGGTAGTGAATACTTCTCTGACACGACCAACGGTATAATCGTCGAGGACGTAGGGCCTTGGCCGGGCTTGTAAAAGATTGGCATACTGTTCGCTGGCTGACTCTACCATGCCATCGATATGACGGGCAATGAGCGAGAGCTGCGTGATCGGCTGCTACTGCGGTTGCGATTCTCTCCGCTTCCCTTGCATGACCTTCCTCTTTCTTCCGATAGTATCTCTTGATGTAGGACGATCTACGCACCAGGTGAGGCAAAGCATAGACCGAATGGATAGCCGCGCCCGATGAAACACACCAGGTACGTCACATTGCCCAGCTCGCCGGCGAACTGTGACCTACTACAGGTTATCCTCCGCCGTAGTTGAAAGCTGCTATACCAGATCTTCAGGAGAATTTCCCTCAATAAATTTGGCCTTGAATGCTCGCCACTTCGTGTCAGTGATGCCAAGTGCCCTTTTCAGCGTGTTCAGTTCCAGCGGACTCAGGTCTTCTTCGGCCTCATAGCAGTGTCGCCCGATCTCCTGCTCTTTGACATGACGCTTTTCGATGGTGCTCGGCCAGATCCCTGTAAGCCGCTCCAGCTCGAGCAGCTCTTGCGTGAAGGTTGCCTTTAGCTCTTCAAATGTTTTCATGCCCTGTTCCTTCCTAAGCCAAAGCTGAGGAACAGCACAACTCCTCATTGAACTTCCTGTACAGTGATACGCTACCTTTCACCGCTCCTCAAAGCCGTAGTTGGTAAACTTGAGCGTGCGGCAATTCTCAGTGACTGTGCGCATGACGTGTTCGGGGGCTCCCTCTGGTAGCTCAGCATGGATCTCCATCGTAATCTCAACCCTGGTGCCAAGCAGACCGCTTAGGTGCTGCGCGACCTCCTCGATCACGGCAGTGGCATCGCGCACGGCGCGCGTCGTATCGAGCGTGACGGAGCCGTAGAAGCGTTGTGGCTGGGGTCGTGTGGGTGCGACGGCAGCCTGTGTGGGCTCGGACAGCGGGAGACTGCTCTCGACCACGAACGGGCGCTGATCGGCGTTCGACGCACTGGTGCGATCAGAGGTGAAGCTGCTGACGGCCGGCTGCACGGTAGATGCCATATCTGCCGCAATCTGCGCTGCGGCGACCTCCGGCTTGACGAGCATCCCTTCGAGCGAGGGCATGACCTGCTGGCCGGTCTTGAGACCGAGGTAGCGCTGGCGGGTGGCGTCATAGCTATCGGCGTAGGCGAAGGTTTCGCGTTCCCAGGTAATCGCGGCGACCCCATCGCGTACGGCTGCCAGCAACACGTCAGTATCACGCAGGCGCGGCAAGTAAAGGTACTGCGCGAAGTCGTCGGCGAGTTGCTTGAGGCTGACCGAGTCGCCGCGCCAGAGTGGTACCTTGTCCAGCTCGAGGCGCAGGGTGGTGCCGGCGTATCTTGTGATAAGCAAGCCGTCGTTCTCCAGCTTACGTGAGGCTCGCACGGCGAGCGCTTCCTGGGCTGGTTGCAGGCGGATCTCGCGCCAGGAGATTTTTGCGCCGATGGTGGCATCCTCGGGAACATCGGGCACCAGCAGCCAACAATACGTCTCAGGAATACGCGCTTTGATGGTTCCTTCGGCATGCTCACGACGAGTCTTCGCCTGGTTGCGCTGGAAGGCATCAAGGTTGAGGATCTCTTGCTCGTTCTCGATGTCCTTCCAGGCGAGGTACTGTCGTGCAGCCTGTTCCAGCTCCTCGAGACGGGTGCGGTCGGCGGCCAGGAAGACAAGCGTGTTAGCAAAGTAGCGAGGACTGGTACTGCGCTGCTCCAGAATGGTCGCCGCTTCGGTTCGTGCCGCACTCGCAGCATCTCTGGCAGCATGTGGGTAGGCAGGGCGCAAAATGACAAGCCGTGCCATCCGCTCATCTGGGACTTCGCCGCTTGAGTTTGGACAAGGGTGAACGCGGGCGAAGTTACCTCGTGTGTCCTGCTCAAGTCGCAGCCGCTGCTCGATCAGTGCCAGGACGACGTCACGGTCAAGACGAGCGGCGCGGTCCTGCGCGAGGCGGGTGACGCTGGGCTGCGTAGAGTACCAGTAGCGCTTGTCCTGTACGTAGAGGTGATAGGCCTGCTCGGTGAGGCGGTGCAGCGCGTCGCCGAAGATGGCGACGCTCTCCCCAGGCTGGGTGCAGCCGAGCTTGATGCGCTGCTCTTCGATCCCCCGGTTGGCCGTATGTGTAAATTTTGGAATTCCATGGGTCTTCCGCGACTTTGGTGAAGCTGTTTGCGCGAGAAGAAATATATTGACATAACGTGATATAGTGCTCCTGAAAAATCATCTGTGTTGCCACTACATCAGGAGCCATGTATTGATCAGTATATCATCCCTTTTCGCTCTTCCCGAAGGACTAGAGGTGGAGGGGATAGAACTGCAAGGAAACCTCTTAGCCGTTGCCATTGTTTCAGTTCTTCCCTCCTCTTGTTGCCCGCTCTGTTCTCAAGCATCATCCCAGGTCCATGGTTGGTATCAGCGGACGCTGCGAGATGTCCCTTGTGCAGGCCGTCAGGTCGTCCTTCATCTCTCGGTCCGCAAGTTCTTCTGCCGCAATCCTGAGTGCGCTCGCAAAATCTTTACCGAGCGGCTCCCCACCTTCGTTGAGCCGTGGGCACAAGTCACGAGGCGATTGTTTGAGGCCGTCCAGTCCGTCGGGGTTGCTACCAGCGGGGAATTGGGAACCCGACTCGCAGATCGCATCGGGATTCACAGTTCCCCCACCACCATGCTTCGCCGCATGATGGCTCTTTCATCCCCATCCTCATGCCAGGTGTCCTTGTTGGGAAGAGACGACTGGAGTTTTCGGCGTGGAAGGAAGTTCGGCACGCTTCTTGTCGACTTAGCCACCCATAGCGTCCTTGATCTGCTGCCTGACCGCAATGCAGAGTCGGCGGCAACCTGGATGAGAGGGCATCCTGAAATCGAGGTGGTAAGCAGGGACCGGGGAGGAGAATATGCTTCTGCCGCTGTCGCCGGTGCCCCTCAAGCTCTCCAGTGCGCCGATAGATTCCACATCTTGAAAAATCTGGGAGAGGCGTTGGAAGGACTTCTTGCGCGTCATCTGGCAACCAAACGCCAGAAGAACATCCAAGAAACGCTTGAAGAGCACATTCCCATAGAACATGCGACCCGGTCTATTAGACGTTCTCCCAAGGTGGAGCGTCGGAAACTCGCCTATCGAGAGGAACGCTTGGCCCGTTATGAGCAGGTGGTGGCTTTGCGCAAACTTGGGATGAGCCAGGCTGCTATTGCCAAACGAGTAGGCATTGGTCAGAGCACCGTCGGCAATTGGTTGGCTGCTGGAGCCTATCCTGAGACCATACGCGGTCCCTATGTGAGCCGCCTCGACCCCTATCTGCCCTACCTTTTCCAGCGGTGGGGGTCGGGGTGCCACAATATGGTTCGCCTCCATCAAGAACTCGTGGCGCGAGGTTACAAGGGGTCCTATGCCAGTGTGCGCGATCACCTGGTTCGGCGGCTTCCAGAAGGCAAGAAGAACTCAGCAAACGGGAATGAACTGTCTCCAGCGCCTCTGTCCCCTCGGCAAGCAACCTTCCTGTTCCTCCGTCGGCCTGAAAAATTGACTCCTGAAGAGCAAGCAGATCTGCTCACGCTTCGTCAGATCCACCCAGAAGTGGAGCGAACCTATGACTTGGTTCAGCAGTTTGCGCAGATGCTACGTACTCGCACAGGGGAACAGCTCGACACCTGGCTTGCCAAGGTAGTTGACAGTCAGATCCCCGACTTACAGAGCTTTACTCTTGGCATTGAGCGAGATAAACCGGCTGTTGTTGCGGGTTTGACTTTGCCTCACAGCAATGGAGTCGTCGAGGGAAAAGTGAATAAATTAAAGCTTATCAAGCGCATGGGATACGGCAGGGCTGGGTTTCCTTTGCTGCGCCAGCGAGTGCTCCATGCTTTGTAGGGAAGGACAGCCGTTTTCAAGAAGTACCAGAGGCGACAAGCTGTGCTAGTATCTCAGCTGCATATTTCTGTATCGCCTTGTCTTCATCAAAGAGCAGTTCTCTCACAACTGGGACCGCTTGAGGGAGTGGATACCGCTGCACAAGCATGCCAATCCCATAGAGCAAGGCTTGCTGACGCACAGCAGGGATTGCATCCCTCAGTCGTTCAAGGAGAAAAGGCACATCTTCTAGGGAGCGCCGCCGCCCGAGTAAGAGACAACACCATTTCCTTGTCCCTGGATGCGGACTGCTACTCGCTTGTTGAATGAGATGGTACAAGGTGTTCTCGTCTGGATAGGTTTCGAGGAGATGAAGGGTAGACCAATAGACCTCCCCTCCATCCCCTAACCCAAACGAGTCCAAGAGGATGGGAAGAGCCTCGGCTGGAAATGTGATCTGAACTTCTTGCCGAATCGCTTGAATCAGTTGAGCATAAGTATCTAAGCGATGGCTTCCCTCCTCTGGCAGCTCTTCAAGTTCTTCATCACTAGGCATTGGAGAAGTCGCCTGTAGTGCGGCCAGCAAACCAGATAATCGCTGCACGTTTCTTTCCTCCTCTCGGCGAACTGCTCATCAGACGGTCCTTTAGGGGAACATACCACAGGTGTCAAGAGATCTGCTGAAAGCAAGTAGGTGGATTCACCAAAGCCGCGGAAGACCCATGGAATTTTATGATTTACAGGATCTGCGTTCAACGCGTTGGAAAAACGGGGATTCATCATCTGCAAGTACACGACAGCGCGGGGTGATAGCCGGCGGCATACCCTTGAACGGTTCCTGATGGTCCAGATTACTACGCAGGGTCGTCGGCTTGTGCGATCTGCCTCTGGCGCGTGGCGGGTTATCAGGCAGACTGCGCAATTATCCTGACAAATGATAGCTGTGCCAGTATTGTGGCGTATGTTCAAAATCCTGATGCTAGCGAATCATCTCTAAGGCAATTTAGGGAGTCGGTCAAGCGCCTCAGGGCTTACATCGAGGCGTGTCACGAATCGGATTAATTGTATATGCAAGTATTTTAACCCCTCTTCGGTCAAGGATAAGACCCGCTCTGTGTTTTGCAAGATAGTTGGATGGAGTGTTGTCATCCTACGAAAATCCACATAGCTTTCCCCAATGATGCCGGGGTATGCCGGAAGATAGCAGTCGCTCACGTTTCGATGCTCTCGGATCGTCTGCTGATCCTGTGCTGGTAAAGGATCCAGAGGGCGTATTAAGGCTATTAGCCGATGTTTTGTATCTTTATCTATTTCACAGTCGTGACTGATGACCATGCCGAAGGCAAGCTGACAAAATGCCACGACCTGGTCGCCTTCGGCGAATTTAAAGCCTGTACTGGCTACTTGGGATATCCGTTCTAAAATAAGAGAATAAAGCACAATGTGGAAAAGCTTGCCTGTGACGGTACTCACGGGGTCACGACATGTTTACCCCGCAGAATCCCCGGCTCTGCAGCGAGGAAAATGTCAGGTTTCAGCGGTATTTCTCTAGAAAAACTGCCTTTGATGCAGTGCTTGAGCCGCCGATGAGTCAGAAAGAAGCAGGTTGGCTCTTCAAGCAATTGACCACGACTCGCTTCCGAGACGATCTTCCTCGTAGAATGCTTGTCTCACACCTTTTGCACGCATTTCCCTCCTGTGCTGGCTACTTAGGATATCCGTTCCATGAATGTGCGCTGATGATGCGTTCCACCGATATCTTTTCCTCTTTATCCACATAACGGGCAAGGTTTTCCACATTGCTCTTTACCCTGTTATTTTAGAACGGATATCCCAAGGTAGCCAGCACAACCGCTCCAGAGCGATTGGCATAGGCCAGAAAGACTCCGATCTGACTATTGGCAATCTTGCCAGCTGTGCCCGTGTATTGGGCTGCCACGCCCACCGACTTCTTCCCCTTTTTGAGAAAGCCGGTTTCATCGACCACCAGCACCGCTTCCGGGTCGGCCAGGTGCGTCAGGATGTATTGCTGCAAGTCGTCGCGCACTTGATCGGCATCCCAATGCGCGGTGTTGAGCAAGCGCTGCATGCCATCGGGAGTCGCTTCTCCTGCCAATTCCGCCAACTGCCATCCGTTTTTTCGCTCGGTGATGCTTAATAACCCACGCAAATACGCCATGACCCGTTGGCGCGGCTCTGCACGCTCAAAGTAGGGCGCTAAACGGTCTTGCACTTCTTCTAACCGATCTGCCCAGCTGCGCAGATCTTCGATTGAGGGAAACACTTCCATCACTTCCTCCTTGTATTACTTTCCCTCTTATTATATCACATAAGTGCAGCTGTAGTACTAAGCGACTTAATCAGTTAGTTCCCCCAAGAACATGACAGCAGGGCTTCTGGCCACTTATCCAGACTGCTAATCTGGAATGGGACACCCGAAGTTATACATGCTCAAGCGAGGTAGATTAGTCCCACTCTAGATCAGTGCAAAACGCAGTGGCCAGAAACCCT
>Ga0070717_10002611_pt1 | contig 12707 bp, 6 predicted proteins | sample LARL113metaG_FD_71366 | JGI IMG/M metagenome (GOLD analysis project Ga0070717, IMG submission 71366) | Corn, switchgrass and miscanthus rhizosphere microbial communities from Kellogg Biological Station, Michigan, USA - LAR L11-3 metaG | ecosystem: Host-associated > Plants > Roots > Rhizosphere ...
CGTACACCGGGGAGACATGGCAGCAGTTCTGTGAACGGGTTGCGTCCTGCCAGTTCGACGTGGGGAATTCACAGCGGCGCGAAAACATCGTAGTTTTTACTTCGGCCACGCCGATTGCGATCTGGACTGGTATGTCGCTGGATATTTGTGACGGTCGGCTCATGCAGCTTGCAGGCGCGTTGTACAACGCGTCCTATACGGTGATGCGTTTGCGGAATGGACAACTCAGGCTATTCACCTTCAACGCGGCACCGCATCTTTCGGCCCCCGGACTTCGCACCCATCGGTGAGAAGGCTTGGTCACGTGCTCGCTGACAAGTTATATCGCAGCACCCACTCAGCGACACAGCAGGGCTTTTCCGTTCCCTCGGCTTCGATCGTCGCGTTGAAAACGGCTTCCAACGCTCCAGGCAATTCCTTTACCGACTGCAGAGTGAAGCGAGCGCGAATCAGGGCGCCTGCGGCCACCGGTGCGGGAAATCGAACTCGATTCAATCCGTAGTTGACGCTCATCCGAACACCGCTTTGTATTTTGATCGCATCGCGCAGGAACCTGCTGAGCAACGAGAGCGTCAGGAATCCGTGAGCAATGGTTGTGCCGTAGGGAGACTCGTGGCTTGCGCGCTCGCGGTCAATGTGGATCCACTGTCGATCATCGGTGACGTCGGCGAACTCGCGAATCTGGTCCTGAGAAACCACAACCCATGCGGTCGTCGCGATCTCGCGACCGAGCAGATCTTTCAAGGCATGCGGCGTTTCGAGAATCAGCGGCAAGGTCTCTCCAGTGAACGATCAAGGCCGAGCTGACTTTGCCTGTGGGATGCCCCATCTCCGAAGTTCCAGCCTGGCGATCGATTCCGTGTGGACCTCATCCGGTCCGTCGGCCAAACGCAGCGTGCGCACATTTGCCCAAGCTGCGGCGAGAAACGTATCCTGGGAAACTCCTGCGCCGCCGTGCGCCTGGATTGCTCGGTCCAGCACCTGCAGGGCGACTCTCGGCGCCACGACTTTAATCATTGCGATCTCAGAGCGCGCCTGCTTATTTCCAACGGTGTCCATCATGTACGCAGCCTTGAGAGTCAAAAGGCGGGCCTGTTCGATTTCCATGCGCGATTTGGCAATATCGGCCCGGATGGTGCCCTGCTCGGCCAGTGGCTTGCCGAAGGCCACGCGTACTTGCACTCGCTTACACATGGCTTCCAGAGCCCGCTCTGCCACGCCGATGCAACGCATGCAATGATGAATCCGTCCCGGACCGAGGCGGCCTTGGGCAATCTCAAAGCCGCGCCCTTCGCCGAGCAACACATTCGAGGTGGGCACGCGCACGTTTTCAAAGCGAATTTCGCCGTGACCATGAGGGGCATGGTCATAACCGAAAACCGTCAGAAGCCGTTCGATCTTCACACCAGCAGTATCGATCGGCACCAGCACCATCGACTGCTGTTGATGCCGCGGAGCCGAAGGATCTGTCTTACCCATGAAGATGGCAATTTTGCATCGCGGGTCGCCGGCGCCGGAGGCCCACCATTTACGGCCGTTAATGACGTATTCGTCACCTCGGCGAACGATGCTGGCCTCGATGTTGGTTGCGTCCGAGGATGCAACCGCAGGCTCCGTCATTGCGTAGCAGGATCGGATCTCGCCCGCCAGCAGGGGCTTTAACCAGAGCTCCTTCTGCTCCTCGGTGCCATAACGCGCGAGCACTTCCATGTTGCCGGTATCGGGTGCCGAGCAGTTGAAGACTTCAGGAGCCATCATGCTGCGGCCCATCATCTCGCAGAGAGGCGCATACTCAAGGTTGGTCAGGCCCGAACCATACTCCCGGTCCGGTAAAAACAGATTCCAAAGACCCGCGGCGCGCGCTTTTGGCTTCAGTTCTTCAATTACCTGCGTCGGCGACCAACGCTCGCGCTCGATCTCGTCATAAAAGCGTTGCTCGTTGGGATAAATGTGCTCGTCCAGGAAGGCCTGCAAGCGCCGTTGCAGATCTTTCACTTTGTCGCTAGATGCGAAGTCCATGTAAGCTCTTCCTTGCGGCCTAGAGAACGCGCGAGATTATATAAGACCATCAAGCGATAGTCACTATCATATTATAGTGACTATCGTTGAAAGAGATATTGCAATTACTTTTTGCTGGTCGCTTCCCCGACCTCTAAGGGACGCGACCGGGGCGTCAGCAGGCTTCTACCGCCGCTTTAGCCCATGTTTTGGATGGTCGGGATCCATTTCCGGTGTACGCAACCCCGCCATCTCTAGCGCCCGCAGTACGAATGCGTTCCAGGCAAATACTCGGTGGTACCCGAAGAATGGATGGTTCGGATCCGTGGCCAGATATTCCTGGCTCGTGGGGAATTCGGGAGAGATATGAATCTCCGCCCACAATCGGTTCGCAATCGCTTGCTCCGCTTTTGCCCATCCGTGCAGCTTTCCTGCCACGTATCCACATATCTCAATTCGCATCCAACTCCCGCCGTTATAGTAGATGCCGTCCATATTGTGGTCTGCATAGTTGGCGCCGTGTTCTTTGCTGATCATAGGATGCCAGGCGTCCGTGAAGTAATCCCATCCTTTGCCGTCCTGCGTGAGGCCGATAAAAACCGGACGTACGGTGCCGCCGGCCGCCGCGTAGGGAGCGTCTTTCCTGGGCAGCAACACAGGAATACGCTCGAGATGGTTGACGAACATTTCATCTGTCAGGATTTTGCGTCGGAACAACCAGAGGGAAAGGAACTCGGGAAAGATTTCTCCAAAGCCGATCGCGTCGCTGATCTTCCTGCTTGGGCGGACAAATTTGAGCACGGGATCGTAATACGAGCGATAGGCGCTCTCCGTCTTCTCAATGTAGTCTTCTGAAATTTGCTCGCTCACACCCGGAATCTTAAGTTCCTTGATCACGCGCAGCGTCACTGCCAGCATGCCCTGGTTTTCACAGAGCTCTGAAGTGCCCTCGGGATAATCAATAACGTCGAGTTGTCCCATCACGAACTGCGCCCAGCAAATACCATCGCGCCGCCGATCGTATGTTCGCAAACAATATTCAGCCGCTTTTCGAACCTTCTCCATCGGCAGTACGGTTCCGAAGCGTGTACGGTTCTCGAGCGCCCACATGAGCCACAGTGGAGTCGAGTCATTCGATTTGCGCTCAAGATTGGCCATGTACGGCTCTACCAGAGTGTTGATTGCGCCGTCCTCGCCTTGGTTGGCGGCCCAGAGATCGAATACTCCCTCGTTCAATTCGCGATTGTGAATACCATTGGCTGCGAAAAAGCTGTCGCGCATGTACATCTCGCCGGCGGCTGAGTACCAAATGCTCGGCGCGACCATCGGGTGACGGTACTCCGGGCTCGCGGACCAACAAAGCATCATCAAGTCAGAATAAAGGACCTTTTCTGTATCGCCACCGCGGAAGCCAAGGCCATCGGCAAGATGACGCTGGGAAGCAAGACGGTAATCGCGAAGCGTGTTTGGAATCCGCTCATCAACAAAAATGAAACAGGTCTTCGCTTCCGGACGGTCCATTTCGAGGCGATGATACGGCTGCAAACGCGTGGAGAGACGCCTAAGTTGCAGCTCTCGAAGTTCAATTCTTAAACTGCCTGCGGCGGGTTGCGCTTCGATGTCTTGCTCGGACTCCGCCATCGAAATATGCACAGCCCCGCCGTCCCCGAGCAACGAGGGGAAAAACACCTCGGTTCGGAATTCTGACCATTCCGCCGAGGATTCCGGAACGCGGTCATTGTAAAGCGAAACGTTCTCCAGCCGATTCAGTTGGTTGTCGACGTCCCAAACCTGCACCGAAAACGACTGCGGTGACCGGTAATTGAAGCTCAACGAATAGACCTCATTTTCTTTCGCAGTAAACGGAATGACCACGCTGGCCCGGGACCTCCGGACCGAGACCACCGCTGTTCCGTCACGTTCTTCCAGGCTCAAGTCGCCCTGCTTACGCCACTCGGAGATTAGCGGCAGAGAGACAACGGCGCTCGAAGCCAGATTGTCGACATGCACAAGTGCCTCGCCGAAAGTCTGCGTCACGAAGAACTGGTGCTTGTCACGCTCAAAACCGCGGCAAACGTAATAAAGGTTCACGTCGGGGATTTGGCGTGGCGCGGGTTTTGTGGGCTTTCCATCGCGCCGGATGATGCGGCTCCATCCATTGCGATAGCCTGAGTCGGCAAGCAGTCCCACTGTGAAATCGGCACTCGTGCGAAAACCCGCAGCAGGGAAGTACTCGCGCAAAGGCCCGCCTCGGCAATTCACCTGATTGAAGCTCCAAAAGCTTGTCGGCGGTTCCAGTGGCTCCAAACGGTTACTTAGTTGGTAGAACACCTCGTACATATCCGCCTGGCGGAATCGAATCTGCTTCCGTACAACCTGCGGAGTGACCACGCGATACTCCACCTGTGCAAACACCGTGGCGTTTAGATTTGTAAGCTCGCACTCACCTTCGAGAAGCAGATGAGCGTCAGTGCCTGTGCACGAAGCGGCACGCCAGTTTTCTACCCTCTGCTCGAGACTGCGATCGCTATTTTGAAAGACTGCAGAAAATTCGCCCTCGCCACTTTGAGCAACTGGCTGGCAGTCGAAGAGAATAACTGCCTGATAGCCCTGTCGAGCATCTCCTGACGCTCTTAAGCTCACCTTAGCGTCGCGGGATCGCGTGCCCGTCGCTGCGGCCTTACCACGCCCAAAGACCATTCCCGCGATGCCCGTAGCGGCTGAACTGGAGATGAATTGACGGCGCGAGATCCGCATAATGTGCGTGGACCAGTCAGCGAGCCGCTGCCGTCGCTACTCCCACGTACTTGTCGGCGCCGCCATAATAAAAGAGCCATCGACTACCGTCACGGACAAGTCCCTCGACGAACACAACGTTCGGCACTTGTCCATTCTTTTCCCAGTTGTGCACCGGCTTAAAGATTGGTTCCTGGGCGCGAGCGAGGACTTTCGTCGGATCATTTTTATCAAACACGACCCACCCGGTTTGATACACGTTGTTATCGTCCGCCCCGTTGTAGATCAGGAAAATTCCATTTTCCGTGATCACCGGTGCCGGTCCGGGTTCTACGACCTGAGAATCGAATGATTTCGGACGACTGGACAGCACCGGGTGGTCAAGCGCGTCCGTCCAATGAAGTAGGTCGGAGGAATACGCAATAGACATTTGCGTCAGCTGATGGGCGCCATCGGCGAGATAGTACATCCAGTACTTGCCATGTATTTTTTCGGGAACGATCGCGCCAGATTTGGTCCATCCAACATTCCACTTCCCCTTATAGGCAGGCAAGATGACGCCAGCCCGTTTCCAATGGATCAGGTCAGTAGACGTTGCCATGCACAGCTGCGCATCACCGTGGATCTGGCCGGCTGCGTGCATTCCACTGCCACCCTGATTGTTGTAGCCCGTATAAGTCAGATAGAACGTATCTCCAATTTTCACCAATCGGGGATCTTCAACACCGCCGCCGATTTCATAAGGCGCCTCGGCGACCATCACCGGCTCGGGTCGCGTGACGAAATGAATGCCGTCTTCACTGGTGGCGTAACCCAGGGACGATTTGCCCTGATGGTCCTGGGCGCGATAAAGCATTACGAACTTCCCATCGTTTTTCACCACAGTGGGATTGAAGGTGCCAGCTGATTCGAAACCGTTGCCTTGGGGAGAAATGATCGGAGCATCGGAAGCTCGCTCCCACGTTCCGAAGGGTACGCGAATTTCTGTTGTAGTTGCTGTCGCGATTACCGCAACCAGCGCGAAGCAGGGGATACGAGCCCGTGCGCCGCTCAAAATATTTGCCATGAGATTTATACCTTCCTTCCGCGGCCACATTTGTTCGAATCTCACCTTCTGGAACGCCACCGCTTGTTTGAAAGATCACCGTATGTCAAAAATCCGCCACCAGGCGCAGTATGGCTCGCCCGGGAACGTTCAATGCTTCATCTATGGCCTTGCCATCCTTGCTCCAACGGACCTTCGAACCTTGCACCGACGGAATCGAAATCGTTGCAGGCCGGGCTTCTGCCGTCGGGTTGTAGAGCACGAAATTGAGCTGGCGAGGAGGAAAATGCTGCGCATCGAAGGTATCGAGCAGATCGAGATTCACCATCATCAACTCGCGATCACTCACCCGGCCGAGAGCCTCAAACATGAGATACATCCAAATGCACTCACCTGCACCGTAGATTTCTTTTCCCACGTTTCCTGTTTGTCCGCCCAATTCCAACGTTCCGAGATTTTCAAACGGAATAAATCCCATAGCCACGTTCCGGCGGTCTTCTGCACATTTCTCGAAGAAGCTGAAATTGTTACGGCGCTGCTGGTCCATGAAGCGCAACAGGCCTTCGATCACAATTCCTTTTTTCATGATTCCGGTCCAAGGCAGAATGGCTTCAACGTTCTCTTTGAACGCGGGATACAGGATCGAAGCGGCGGCCTGCACCATGCCGCGAATATCGTGGGTTTTCTGACTCGGGTCGGAGTACCAGTAGAACATCCGCAGCTGTTCGTACAGGAGATAATTCGCCTGCTCGTGCAAGCCAAGCTCGGCGGCGGCCAGCGCGCCGTAAGCAATCTCTTGCGGCTCATGAAAAAGCCGCTCTGCGGGAACGGTACACAGCCCTCGTGTCGCCCGCTTCGCCTCCTCGCGGTAGTGCCCGTCTCCGGTCAGACGGCTTGCGATTAATGCTGCCCACGCATACAGGCCGCCCACGGCGTAATTTGTGCCGGCGCCTTGGGCTTGCAAGGTCGAGACCTCGTAGTAAATCGGGAAAAGGTAGTCGTAGTCGTGCGCCATCTTTTCCGCAGTTGCGAAGGCATCCAGAAAATGAGCTTTGATTTCCTCCGATCCCGCCAAGCTTCCGATCATCGGATATTTAATCAAGGCGTTTTCGAAGGGATACCATGAGTCCGCCCGTTCGTTAGGAGGGCGCACAAAATCGTTGCTCACGCTATGGGTGTCCGCGTGATAAAAACCGGGCAGATCATCCGTGAGCTGTTTGCATTCGGCCTCGAATGATGGCGAGGGATGCAAGCGAAGATACAGGAGGGAGGGCCACAGCACATCTGCGAGCGTCATCAGTTCGAAATTGTTAGCGGGTTGTTTCCACAGCTTTGAGCTCTCCTTGACGTATGCCCCAAGACCCGTGTGCTCGTCAGCTTGAACCTGGGTTTCGGCTTTGTCTTGGAGGTTGGAGATGGTCCCGCCCGCAAACTCCTTCCAACTACTGGCACACGGCGGCCAAGCCAGCTTCTCCTCGAACAGAGGAAGCAATGCTTGCATCCAGCGAGTGACCGCCTGTTGCTCGGTCAGCAAAGCGGTGAGCGGCCGCTGCAGCAGCCAGTAGGTAAATTTAATTTCGCCAGCGGGAAGCACATTTCCCGTGGCCTGATCTGCAATAAGGCCGACACCGAGACGCTGGGTGCCGTCGCGTTCAATCCGGGAGATGCTCGAGCAGCGATAAACCAGAAAACGGGGAATATTTTCGATGCCCATCCAGTCCATATCGCTCACGTCGAAATACATCATGGTCTCAACACCGACGTTCTGATCGAGCAGGTAAAGGGCCGGCAGATCGTTTCCCCACGCGCCGAGCGAGCTGCGTGTCGGTTGCTGGAGCAGCACGCGCCTCCAACTTCCTGACTGGCCCTCCATAAGCGTGGAGTTAGAATTCAGCCAAATGATGATTTGAGGTTCAACCCGACTCCCTTGGCTGAGCCTGACCGAGCGAGGTAGGTTGAGCGTAGTGCGAAACCGAAACCACGCGGGATCTCCGCCTTGGCTACGGGCTGAGATATTGGCATTCCAACTGTACGAAAAGGATTTTCCATCAAGATCTTCGGCTGACGCTGAGCCTTCGCCGATCAGTGTCGAATCTTTCCGAGAAACGCGCGAAGCTCTCAAGGGAAATGAAGGGCCGGTCACGAGGGGAATGCCTCGCAGTGTGGCAGGGCGCCATTCGTTCTCCACTCGCAGAAAATTCTGGAAGCCGAAGGCCGCTCCATCCCCAGCGACCCGCAGTTGCTGATTACCACTTTCAAGACTCGTGAAAGACGAAGGTTCCCCGCCTTTTGGAAGTAAGCTGAGAGCTCTGCGCCCTTCGACGTAAAGGGGCGAGACTCCCGCGGCCGTAGCGAGACATGTCTTCATAAAGCCGCGCCGGTCGAAGAGGCTCATGTGAGAGGAATACGATTGCGATCAAGTTCCTGCCGAGGGGATTCTCAGCAGGAACTCGCCAAGGGTCAGTATTCGATCTTCAATCCAAACTGAATGGTTCGCGGACCGCTGGCACTTGTAACGGCTCCAAATCCGCAAGCAAACGGCCCGCTGCATCCCGGACCACCTACCGGAACGAACGGCGTACCCAAAGGCGTGGCGAATCCGCTCGACCCGCCAGGTTGCTGAAAAATGTGGCGATTGAAGATGTTAAAGAACTCTGCACGGAAATCGAGATTTGCCCTCTCTCCGAAGAGTCGAGTTCTCTTGCCCAGTGTGAAGTCCTCGTTTCGGCCGCCAAACGAGCGAGCACCAGCCAGCGTACGACGCTCATTCCCGAAGGCCAGCGGGAGACCTGACCCCGTTGTATTCACCAGCGAGAAGGCGGCGGAGTTGAAGAACGGAGTGGTTGCCGGGTTGAAATTACTTTTACTACTGGTGAGACGTACGCCGGGTACAACATTTACGCGAGCACCGTCGGTGCCATAATTTTCGCATCCGCCGAAGAGCACGTCTGCCGCAGTACCGGTGCAATTCTGGTATACCTCTGTCGGCGTCCCGGACCGGTAAGAAGCTACACCCGAGACATACCATCCACCCACCACACGATCCACCACCCCGCCTTTGTTCAAGAGGTGCTTTCCGCGCCCGACCGGCAGTTCGTAAAAGAAACTGGCTACCAGGCTCTGCGGTGTGTCGAGTTGGCTCACCGCCTTTTCAAGTGATCGGTTATACGAGTTTTCTCCGGCGAAGCTGTTGGTGCCGATGAACCCTGAAACACCCGGTCCTGCCGAATCGGCGTCGGTGATGTTCTTCGAAACCGTATACGACACCAGGAAACTCAAACCTTGGGCAAAACGCTTGTTCAGCTGTAGTTGCATTGCATGATAGGTCGAGTTTCCGCTGCGATCGGGCGTGAAGGAATTGTCTTCCAGGTTAAAGTTGCCATATTGAGGAAAGGGCCGAAAGATCTGGTCGATGGGTCCGGTGAATCCCGCGTAGGGGATCTTGACACCGGCCGCAATGGCCTTCGGACACTGGGGCGCCGGCGCGGGCGCACCCGCAAGACAACTCGAGTCCGTTTTCAAATCGGAGCTAATTGTTGAGAAAAGGGGAAGAACCGAAGGGTTCGTTTGATTGGGAAGCCAATTTAGTGCTGGGAGATGAGTCCCCTTTGATCCCACATATGCCACACTAATCGAGAGGCTCTGCGAAATCTGACGTTGTACATCCAGATTCCAAGACTGAATGTCGGCAGGTCGACCGCTGTTCGCCGGTACCACAATCACCCCATTGCTGCCATTCTGCCCCTCTGGTGTAAACGGTCCAGAGTTTGGGAAGAGATGGGGCACGCCGCTATCCAACTGTAAGGGGCCGCCGTTGGTGGGAGTGATCGTCTGACGATTGAAGAATCCCAAGCTATCCTGGTCGGCAAACGATCCTTCTTTGAGGGGCTGGTAGAAAATTCCGTAACCACCGCGCAGCACGGTTTTGCTGTTAATGCTGTAAGCGAATCCTATACGAGGACCAAATGCCTTCCGGTAGACATCCTGCGGACGCTTTCGGCCGTTCCGGCCCGTCCCGCTGCCAAAGTAGGTGTAGGCTCCGAGAATGCCTCCGGCACCAGGGTTGGGGAGGGTGGGGTCCACCGCAGAGAAACGGTTCTGCGCTTCCGAAGCCGGTATATCTACGTCGTATCGGAGGCCGTAGTTCAAATTTAAGCGGCTCGTCGCTTTATACGTATCTTGGCCGTAGAAGGAGAAATCCTTGTACCGGATTCCACTGAATCCGCCATAGTTCAGGGTCGAGGTGTCGGAGAGACCAAAAAGCGAACTTGCCACCGGGTCCCCTCCGGTTCCTGCCTTGCTGGTCTGGGCAGAATTGAAGTCGAACTCGCCGGAGGCCTGAGTCAGCCGTTTTACGTTGAATTGCAGCATCCGAACTTCGCCGCCGAACTTAAGAGTGTGTCTTCCTTTGACCCAGCTCACGGAATCGTTGATCTGATAAACATTGTCCGCGAATTGTGAGTCGCCGCAATTGTTCACGTTGTAATTGAACCCCCCGGCCCACTTAATACACGGAAAGGTTGTGTTTAGCACTCCTGTGAGCCCAATCTTAGCGGGGTATCCCTGCCCTACACTGTCTGCTACCTCTCCCCTATACCGTCGGCTGAATCCGAACAGGAACTGGTTAACCACCGTGGGAGTGAACACATAGTTGTGCCCAAACCGCGCATACCGCGTGTCCTGGGGCGTGTGCGAACCAAAGATCGGGCCAAGGTCAGAAGTGCCGCCGGTATTTGTGTTGTCGTAGTCGAAGCCGAACGAGATCCTCTGTTTATCTGAAACGATCAGGTCAATCTTGAGGTCCCAGAGATTCGCATGGGTTTGCGAGAGCGAGCGGTCAATGACATTGTTCTGCAGACCTCCGTTGGTCGGGGGAAGCAACGCAAAGACCTTTTTCATCACCGCACTTTCGGTGTAATTGGGATCACTGGAGAGCAAGTTGCCTGGAATCGGGTTGTGCGTTTTAGGATCATAAAGCTGGTGGCTGGTGTTGCTGCAGATTCCGCCGCTGAATCCTTCGGTGCAAAGAGCTGCGAAGTTGCCCGCGCGGAAATTCTCGTTTGGCAGACTGGTAGGATTGCTGCCGCCGGTCTGAAATCGGAATCCTTCGTAGTCAAAGAAGAAGAAGACTTTGTTTCGCCCGTCGTACAGATGAGGCAGATAAGCCGGTCCACCCACGGTAAAACCAAAATCATTCTGTGTGTTGATGTTCTTCTTAAGGCGCTGAAGGTTGTTCGACCAGCTGTTGGCGTCCAAAACGCGATTTCGCAGGAAATCGTAAGCTGAGAAATGAAGAGCGTTGGTTCCAGACTTCATCGTGAGATTAACAATGCCGTCTCCAGATTCGCCGAACTCCGGCGCGAAATTGCTCTGAAGCACCTTAAATTCCTGCACAGCCTCGGTGGATACGCCCTTGTTCCACTGGGTGTTAGGAGAGACCAGCGAAATTGAAACCCCATCCACCAAGATATCGGTTCCACCTTCTTGACCGCCATTCACCTTGAAATCATCGCTCGAATTGCTTCCGGGGTCGTTGCCAACGCTCCCCACGAAACCTGGAATGAGTGTGATGAACTGTACAGGGTTGCGAATCGTCCCAGAAACCTCCAAGGGGAGGTTAGCAACCAGGCTACTCTGCACGTTCGATCCAAGGTCCGAAGTCTCAGTTTCCAATTGGGCAGCGTCGGCCGCAACAGTTACAGATTCTGAGGTCGAACCTACTTGCAGTTGTACGTCCAGCCCGACGGTGCTATTCGTCCCCACCGTCACACCCTCTCGGGTGTACTTCTTCATATCTTTGGCTTCGACTGTGACAGCGTAGCGGCCAGGCGGAAGGTTGGGTAACGAAAACAGACCAGCGCCAGTGGTCGTCGCCCTAACCGTGAGCGCGGTGTCCATGTTTTTCGCGGTGACGGTTGCTCCCGGGACGGCGGCATTGCCGGCATCGACCACCGTACCTTGAATGTTGCCATTGGTGGTCTGTGCCCCAACCGAGACGACCAGAACCGCACTCAACAACCATGAAAAAGAAAGCAAACGCAAGAAGTCTTTCACCCCAGCCTCCTTCGGCAAATTTCTCCGAGCTCCCGTATCCCATATACGGAAACTCATACGGAGAAATTGGCAACCCCACGTTGTGACGCTGTAGTATAAAACCATTATCAAAACGGCGAGACAAGGGAGTAGCTTGTGAATTCATGGTGATTCACATGCCCATTCTCCTCGGAGACGCACGATCTCGTGACGATTTGACTTCGCGTTGCGGTGTGGTAGGATTCGTGCACTCGTTCCGGTCGTCGCCACCACATCGCTCTCCATGAGCACCTCTGCAAGCCAATCCGCAGTCATTAACGACCTCCTGAGCGACGAGCGATGGCAACTGGTGCAGCGAATACTGGCTAGTTCGCCTTTTCAGAAAAGCGGGCGTTTACGCGATCTGCTCCAATACATTACCGAGCAGACGATCCGTGGCTATGCCCATGAATTGACTGAACAACACATCGGCGAGGCGCTGTTTCACAAACCTGCCGGATACAGCCCGCTCGAAGACAGCTCCGTCCGTGTACATGCGCGGCAGCTCCGTCTGAAGCTGCATGAATATTTTGATGGAGTAGGCAGAGACGAACCCCTGATCATTGAAATACCCAAGGGCTCGTATGCGCCAACCTTCAGGGTCGCTAAGGCGGTTGAAACTCCCCCACTGGCTTTGCCGGTAATTGATCGGATTGCGCCTCGGTTCAATCGCTCGATTCTGCCCTGGGTGTTGTGCGGGGTGCTGTCTGTCCTTTGCGCGGCTTTAATTCTTTATCCCCGACTGAATAGCGCTCGGGGTACAGCCGTCCGCGCCACCAGTCCTCCGTGGCCATTTGCTCAGATCTTCGATACCCGGCACCAAACGGTGATCGTGGTTGCGGACGGTAACTATGGC
>Ga0070717_10002612_pt1 | contig 12705 bp, 11 predicted proteins | sample LARL113metaG_FD_71366 | JGI IMG/M metagenome (GOLD analysis project Ga0070717, IMG submission 71366) | Corn, switchgrass and miscanthus rhizosphere microbial communities from Kellogg Biological Station, Michigan, USA - LAR L11-3 metaG | ecosystem: Host-associated > Plants > Roots > Rhizosphere ...
CTTCCTGTGCGACCGGCCAGCACGGCCGGCGGAGCTGCCGCGGGCGGACGTGGGGCTGAAGGCGCAGGCGATGCTGGCGTACGTCTCGCAGCTGCGCTTCGTCTTCCCGCTGGACTGCCTGGCGCCCGAGCGCGTCTGGTTGCTCCCCTGACGCCGCACGGTCTCATCTGAGGGCGGGTTCCACGGCGACCTCGAGGCTCGCGTACGACCGGAAGTTGTAGCGTCGGCTCCTGACCGGCTGGCCGCACACCTCGATGCTCCGGAAACGAGCCAGCAGGGACTCCAGCACGGCCCGGCCCTCCGCCCTGGCCAGCGCCGCGCCCAGGCAGTAGTAGTGGCCACCGCCGAAGCTCAGGTGGGGGTTCGGGTCGCGTGCCACGTCGAGGCGCTCCGGCGCCTGGAACTGGTCCCCGTCGTGGTTGGCCGAACCCAGCAGCAGGAGCGCCACGCGGCCCGGCCGGATCTTCGTCCCCCCGACCGTGACCGGCTCCAGAACGACCCGGGTCGTGACCTGGATCGGCGCCTCGATGCGCAGCACCTCCTCGACCGCGCCGGCGACCAGGCGAGGGTCCGACCGCAGCGTCGCGAACTGCTCCGGGTCCAGGCCGAGGGCGGCGACGCCGTTCGAGATCATCCCCATCGACGTCTCGGTGCCGGCGTAGAGGATGGTGATCACGTTGTCCACGATCTCGTCGTCGCCGAGCCGGCGGCCCTCCTCGTCCGCCTGCAGCAGGCGTGAGAGCAGGTCGTCACCCGGGACGCGCCGGCGCCCGGCGAGCAGTCCGCCGAGGTACTCGCGCAGCCAGCGCAGCGCCGCGGAGGCCTCGGTCGAGCGCTCGGCCGAGACGAAGAACGCGTCGCTGAACGCATCGACCAGGCACCTGACGCGGGGCCAGACCTCGGTCCAGTCGCCGGGCGGCACGCCCACCAGGTCGCACATCACCGCCGCCTGGAACGGCAGCGCCAGGTCGCGCACGACGTCCATGTGGCCGTGCGCCGCGACGGGCTCCAGCAGGTCGTCGGCGCGCTCCCGCATCGGCGCGCCCAGCCGTCCGACCAGAGCGCCGCTGAACGCCCTGGCCAGCAGACGGCTGGCCGCGCGATCACGCCGGCCCAGGTTCTGCCGGACCGCGAACGAGCTGATCTCGTCGTCGCCCGTGGAGAAGCGCACGTACGACTCGGGCATCGTCTTGCCCAGGCGCGGGTCGCGCAGCATCCTGGACACGTCGTCGTGGCGCGACACGACCCACTGGCCGATGCCGCCGCGGCAGACCCCGCCGGCGTCCCGCAGCTCGGCGTACACCGGGTACGGGTCGGCCAGCAGCCCCGGGGCCCGGCCATCGAATCTGAGCTCTGCGTGGGGCGAGCCCTGCATGGTCATGCCTCCGCCGGTCCCACCGCGACCGGGATGCTCGCGTAGGAACGGAAGGTGCGGTTGTTCTTCTGGACCGGCTCGCCAGCCGGCTCGATGAGGGCGAACCGCCGGAGGACGCGCTCGATCGCCACGGCCGCCTGGAGCCTGGCCAGCGCCGAGCCCATGCAGTAGTGCAGCCCGCCGCCGAAGCTGAGGTGCGGGTTGGGGCTGCGCAGGATGTCGAACTCCTCGGGCCGCTCGAACTGCCGCTCGTCGTGGTTGGCCGAGGCCAGGAACAGGTGGACCACCCGTCCGGCGCGGATCGTGCTCCCCCCCACCTCGACCGGCTCGTTGACCAGCCGGACCACGCTGTGGACCGGCGAGTCGTAGCGCAGGAACTCCTCGACCGCGCCGGGCAGCAGCGACGGATCGGCGCGCAGCCGTTCCAGGTCGCGCGGGTGGCGGAGCAGCAGGACGAGTCCGGTCGAGATGAGCTGGACCGTGGTCTCGTACGCGGCGAAGAGCAGAAAGACGAGGTTGTCGACGACCTCGTCGCGCGACAGCGGGTGGCCGGCGGCGAGGGCCGCTGCCATGCCCGACACCAGGTCCGACGCCGGCCTTCGGCGCCGCTCCTCGTACAGGTCCACCATGTAGGCGCGCATCCGCTCCAGGGCGGCGTCGGCCGTGCCGCGGTCCGCCTCGGGCACGATGCCGGTGAACGCCCGGGCCAGGTCGTCGACCCAGGGCTTGACCGTGGCCCAGTCGCCGGGTCGCACGCCGATCAGCTCGCAGGCCACCCGGACGGGGAGCGGGTACGCCAGGTCCGGCACCACGTCCATGCGCCCCCGCTCGGCGACGGGCGCCAGCAGCTCGTCGGCCAGCGTCGCGATCCGGGGTCCGAGCTCCGCCACCAGCCGGGGCGTGAACGCGGCAGCCATCAAGCGCCGCAGGTTCGTGTGGTATGGCGGATCGCGGTTGACGATGATCCGGCGGAAGAAGGACGCGATCGGCCCGTGGCCCTTGGCAGCACGGTTGTACGCCTCCGGGAACTCCTCTCCCACTCGCGGATCGCGCAGGAGGGCGGCGACCTCTGCGTACCGGGTGACGACCCACTGGGCGGGGCCGGCCCTGATGACGGGGCCCGCCTCACGAAACGTGGCGTACGTGGGATAGGGATCGTCCAACAGCGTCGCCGCCACCGCCTCGAACCGGGGTACTCTCGACGTCCGCACGCGAATCACTTGTCCCACGCCCGTCACCCTCGTCATCATCTGTGAGCGCGGACACGTTGTCCATACGGCGAGCGCTGACTACGATGCGTGACGTGCGAGTGCTCGTGCTTGGCGGCGACGGCTATCTCGGCTGGCCGACCGCGCTGCGATTCTCGGCCCGGGGACACGACGTCTCACTGGTCGACAACCTGTCCCGCCGCCGCTGTCACGAGGAGCAGGGGACCGACAGTCTCACGCCCATCGCCTCGCTGAAAGAACGCGTACGGGCCTGGGAAGAGGTGTCGGGCCGGCGCGTCGACGCGCGAGTCGGCGACATCACGGACTGGGAATGCGTCCGCTCGCTCGTCGCCGACGTGACCCCCGACTGCATCGTGCACTACGGCGAGCAGCCGAGCGCACCCTGGTCGATGAAGGACCGCCATCACGCCGTCGCCACGCAGGTCAACAATGTCGTGGGCACGCTCAACGTGCTGTTCGCGATCCGGGATCACGCGCCCGACTGCCACCTGGTCAAGCTGGGCACGATGGGCGAGTACGGCACGCCCAACATCGACATCGAGGAGGGATTCCTCCAGATCCACCACAACGGCCGCTCCGACCTGCTGCCGTTTCCCAAGATGCCGGGCTCGTTCTACCACCTGTCGAAGGTGCACGACAGCCACAACATCATGTTCGCCTGCCGGACCTGGGGCATTCGCAGCACGGACCTCAACCAGGGCGTCGTCTACGGCATCCACACGCAGGAGACGAGCGGCGACGCCCGGCTCACGACGCGGTTCGACTACGACGAGTGCTTCGGGACGGCGCTCAACCGCTTCTGCGTCCAGGCGGTGATCGGGCACCCGCTGACCGTGTACGGAAAGGGCGGCCAGACCCGCGGCTTCCTCAACATCGTGGACACGCTGCAGTGCGTCGAGCTGGCCGCGTCGAACCCGCCTGAGCTGGGCCAGTACCGCGTGCTCAACCAGTTCACCGAGCAGTTCTCGGTGCGCCAGCTCGCGGAGCTGGTGGTCGAGGCGGGCGCCGGGCTCGGCCTGGACGTCCAGGTCGCGTCCATCCCCGATCCGCGCGTCGAGCTGGAGGAGCACTACTACAACGCGAAGCACACCGGCCTGCTGGAGCTCGGGCTGAAGCCGCACCTGCTGTCCCAGGACGTCCTGTCCTCGATGCTGTGCACGGTCCAGCGCCACCGCGACCGGGTGCTGGAGCACGCGATCGTTCCGCGCATCCGCTGGCGCCCGTAGACGTCAGGTCAGACCAGCAGCTCCGAGTCGTACTTCGCGAAGATCGCGGCCACGTCCGCGAACGTCCGGTCCGGGGCCGGCGCGTGCAGCTCCCGGATCATCTGCCGGATCTGCGGCGTCATCACGATCAGGTAGCGCGTCAGGCCCGGTGTCGCGTTCCAGTACGCGTGCGGCGTGCCGGCGCGGACGACCACGCAGCCGCCGGCCGGGCACTCGACCGCCTCGTCGCCGAGCCGGATGCCCAGCGCTCCCTCGAGCACGTAGAACGCCTCGTCGGCCGAGCGGTGGCGGTGCAGCGGCGCGATCGGACGCTCGGGCCCGGTCTCGCCGGCATCCTTCCACTCCGCGATGACGAAGTCGCCGTCCGCCGCGCCAGCCGTCTGGCCGGCGAGGGGAATCGCCGTCAGGGGATCGCCGTCCATGGGACGGCCCAGGATAGCGGTCCGATCAGGACGCCGTCCAGGCCAGCCCGCGGCCGGCGCCGGCCTCCGCCACGCGGTCCAGACCCGGGAGCGCCGGCCTCAGCACGTCGTCGTCCACCCAGCGCCAGAGGATGCCGCGCGCCATCGTCGAGAACGCCACTGCGGCGACGGGCGCGCCCAGCACGGACTCGACGGGCGGCGACCCGGCGTCCCGGAGGTCCGCGGCGGCGACGCCGATCGCGAAGGCGGTCAGCCAGAGCTGCCGGACGCGCTCGCGCCCGACCTGGGCCACGCTCTCGGCGTCCATCCCGGCGGCGGCGAGCGCCCGGTCCAGCTCCGCGTCCTGCTCGGCGGCGGACAGCCCGCGCCGCGCCAGGAGCTGGTCGGTGGCGATCCGCAGCCAGTCGTGGCCGTGCGGCTGGCGCCCGAACAGGCACAGCGAGCGGCCGGTGCGCCAGTGGATGAACGGCACCATCGCCGGTGCCACGGCCGCCGCGGACCAGTCCCAGCCGCTGGGCCCGAAGCACACGGACGCGCGCCGGCCCTGGAACTCGTGGGCCAGCAGGCTGGGCGCGTCCGTGTGCTCCAGCAGGTTGGGGACAATCACCCACCGGGGCACGCCGATCTCGCGCAGGTACTGCATCATCGGGCCGTCGTCCATCAGGTCGCTCTCCGGCAGGCGCCTGCTCCAGGGTTCGTAGCCCCGCGCCACCTCCGCCTCCAGCACCAGGCCCTGGGTCGGGACGTAGTGGTCGGCGACCTCCGCCCACGGGCTGCCCACCAGCGCCGCGATCCGGCACACGGAGGCCGTGAGCCAGCCGAACTCGGCGAACAGGCTGATCGCGGCCTCCGGCCGGGCCGCGATCGCGGCGTGGACCTGGCCCAGCATGCCGGGGCCCAGCTCCACGTCGTCCTGCAGGACCAGGTGGTGCGTCGCACCCTCGTCGACGGCGCTCCACGCCACGCGCGCGGTGCGCAGGGCCGAGGGGTTGCCGCCGGGATCGGGATCCATCACGACGCGCAGGCCCAGCTCGGGATGGTCGCACCGCAGCTGCTCTGCCGCGTCCAGCCGTCGCGGATGCGTCATGACCACTGCCGACAGTCGCACCTGCGTCATCGCAGCACCTCCTCCGCGCACGACAGCGCGTCCTCGACGGCGGCGACCACGTCCGCGCTCAGCGTGATCCCCGCGGCGCGGGCGTTCTCCGACACCTGCTCGGGCCGCGTCGCTCCGACGATCGCCGAGGCCACGTTCTCCTGGCGCAGCACCCACGCCAGCGCCAGCTCGGCCGGCCGCAGCCCGGCCCCGTCCGCGACGCTGGCCATCCGGCGCACCGCCTCTAGGATCGGCTCCTGGAACAGCTTGCCCATCGGCCGCGCCGTCAGGACGCCGGCCCGCGAGTCGGCCGGCGGCGGCGCGTCCGGCGCGTACTTGCCGGTCAGGACGCCCTGGGCCAGCGGCGACCACACCACCTGGCTGATCCCGTGGGCGGCGCAGAGCGGCATCACCTCGGCCTCCAGCTCCCGGCGGAGCAGCGAGTACTGGCCCTGGCTGGCCACGAACGGGGGTCCGGAGCGCAGGTCGAGCGCGGCCTGGATCTGCGCCGGCGACCACTCGCTGAAGCCCACGTACCGGACCTTGCCCTCGGTCACCAGCTCGCCCAGGGCGCCCATCGTGTCGGCCAGCGGCGTCGACCGGTCGTACCGGTGGCAGTAGTAGAGGTCCACGTAGTCCGTACCCAGCCGGCGCAGCGACTCCTCGCACTGCTTGCGGACCTGGGCCGGCGAGAGGCCCATGTCGGTGCGCGACATCGGGAAGAAGACCTTGGTCGCCAGCAGGTACGAAGAGCGGGCGAGCGGGCGGAGGATCTCGCCCAGCACCGTCTCCGCCTTCCCACGCCCGTACACGTTCGCGGTGTCGAAGAGCGTGATGCCCGCTTCCAGCGCGCGCCGGACGCACGCCTCGCTGCGCTCCCGGTCGAGGTTGTCGCCGTACGTCAGCCAGGAACCCAGGCTGATGGTCGAGGCGACCAGCTCGCTGCTGCCGATGCGGCGGTACTCCATCAGGCGACCATCCGGTACAGGCGGTGGAAGCGGTCGTCGATCGGGATCACCTCCACCTGGTGGAAGCCGGCCGCGGCGGCGAGCTCGCGGACGGCGTCCGCGCGCAGCACCGTGCCGGTGCCGGCGGACGGCCGCTCGCTCAGGCAGGCCGGCAGGCAGTGCAGCACGCTCGTCGCGTACTGGAAGCGTTCGATCTCGTCCGCCGGGGCGGCGAACGCCTCGGCGACCCGGGCGTCCATCACGAGGACCTCGCCACCGGCGCCCAGCGACCGGCAGGCGCCGAGCACCTCGACCGGGCGAGCCAGCTCGTGCAGGGCGTCGAACAGGCAGACCAGGTCGTAGCCGCCCTCCAGGCCCGGGTCGGCCGCGTCGCGGACCTCGAACGTGACCCGCTCGGCCACGCCGGCCTCGGCGGCGTGGCGGCGGGCCGCCTCCAGCGTCCGGGCGTCCAGGTCGAGCCCGGTGACGGACGCGCAGGGATACGCGGTCGCCAGCGCGATCGACGCCCAGCCCGCCCCGCACGCCACGTCGGCCACCCGGGCCGGCCGGCGCAGCCGGCGGTCCACATCGGGCAGGAAGCGGCGGATCCACGGGACCAGCGAGCGCGCGAACAGCGCGCGGTTGGCGCCGGAGTGCCCGCTGCGCCAGTCGTCGCCGAACTCCTCGTCCGCCACGCCGTCGCCGGAGCGGTACGCGGCGAGCAGTTGGGGCAGGGCCCGGGCGACGCCGCCCAGGGGCAGGGTGGTCAGCGCCACCATGGAGAGCGGGTCGTCCGATTCCGTCAGCACCGGGACGTGGTCGTCGGGCAGGCGGTAGACGCGCTCCCGGGCCGCCAGGGTCGGGTCGTCCACGGCCAGCAGTCCGGCGACCGCCTGCTGCTCGAGCCACTCGCGGGCGTAGCGCGGCGCGAGGCCGGCCCGCCGCGCCAGCTCGTCCGGGGTCGCCGGGCCGCCCCGGGCCAGCTCCTCGTACAACCCCAGCCGGACGCCCAGGTAGGTGGTCAGCAGCTCCTGGGTGGCGAGCATCGAGCGGAACATGCGCACGGCCAGCGCGCGCGTCTGGCCCGTCGCCGTCATCCCGCCGGCTCCGCGTTCCGGAGCAGGCCCAGGTCCAGCAGCCCGGCGCGCACGCGGTCGGTCATCAGGCCGATCCGCGCCAGGGAGCCGGCGGTCTTCGCGAAGACGGCCTGCCGGTACGCAACCATCACCGGGTTCGTCGTGGCGAACCCCACGCCCTCGGCGGGCGCCACGTCCAGCCGCCGCCAAACGTCGTCCAGGAGGAACCAGCGGTGCATGTGCAGGGCCGCCTCCAGGACCACGTCCTCGCGCTCCGCCAGCTCCGTCGGGCTCAGCTCCGCGTAGGTGGACTGGAGCAGGACGATGCCGAACGCCACGTGCCGCGCCTCGTCACGAGCCGCCAGTCGCGTGATGTCGCGGATCAGAGCGTCGTGGAACGTGTGGTTGGCCATGCGCAGCATCGCCATCGCCAGGCCCTCGAGGATGACGTGCAGGCCCAGCGCGGTGATGTCCCAACGCGCGTCGCGGAACACGTCGCGGAGCAGGCTCGCCAGCGGGCCGGCCACCGGATACGTGCTCGGCATCTTGTCGCGCACGTAGCGCGAGAAGGCCTCCACGTGCCTCGCCTCGTCGGCGACCTGGACGGCCGCGAAGCACTTCGCGTCGACGTCGGGCAGCACCTCGGTCAGCCGGGCGCTGGCGATCACCGCGCCCTGCTCGCCGTGCGCGAACTGACTGGCGAGCCAGGCGTGGAACTCCCAGCGAAACGCGTCCCAGGCAGCCCGGCCCCGTGACAGCAGCGGCGAGGACCGGAACGCGCTCAGTCCGAAGGTGGAGTCCTCTGGCAACGCGGATCCGAACTCGACGGGAACGGACCAGTCGACGTCGGTGCTGGCGTTCCACTGGAGCTGCTTCGTCTGCTCGTAAAGAGAGACGATCCGGGGATTGCCAGACCCGCCGCTCCATGTGAGTCGGGCCGCGCCGGGGGTCGCGATCACCAGATCGTCCACGGTCGGCATTCTCACCGATCGCGAGCGAGTTACCAATGCGGTGGGACGTGAGTAGCCTGAGCTGGTGGCGACGCGCACCGTTCCCGCCTCCGTGGGTCAGCGCCTGCTCTGGCAGATGGACCACTATCGCGGCGCGAACGGAGCGCTCAACTGTCCCGTTCTGCTGCGGCTGCGGGGCGCGCTGCGCACCGACGCGCTGCGGGCCGCGCTCGTCGCGCTCGCCTGTCGTCACGAGGCGCTCCGGACCACGTTCACGGGTCGAGGCCCGCGCCTCGCGCAGGTGATCCACGAGCGGCCGCGCGGGCCGGAGCTCGTCGAGACGGACCTCTCCGGCGAGCGAGAGCCGGAGGCCGCCGCCGGCCGCGCGATCGAGGCCGAGGTGCGGCGACGGGTCGATCCCGAGCGCTGGCCGGTGCGGGCGGCGCTGTGGCGCCTCGGCGAACGCGAGCACGTGCTCTGCGTGAACCTGCACCACCTGGTCACCGACGGCTGGTCCTGCGGCCTCGTGGCCAGCGACCTGGCCCGACTGTACGGGCAGATCGCCGCCGGTGGGCCGGCGCTGCCCGACGTGGGCTGGCAGTACGCGCGCTGGGTCGAGTGGCAGCGCGAGCTGCTGCAGGGCGAGGGCCTGCGCCGGCTGCGCGAGTACTGGCGCCGGCAGCTCGCGGACGCCGAGCTGCCGGACCTGCCGCGGGCCTCCGCGCGCGTGGCGGCCGGCGAGCGCCGGACCGTCGTGGAGCGGGCCGCGATCCCGGGGCCGGCGGTGCGCGCGCTGGAGACGCGGGCGCGGGCGGCGAGCACCGCGCTGTTCACCGAGCTGCTGGCGGCCTACTACGTGCTGCTCCGGCGGACGACCGGGCAGAGCGACCTGGCAGTCGCGTCGATCTTCGCCAACCGCGCCCGGCCCGAGCTCCGCCACACCGTCGGCTTCCTCTCCAACATGGTCCTCCTGCGCGGGCGCCTGGGCCGGGACCGGGTGCCGTTCGACGACGTCGTGCGCGACGTCTCGGAGGTCGTGATCGGCGCGTTCGCGCACCAGGACCTCCCGTACCAGCTGCTGCCGCTGGACACCATTCGCGCCGGTGCGGCCCGCCCGGAGTCGGTCGTGTTCCAGCTCTTCGCCGGGCCGCTCCAGCGCGCGGTCGCGGCCGGCGTCGAGTGGGAGCCCATCATCACCGTGCCCGACGGCATCGGCAGCCGCTGGGACTTCGAGCTGTCGCTGGCTCCGGCCGGCGACGACCTGGCGGTTCTCCTCTGCTACGCCAGCGACCTCTACGCGCCCGAATGGGCGCGCCGGTTCCTCGACGACTACGTGGCCCTCGTGCAGGAGGTGGCGACATGACGCGGACCGGGTACGTGCTCGGCCTCAACCTCGGGTTCCACGAGTCGTCCGCCGCGCTGCTGCGCGACGGCGAGCTGCGCTGGCTGGTCGAGCAGGAGCGCCTGAGCCGGCGCAAGCGCGCCCTGGGCCAGTCGCCCGCCGACGCGGCGCGGGCCTGCCTGGCCGCCGAGGGCATCGCGCTCGAGGCGGTGGACACGATCGCGATCGGCTGGGACTTCTCGCGCACCCCGCTCGGCAGGAGCCGGCGGTTCACGGACGAGGGGCTCCGTCAGCTGCTGTTCCCGGAGGCGCACCCGGACCACATGCCCGCTGTCCGCTGGGTGCCGCACCACCTCGCCCATGCCGCCTGCGCCTTCCACAGCAGCGGCGAGCCGGAGGCGGCGGTGCTCGTGGTGGACGGCGCCGGCGAGACGCAGGCGACGAGCCTGGGCCGGGCGGACGCCGGCGGCGTCGAGCTCGTTCGCGAGTGGCCGATGGCCCAGTCCCTGGGCTTCTTCTACGCGTCGGCGTCGAAGTGGGCCGGCCTCGGCGAGTGGGGCGCCGGCAAGCTGATGGGCCTGGCCGCCTACGGGCGGCCCCGGCCCGGGCTCCCCCTCCGCGCCGTGGACGGCGGGTACGTGCTGGACCTGGACGTCGAGCCCGAGCCGCCGGCGGACGGTCGCCGGCCACGGCCGCCGATGATGAGCTTCCCGCCCGCGTACGAGGCGGCCGTGGCGGCGGGCTTCGCGAAGCACTTCCCGTACGCGGCGCGGACGGGCGAGGACACCATCTCGTACGCGGACCTGGCGGCCAGCGTGCAGCTGGCCACCGAGGAGGCGATGCTGGCCCTGGCCACGGAGGCCAGGCGGGTGATGGACGTGCCGGCGCTGGTCCTGGCCGGTGGGGTGGCGATGAACTGCTCGATGGTGGGCCGGCTGGTCCGCGAGGGGCCGTTCGAGCGCGTCTTCGTGCCGCCGGTGCCGACCGACGCCGGCGTGGCGCTGGGCGGCGCGCTCGCCGTCGCCAGCGAGTCCGCGCGGTTCAGCCCGACCCGCATCGATCACCCCTACTGGTCGCTCGCCGTCGGCCTGGAGAGCGCGTGCGGGGCGGCGCGGGCGGCGGGCCTGGTCGCCAGGCAGCTTCCCGGCGAGGAGCTGGCGAGCGAGGCGGCCGGGGCGCTGGCGGCCGGCAAGATCGTCGCCGTGGCCAGGGGCCGGGCGGAGATCGGGCAGCGCGCGCTGGGCGCCCGGAGCATCGTGGCCGACCCGCGCGATCGCAGGAACCACGAGCGGCTGAACGTCATCAAGGGCCGCGAGATGTGGCGGCCGGTGGCGCCCAGCATCCTGCGCGAGCACGTGGAGGAGCTGATCGAGGGCCGGATCGGGCATCCCGCCCGGTTCATGCTGGCGGCCAGCCCGGTGCGGCCGGCGCAGCGGACGCGGGTGCCCGCCGTGACGCACGTGGACGGCTCGGCCCGGCCCCACGCCGTGGACCGGTCGACCAACCCGTTCTACTGGTCGCTGATCGAGCGGTTCCGCCAGCTCACCGGCGTCCCCGCGGTGGTGAACACGTCGTTCAACCTGGCCGGGGAGCCGATCGTCTGCTCGGCCGCGGACGCGGTCTCGACGTTCACCCGCGCGGAGGGCATCGACCTGCTGGTCCTGGACGACCTGCTGGTCACCCGCGCGTAGGCGCCGCTGTCAGACGTCGAGGGTCGGGGGGAGGCCCAGCGCCACCTTGCCGATGTACTCGTAGGCCTCCAGCGGCGAGAACGGCTGCATGAACGGGCCCGCGCGCACGTCGCGGTAGAGGCGCGACAGCGGGTTGCGGGTCAGGTAGCCGCTGCCGCCCGACCCGGTCAGGGCCCGGTCCACCACCGCGATGGCCCGCCCCTTCACCTCCACGTTCGCGCACTGGACGTCCTTCATGAGGCGGGTCAGGACGTCGAGGTCCAGGTCGCCGTGACCGTGGGCCGCGAAGCACTCGTCCAGCAGGGCCGCCGTGCGGGCCACCATGGCACGCCCCACGGCCACGTCGATCTCGTTCCGTGCCACCAGCTCCTGGACCGCCGGGCGCTCGGCCATCGTCCGGGCGGCCGGCCCCTTGCGCCGGCCGGCGCCCTCCAGCAGCAGGCGGTGCGCGGCCTCGGCGATCCCGAGCGACGACGCCGCGAGCGTCAGCGTGTTGACCATCACCATCGACAGCGCTCCGGCCGACAGCTCGCCGAGCTCGCCGGCCATCACCACCATCTCCTCGCGGACGAAGCACTCCTCGAACACCACGTCGTGGCTGCCGGACGCGCGCATCCCGAGCGCGTCCCACGTCTCCCGCACCTGCAGGCCGGCGGTGGTCCGGGGCACCGCGGCGAAGCCGAGCCGGTGGCCGCCGCCCGCCGCGGGAACGCGCACGGAAGAGAGGACCAGCGTGCTGGCCGGAACGTTCGTGCAGAACGACTTGCGGCCGCTGACGAGGTAGCCGCCCGTGACCGGCCGCGCCTCTGTCGAGGGCCAGTTGGGATACGTGCCGGGTTCCGTGAACGCGATGCAGGCGACCAGCCGGCCCCGGCCGGCGAGCATCAGGAGCATGCGCGCCTGCGCCTCCAGGGCCGCGTCCCCGGACGAGCACGCGTGCTCGCGCAGACGCGTGAACAGCCAGGGACAGGACAGGTGCATGTTGACCCCGAGCGCGGTCGACGCGTCGCCGCGGGCCAGCCGGCCGGTGGCGACCGCCAGGTCGTGGACCGAGCGCACGCCGAGGCCCCCGAACTCCTCCGGCACCGACCCCGCGAGATAGCCGCTGCGCTTCATCTCGTCCCAGTTCTGGTGCGGGAACGAGCCGTCGCGGTCGTGGTCGGCGGCCCGCCCGGCGAATTCGGCCGCGTGCCGCTCGGCCAGCGCCACCAACCGCACCCCCGCCTCGGTGACGGGCCGCAGCTCGAGGTCCGTCACGGCGTCGAAGGCCACAGCGGGGCGGCGGGCCGCACGACGCCGAGGCTGGTCAGGACGTGGCCGATCACCTCGACCCGCCTGCGGATCAGGTAGA
>Ga0070717_10002614_pt1 | contig 12700 bp, 20 predicted proteins | sample LARL113metaG_FD_71366 | JGI IMG/M metagenome (GOLD analysis project Ga0070717, IMG submission 71366) | Corn, switchgrass and miscanthus rhizosphere microbial communities from Kellogg Biological Station, Michigan, USA - LAR L11-3 metaG | ecosystem: Host-associated > Plants > Roots > Rhizosphere ...
TGACCAAGAAGCCGGCTGAAACCCGCATGGGAAAAGGCAAGGGAGCGCCGGATCACTGGGTGGCCGTAGTGCGTCCAGGAAAGATTTTGTTCGAGATGGAAGGGGTTACTCCGGCTGATGCGGCTGAGGCGATGCGGCTGGCATCGCACAAATTGCCTCTGCGCACCAGGCTGGTGAAGCGCGAAATGGCGCACTGAGACTGAGAACTGACAACTGGAAACTGAGAACTGAATGTTATGAAAGCCGAAAAGGTTCGAAACTTAACCGACGACGAGCTTCGCCATCAAGAGCGGGAGCTCAACGATCAGCTCTTCAAGCTGAAGTTCCAGCTCAATATGGGGCAGACGGAGAGCTTGAAGAAGATGCGCGGGCTGCGCAAGGACATCGCGCGGGTGAAAACGATTGTTCGCGAGCGCGCGACCGCAGGCGGAACAACGGAGAAGAAGTGATGGCGGAGACAAATGCACAAGCCGTGGGCCGGCGCAAGGAAGTGATAGGCGCTGTGGTCTCGAACAAAATGAGCAAGACCATCGTGGTCCAGGTGGTGCGCAAAAAGGCGCATCCCTTCTATGGCCGGGTGGTGTCGAAAGCCAAGAAGTTCTACGCGCACGACGAGAAGAATGAAGCGCATGTGGGGGATTTTGTGCGGCTGGAAGAGACGCGGCCCATGTCGAAGCTGAAGCGCTGGCGGCTGAAGGAAATCCTGAAGCGCACCGCGCTGCTGCCGGAAGCTCCGGCCGGCACGGAAGCCGCTCAATAGCCGCAGGAGACTGATGCCATGACCGTGATGATGAGAAGCATGCTGGAGGTGGCGGACAACTCCGGCGCCCGCAAGCTGCAGATGATCTTGCCGCTGGGCGGCGCGACTGGGCTGCGCGCCGGATTGGGCGACGTGATCACCGCCAGCGTGAAGGAAGCGTCTCCGGACGGTCAGGTGCAAAAAGGGAAAGTGGTCAAAGCAGTGATCGTGCGCACTCGCAAGGAACACCGGCGGCGCGATGGTACTTATATTCGCTTCGATCAGAATGCGGCGGTTCTCATCAATGAAGCCGGCGAACCGGTGGGAACACGCGTATTCGGCCCGGTCGCGCGCGAGTTGCGCGAGAAAAGATTTCTAAAGATCGTTTCGCTGGCACCGGAAGTTTTGTAGGAATTTGTAATTTGGTAATTGGGTAATTTTGTAAATCAAAACCAGTTTAAATTGCCAAATTACCCGATTACTAAATTAGGAAATTCTTGAAGGTTGGAAATGGCGACTGTAACGACAGCACATAAGCGAGTGGACATCCGGCGCAACGATACGGTGAAAGTGATCACCGGGCGCGACAAAGGCAAAGAGGGGCGCGTGCTGCGCGTGTTTCCTAACGACGGCAAGATTCTGGTCGAACACGTCATGATGTCGAAAAAACACGTGCGCCCGAATCCGCAGCGCAACGTGAAGGGTGGAATTGCCGAGCAGGAGAGCCGGATTTCGCTCTCCAACGTGCAACTGGTGTGCGCGGCCTGCGGCCCGGTGCGCATTGGACACGAGATGCGTGGCGACCGCAAGGTTCGGGTGTGCCGGAAGTGCGGCACGACACTGGATAAGTGACCGCGATTTGCGGGCCCGTTCGGCACCTCGCCCTGCGAAGTTTCTCCGGGCAAGCTAAGTGCCGAGCCCGCAGCGGTCATCCCGAGCAGAGCGAGGGATCTCGCGCGAATATGAAAGCTCACGAATCGGTAGCCGATCCGAAATCGTGATAACAGGTAATTAGAAAATGGCGAAGGATAAAAAAGAAAAAAAGGGCGTGCCGCTGGAGCCGGCGAGACCTCCGGAGGCGGCGCGGCACAGCGCTAAAGAGACGCCGCGTTTGAAGGCGCGGTTTCGAAAGGAAGTTGCTCCCGCGCTAATGAAGGAATTCGAGCTTAAGAATCCGATGGCGGTGCCGCATCTGCATAAGATCGTCGTCAACGTGGGTGTGGGCGAGGCTACGCAGAACGCGAAGGCGCTCGATCCGGCGGTGAACGAACTGGGCCAGATCACTGGCCAGAAGCCGGTGGTGACGCGGGCGAAGAAGTCGATTGCGGCATTTAAAGTACGCGAAGGCCAGCCTATCGGCGCGATGGTCACGCTGCGTGGTGACCGTATGTATGAATTTTTTGACCGGCTGGTCAACGTCGTTTTGCCGCGTGTGCGCGACTTTCGGGGCGTATCGACCAAGTCGTTCGACGGTCGTGGAAATTACACGCTGGGTTTGCACGATCAGTTGATTTTCCCGGAGATCGATTACGCCAAGGTCGACAAGCTGAAGGGGATGAACGTCACTATCGTGACGACTGCCCGTTCGGACGATCAGGGGCGGGCGCTATTGCGGCATTTGGGAATGCCGTTCCGAGCATAGGAATATAGAAGTAAGAGGTCAGAATGCAGAATTTCCTGAAAGCTGACAGCTAGGAGCTAAAGCTAAGTGGCAACTACAGCAAAACGAGTCAAGGACGCGAGGAAACCGAAGTTCTCCACCCGCAAGCACAATCGCTGCAAGCTGTGCGGGAGGCCGCGGGCGTACATTCGCAAGTTTGGAATTTGCCGCCTGTGTTTCCGCGGATTGGCGCTGCGCGGGGAAATTCCTGGGGTTTCGAAGTCGTCCTGGTAAGTGAGTAAGCACAATGATCGCGGGCGAGGGCGCCCGCGCCACACGAGTAACGCCGCTGCAGGTTCTCTGGCAATTATGCCGGAGCAAACGGACGGCGGAGGAGAAGCAAACGATGAGGTTGACCGATCCGGTCGCAGACATGCTGGCGCGTATTCGCAATGCGATCCGCGCCCGGCACCAGAAAGTGGATATTCCCGCTTCCAAGCTGAAGCTGGAGATTGCCCGTATTCTCAAGGAAGAGGGCTACATCGCCAACTTTAAGTCCACCGAAGACGACGGCCATAAGGTCGTGCGGGTTTATTTGAAGTACAGCAACAACAACGAGGCGGCGATCTCGAATGTGGAACGCGTGTCGCGCCCGGGCTGCCGCGTCTATGTGCGGCGCAGCGAGATTCCTCGCGTGCTGGGCGGACTGGGCATCAATATTCTGACTACGCCGCGTGGCGTGATGACCGGACGTCAGGCACGCAAACAAGGCGTGGGCGGAGAAGTGTTGTGCGAGGTTTGGTAGGAAAAACACAGCTTTCAGCTATCAGCCGTCAGCTTTCAGAAAAGACGGCGATGCTGGCCAGGTTGAAAGCTGATAGCTGAGAGCTGATAGCCTATGTCAAGAATTGGAAGAAAGCCGATCGCGCTCCCCAAAGGGGTAACGGTAAAAATCGAAGGCGACACGGTTGCCGTCCAAGGCCCAAAAGGCAAGCTGGACACGCAATTGCCACGCGGCATCCGCATGCAGCAGCAGGACGGGCATCTGGTGGCGATTCGCGAAAACGATTCGCAATCGGCCGTGCACGGGCTGGCGCGCGCGCTGGTTAACAACGCCGTAGAAGGGGTGACCAAGGGCTGGACGCGCGAGCTGGAAATCGTTGGCATCGGTTATCGCGCCGAACTGAAGGGCAAGAACATGGTGGTGTTCAGCCTGGGCTACTCGCATCCGATTGAGTATCCGCTGCCCTCCGGCATCGATGTCGCGATCGACCCAAAGCAGACTAAGCTGACGGTGACCGGCATCGACCGCCAGAAAGTCGGACAGGTGGCGGCGGAGATGCGCGGACTGCGTCCTCCTGATCCGTACAAAAACAAAGGTGTGCGCTACGCCGGTGAGAGATTGAAGAAGAAAGTGGGAAAGACAGGAGCGAAGTGACGCCGTTTAGCCGGGCCCATTCGACAACTTCGCTCTGCTCAGTTGCCCTAGAGCAGGCTGAAGCCCGAGCCCGGCTGGCGTCATCCCGAGCGCAGCGAGGGATCTCGCGGGTGATATGACCAAGGACTGACGCAATGCTTACGCAATCATCGAAAAATGCGAACCGGCGGCATGTGCATGAGCGCATTCGCAAGAAAATTCTGGGAACATCCGAGCGGCCGCGGCTGAACATCTACCGTTCGTTGAATCACATTTACGTTCAGGTGATTGACGATCTGAACGGCAAGACATTGGTTTCGGCAAATTCTGCCGAGGGCAGCAAGGGCGAGCGCCGCGTTGGAGGGAACGTTGCGGCTGCCAAGACGGTTGGAAAGAACATTGCTGAACGCGCCAAGGCGAAGGGAATCACGAAGGTTGTATTCGACCGTGGCGGCTACATTTATCACGGGCGTGTGAAGGCCCTGGCTGATGCAGCGCGCGAGGCGGGATTGCAATTTTAGGTTTACGGAGGGACAGCCGCCCTCGGCTGTCCGCGTCGAGCGCAGCTCAGCAGATTTGAAGGAAACGAGAGTTCAAGGAATGCCAATAGTCACAAAGAAGCTCGATGCTGGTTCGTACCAGCTTAAGGATCAGGTAGTAGCGATCAATCGCGTCACCAAGGTTGTCAAAGGAGGCAAGAATCTCTCCTTTGCCGCCTTGGTGGTGGTGGGAGATCCCAGCGCCGCCGTGGTCGGATATGGCTCGGGGAAGGCGAAGGAAGTTCCCCAGGCGATCCGCAAGGGAATCGAATCGGCGAAGAAGAATCTGGTGCGGGTGAATCTGACCCAGACCTCGATCCCACATACGGTGATGGGGCGGTTCGGCTCAGGTATGGTTTTGCTCAAACCTGCGCCCGAAGGCACAGGCGTGATCGCAGGAGGCGCGGTGCGGGCGGTGATGACATCGGCTGGGGTGCAGAATGTGCTGACCAAGTCGATTGGCACCACCAATCCGCATAATGTGATTAAGGCGACGTTTGATGCTTTGAAGCGGCTGAAGAATAGAGAAGAAGTTGCGGCGCTTCGCGGCAAGTCGGCAGAGGAGTTATAGCTGCGAAGGCGGACGTACGAGGTAATGAATGACGAAGAAATCAGATCAGAGCGGCGCGAAGCTACAACTGAAGTGGGTGCGGTCAGCGATTTGCGCTCCGGTAAAGCACAAGAAAGTGGTTAAGGGCCTGGGCTTCACACGCCTTAATCAAGTGATTGAGCGTCCGGATACGCCCGCGATTCGGGGGATGGTGGCCAAGGTGCCGCATCTGGTGGAGATTCTCCAGTAGGGTGCTGATAGCTGATAGCTGAGAGCTTGCTTATGAATCTTTCGAATATTCGAGCACCGAAGAAGGCGGCGGAAAACAAAAAACGCGTGGGGCGCGGCATGGGATCGGGGATGGGCAAGACATCCACCCGAGGGCACAAAGGCCAGCGCTCGCGCAGCGGATCACGCATGATGCGCGGATTTGAAGGCGGCCAAATGCCACTGCATCGCCGCATGCCCAAGCGGGGCTTCACGAATATTTTCCGCAAGGAATATAACATCGTCAGCGTGGAAAGGCTGGCTGCGCTCGGCGAGCCAAACATCACTCCCGAAGTGCTGCGGAAAGCGGGCGTGATTAAGACCAAGCATCCGGTGAAAATTCTGGGTGATGGCGAGCTTTCGAGCGCGCTCACAGTGCGGGCGCATAAATTCTCCAAATCGGCTCAGGAAAAGATCACAAAAGCAGGTGGCAAGTTTGAGGTCTTGCAGTAATGTTTGAGAAGTTAGCCAACATTTTTCGCATTCCGGATCTGCGCAAACGAATTCTGTTTACGCTGGGGCTGCTGGCCGTATACCGGCTTGGCGGGCATATCCCGACGCCGGGTGTAAACGCGGACAAGCTGCAACAATTTTTTGAGCAGAACCGGGGAACGTTTCTCGGGTTTGTTGATCTGTTTTCCGGTGGGCAGTTGCGGCGGCTGACAATTTTTGCGCTGGGAATCATGCCGTACATCACGGCATCGATCATTTTGCAATTGCTGACGGTGGTTTACGAGCCGCTGGCGAAACTGCAAAAAGAAGGCGAACTGGGGCGCAAGAAGATTACCCAGTGGACGCGTTATCTAACGTTCGGTTTGAGCTCGGTGCAATCGTTCGGAATCGCGATTGGCCTGGAAAAAGCTGGAGACTTTGTCGTCAATCCCGGCTGGGGTTTCCGTTTGATGACTATGCTCACCCTGACCACGGGCAGCGTGTTCATCATGTGGCTAGGCGAGCAGATTACCGAACGCGGCGTTGGAAACGGCATGTCTCTGCTAATCTTTGCCGGCATTGTGGTGGGTTTACCGCGCGGCGTCGCTGATCTTATCGACAAAATAAAGACTGATGCCTGGGGCGCATTCACCGCGCCCGCCATGATCCTTCTGGTCGCACTGATGATCGTCGTCGTGGCGTTCATTGTGTACGTGGAGCGCAGTGAACGGCGGATTCCGGTGCAATACGCGAAGCGTGTAGTTGGCCGCAAGGTGATGGGCGGACAATCGACGCACTTGCCGCTGCGTGTGAACGCCGGCGGCGTGATGCCGGTGATTTTTGCGTCATCGATCTTGACGCTTCCGCAGACAGTAGGCTACGGACTGCGCAATAACCGCTACTTCGGTGACATGATTCATGCCCTTGGTTGGGGCGAACCGCTCTACACGTTTCTATACGCGGTTGGGATCATCTTTTTCGCATACTTCTACGTTTCCATTGTGTTCAACCCCAACGAAGTTGCGGACAACATGCGGAAGTACGGCGGGTTCATTCCCGGTATTCGCCCCGGCAAGCGGACAGCAGATCATATCAACGAGATTTTGACGCGAATCACGCTGGTGGGAGCGCTTTATCTAATCATCATCTCGTTCATTCCGGAGTGGATGATCACCGGCATCCATCTGAATCATTTACCGGGAGCAGTCGGGGCTTTTTTTGAGCGGTTGCCAACCTGGGTAACCAACGGTTTAGGTGTGAACTTTTACTTCGGCGGAACTTCGCTGCTGATCGTGGTGGGCGTGGCGATGGATACAGTGACGCAAATCGAGGCGCAACTCATCATGCGCCACTATGACGGATTTACGCCACGCAGCGGACGCATTCGTGGCCGCCGCAACTGGTCATGAGTGATGGAAGTCACGCGTCGAAAACCGCGAACGGCGGAGCTTCTGCTCGGAACGCGAGCTGACCGGAGAAAGGCCGGAACCGGGGAGTGATGGGGGCCAGTTCGACGATGGCGCGGATCGCTCGTGGTATCGGACCCATCATCCTGCTGGGATCGCCGGGTGCGGGCAAGGGAACGCAGGCCAAGCGAATCGCGGAACGCTATGGCATCCCCCAGATCTCCACGGGAGACATTCTGCGTGAGAACGTGCAGCGCGGCACGGAGCTGGGGGTCCAAGCGAAAGATGTTATGGCTCGCGGCGAACTGGTTCCCGACGAGCTGATGTATGACATGGTGGCCCGGCGTTTGCGGCAGGTAGATTGCGAGCGCGGCTTTATTCTGGATGGTTTTCCACGCACACCGGCCCAGGCCGGATGGCTGGATGCGTTTTTGGAGCACGAGTTCTTTGAAAACCAGCACCGCGGGCAGTGCCTGCCGATTGTGATCCGGATTGATGTCGACTATAATCAATTACTACGCCGTCTTACCGGACGCCGTTCCTGTCCCGTCTGCGGAAGGATCTACAACATCTACTCTCAGCCGCCCCGTGTCGCTGATTTTTGCGACGTCGATGGTTCCAAGCTGGTGATCCGCAATGATGACCGCGAGGAAGTCATACGGGAGCGCCTGACCGCTTACGAGCTTCAGACCAAACCTGTGGCCGAGTACTACGAGGGCAAGGGACGCTTAGTTTCGGTCAACGGGGACCTGCCGGTGGATGAAGTAACGCGGCGAATAGTGCGCTTGATTGAGAACCACCGTGCAGATGCGGCAGACGGCAGTTGAGCATGGCGATTGTTTGTAAATCGGCAGCGGAAATTGACAAGATGCGGCGCAGTGGCCGGATTGTCCGGGAAGTGCTCGATGAAGTGAGCACGCTGGTAAAGCCGGGCGCGACTACGATGGATCTGGAGCACGCAGCCGAGCGCAAGATCAAAGAATTGGGCGCAAAGCCGGCGTTCAAGGGTTATTACGATTACCCGTGCGTGCTTTGTACCTCGATCAATGAAGAGATCGTACACGGAATTCCGTCTGAAAAGCGGACGCTGAAGGCCGGAGACATTGTTTCCATCGATTGCGGCGTTGTCCTCGATGGCTATTACGGTGACGCGGCGATCACAGTTCCGGTCGATGGATCGCTCACGCCGGAGCTGAGCAAGTTGCTCGAAGTAACGAGGAAGGCACTCTATCGCGGCATTGAGGCGACACGAATCGGCAATGCCGTCGGGGACGTCGGGGCCGCGGTACAGGAATTTGTTGAGGCCAATGGTTTCAGCGTAGTGCGTGAGTTTGTGGGACATGGCATTGGAACCAAGCTGCACGAGGAACCGCAGGTTCCGAACTTTGGAACTCGTGGCCACGGAGCGCGGCTGCGCGATGGCATGGTGCTGGCCATCGAGCCGATGGTGAACTCCGGCAAGCCCGGAACGCGCGTGCTCGATGATAAGTGGACGGCAGTGACCGCTGATGGCAGCTACAGCGCGCATTTTGAACACTGCGTTGCGGTTACGAAAGATGGCCCGTTGATTTTGACGCAGTGAGCGGCTGTGTTTGGGAGATCTGGCAGGTTGCTGGAGTTGCGCTTTGAAACGGCGCGGCTTCCCAGCCGAGCCGTTACCGAAATTAAAGACTTACGGCACGGCCGAAGGCCGTGCCCTTTCAAAGCGAGTCAGGTATTTAACATTTTCTGCAGCCTGCTAGCGGCTAGTAGCTAGTGGCTAGAAGCTGATTCAAGGAGTCAATGAGCAAAGAAGACGCGATTGAGGTGATGGCTACGGTGGTTGAGCCGCTGCCCAATGCCATGTTTCGGGTGGAATTGGAAAACAAGCATCAGGTCCTGGCGCACGTTTCCGGTAAGATGCGTAAGAATTTCATTCGTATTCTGCCGGGAGACAAAGTCGCGGTCGAGCTCTCGCCTTATGATCTGAATCGCGGGCGAATCGTATATCGATACAAATGAATCAATATGCAGTTGGGCTAACAGCTAGCGATTAAGGACGAGTAAATGAAAGTTAGGGCATCAGTTAAGAAAATTTGCGATAAGTGCAAGATCATTCACCGCAAGGGTGTGGTGCGGGTGATCTGTACGAATTCAAAGCATAAGCAACGTCAAGGATAAGGACTATGGCTCGCATTGCAGGCATTGATCTTCCGCGTCAGAAGCGCGTGAATATTGCGTTGACTTACATTTATGGAATCGGCCAGCCACGCTCGGCGCGAATTCTCGGTGAGGCCAAAGTGGACCCCATGAAGAAGGTTCAGGACCTCGGCGAGGACGAAGTTAACCGCATTCGCCAGGTGATTGAAGGTGAAGGCATGGTGGAAGGCGACCTCCGCAAGGAGGTTTCGATGAACATCAAGCGGCTCATCGAAATCGGTTCGTATCGCGGATATCGCCATCGCCGGAATCTGCCGGTTCGCGGACAGCGGACGCACACTAACGCGCGCACCCGCAAGGGACCGCGCAAAGGCACAGTGGCAATTAAAAGGAAAGCGGTGGCCAAAACATAAAAGCGGTTGCTAGTGGCTGGTGACTAGAAGCCACTAACCGTTAATCACTGGACACTAACATGGCAAAACCAGCAGCGGCAGGAGCTGGCGCCGGAGCGGCGCCGGAGAAAAAAGGCAAAAAGAAAACATTCAAGAAGAAGGAGCGCAAACACGTTCCGCATGGCGTGGTGCACATACAAGCCTCCTTCAACAACACGATCGTGACCATTTCCGATCAGGCGGGCAACGTGCTCTCCTGGAAAAGCTCCGGGTCGCTTGGATTCCGTGGTTCGCGCAAGGGCACGCCGTTTGCCGCCCAGCAGGCCGCGATGAACGCGGCCAATCTGGCTCGCGATCACGGGGTCCGCAGCGTGGAAGTACGTGTGAGCGGGCCAGGATCGGGGCGAGAGTCGGCGATTCGCGCGCTATCGGCTGCAGGCATTGAGGTGCGCACCATTCGTGACGCCACGCCAATCCCGCACAACGGCTGCCGTCCGCCGAAACGCAGAAGGGTGTAAGAGCAGAGGCTAGTGTGGTGACTAGCCACTGATCACTAGCCACTAATTTCAACCGGGAAGAAAGGTTTGCCAGACCCGTAAACCGGTTCTAAGAAGGAGAAGAAACTTGGCACGTTACAAAGATGCAGTTTGCCGTCTCTGCCGCCGCGAGGGGATGAAGCTCTTCCTCAAAGGCGCGAAATGCTTCAGCGACAAATGTCCTGTCGAGAAGCGCAACTTTGCTCCCGGACAACACGGGAAAGACCGCAAGGCCAAAATCGTAGGCTATGGCTTGCAGTTGCGCGAGAAGCAAAAAGCCAAACGCATTTACTTCACGCAGGAAGGGCAGTTCCGCAATTATTTCGAGAAGGCGGCGCGCACCAAAGGCGTGACCGGCGCGATGCTGTTACAGCAACTTGAGCGGCGTTTGGACAATGTGGTGTATCGCCTTGGTTTCGGGATTTCCCGCCGCCAGGCGCGGCAGTTGGTGCGCCACGGCCACGTTGCAGTGAACGGCCGGAAGGTGAATATCCCGTCCTATCAGGTGAGCGTAGGCGAGGAGATCGCGATTCGCGAGAACAGCCGCAAGCTGCCAATCCTGGAGATTGCGAAGGAGTTCGCCAGCCACCAGAACGCGCCCACGTGGCTAGAGATTGATCGCGACAATTACAAGGGCCGCGTGCTGGCGTTGCCAAAACGCGAAGATATTCAGTTGCCGGTCAACGAACAGTTGATTGTGGAACTGTATAGCAAATAAATTTAGAAAGTGTAGGGACAGCCGCCCTCGGCTGTCCGGCCGAGCAAAGCTCGGCTAGAAGTTAGTAGCTGTTTAGAAACGGTCCATTATTTTCGAGCCAGATCAGCCTTCTCGAGACGCTTGACCGGAATCGGGCCGGTTCCGGAATGCCTCGGTTGAGCCAAATGGCCGAAGAGGAGAACACGTAATGCTTTGGAAAGGTTTTCAGAAACCGAAACGTCTCGCGGTCGATACTTCCATCTTAACCGACAAGTACGGAATTTTCTGGGCGCAGCCTTTTGAGCGTGGCTTTGGCACGACGATCGGGAACGCGCTTCGCCGCGTGCTGCTGTCGTCGATCGAAGGTGCAGCGGTTACCGCGGTGAAAATCGAAGGCGTCCTGCACGAGTTCCAGTCAATTCCTGGCGTGGTTGAAGACGCAACTGACATCATCCTCAACCTGAAGCAGATTCCATTCAAGTTGAGCGGCGATGCTCCGAAGGCGATTTACCTGCGCGCCGATACGCCAGGCGTGGTTACATCCGGCATGATCGAAGCCGATGCGGACGTGGAAGTACTCGACAAAGACGTATACGTCGCGACCGTCAGCGAAGGCGGCAAGCTGGATATGGAAATGCGCTTGAAACGCGGGCGCGGCTATGTTTCAGCGGACAAGAACTTCGATGACGACCTCGGCATTGGATTTATTCCCATCGATTCGGTTCATTCGCCGGTGCGCAAGTGCAACTACACGGTGGAAGCGGCACGCCTCGGGCAGATTACCGATTATGACAAGCTGACCCTTGAAGTGTGGACGAACGGCTCGATCACTCCGGCCGACTCGATTGGTTTGTCGGCGAAGCTGTTGAAGGACCACATGAATATCTTCATCAACTTCGAGGAAGATATCGAAACTGCTACGTCGACGGAAGATCGCAAGCCGGAGATCAAGAACGAGAATCTGAATCGCTCGGTCGAGGAGCTTGAGCTTTCGGTGCGCAGTTACAACTGTCTGAAGAATGCGAATATTCAGACGATTGGCGAGCTGGTGCAGAAGACCGAAGCCGAAATGCTGAAGACCAAGAACTTCGGGCGCAAGTCGCTGAACGAGATCAAAGAGATCTTGACTTCGATGGGACTCAGTCTGGGAATGAAGATTGACGAGCACGGAAACGCGGTGCCGGGACCGACTTCAAACCAGATTCTGCCGGCATCGGCTTACGGTCCGGATGATCAGTTCTAGAACTCAGTGATTAGTGGTTAATAGAACTGGCCGCTTGTCACTGAACCACAGAGGATTTTTCATGCGTCACAAAGTAGCAGGATGGAAATTAGGCCGCACCACGTCGCACCGCCGCTCATTGCTGCGGAATCTTGCGACTTCGCTAATCCTCGAGGAGCGCATCGAAACAACCGTGCCCAAGGCGAAGGCTTTACGGCCACGGGTTGAAAAGATGATTACTCTCGGCAAACGTGGCGACCTTGCCGCCCGGCGCAAGGCAGGGGCTTATCTCATGACCCGCGAAGCCGTGAATAAGCTGTTTGACACTATTGGCCCGCGTTTTGGCGACCGCGAGGGAGGCTTCCTGAGGATTGTCCGTGCAGGATGGCAGAAGGGCGACGGCGCTGAGAAGGCGTTCATCGAACTGCTGGGCAGCGAGAAATTGCAGGAAGAAAAGCGGCAGAAACGCGCCGAGACCCGTGCCAAGCGTGCAGCCGACGCCAAGAAAGCGATGGAAGAAGCAGAGGCGCAGGCGGGAGCAGCCGAGCCCGCCGAAGGCGGCGAAAAGAAAGAATAGTTTGAGGTTATGCGATCTGAAGGGACGGGCGAATCGCCCGTCCCTTTGTTTTGTGTGCCGAGCAGGGTCGACAGCTCGAGGGTGAAAGTCCCTTTGACAACCGGATGGAGGTGAAGTCATAGCGAAGCGCAAGGGTGAAATAACACTCGCCGCGAGGCGGGGCCTGAAAGAAGCGTGGAGCAAAGAC
>Ga0070717_10002616_pt1 | contig 12694 bp, 12 predicted proteins | sample LARL113metaG_FD_71366 | JGI IMG/M metagenome (GOLD analysis project Ga0070717, IMG submission 71366) | Corn, switchgrass and miscanthus rhizosphere microbial communities from Kellogg Biological Station, Michigan, USA - LAR L11-3 metaG | ecosystem: Host-associated > Plants > Roots > Rhizosphere ...
ACGCCTGCGGATGTCGGCGCGGCCAAGATCGGTCATTTCGGATTCTTTCGACCCGAGCAGCGCGACACCCTGTGGCGGGGCGCCGCGGAATGGCTTCAGGCGGTGGATTAATTGGACGGCGCTGGTCTCATCCTTATCGCTGATACAATTCTCAAAGAGCGCCCCACACGATGTCGTCATACTCCGCGCATGCGGGGTATCCAGTACACCGCGGCTTTTCCATTCCATCACTACAATCTCGGAATACTGGATCGCCCGCCTGCGCGGGCGATGACAGCTGCTCGCGCTTCACTCAATTGCGGTATCGATCGGAGATGCGCCTTCGGGCGTTCAAATCGCCTGCTCCCTTTGGAGAGCTTCGAAACATTCACAGGCGCGTTCTCGCAGGGCGGAATGGTCAACAATGTTAATTACGCCCCTTGAATAACTGATCACGCCCGCGGATTGAAGTTTGCTCGCGACTTCCGTCACCGACGTCCGTCGAACGCCCAGCATTTCGGAAAGAAACTCCTGGGTCAGCGCCACCGTTTTGTTGCCGCTGACTTTACCGGTCTGCAACAGCCATCGACAAAACCTCGCCTCGACACTGTGCAAGGCGTTACATGCGGCGGAGATGCGCGCCTGCGCCAGAAGGACCTCATTGTATCTGATGCAAAGAAGCTGGATGGCTTTGCGTTTTTCTGCGGTTCGCCGAAGCATGGGCGCCGATATGGTGGCGGCATCGATCGGAACCTGCACGATCGCGCGCACCTGCGAACGATGCAAGCCAAATGCCGCCGCCGCGCCGAACACGCCGTCACGCCCGATGGTCGCCGTCTCGATAGCTTTTCCATCTTTCACGATCGTCAGGAGAGATATCATCCCAGCGAGCGGGAAATAGATCTGATCGATCTCATCTCCCACTTCCGCAAGCACTTTGCCTCGACTGAAAGCGCCAACAGTGAGGTAGGGCCTGATGAGGTCAAAATCGGAGCGCGGCAGATTTGCCAATAAAGTATTTGCCAGCGGGTCGTTGCTCAAATTCGATGTCCCCCGCAGGGATAAACACGGCGCTCCCGAAATGACGCCACCGCGGAACGAAATTCCTATCCGAGTGCGCCATTTTCGTCGGTCCGATAGCGGACATTGGGTCGACCCGCTTCTCCTACGGAACACAAAAAGTTCCAATATCTGCTGCCTTTCTTTGAATTGTTGCAGAGCTTTTGTTGTGTAAGAAATCGAACATAGAACGGCGATTGCAACTCGAACCGTCTTGCGATGTTAAGCTCAGCCAGGTGATGACAACGATGCCGCGATACTTTTTCACCGTCCTGTATGGCGACGAGTCGGAACTAAAGAACGAAGGCCTCGACCTCAGGGATAATGATGAAGCGTGGGTCGAAGCAACCGTAGCTTGCGCCGAACTGCTTCACGATCTGGATGGGCGTTTGAAGCCGGGCGAACACTGGAGCATGCAGGTCAAGGACGAGAGCGGCCGCGACCTCTACCTCCTGGAGTTCAAGACAAAGTCGCTTTGACAAGACCGCGCCGTTTGAACGATCAGCTCGTCTTCGCGGCGGCAGATCGCTATCGATGAGACCAAAAACGAGACCAAAGCCAAAGACCGAGATTAGAAGGTCTCGGTGACCTTGCTCAGTTGCGGCGGACGATCCGGGTCAAATCCCCACCGGCGCGCGGTGTGCTCGATCATTCGATAGGCCGGAACGAGCATCGTGATTCCATCCGTGGCGGGATCATCGTCGCCAAGCCAGGCAAGCGTGCTGTCCGGACCGCCACACAGATGCACGGCAATCTTGCGCTCGCGCAGCTCTCGCGTCACGGCATCCACCGTGGCGGCTGTTTCATCCATCAAGCGCAGCATGATGACCGGCGTTTTCGATGACAATGCAGCGCGCGGGCCATGTTGCAGCTCAGCGGCGCTGAAGCCAAGCGCGGGTAGCCGCAGAATTTCGGCAAGCTTCAGCGCAATTTCGCGAGCCGAGCCGAGGCCGAGGCCCCGCGAAGTAACAAACACGGCGGATGCGTTGGTGAGATCATCGGATATTGTGGACCAATCGAGTGTCAGCGCGCGGTGCAGACGGTTCGGCAGGCGGTCAAGTGCCGCCTTCAGAGCCGTGTCATCGGCCAATGCCGCGATGAGCTCGGCGCCTGCCGCCATCGAGCCGACCACGGTCTTGGTCGCGGCGACCGAATATTCAGGACCGGCTTCGAAGGGAATGACGAACTCGGCGGCGTCGGCGACCGGCGACGGCAGTGCGTTCACAATCGCAACCGTGCGGGCACCCGATACGCGCGCGGACTGCGTTGCAGCGACCAGATCGGGGCTGCGTCCCGATTGCGAGATCACGATGAACAGCGCATTGCGCAATGTCAGCGGCCTGCGAAACGCCGTGATCACCGATGGAGCACTGGCGGACACCGGCAAATGAAGCCTGGTTTCGATAAGGTAGCGCAGGAAAACCCCCGCGTGACCCGAGCTTCCGCGACCGCACATGACCACGAGCGGCGCGGCGCCGATATCCAGACGCGCTGCAACCTCAGTGACGGCCTGGCGGTTGCGGACGATCCGCGAGACGACGTCCGCGCTTTCGCAAATCTCTCGCTCCATCGCAGAACTGGCAGACTGGCCCATGGTTCAAAAGCTCCATCTTCGCTGCACAGCTGTTCGGCATCAATCGCCGCGACCGTGAGCGAGATCAGCGAACACCGCCCGGAGGTTGCCCTTGTGGCGCGCGAGAATGCCTTCTGCTTCAGTCCTGTCGTAACCCAACACCAGAAGTGTGGCGAGCTTGATATCGCCCTCGGCTTGCTCGAGGGCGCCGGCGGCCTGTTCCTGATTGCAGCCGGCGATCCGACAAACCATCAGCTCCGCGCGACGCTTCAGCTTGATGTTCGTGGTCTGCATGTTGACCATCATGCCGCGGAAGACGCGGCCGAGACGCAACATGATGCCGGTGGATATCAGGTTGAGCACCACCTTCTGCGCAGTGCCGGCCTTCATCCGAGTCGAGCCGGCTATCAGTTCTCGTCCCGTCTCGACCAGCACCGGGTATTTCGCGGATGTCAGCAACTCGGTGCCGGGATTGTTGGCTACGCCGATGGTGACGACGCCGTACGTGCCGGCCTGCCGCAGCGCCGCGACGGTAAATGGCGTCGTGCCGCTTGCGGCAACCGCGATCACGACGTCGTGCGGAGTAAGCCGCACATCATCGATCTGTCTGACGGCATCGGCGACATCGTCTTCGGCGCCCTCAACGCTTGTGATCAACGCGCTCTCCCCGCCGGCGATGATGAAACGCAGCCGCTCCGGGGGCCAGGCGAACGTGGGCAGCAGCTCGGCGCCGTCCTGCACGGCGACCCGCCCCGAGGTGCCCGCGCCAACGTAGATCAGCCGCCCGCGGTCGCCGAGCGCTTCTTTTGCCGCATTTGTCGCCGCGGTGACGGCGGGAAGCGCGCCCCCTACCGCGGCGACCGCGGCGAGCTGGCCCTCCCACATCGCTTCCATCGCTGAAGCCAGCGACCAGGCATCGAGGTCAACAAAGCGAGGGTCAACGTCTTCGGTAGCCATGCGTGCGATCCATTTCTCTCACGGCTTTGGAACGCGGAACCTGGGGGCCGGTTCGCTTTTGGCCGCCCCCTCCGCCATGACAACGCGCCGCTTCGCCACCAGCAACGCGCCGGCGACCGCATCCCCCTTGGGAGGCGAGAGGCGGCCGCGCAGATCCGGCATCAACCATGCCGCGATGGCCTCGGACAGCCCGCCGACCAGCGACAGCCGGTCAATTCCATGCCGTAAAAACACATGGAGCAGATCGCCGATCGCTTCAGCTGCGCGTTCGGCGATGCGCCGGCCGGTTGGATCGCCCTGCGTCGCATGCCGCAGCACCATCGGCGCAAAGGCGGCATAGTCGGTCGCCGTCGCCTGTTCGGACCAGGCCACCACCTGACGGGGGTCATGCTCGAACGTGCCAAGCACCTCCTCAAGCAGCGGCGATGTTTCGGCACGCTGGTCGGCCGCACAAAGCGCGAGCCTGATTGCCTGCAACCCGATGTCGGCGCCGCTCCCTTCGTCGGAGATTGGAAACCCATATCCGCCGAAGCGAAGTTCGTTGCCACCGAGCAGGCCGACGCCGATCGAGCCGGTCCCGGCGACAACGATGGCGCCATCTTCTCCACCATGGGCGCCGAGACAGGCGGCCAATCCGTCGCTGATGAAGCGAACGGATGCGAACGGATGCGCAATTTCCTTGAGCGCAGCTTCGGCGCCCTCGCGCGCGAGACCGGCAAGTCCGATACCCGCGTGCATGCGCGCGAGATCCCCGCTCGCTAACGCGGCTTGCTCGGCTGCGGCGCCGCACGCTCGCATGATCGAGCGCCACGTCTCGTCGATGCCCAGCCGCGTCGTCGCCGGCCCCGAGCCGCCCTCGCCCATCAGGGTACCATGTTGATCCTCAATGCGGGCGCGGCAACGGCTGCCGCCGCCGTCAACTCCGAGATACAAGGCGCCTTGCGTCACCATGCCGCTCCAACGCAGAGAAGTTGGTTCCGGGTCCACCGGAGCCTCGGGCCGTGTTCAAGTCTGGGCGATCCTGGGTGCGTGCGGCGGCACTTTACCATGCTAGATTGGCGCACGCAGCCATTGCGCGATGAACATCATGGACCACTCCCCGCCCCGCTCCCCCTCCCTTGCACCTTTCACGATCGCGACACCGCAACTGTTCGACGGAACGGTCATGCGAGGGCCGGCGCTGGTCACCGTTGCGGGCGGCCTTATCCAGGGGGTCAGCTTCGGAGAGGCCCCGTCACCGGAAATGACCGTGCTTCCCTCCGACGCGATCCTCGCGCCCGGCTTCATCGACATTCAGGTCAATGGCGGGGGCGGCGCGCTGCTCAACGACGAGCCGAGCGAGGCCGGCGTGCGCCGCATCGTCGAGGCTCACCGCAGGACCGGGACCACAGCTTGTCTGCCGACGCTGATCACCGATCGCACCGATGTGATCGAGCGATTGGCTGCGGTTGCGCGGGACTCGCTGCAAATTCCCGGCGTGCTGGGCTTTCACCTGGAAGGTCCTGCGCTGAACAAAGCCCGCAAGGGTATTCATCTGGAATCCGAGATTCGCCTGCCGAACGCCCGCGATCTTGCCGCGATGAAGGGCTTCGGCGACTGCGGTCGCAGCATTGTGACCTTGGCCCCCGAATGCGTGCCGGCATCGTTGATCGACGATCTCCTCGGAGCGGGCCTGCGCGTCTCGACCGGCCATAGCGATGCGACCGCCATGCAAATCAAGCAGGCTGCGGATCGCGGGGTGACCGGTGTCACGCACCTGTTCAACGCCATGTCGCAGTTGACCGCCCGCGAGCCGGGCGTGGTTGGCGCCGCGCTCGAGGACGAGCGGCTGTTTGCCGGGATCATTTGCGACGGCCTTCACGTCGACCCCTTGGGTTTGCGGGTTGCCATGCGTTGCAAGGGGCGCGATCGCTTGATGCTGATCACGGACGCGATGCCCCTGGTCGGCACGGATCAACGGCATTTCCTGCTACAGGGGCGACGCATTACGCTAGAGGGAAATCGCTTGACCGGTCCTGATGGCACGCTTGCCGGCGCGCACCTGACGATGATGCAGGCGGTGCGCCATGCGGTCGAATTGCTCGAGGTCGGCATTGCCAACGCCCTCGCAATGGCCTCGCGCACCCCGGCAACATTTCTGGGCCTGGAGTCTGAACTCGGAGCGATCGCGCCGGGCTATCGCGCCGATCTCGTTGCCTTCAATAGCAAGTTTGAAGTCATCGAGACATGGGTCGGCGGCCAGGCAACCCTTAACCGCTCCTGCGGCGAGCCGATGGATCAAGGTGCGGGCCTCGCCGAGAACTAAGCCTCGCCGAGAACTAAGGTGTCGCGCGTGAGGACGATTTTTTCAACTTCACATCGCCCGGCACGTTGGAGCGATAGTAGCTTGTGCGCCCGTCGTCCCATTTCACCTTGACGCCCGCGCGGCTGATCTCAACGATGGTGCCGGATTCCCGATCGTCCCTGCGAGACACGCGCTGTCCCGCGCGCCAATTGCCGCGATCTGATCCAGCTTCGGATTCGCCTTTGGGCATTGACCTGCTCCCTTTGGGCAGCGGGTCGAAAGCATCGAACAGCAGCGGGGATCCGGCGAGTGTTAGGTCCCTGACAATAACCGGAACGCCATCCATCCCCCGAGGCTCAACGATGCTGTGCGAGTCTATCTGTCAGGTCCTGACATTCAAATGAATTACGACAAGTGGACCTGAACTGGGACACAGAGGAAGACGCTCTACAAAGTTCGGCAGCACAGGCCAGTGTGTTCGACCGCAACAGCGACGTGCGTTCCACCTTCGGAACAGGCTTCCAGATTCCACGCCGACGTGAGAGCGCGCCAAGTTCAGCTGTCCCGGGCCGAGCACATTTGAGTTCCGAATGATTTTGAGCCCGGCCGGCCACTGGATATACTTCCGGCGGCCTTTTCATGAGCAGGAACAGGACGAGCTTGGTCGCGTTCTGTTGTTATGAAGCGGTTCTTTTTTGATCTCGTTGGTGAGCTTCCCGCGCGTGACATCATGGGTCACGAATGCTCTTCCAGGAAAGAGGCCAGGCAGCACGCCTGCCTCATCGCCCATCGCGTCGGGACCGAGCGTCCGAGCTTTGCCAAGGGCGGGAACCGAATTGCGGTGCGCGACGAAGGCGGCACCCAGATATTTGAAGCACCCATCACTTTTGCGGTCCGGTCCAGCCCATTTGATTATTGCCTCGACGCGCGTGGGCGCCTTGCCCGCCGATGACGAAATGTGCGGCATGGTGGAAGGACACGGCAGCAAAGTAACGGAAAGCTATGGGTCCTCCGTTTGGGAGTACTTGGCTTCCTGCTCGCGGGCCGCCATCACAGCTTCAATGTCGCGCGCCATGGCGCGAAGATCCGCGGCCAGTTTCGCAAACAACGCACGCTTCCTGAGATCGGTCGCGAGCTTGCCGATCAACTCGCAATCCTCGGCTTCCATGTGCAGCTTTTCTAGCTTTGCACTGAGGTCTTGCATCTCAGAACCGCTGGAATCGGGGAGCGGTAGAAAAGCTCTAAAGTGAACCTGGGTTCCAAAGCATTGTCTTAAAAAGTAGCCAAGCCGGGCACCCCTGGAACTCGCGTTACGTAAGACCGCCTAGGGCGATGGAACTATCTCTGTCCGGGTGACTTTCAATGTCAGTGCTTCTTACCGGTTGGCCCCGGAAGCACCTTCCCGAAGGCCCCAGCATCCCCTCGCGCTGGGGTCTTTTTCTACGCCGTAACCAGGGCGTCCGTATCTGGACGGACGGCGGCAATTGGCCCCCCAAGCTTTAGCGCCGTCGTCGGCCCCGGTTGCGACCCCAGCACCGGGGCCTTTTTTGGAACCCCCCGGTCCCTATTCCAGTTGATGTGGGGTCTCGCTTCCCCCGAGATATACACCAGACTGCCCCAGCCATCCGTCCCCGGAGCTGGGGCCGTTTTCTTTCGGGTGAACCATCAACGCGGCTGCCGAGCCTTTGCGTGATCCCGGTCATACTCACCCCTGCCCTGGCAAAATAGAGTCAGGTGGAAGACGCGATTACCGTTCATGGGCCGCACGCAGGAACGCCAAAATGTGGAATTTTGTAACGAGCAAGCCCCGGCACGAGACCCCGGAACAACGTCCAGCGGCAGGAAAAAAAGCCGGCATGGCCATGCTCTACGGCCGGGTTTCGAAGTTCGTGCGTGAACGGGGCAAGACCGCAGCCAATTTGTCCACTTTGGTCGATGCGATTGCGTTCGATCCGACCTCATCGTCGGCCCACATCGAGCGCGGCAACGCGCACCTCGAAGCGGGCAGCATTGACCGGGCGATTGCCGACTACTCCAAGGCGCTCGAGCTCGATCCGCAATCCGCCATCGCCTACAACAACCGCGGCGTGGCGCGTGCCCTCGCGCTTCAACCGCGCAACGCGATCGCCGACTACGATCGTTCTGTCGCGATCGATCCGAACAATGCCTGGGTATACAGCAACCGTGGCGGGGCTTACCGCGAATTGGGCGATTGCGAGCGCGCCATCGCCGATTACAGCAAAGCCGTCGGCATCGATCCGGCATCTGCCGAGGCCTATTGCGGCCGCGCGGCCGCCTATCAAAGCCGCAACGAACTCAACCTCGCGCGCGCCGACTATGACAAGGCAATCGAGCTCGACGCGGACAGCGCGGCCGCCCATCTCGGTCGAGGCCGCATTTGCGCAAAGCGCGGCGATTTCGGTTCTGCGATCGCCGACTTTACGCGAGCGATCGAGACCAGCCCGAATCTCGCCAGTGCCTATAACGAGCGCGGACACGCCCATCTCGGCGCGCAAAACTTCAGCTCGGCGATTGCCGACTACGGCAAGGCGATGGAGCTCGATCCGACCATCGCGCAGGAGCTGCGCGCAGCCGAGCTCTCGCTCGAACTCCGCCCGAACCGGCCGGCACGGACCTCGGCGCCGCCGAAGCCCGCAACACCCGACGGGCTGACGGTTGCCTTCTACGACTATCTCTTGAAGCCGAGCGGATTCTACTACTGGCTGATTCCCTTCGACCCCAAGGCGTTCGCGACACGACCGGCGCAGCTCGAGGCGGCGCTGAAGGCTGCACTCGGCGCCTATCGGAAACAGCAGCCGCAGGGCATCCTCGATGCTCTCGCGGAGGTCGATAGCGACCCGCTCGTCGACTTGTTCAAAGGGATTGCCGAGATCGCAAAATCCAATATCGCCGATCGTGCGCTGGCGGAGCGCCACCTCCGCGCCGCCGCGAGCGCCGGCGACGAAAAGGCTGCCGCCATCCTCGGCACGCTGCTGTCATCGAAGCTCGAAGGCATCACCCAGGATATCGCGGAGGCGCGCGAGTTCCTCGAGCACGCCGCCCGGTCGAACGACGCCTACGCCGTCCGCCAGTTGGCCATCCAGCTGCTATCTGGAGCGCTCGGGCCCGCCGACCCCGTGCGCGCGGCCGATCTGATGTGGACCGCCGCCGAACTCGGCGACCCCGTCGCCAACGCGATGCTGGCCGCATTCTTCAGCGCCGGGATGGGAATGGAGCAGGATCATGGCAAGGCCGAACGATATCTTCGCCGCGCCGCGGATCTTGGCATGACCGACGCGCAGATCCTGCTCGCCGATCTCATCTTCCGCCGCTACTACAAGAAGCTGGTCGGCACGCCGGAAGAAGGCGTCCGGCATTATGAGCGAGCCTTCAATTCCGGGAATTCCGCCTGGGCGGCGAGCCGGCTCGCCTGCCTCTACGGCTGCGATGGCCGCGATCCGCCGTGGCGGAACTATTCAAAGGCGCTGGAATACATTCCGAAATGCGCGCCCTATTCCAATTGCGGCATCCACTTCTCGCTCGGCGCGATCCATCGCTCGCGCTGCGATTTCGTCGCTTCCTGGGCGCATTACAACGTCGCGCGGCACCTCGGGTCGAAAGACGTGGTCGAGCGTTTGACGGGTCTCGAATCGCTTCTGACGCAGAAGGAGACGGAGCGGGCCTTGACCATGTCACAGACGATCGTGGCCGATCTGAAGCCGACGCCGCCCGCCATCGCGCTTCAGGGACCGGGTCTGTAAATTACTACTCACCAGCTGGAAAACGGACCGCCGAAAGGCGAGCGCCAATACGGCAGGTGATCGCGTGGGCGAGCGTAACTGAATTCGTTGCCCGGACCGCGTCGCCTCATCTTGATGCCTCCCTGCGGCTCGCCGCTCAACAGGACCACGAAATCCGTGCCGTTGCCGGTCTCCGAACTCAACGCCTCGTCGGTGATGATAAGGGAAGATCGCGGCGCTATCCCGGCGATACGATCCAATACGTCCTGAGGAATGATAACCCGATCGAGCGCGCTCTTTGCGCTGCCCGGGTCGATAGGCTCGATGTCGCGAGCACGGCCCCCGCGCGGGCGGACTTCTGGCTCGACTACGCCGCGCGGACGTCCGTCGTCCAATGAGACGACGCTCCATCGCAGGTTGGTGTCGCCGTTGGTCCGTTCCATTGCGGTGAAGATGTGCGTGCCAATCGGACGGTCGGCATCCTGGATCGTAACCGGGCTCTCTAGTATGGGCTCAAAGGCCTGCCGGATATAAAGCCGCTGGGTCTTGCGGCTGATCAACACCGATACCGGCTCAAGCTCGCGCGCCACCTGGCGCGCCGCCTCGGCCGCTGCGACCCGCGCAGCCTCTGCGACGGCGGCGGCGTCGCGCGCAGATGCGAGGGCGTCGAGCTTCGGTTGCAGCTCCGCCTTTGCGATAGCCAATTGCGCCTGCAACTCGAAGACCCTGGCGGCGGCCTGCGCCTTGGCGCGCTCAGCCTGTTGCTTTGCCTCGGCCGAGCTTGCGGACTCAAGCGCCGTCTCGGCGGCCGCCAATTGCGCCTCGACTCTCAGCTTTAGATTTTCCGCCGAACGCACCGGTACCGTCGCCTGTGCGGCCTCCCGGAAAGCCGTCCCGGCGGCGAGCTTCGCCCGATCCGCCTTCCTGGTCGCCTCATCAGCCTCTGCGGTGCGAGCGGCAGCCAAGGCGCCGGCACCCGGTTTTGACAGCAGCAGAACCGGATGGGCTATTTCGATCGGCGCCACATCGATCGGTGCCACGATCACCCGCATGCCCAGCCGGGTGGCGTCGAACAGGCGTTCTGCGAAATCGAAGGGCATCCGGACGCAGCCATGAGACGCTGGATATCCTGGCAGGGGTCCACCGTGGAGCGCGATGCCCGACCAGGTGATGCGTTGCATGTGCGGCATGAAGGCATCGTCATAAAGGTTCGAGTAGTGCTCCGCTTCTTTTTGGATGACGCTGAAGATGCCGGCGGGCGTTTCGCGTCCCTTCTGGCCGCTCGACACCGGCGCCCGCAGGATCCATCCGTTGGCGTCGTAGATGGTGATCCGCTGGCTGTGGAGCGAGACGATCGCCATGACAGGCTCGCCGGCTGTGCGCGCCTCCATTGACTCGACGGCGCGCTCACTCCTGTGGTCTGTGGCGTCCGCAGGAGCTCCGGCCGCGATCAGCGCGGCCAGACCCGCGATGGCGGGAAACGCGCGCCACAGCCGCGTCTGCTTGCGCCTGGTGTTCACGAAGTGAGACCTCATGAGCGTCTCATCTGATCGGTGCTATTTCGTCCTATGCTCAGGAGATTCATACCCCCATCGGTCAAACCCGCCAACTGGGACTTCGCGCCCCGCGCTCCGTGACGGCGAACAATTTGCGCCGGGACATCTTCTATGTCCCGACGGGACCCTTCGGCTAGCCCAAGCGCCGCGGAAGGCTTCGCGCCAGCCAGTCGCATCGCCTTCGCTGGCACAAATGCGCGGGGTCAGACGCGCTCCACAGCAACGGCGAATACGTACCCGATGCCTCGCTCGGTCCGGATGACGCGCGGCGCGTTGCGATCGCGCTCGAGCTTGCGCCGCAGGCGGAGAATCTGCACATCGATGCTGCGGTCGAAGACATCTTCGTGAACCCGGGTCGCCTGCAATAGGTGCTCGCGGCTAAGCGGACGTTGTGGAGCTTCGATAAAGGCTAGCAGCATAGCGTATTCGCCCTTGGTCAATGCGACGGGAGTGCCGGCCGGGTCGGTAAGCTGTCGGATCCGGCGGTCCAGCTGCCAGCCGGAAAATCGAAAGCGGCCACGTTCCGGATCGCGCACCGGCGCGGCTCTTCCGACATCGAACCGCCGCAAAACCGCGCGAACACGCGCGAGCAGTTCGCGCAGGTTGAATGGTTTGGTCAGATAATCATCGGCGCCGAGCTCCAGACCAACCACCCGATCGATGTCGTCGCGGCGGTGACCGGTGATAATGATTACGGGCACTTCGGAGCTCACGCGGACCTCCCGCAGCAGATCGAGCCCGTCCTCCGATCCAAGCCGCAGGTCGAGGATCACCAGATTTACCTCGGCATTGCCAAGCCGATCGACCATTTCTTGGCGATTGTTTGCCACAAGGGTGCGGATGTTGTTCTCCGCGAAATAGTTTAGGATCATGCGCTGCAAGGCAGGATCATCCTCCACGACGAGGACGCACACTTGGCGATCGACGCCTGCGCGAGGACCTGGGTCATTCGGTGATGAGCCGCTCATTGTGTCCAGTCCCTTCAACGGCGCCACCGGCGGTGACGACGGCCGCACACATTTGCAGTTTCGCGTGTCTGCTGCTGGCACTCGTTTGTCTCAACGCGATCTCGCCGGCGGACGCTCAATCGCCGGCCTTTGAGGCCCGTGCCGGCCGGGAGCCGATCACGCCGATTCCTCCACCGCGCGCCCAGGATCCGCAGCGCGTGCTGCTCGGAGAGCGGTTGTTCGGCGACCGGCGTCTGTCTCACGATAACACACACAGTTGTTCATCGTGCCACGATATAGGAACCAACGGCGCAAGCGCCAATGTCCAGGACGCGCCCGATGGCCAGCCGCTCGCACTCAATACGCCGACGGTCTTCAATGTAAGCCTGAACTTCCGCCTGAATTGGGAGGGCAATTTCCGTTCGCTGGAAGAAGGAATAGAGAGCAGCCTTCGCAATCCGGCGATTATGGCGTCGAGCGTTGATGAAGCCGTCAGCAAACTGCGTGCGGATCCCGAAATGGTAGGGCCATTCCGCGACGCTTATGGCAAGGAGCCTGACGCCGCAGCGGTGGTGGATGCGATCGCGACCTACGAAAGA
>Ga0070717_10002617_pt1 | contig 12694 bp, 13 predicted proteins | sample LARL113metaG_FD_71366 | JGI IMG/M metagenome (GOLD analysis project Ga0070717, IMG submission 71366) | Corn, switchgrass and miscanthus rhizosphere microbial communities from Kellogg Biological Station, Michigan, USA - LAR L11-3 metaG | ecosystem: Host-associated > Plants > Roots > Rhizosphere ...
CTCAGCTGGATAGAGCGTCTGGCTACGAACCAGAAGGTCGGGAGTTCGAATCTCTCAGGGCGCACCATCCTTTCTTCAAGCAACAACGCAAGACAGACGAGTGCAGGCGGGAACATGCGACCGGCTTCGAGACGATCGAGCGAGGTCTGCATCGTCAGTCAGCTTTCATACGTTCACCGGAGAGCATTCCTGAACTACAGATTGAAGAACTCCCGTTCAGGAACGTAACGGTGAGCGTGAAGGCACCCGACAATCGATTCGGCGGATCAATTGTTACTTGCTCGTGCAAGTCCGCATTTGCCACATAGTCGCCAGTAGGCGCAAAGAGCAATTTCCTGAAGGTCGCCTTGAAGTGCGCTCGCTCTGGTTCCCAAGCGCCAAGGCCATCGCTTCCGTTGAGATGAAGTGCCGATCCTGAGCTGTTGAAGTTGAGTTCCGAGTTAGTTTCGGTGAAGGTACCACCGGCGGCGTACGTCGCCAATTCGACGAAGGGCGGCGGCCCGTTCGCAATCTGCGGCCCGTTGCGCAAGAAGATCGGGTTGGCGGTGACGTTAACGACCCAAGTCCCAATTAGACGTCCAGATCCGTCGTCTCCATTGTCGGCTCGCGCTCGCGTCGTCCGGATTAACAGCACCGCCGCCACGAGCACCAAGAACAGCACAGGCACGTAATACTTCTTCATCGCTCCTCCATTCTCAGCTGTTTCATGTGTGAGCTGGGGGAATTTACCGTTGGGCCTCAAAAAACGCAGCCATCGTACGCTCACTGCCGGTGGACTCATACCGATAAAACCGTCATGCCTCAGCGCATGCGCTGGAGAGCGGCTTTCTGATAATCTCGGTTGTGCCCTGCCGCCGCTGTCATTGGTTCTTACAACCCTGTTCCCTGGAATCTTGAGTAGAGGTCCCTCCGGATATCGAGTAGAGCGCCATGTCAAATGCAAGCCAGCATCAGGATGTGTCTGTACTCTCAGCCGCCAAGAACGGATTGGTGTACCTCACGCCCAATGACTGGGTGCTGATCGTGGACAAGGCGGTTCGCCGCCAGTTCAAAGCCGGCGAGACCCTCGTTCACAAAGACAAGCCGACTGACGGACTGTACCTGGTTCTGAAAGGCACGGCCTCGGTGCAGATTCCGTCGCACAAAGGGCCGTTGGGAGTCAGCGCCGGCGATGTCTGCGGCGAGATTTCATTTCTCGACGAGCTACCGGCTACAGCGGATGTGGTCGCGAAAGAAGCCGTGGAGGCGTTTTATCTGGATCGGCCGACGCTGCAGTCGCTGTTTGAGCTGTTTCCCCATCTAGGTTCTCGTTTTTATCATTCGCTGGCCGCGATTCTCTCGCGGCGAGTACGCGAACTGATTGGTCCTGCGTTGCCGATGGTGCCGGCGTCTCTACCAAAGAGAAAGTAGACCGGGCCCGGAGTATGCTAGCCTACAGTCCTGTTCGATACCGAGTTGCGCCGGATGACGAAGTTCTGGCGCGGACTTTTCCCTTTGATCGATCCCGTCAATCTCCGACTAGCGCTGCTATCGGCAGGGGTGCTTGGCTTCCGGCACGGACTCGACTACGACCACATCGCCGCTATCACCGACATCAGCAGCGTGCAGTCGAAGGCTAGCGACGCCATGCGCTACGGCCTGCTCTATGTTGCGGGACATGCGACCACCGTGGCTGTGCTGGGCGCTGCAGCCGTGGTCTTCCGCCTCTCGCTGCCCGTGGCCAGCGATCGCTGGGCGGAACGGCTGGTCGGGATCACTTTGTTGGTGCTGGGAATGTACGTGCTGGGAACGTTCTTTCGTCCTTCCGCTCACAGTCACGCCCGTCCGCGCACGCGCATCACGTTATTGATCAACGGGGCGTTGTGGACATATTGGCGGCTCACCCGGATTTTTGGCGGAACCAGGGTCGAGGCTCCGCAGGTTTTCAAAGACGGGTACGGCACGACTTCGACATTTCTAGTCGGCGTGATTCATGGGCTGGGCGCCGAGACTCCGACACAGATTCTGCTGTTTCTGATGGCGGCGAACCTTGGGGGCACGGGCGTGGGATTGTTGGGGCTAGTGACGTTCATCCTGGGTCTGCTGTTGATGAATACTCTGATGTGCGCCTCGGCCGCAGGACTTTTTTCTGCAACGCTTGCTAATCCGAATGCCCTCCGTGCGCTCACGCTGGCGACGTCGGCCTACAGCATTGTGGTAGGAACCATCTTCCTGGTGGGATCAGCGGCCAAGCTGCCATCGCTTACGGGGTGAACCCCAAGTCCAATCGTATCGCAGCCTACGATAAAGGACCGAAAACACGGGGCTTTTCCTGTTTTCGGAGCACCTTTGGGCCGACATACCATTACCGGGGTAATCGGGCTGCGGGGATTACCGTTGACCCCTCAGCACTCCATCCTTAGAGTGCCAACAGGGGGTTGTATGAAAGACATCCATGAGGTCCTGCGGCAGAAGCAGGCAAAATACGCCCAACTTGGCAAACAAATTGAGGCGCTTCAGCAAGCGGCGGAGAAGCTGCGTGAAGTAGCGCCGTTGCTGGCGGAGAACGATGACGAAGACAACGTCGTTCTCGCGGAAGTGGACGAAACTTCCAGCCAGTCGGAAGCGATGGCGGCCAAGGCAGGCGCGGGTTCCAGCAGCCCTGCTGCCTCGAAGGCAGCGCGGCCCACAGCTCCCCGATGGCCCTAATCCCACGGGCGTTGGCAACCCGAACGTTTTATGATTCTCCAGGCATTACTGGTTTCGACCGACGATCAGGCGGCTGAAGTTCTGGGCAGAGTTCTGCCTCCTTTCGGCATCGTGCTAGATCGCTGCAGCGATCCCGAAACCACCAAAACTAGAATCCAGCAGCAGAAATTTGCCGCGCTCATTGTCGATTTTGACGATGCCGAAGCAGCAGAAGAAGCACTGCAGCAGGCTAAGAAGCTGGGCACAGAACCACTGAGCATTGCCCTGGTGGCGGATGCGGCGAAGGTACGCGACATCCTCACCGGCGGAGCGCATTTCGTACTCTACAAACCCCTTTCCGAAGAAGCTGCCAAAGCCGGACTGCGCCCGGCTGCCGCTCTGTTGAGCCGGGAACGGCGCCGGGCATTCCGTGTTCCGGTTCAGGCGCCGGTGGAGATCACCCTGGCGGACGGTCGCAAAGTGGATGGAATTCTGCTCGATCTTTCCGAAACCGGCATGGAGGCGCTCACGGCGGAGCCGCTGGAGCGCCGCGCCAAGCTGGATTTCTACTTTAAGCTGCCCGACGGGGCCTTGGAAATCTTTGCACAGGGCGAAGTAGCCTGGGCCAATGCCAACGGGCAGACTGGGGTTCGCTTCATGGATTTGGAGGAGGGCTCGTCGACGGCGCTGAAAGCTTGGCTACACGCGGCAGCCAACGTCGGCGCTCCCGGGCCCAACGAGACTGTGCCACATTGCAACCTCACCGACTTGAGCCTGGGCGGCTGCTACGTTGAAACCAATGCGCCCTTTCCCGAGCGCGCTCTGATCGACCTTTGTCTGAAAACCGAAGCGCTTGAAGTGCACACCGAAGGCATGGTGCGAGTCGCACATCCCGGCCACGGGATGGGAGTGGAGTTCCCTTCCCGCACGGCCGAGCAGCGCGCTCAAGTGGGCAACCTGATCAACGTTCTGCGCCAAGGTTCCGCGACTCCGCCGGAACTAAGCATCTCTCCGCGGGCGCTGGTCGCCGATCTCACGCAGTTTGAACCGGGCGATAAGCAACCGGAAGAATCCCACGAGGACTTGGAGGATCCGTTGCTCGAACTTCTGCGGCGCGGCGCCTCACTGCAGCAGGACGAGTTCTTGTCAGAGCTTTGGCGGCAACGTAATCCTGAAGACGTGGCCTCGGCCTAGATTTTATCCCCCGCCAATCCATCACGCTTCTCACTGCGAGCAAGGCAGCCGAACAAGCATTTCAATTTCAACACTGCTTAAATCCAAGTTAAAGGTAGACTGTGTTTCGCGTGGGTTGAATTTTCCGCAGCGAGGGGAACAGTCTGGCAGAGACCGACAGGGCTGAACATCCGTTCATGGAGCAGCGCAGCGCGTCGGGCCGCGAGTCATCGCTGCTATGGGCACCGCTTCTCGCGATTGGGGCTGCGGCTTTCGCCGTCGAGATCCCCTTCTTCTTTTTCGGTACGCCGTCGGGACATGACGTGGAGTTCCATCTCTATTCGTGGCTCGAGGTTCTCTCGCAATGGAAGCACGGCGTTTTTTATCCGCGCTGGGCCGCGCTGGCGCATTTCGGCTATGGCGAGCCGAGATTCGTGTTCTACCCCCCTGCCTCGTGGACACTGGGCGAGTTGTTCAGCGCAATCTTTCCGTGGAGCATCGCCTCCAGCATTTACATATGGATTGTGCTGACGGCGACGGGCGTGTCGATGTTCGTGCTAGCGCGACGGTGGTTCGACCGCCGCGACGCGATCTTCGCCGCTTTGCTTTATGCGGTCAACCCTTATCACCTGGTGATTGTTTACTGGCGCAGCGCGTTTGCCGAATTGCTGGCGAGTTGCCTGGTGCCGCTGTTGCTGCTGTTCGTGTTGAAAGCGATGGACGAAGGCCGGCGCGCGATCGTGCCGTTGGCACTGGTGCTGGCCGCGGCGTGGCTGACGAATGCTCCCGCGGCGGTCATGATCCACTACTCGATGGCGCTGCTGCTGGTGTTGTTCGCCTGGCGACGGCAGTCGCGCCTGCTTTTCGTGGGCGCAGCGGCTGTCACGCTGGGCGCATGCTTGTCGGCGTTCTACCTACTGCCGGCGATTTACGAACAGCGTTGGATCAATATTGCCGAGTCTGTTTCAGCGGGGTCGCGTCCAGCGGACAACTTTCTGCTCATCCATACTACCGACGCGGATCATGACGCCTTCAACCGCATCATCACCTCGGTCGCGCTTCTGGAGATGGCGGTAATTCTCGCCGCGGCGTGGATGAGCAAGCAGTGGCGCGAGATCAACCGCGAACTCTGGACCGCGCTTTTGGCATGGGCGGCGGCCTGCAGCGTGCTGATGTTTTCGCCGTCTGCGTTGCTATGGACGCTTCTGCCAAAAATGCAGTTCATGCAATTTCCGTGGCGCTGGCTGCTGTGCCTGAGCATGATCTTCACTCTTTTTGTGACTGCTGGAATGCGCCGCTTGTGGTGGCGGTGGGCGGTTTGCGCGATCATGATTTTGGTAATTGTGTTGGCGTGGCATCGCATCCAGCCGCCGTGGTGGGACAACAACGCGGATCTCCGAGAGATGCAGGACAACATGGCGGACCAGGTCGGCTACGAGGGCACCGACGAGTACACGCCAGTGGGCGCCGATCCGGCGATCATCGACAAAGACGCCCGCAACGTCACGGTCGCGGGGCCCGCGCGTGCTGCTATTCGCGTCTCTCGCTGGGACGCCGAGTCGAAGACGTTTACGGCGGAGATGTCCACGCCAGACCAGTTGGCGCTGCGCCTGTTTCGTTATCCAGCGTGGCGAGCGGAGGTGAACGGCCATGTGGTCAAGACAACCAGCGCAGACACAGGGCAGATGCTGGTTCCCGTCCAAGCCGGTATGAATCGCGTGCAGATCAATTTCGTTCGCACATGGGATCGCACGCTGGGAGGCTGGGTTTCGCTGATCACGGCGATGTCACTGATCGTCTGGACGATTCGCGCGAAGCGTGTCTCGCGACCTCAGACGTCGGACCTCGGACCTCCGCCGTCCAGGTCTGAGGTCCAAGGTCCGAGGTCCAAGGTCTGAATTATGCGACGAATTTTCATCGCCACTTCGAATCCCGGAAAGCTCCGAGATTTTGCCGGAGCGGGCGCGCCGCACGGAATCGAAATTGCCGGCATTCCGAACTTCGGAACCTTGCCCGCCGTGGTGGAAGATGGCCTCACCTTCGAAGACAACGCGCGCAAGAAGGCGCAAGAATACAGCCGGCATGCGCCGGGGGAGATCATCGTGGCCGACGACTCCGGGCTTGAGGTGGATGCGCTCAACGGAGCCCCGGGCGTTCACTCCGCCCGCTATGCCGCCGATCAGCCTCACCTTGCCAACGAAAATACGGATGACGAGGCCAACAACGCGCGCGTTCTGCGCGAACTGCGAAAGATTCCGCCGGAGAAGCGAACGGGACGATTCGTATGCGTGTTAGCCGCCGCCCGCGATGGCCAGACTCTCGCCACTTTTCGCGGCACAGCCGAAGGAGTGATTCTCGATTCCCCGCGCGGCACCAACGGTTTCGGATACGATCCGCTGTTTTATTTTCCGCAGATTCAAAAGACGTTTGCCGAACTCAGCGCTGAAGAGAAGGCGCGCTACAGCCACCGTGGCGCGGCCTTTCGGCAGTTTCTGGACTGGTGCGATACACCTCCATGACAGTGACGATAAATCAAAGTCAAAAGCAGCCGACAAGAGTGCCCGCTCCGCACACAGCCTTCCTTGACTTCATTTTTCCGGCACACGATAATACAAAGTTCTTCTCTCATTGCTGAACTTATAGGGAGCGTTACGTGGCGTCAGCCAGTTCTCCTGCTCCGGTCATAGCGCATGGAGTCGCTCCGTTGCGCGCTGGTCAGGGATATTCCTTCGTTCTGCGCCGGCTGCATTCCCTTACGGGGATCGTTCCCGTCGGCGCATTCTTGTTCGAGCACATTCTGATTTCCAACTCGACTGCCATCTCCGGGCCGGACGCTTACGCGCGCCAGGTCAGCTTTCTGGCCAATCTTCCGCTGGTATTTTTTCTGGAATTGTTCGGCATCTGGATACCGATTTTGTTTCACGGCCTCTACGGCTTCTACATCTGGTTCCGCGGAGACGGGAACACGGTCGCCTATCCCTGGTCCGGCAACTGGATGTACACCCTGCAACGTTGGACCGGCGGCATCGCCTTCGTCTACATCATTTGGCACACGTACACGATGCGGTTCAGCGGAGTCGACCTGCACGACCTTCCGGCGAGGTCATACGGCAAGGTGGCAACCGAGGTTCACAATCCCTGGCTGCTGGCGTTTTACATGATCGGGCTGATTGCCGCGTCGTGGCACTTCGCCTACGGGATCTGGCTGTTCGCGGCGAAGTGGGGCATCGTTTCCGGCGACAAGGCGCGGCGGCGGCTTCTGCGCGCGTGCCTAGCGTTTTTCATGCTGCTGAGCGTCGTAGGTCTGGTCAGCTTGTACACGTTCCGCGAGCGCTTCCAGGAGTCTCCCGCTCCGGCTACAAATATTGCGGACACGCGGCCCGCGACGGCCACCAACGGAAAGCCGGTGCAATAAGATGGCGACTCCCAACATCATTGTCGTAGGCGGCGGGCTCGCGGGGCTGGCCGCGGTCATCAAGATCGCGGAGATGGGCGCCACCGTCGGCCTGTTCTCCATCGTTCCGGTGAAGCGGTCGCACTCCGTGTGCGCGCAGGGCGGAATCAATGCCGCAAAAAATCTGAAGGGCGAAGGCGACTCGACCTGGCAGCACTTCGACGACACGGTTTACGGCGGCGACTTCCTCGGCAACCAGCCTCCGATTAAAGACATGTGCGACGCGGCGCCGGGCATCATCGATCTGCTCGATCGCATGGGCGTTCCCTTCAACCGCACGCCAGAGGGACTGCTCGACTTTCGCAGGTTTGGTGGGACGCTCTACAACCGAACGGCGTTTGCAGGCGCGACCACGGGCCAGCAACTGCTGTATGCGCTCGACGAGCAGGTGCGCCGCTACGAATCCGAAGGCAAGGTAAAGAAGTACGAGCACTGGGAGTTTCTCTCGGCAGTGCTCGATAACAACAACGTCTGCCGTGGCATCTGTGCCATGGATCTGCGTTCCATGGAAGTGCGGACGTTCCCCGCCGACGCGATCATTATTGCGACCGGCGGCATCGGCGCCATCTTTGGCAAGTCGACCAACTCGGTGGTCTGCACGGGATCGGCGCAGTCTGCGCTCTACCAGCAAGGCTGCTACTACGCCAACGGAGAATTCATCCAAGTGCATCCGACGTCGATTCCCGGTGAGGACAAGCTGCGCCTGATGTCGGAGTCAGCACGCGGTGAAGGCGGTCGCGTGTGGGTGCCCAAGAAGCCGGGTGACAATCGCGATCCGAAGTCCATCCCGCAAAACGAGCGCTGGTACTTTCTCGAAGAGTGGTATCCGAAATACGGCAACCTGGTTCCGCGAGACGTGGCTACGCGGGCGATTTTCAAAGTTGTTTACGAGCACCACCTCGGCATCGACGGCAAGCCGATGGTGTACCTCGATCTGACGCATATCGACCGTAAGATCCTGGATCGCAAGCTGGAAGGCATTCTGGAAATCTACGAGAAGTTCGTGGGCGACGATCCGCGCGATACGCCGATGAAAATCTTTCCTGGCATGCATTACACGATGGGCGGACTGTGGATTGATTTCAAGCAAGCCACCAACATTCCGGGAATCTACGCGGCCGGTGAGTGCGAATATCAGTATCACGGTGCGAACCGGCTGGGCGCGAACTCCCTGGTCTCGTGCATCTACGGCGGCGGCGTCGCCGGACCGAACGCGGTGAAGTATGCGCGCGGAGTGCAAGGCGCTGCTGATGGCAACGGGCACTTCACTGCTGAGCAGAAGCGTCAGGAAGAAATCAACGCCAACCTGATGAAGGCCGACGGTTCGGAGAATCCGGTGAAGCTGTGGCGGGAACTGGGCGAGCTGATGACCAAGGATTGCACTGTCATCCGCTACAACCAGAACTTGCAGCAGACCGACGTCCGGCTGGTCGAGATGCTGGAGCGCTATCGCAAGATCAACCTGAGCGATCGTACGCAGTGGGCGAACACGACCGTCGTTTTCGCGCGGCAGCTTTACAACATGCTGCAGTTGGCGCGGGTAATCGCGCAAGGCGCCCGGATGCGGGACGAATCGCGCGGCGCGCATTACAAGCCGGATTTCCCCGAGCGCGACGACAAGAACTGGCTGAAGACGACGAAAGCATATTTCGCGCCCGACGCAGATGAGCCGAAGTTTGAGTTCGAGCCGGTGGATACGTCGCTGATTCAGCCGCGCCCGAGGAAGTATTGATAGTTTTGCATTGTCATCCTGAGCGAAGCGAAGGACCTATGCAACGCGCTGGCAGCAGCAGAGTTCATGGATCCGTCGCTTCGCTCAGGATGACAAGAGTGATAAAGGCTAGAGCTAATGGCTGAATCCAAACCCGTCATCATAAAGATCAAACGCCAGAACACTCCCACGTCCAAGTCCTACTGGGAAGAGTTCTCGCTTGTCCACCGGCCCAACATGAACGTCATTTCGGCATTGATGGACATTGCAGCTGACCCGGTCACCCGCGACGGCAAGGCGACCACGCCCATCACCTACGACTCGAACTGCCTTGAGGAAGTCTGCGGCTCGTGCGCCATGCTGATCAATGGCAAGGCGCGAATGGCCTGTTCGGCGCTGATCGACAATCTTGAACAGCCGATTCGGCTGGAGCCATTCTCGAAATTCCCCGTCGTCCGCGATTTGGCTACCGACCGCAGCGTGATCTTTGAGAATCTCAAAGCCGTCAAGGCATGGGTGCCGATCGATGGCACGTACGATCTCGGACCTGGACCGCGCATGATGCCGCAGGATCAGGAACAGGCCTATCCGCTGTCCCGCTGCATTTCCTGCTGCTGCTGCATGGAAGCCTGCCCGCAGTTCAATGAAGACACCGGCTTCGTGGGCGCGGCCACCATCTCGCAGGTGCGGCTGTTTAACACACATCCCACGGGCAAGGCGCTGGAGCGCGAGAGACTCGCGGCCCTGATGGGGGACGGCGGCATCCAGGAATGCGGTTACGCTCAGAACTGCGTTGAGGTTTGCCCCAAGGACATTCCCTTGACCAAGTCCATTTCTGAGGTAGGCGGACAGGTCATGAAACAGGCTCTGGGTGACCTTTTGCGGCGCTGATTTTTGTCAATTTTGCACTAACCACCACAACCGGGCTTGTCCAAGTGTCATCTTAATCCCGCCAAGTCACAGCCAGCGCCGTACATAAGCTGGCTTTTATGTCCGCTGGAAATGGCCCGTTATTTGCGGCTTAGAGTCTGGATGTGTGCGGTCACGGGCGAGAGTAACTGTAGGTAATCAAGCCGGCAGTAACCGCGTCAGACGGGCTTTTGGGTACACACGTAATGACGCGGCGGCTGTATCGCGTTGGACCGCTTGACAGCATGGCTTAGAATAACCGCTACTCGCAGGTTGAGTGCGAGCGGGTTGGCGGCAAAAGTAGCCGCCCCAACATGAACCACTTCGTGAGACGCATCGTTAAATTGCAATTACTGGCCGCGGTCCTGCTCGCCCTGATTTGCGGGGGCATGTCTGGTACCGCCTTTGCGGTGCGCCACACCATCCGGCAACATCACGCTCGCAGACATTTCCGGTGGCTGCACTGGAATCCGATGTTCCGGCCGTCGCACGAATCGCTGCTCATCCAGAATGCGGAGATTGATCGCCTGGAGCTGCCGCGCATCGAGGACGAAACCGAACTCGAAGCTCTCAAGGCCGACGGTTCCCTGCTTGAGATCCGCTCCGGTGAAATGCTGCGCTTCGATCCACGGCTCGATCCTTCGCGGCGTTATTGCCGTTCGTGGACGCGCAATTTTGTCGACGACCTCAGCCAGGCTTACTACCACCGCTTCCATCAGCAGATTCAGGTGAACTCCGCGGTCCGCACCGTTAAGATTCAGAAGAAGCTTCGCCGCCACAACCGCAACGCTGCGCCCGCCGACGGCGACACGGCCTCGTCGCATCTGGCCGGTGTGACCGTCGACCTGCAACGTCGCGGCATGAGTAAAGATCAGATTCGTTGGATGGAACACTACCTCTTTTACATGAAGGCTCTCGGCCTGGTGGAACCGGAAGAGGAGCGCCGCCAGTGGGTCTTCCATATCATGGTGAGCGGCCACTACAACGAGTGGCGCGAGACTCAGGACATCGTTCCGGTGGAGAGGCCGGATGCGCCTCGGCCCAACTTCGCTGGACCCGCAATGCCGCCGGTCGACTCCGGCCAAATCGCCGCCAGCCGCGCGGAGTAAGCTTTCCCTTCGTTATTTGTTGTACTGCGCTTCCCCGTTTCCGAACGACCAATTCTCCCAGGCAACTTCTACTAAGTTGATAAACAGATCTTGCGGACGCAATCCCGGATTTTTCGCCAGGATTTCCGCCATGCGTTGGTACAGTTTCTTCTTCTGCGCCGGCCGTCGTCCGCCGGATAAAGTGATCTGCACGAGCACGATCTTCTCGCTGCGCTCGATTCCTAGGTACGACGGATCGTAGATCAACCCGCCGGCCGGATGCTCCGTAATGATCTGAAAGCGATCCTGCGCCGGGATCTCGATGGCCTCGACCATGGCGTGATGAACGCCGTCCGCCAAAGCCTGCCGGTATTGAGTTGATGTTCCCTCTCGCAAAGAAATGCGCACCAACGGCATAACGCCCTCCCGAAAAACACGATGAAGTTTCTGCTCTAATGATACCCATGATCGTCTTGATGGCGGGGCTTCCTGGCACGGGCAAAAGCACGCTTGCTTGCAAACTCGCCGTGCGCACGTCGGGCCGGGTTCTGAGCAAGGACGAAATTCGCCATGCGATACTTCTCCCCGAAGAAATCGAATACTCTTCGCCTCAGGACGATTTCTGCCTGCGCGTGATGCTTGACACGGCAGGATATCTTTTGTCGCGGAGCCCGGGTCGCACGATCTTTCTCGACGGGCGCCCGTTCTCACGGCGTTATCAGATCGACAACGTACTGGCCGCGGCCGCTTCCCTGCAGCAGCCGTGGCGAATTCTCGAGTGCGTCTGCTCAGACGAGGCCGCCCAACGGCGGCTTGCGGCTGGCACAGAAGCCGGTGCGCATCCCGCTGGAAATCGCGATTACCAGCTCTACCTTGAAGTGAAGTCCCGCTTCGAAGCCATTGTGCATCCCAAGACTGTGATCGACACCGAACAACCGCTGGAGGCATGCGTGCAGCAGGCGTTTGCCGCTCTACGCTGACAGGGTCGCGTCTCTGCCTATACAATCGTGAATCCGCCAGCATCTCCCTTAATGTCGGTGGGCCACACTATGACAACCAGGCTTCTTTTCGTTCTCGTGCTAGTCTCCGCTCTCTGTGCGGCCCAGGCTCCAGAAAAATCGTCGAACGCGGCCGACATGATTATCAGCGCCCGGGCGCGACAGATCCACGACTCCGCCCTCATCATTGACACTCACGCCGATACGCCGCAGCGATTTCTGGACGAAGGTTTCGACATTGGGTCGACCGATCCCAACGACATCGGTCACATCAGTCTCGATAAGGCGCACCACGGAAATCTGGGTGCTGAATTTTTTTCCATCTGGGTGGAACCGGAGACGAACCGGGGCCGCTTCGCGCGTCACACGTTCGATCTTATCGATTCGGTGTACGAGCAGGCGGCGCGCCATCCCGACCGCATGATGATGGCCTTCTCGGTCGCCGACATCGAACGCGCACACCGCGAACACAAGCTTGCCGCGCTCATGGGGATCGAAGGTGGACACTCGATCGAAAACGACATGCACTTGCTGCGTGACTACTACCGACTGGGCGTGCGCTACATGACACTTTCGTGGTCGAACACGAACGAATGGGCGGACTCCTCTGGCGACATCGACGATCCGAAGGTCCAGCATCACAACGGACTCACCGACTTCGGCAGGCAGGTGGTGTTGGAGATGAATCGCCTGG
>Ga0070717_10002620_pt1 | contig 12688 bp, 11 predicted proteins | sample LARL113metaG_FD_71366 | JGI IMG/M metagenome (GOLD analysis project Ga0070717, IMG submission 71366) | Corn, switchgrass and miscanthus rhizosphere microbial communities from Kellogg Biological Station, Michigan, USA - LAR L11-3 metaG | ecosystem: Host-associated > Plants > Roots > Rhizosphere ...
GTGACCAAGAAGCCGAAATAGGCGTCAGTTTGCCGTTTTTCGGTAGCGCCAGGTCAAGCCCGGGATGAAGGGCGGCCACAGGCTCGTCTCTATCCCGGCGAGCCTTAGCCAGTTCGAAACGACCGAATTGCAGGTCCGGATCGCGCTCGCCTTCCCGCTGGCTTCATAGAAAGCATCGGCAGGTCCGTAGCCCGGATGATCGATCCGCTTCGGTCGGCCACGCTCGTCGAGCGCGAAGTCGGCCCGGATTGCCGCCCAGAGCCGACGATATTCTTCGGGCCTCAGGCGAATTTCACGAGCGGCATAATAGGGGCTGGGCACATATTCGACGTGAATCACGCGCTTGCCGCCCGTGAGCGCCGACCAGATCGTGCGCGGGCGAATGTCCCACCAAGTGGGCGTGTCGAGGTAGACCCGCTTCTCGCCCGAACCGAAGGCGATCCAGCGGGAATTCGGGTCGGCGGCGGCGAAGTCGCTCTTGGGCAGGAGCGGCGCCCAGTCGAGCCCCTGCGCCTTTACCGGCATGATGAGATCGGCGTGGATCCCGTTGTCGGCGATGTAGACGATTGTTCCCTGCGCCGGCTCGGTCCAGCCGGCATTCACAGGCACAAGCGAACCGATCAGCGCAGCCGTCAGATAGAGCGCTGGAATTGCGACCAGCAGAGTCAGAACGCGCCCAACCCACCGGCCTGTTTTGGTTTTCCGCCGTCTGCGCGCCACCCGACTCCCCCTCGCACCTTGCCTTGTCGGATAGCCCTGCCTAGATGCCGCGGCCAAGGTCGGGGCGTAGCGCAGCCTGGTAGCGCATCACACTGGGGGTGTGGAGGTCGCTGGTTCGAATCCAGTCGCCCCGACCAGCCTTGCCATGGACCGTCGGGGGGACGGTCGTTAGTGCAAGATTCAATTCCACCGATCGGAAAGTCGTCAATCTTTCATGTCCACCCAACCGATCCTGATGAGCATGGTCCAGGCGGCCCCGGCGGGGCAATCGAGCGGCACCACCGGAATCCTGGTGGGAATCCTGCCATGGCTGCTGATCTTCGTCATTTTCTACGTCCTGATGATCCGCCCTCAGCAACAGCGGGTGAAACAGCATCAGGCGGCGATCAATGCGGTCAAGAAAGGTGACGAGGTGATCACCGGCGGAGGAATTCGCGGGCGTGTAACGAAGGTCAGCGATGACGAGGCCGAGGTTGAAATCGCCCAAGGCGTGAAGATCCGCGTAATCAAGTCGACCATCAGCCAGGTGGTGGCACCCAACACCAATCCGGCGAACGACTGATGCTCGAATTCCCGCGCTGGAAGATCTGGCTGGTTTCGCTCGTCGTCGCTGCGGGCGTGTTCCTGTCGATCCCGAGCCTCATCGCCGGAACTCCGCTCGCCAGCGGCTGGCCCAGGTGGCTTCCACAATACAAGATCAGCCTTGGTCTCGATCTTGCCGGCGGCAGCCACCTTTTGCTCGAAGCCGACGCCGCCGACGCGCAGAAGCAGCGGCTTCAGGCAATGGAGGATTCGGTCGCAACCGAGCTTCGCCGGGACCCCCGAATTGAGATTGGCGATATCTCGACAGCCGGTGGCCGGCTCTCCTTCCTGGTCCGCGACCCGCGCCAGGTCGATGCTGCCGTCGAGCGAATGCGCAACTTGACCCGGCCGGTGGCTCTCACCGGCAATCGCGACTGGGACGTACAGGTTGTCGACTCGACGCGCGTCGTGCTGACTCCAACGCCGACCGGCTCGGCGCAGGCGCTCAAGGATGCGATGGGTGTAGCCCGTGACGTGGTCCGGCGCCGAATCGATCCTTCCGGAACCAAGGAAATCACGGTCATCACCGAGGGCGGCAACCGAATCCTCGTCGAGGTGCCGGGCGTCGAGAACCCCGAGGCGCTTAAAACACTGATCGGCCAGACTGCCCGGCTCGAATTCAAGCTCGTCGACCTTTCCGCAAACCCGCAGGACGTCCAGCAAGGCCGGGCCCCGCCGGGGAGCCAGGTCCTGCCGATGGCCGACGGCAGCAGCTACATTGCCGTCAAGCGGCGGGTGATGGTCTCCGGTGACCAGCTGACGGACGCCAAACAGAGCTTCGATCAGGACGGCCGACCCGACATCGACATCACTTTCAACACGACGGGCGCCCGACGCTTCGGACGCGCAACCCAGGAGAACGTGAACAAGCCGTTCGCGATCATCCTCGACGACAAGGTCCTGTCGGCGCCCAACATCAACGAGCCGATCCTCGGTGGCCGTGCGAACATTACCGGTAGTTTCACGGTACAGAGCGCCCACGACCTCGCAGTCAGCCTCGCGTCGGGCAAGCTTCCCGTGAAGCTGAACGTGATCGAGGAACGAACCGTCAGCGCCGAGCTCGGCCAGGATTCGATCCACAAGGGCGCGATCGCAGCCATCGTTTCGGTCGTCGGCGTGATCATCTTCATGTTGGTGACCTACGGTCGCTTCGGCGTCTATGCGAACATCGCGCTGGTAGTGAACGCCTTCCTGATCCTCGGGATCATGGCCGTGTTCAACGCCACCCTGACCTTGCCCGGAATCGCCGGCTTCATCCTGACGATCGGCGCCGCGGTCGACGCCAACGTGCTGATCAACGAACGTATTCGCGAGGAGATCAGGCGAGGGCGAAGGCTGCTCGATGCCGTCGAAACCGGCTATCGCGAGGCCTTCCGGGCGATCTTTGATGCCAACGTTACGCATGTCATCTCGGCTGCGATCATGGCCTATTTCGGCTCGGGCCCCGTCCGTGGTTTCGCGGTCGTGCTGATGATCGGCGTCGTCACCTCGGTGTTCACCGCCGTCTATTTCACCCGCATGCTGGTCGCGCTGTGGATCCGGCGCACGCGCCCGCGCGAACTGCATATCTAAGGCTTTTTTCATGAAGCTGTTGAAGCTCGTTCCCGAGAACACGAACCTCGACTTCATGCGCTGGCGCAACCTCGCGCTGGTGCTGTCGATCATCGCCACCGCGGCATCGATCGCCTACACCGCCTATCGGGGCCTCAACCTTGGCATCGACTTCGTGGGCGGCCAAGTGGTCAGGGTCGAGTTCGCGAAGCCCGTCCACGTCGACGACCTCAGAGCCAGGGTGAGCCAGCTCGGTTTTGGCGAGGCGAGCATTCAGTCACTCGGCAACCAGCAAACCTATCAGGTGCGCTTGCCCAAGCCTTCCGGCCCGGAGAGCGCCTCGAACCAGGTGGTCTCCAAGCTCCGGGCTTCGATTCCGCAGCTTTATCCCGGTGCCCGGGTGGATGCCGGCGAGTCCGTGTCCGGCAAGGTCAGCGAGGAACTTGCGCAGAGCGGTGCGATGGCCATCGCCTTCGCCATGCTCGGGATTGCGGTCTACATCTGGTTCCGGTTCGAATGGCAGTTCGGCGTCGGGGCACTCCTGACGCTCGCCCACGATGTCGCGATGACTCTCGGCTTCTTCGCGTTCACCCGGCTGACGGTCGACCTCAACGTTGTCGCCGCCTTCCTGACGATTGTCGGCTATTCGCTGAACGATACGGTCGTCATCTATGACCGCATTCGCGAGGATTTGCGAAAATATCGCAAGATGGCGATCCTGCCTCTTCTGAACCTGTCGCTGAACGAGACCCTGGCGCGGACGGTCGTAACGTCGCTGACCGTGCTGATCGCGCTAGGAGTGCTGATGCTGATCGGGCCCCAGGTTATCTTCGGACTTGCCATCGCGATCTTCCTTGGAGTGCTGATCGGCACTTACTCGTCGATCTATATTTCGGCCCCCGTGCTGGTGTGGCTGGGTGTCCAGCCCGACAGCTTCCTCAAGAGTGATGAGAAAGATGAGGCCGAGGCGCAAACGGCCTGAATTGCCGTTCAGCGAAGACCAAGCTTTCCCCGTCCATGCCCCTGCTTGGCCTCCCCCGGAGCCCGCGCTAATGAGGTCCTCATGCTGAAGCTTAACCGTCCTGTTGCATCCTTGCTCGCCGCCGCCGCGGTTCTCCCGCTTGCCGGCTGCGCGCACGGAAACAAGAACAAGCTGGACACGGCCTACGTCGCCCGTGACGTTAGCTCCCTCTATACCGCAGCCACCAAGGCCATGAATCAGGGCGACTATGAGCAGGGCGCCAAGCTGTTCGATGAGGTCGAGCGCCAGCATCCCTATTCGATCTGGGCCCGGCGCGCCCAGCTGATGAGCGCGTTCAATTATTATCTTGCAAAGAAGTACACGGACGCGATCAATTCTGCGCAGCGGTTCGTGACGATCCACCCGGGCAATGCCGAGGCGCCGTACGCGCAATACCTCATCGGCATGAGCTATTATCAGCAGATCGACGAGGTCACTCGTGACCAGACGACGACACAGCAGGCGTCCGACGCGTTCGGGGAACTGGTTCGCCGATATCCCGACACGCGCTACGCAGCTGACGCGCGCATCAAGCTCGACCTCATCAACGACCATCTTGCCGGCAAGGAGATGGATATCGGTCGCTTCTACCAGCGCTCCGGCCAATGGCTCGCCGCGACCTACCGCTTCCGATCGGTCGTCGATCAGTATCAAACGACGACGCATACCCCTGAGGCGCTCGAGCGCCTGGTCGAATGCTATCTCGCGCTTGGCGTGCCCGAAGAGGCGCAGAAGTCCGCCGCCGTTCTTGGCCGCAACTATCCAGAATCTTTCTGGTACAGACAGTCGCTGAAGCTGCTTGGTCAGGAGAACAAGCAGGTCAACCGGCGGACCGCCTCGCGGAAGGCCTGAAGCTGCGGGCGGTCCTCGCATGCTGAGGCAGCTCGCCATCCACAACATCGTGTTGGTCGAACGGCTCGAGCTGGAGTTCGAGCCGGGCCTCGGCGTGCTCACCGGCGAAACCGGCGCAGGCAAGTCGATCCTGCTCGATGCCCTCGGGCTGGCGCTCGGCGCGCGGGCCGACACGGGCCTGGTGCGGGCGGGGCAAGAGTCGGCCTCGGTCTCCGCCGAGATCGAACTGCCGCGCAATCACCCGGTGACGGGCCTCCTTGAAGAGCAGGGATTCGCGGCCGGTCCGGACGAAGCCCTGATCGTCCGGCGCACGCTAAAGAGCGACGGCGGCAGCAGGGCATTTGTCGGCGGTGCGAGCGTGCCGGCGAGCCTCCTGCGCGACGTTGGCGCTCTCGCGGTCGAGATCCACGGGCAGCATGATGACCGTGGGCTGCTCAATCCGAAGGGCCATCGGTCGCTGCTCGATTCGTTTGGGAAGATCGAAACCGCCGCGGTCGAGCAGGCCTGGGCGGAGGTCACCCGTACCGAATCCGAGCTGCTGGAAGCGCGAACCGCTGCCTCCGCCGCAGAGCGCGACCGTGATTGGCTCCAACATTCGAGCAGCGAGATCGACGCATTGGCGCCAGAGGACGGCGAGGACAGTCGCCTCGCCGAGGAGCGCGCAGCCATGCAGGCGGGCCTCAAGGCGGGGGAGTCGCTGACCGGTGTCGACGAGCTGCTCGGCGGGTCGCAAGGCGCGTTGGCCCAGTTACGGCAGGCGATGCGGCGGATCGAACGCGGTGCGGCCGATCATTCCTTGCTCGCCGAAGCTCTGGCGGCACTCGACCGAGCGCTCATCGAGGGCAGCGAAGCCGAGGATCGGATTGCCCGAGCTGCGGAAGCGATGGCGTTCGATCCAGGTCGGCTGGAGCAGGTCGAGACACGCCTGTTCGAAATCCGCGGGCTCGCCCGAAAGCACCGCGTCGAACCCGATGAGTTGGCCGCGCTCGGCGCTCAAATGAAGGAACAACTCGCATCAATCGAGGCTTGCGGCGATTACCTTGCAGAGCTGGATCGACGACTGGTTGCTGCTCGCGAGGCCTATGTTGCCGCGGCTGACGTACTGAGCAGGCGTCGACACGAGGCGGCGAGGCTCCTCGACGAGGCCGTCGCATCGGAGCTGGTGCCGCTAAAGCTCGACTCTGCGCGCTTCCGCACTGCCATCGCCGCCGCCGAGCCAGGCCCTGGTGGAACCGATCGCATCGAGTTTGAAGTCTCGACAAATCCCGGGACGCCGTTCGGCCCGCTGACTCGCATCGCCTCGGGCGGAGAATTGTCGCGGTTCATTCTCGCGCTGAAAGTCGCACTTGCAGAGGCGGGGAGCGCGGCAACGATGATCTTCGACGAGGTCGACCGCGGCGTCGGCGGCGCTGTCGCAAGCGCAATCGGCGAGCGGCTCGCGCGGCTGGCACGGCAGTCGCAGGTGCTGGTTGTAACCCATTCGCCCCAGGTCGCCGCTCGAGCGTCACACCATTACCGTATCGAGAAGAACCACGGGCCCGATGGCACGCGCACCAGCGTTCGCAAGCTCTCCGCCGACGAACGGCGCGAGGAAATCGCGCGCATGCTTTCCGGCGCATCGATAACCGAGGAGGCGAGGGCACAGGCGTCGCGCCTGCTCGACGCCGCGTGACCGCCTATGTAGCGCTGCTGCGCAGCGTGAATCTCCTCGGCAACAGTGTGCTCAAGATGAGCGATCTTAGGGCCGTCGCCGAAGAGCTTGGGCTTGGCTCTCCCCGAACGTTCATCGCTAGCGGCAATTTGCTCTTCACGAGCGACAGGCCGGAGGATGAACTGCGCCTCCTGCTCGAGCAGCGCCTCGAAGCGCACATGGGGCGACTGGTGCGCGTGATGGTCCGAACGGCCGACGAGCTGGACGCGGCTCACCGCGCCAATCCCTTTCCCGAGGCCGCCGGCAATAACACGCTCGCCTTCTTCATGAACGAGCCGCCACCGGCCGACCTCCTCGCGACCGTGCGCAACAAGGCCGACGACGAGCGGGTCGCCCCGGGCACTCGCGAAGTCTATGTCGCATACGGCGAAAAGGGTATCGGGCGTTCGCGCCTGCGAATCCCGGCGGCCGAGGCCGGGACCGCGCGCAACCTGAACACCGTGGCCAAGCTGGCCCAATTGGCGAGGGAGTTGGAATGAGCAAGGACCGGACGATCCCGCACAATTTCGAGGACGAGAGCCTGGAAAGCGTCTTTGTCGGACGCCGCGACGGCCAGGCGCGGCCGACCGTGATCCTGATTCCGACGGTGATGGGCGTGTCCGACCTCGAGATCGGGTTCGGACGACAGCTTGTCGAGCTTGGTTACAATGCGCTCGTCGCCGACCTTTTCGGCAAGGAATTCCGCGGCGCTCCGCGCGATACGATGTTCGGCGAGATGAATCGGGTGAAGAGCGACCGAGCGGCGCTCCGCCGGCGCTTGCTGCACGTCCTCGAGCTTGCCCAAGGGCTCGAGGAGGTGGCCAACAAGCAGATCGTGGTCGCCGGCTATTGTTTCGGCGGGATGTGCGCGCTCGATCTCGCCCGGACCGGCGCCGACTTCGCCGCCGCCGTCAGCTTCCACGGGCTGTTCGACCCGCCTGATCTGCCGCCTGAAAAGATCAAGGCGAAGATAGCTGCCTTCCATGGATGGGACGACCCGATGGTCCCGCCGGAGAAGGTGGTGGCGCTCGGGCGTGAGCTGACCGATGCCGGGGCCGACTGGCAGATCCATTGCTACGGCAATGTCGCTCACGGCTTCACCAACCCGAACGCGCACAATCTTCAGATCGAGGGCGTCCGCTACAACAAGCTCGCTGAAGAGCGGTCGTGGACCAGCTTCATCAACCTGCTCGAGGAATTGTTCGCTGGGCATGGGTGACGTCGTGGCGCGACGGGGCAGCGAGGAGCTGGGTGAGGCCGAAGCCGCCAATCGCCTGATGCGACTGGCCAAGGAAATCGCCCGGCACGACAAGTTGTACCATGACGAGGACGCGCCGGAGATTTCCGACGCCCAATATGATGCGCTCGTCCGCGAGAACCGTGAGCTCGAGGCGCGTTTTCCGCAGCTCGCCCGTCCGGACTCTCCATCGAGGCGCCTCGGCGCTCAACCGACTACCTCGCTGGCCAAGGTCACGCATGCGCGGCCGATGCTCAGCCTCGACAATGCCTTCTCCGACGCGGAGGTCCATGAGTTCGTCGCGCGCGTCCGCCGGTTCTTGAACCTGCCCGCAGACGAGCCGGTCACGCTGACCGCGGAACCCAAGATCGACGGTCTCTCCTGCTCGCTACGCTACGAGCGCGGCCGGCTGGTGCTCGGTGCGACGCGCGGCGACGGGACGACGGGCGAGGACGTCACCGCCAATGTCCGCACGATCGGCGACATTCCGCAGCACATTTTGAGTGCACCCGACCTTATCGAGGTTCGGGGCGAAGTGTACATGTCGAAGGCTGACTTTGAGGCGCTCAACGAGCGGCAGGGGGCGGCCGGCGGGAAGATCTTCGCCAATCCCCGAAATGCCGCTGCGGGCTCGCTCCGCCAGAAGGACCCCGCCGTTACCGCCGCTCGGCCACTGCGCTTCCTGGCGCACGGCTGGGGCGAAGTCAGCGAACCGCTCGCGACGACGCAGCTCCTGGCGATGGAGCGGATCGAAGCATTGGGGTTTCCAGTCAGCGGCCTCTTGAGGCGTTGCGATACGGTCGAGGAGGCGCTCGCCCATTACCGGACGATCGAGCGCCATCGGGCGGACCTTCCGTTCGATATCGACGGAGTGGTCTACAAGGTCGGACGCCTCGATTGGCAGGAGCGGCTGGGTCAGGTCGGCCGCGCCCCGCGCTGGGGCCTTGCGCACAAATTTCCTGCCGAGCAAGCCGAGACGACCCTGGAGGCGATCGATATCCAAGTCGGCCGCACCGGCAAGCTGACGCCCGTCGGCCGGTTGAAGCCTGTTGGCGTCGGAGGCGTGATCGTCGCCAATGTCACGCTTCACAATCGCGACGAGATCGCCCGCCTCGGACTGCGCGTTGGCGATCGCGTGCGAATCCAGCGCGCCGGCGACGTCATCCCGCAGGTGGTCGAGAACCTGACACGCGACGAGCCGCGGCCAGCCTATGTCTTCCCCGACCATTGCCCGGAATGCGGCAGCGAGGCGGTCAACGAGGAGGGCGAGGTGGACGTCCGCTGCACCGGCGGCCTGATCTGTCCGGCCCAGCGGTTCGAGCGGTTGCGCCATTTTGTCTCCCGGGGGGCGCTCGACATCGAGGGCCTGGGCGAAAAGAGCATCGCCGAGTTCATCGAACTTGGATGGCTGAGCTCACCCGCCGACATCTTCCGCCTGCGCAGTCACCGCGCCGAATTGCTCGGCCGCGAGGGCTGGAAGGAGAAGTCGGTCGACAATCTCCTGGGCGCGATCGAGGCCAAGCGCGAGCCTGAGGGCCCGCGCTTCCTGTTCGGCCTTGGCATCCGCCATGTCGGGATTGTCACAGCCAAGGACCTCCTGAAATGGTTTGGCGCAATCGAGGAGTTGCGGCGAGCGGCGCTATCGGCGGGCGGCGAAGCGGAACTGTCCTCGGTCCAGGGTGTCGGGCCGGTGGTCGCCGAGGCGCTCGTCGATTTCTTCCACGAGCCGCACAACCAGCAAGCGCTCGACGATTTGCTGTCGGAAGTGTCGCCCCAGGCCTTCGTCAGCGAAGCGAAGCAAACCGAGTGGACCGGAAAGACCATCGTCTTCACCGGTAGTCTTGAAACCATGAGCCGCGACGAAGCCAAGGCTCAGGCCGAGCGGCTCGGCGCCCGAGCGGCGGGATCGGTCAGCGCCAGGACGGACCTCGTCGTTGCAGGACCGGGCGCCGGATCGAAGCTCAAGAAAGCCGAGGAGCTCGGGATCCGCGTGATCGGCGAAGAGGAATGGGCAAGGATCGTGGCGGAAGCCTAAGGCCGCGCCGGCTATTGATCTGCTGTCCTGATCCTCGCGATCACGGACATCCCCGGCCGGAGCCGTTCGGCGAGCCGCTGGTTCGGGTCGATCCGGATCCGGACGGCGATCCGCTGCGCGACCTTCACGAAATTGCCCGTCGCATTATCGGGTTTCAGCACCGCAAATTCGGAGCCGGCCGCGGGCGCCAGGCTTTCGATATGGCCGCGCAACTTCGCATCGCCGAGCGCATCGACGGTAAAGGAGGCCCGCTGGCCGACCCTCATCTTGTGCGTCTGCGCCTCCTTGAAGTTGGCGATCACCCATAGCTCGTGGGGCACGAGATACATGAGCTGCGTCCCGGCAGTGACATATTGGCCCTGCCGCGCGCCGACTTCGCTCAGCTGCCCGTCCTGAGGAGCGCGGATCACGGTATGGTCGAGGTCGACTTCCGAGAGGCGAACCTGCGCTTTTGCGGCCTCGACGCTGGCGTCGAGGCCGTGTCGCCCGACCACGACCGTTCGCACATCCTCGGTCCCGATCTGCCGAGCGGCGCGCGCCTGCCTCAGCGCCGCCTCGGCCGCACGGACGGCGGCGACTTGCTGGTCGCGGACCGACGCTGTTGTCCAGCCATGCGCGATGAGAGCGTCCGTGCGCCTCAGGTCTGCCTGAACCTTCACGAGCTGCGCCTGGGCGTTCGCGATCGCGGCGTCCTGTGCAAGCGTGTTCACTTCCTTCGACCGCTGCGCCTGGTCGGAATTATCGAGATTGGCCTGCTGGGCGAGGACGTTCGCGCGCGCCTGCGCGACCCGCGCGCTGTAGATACTGTCCTCGATCCGGACGAGGACGTCGCCGGCCTTCACCTCCTGGAAGTCCCTCACCGGCACCTGCGAAACATACCCCGAAACCTGCGGGCTGATCACGGTCGTCTGGCCGCGCACATAGGCATCGTCGGTCCGCTCGAAACGTCCGGCGAACGGTGGCAGGCGCCAGGCATTGAGGATGGCGATCATGGCCATGGCTACGAGCAACACGACGATGGACGTGCCCAGCACGGTCCTCGATGGCGGACGCCATCTGTCGGGCGCTTCGGCTGCCGGTGGCTCGCTCGCCGCGACGTCGTTCATTTTCCCACTCCTTCGCGCCCCGCCGCGGCGATCTGCGCCGCGATGGCCTGCCCGAACCGCACGATCGGCGAAATCTCCCCGCGGCGGCGCATGTTGAACTCTATGAGGAGGCCCCAGAGGAACAGCAGGGATGCGATCAGGGCAATCAACAGGAACACGTCGTTAAACGCGAGAACATTGGCCTCGCGCGTGACGCGCTGGCTCAAGAGAGCCGCGCCTTCGGCGGTACGCAGAGCTGGATCGGTGACCACTCCTGCGACCTGCTGCGAACCGCCCGCCAGGCGGCTGGCATCGATCGGATTATCCGCGAGAATATTCTCCACGAGTGCGTTCGAGTGGAATTTCTCGCGAACCGTCTCGATCGTTCCGAACAGGGCCGACCCAACGAGGGAGCCCAGGTTCTGGGTGCCGCCGAAAATCACCACCCAGCTGATGAAATAGCGCGGTCCGGCAAGGAGCGTCCGCGAAACCCCGATCACCATCGCGGGGCCGATGAACATCAGCGCGCCAAATCCGATGAGCGCCTGGCTAAGATACATATTGGCCGGCCTCGTCAGGCTCGTTGCTCCTGAATCCATGAAAGCGCCGATCGCGATCAGCAGGCAAGCGAGCTGGATCCCTCGCGCCGGATGTTCCGGGCGGAACGTGAAGATCGCGGTCAGGAGGCCGGCGATCGAGGCCAGCGTGACGATAATGAACAGCGCGCGATACTGCTCGATCCCGAAGCCAAGCGCGGAGAGGAGCCCGACCGAGGCATAGCTCTGCTCCGAGGTGATGATGCGCAGGCAAATGGCAACGATCGCGATCCTCAAGATCACCCATTGGCCAAGGAAGCGGGTATCAAGCAGCGGCCTCGCGCGCCAATGCTCGACGAGCGCACCGGCGGTGATGAGAACGATCGCTCCGATCGTCGCCCAGCCGATCCATGGCGAATCCATCCACCACAAGGTCCGCCCCAGGGCCAGCACGCTGCACAACAGCGCAACGCCCGGAAACAGCAGCCCGATGGTGACGAAGTCCAAGGGCTCGAATACCTTGCTGCGCTCGCTCGGCGGGAGGGGCAGGAGCATCACGGCGGCAAGGGTCAGAAGCGCCAGCCCGAGCTCGAATTCATAGGCCATGCGCCAGTCGCCCCATTCGAGCAGCGCGGGTGCGATTGCCCGCGCAAGAGGTGTCGCAAGCTGGGGGATGCTGATCCCGATGATAATCCCGAAGAGGCGCTTCGGCGCAGGCATCGCCTGGAAGAAGGTCAGGATGCAAAGGGTTGTGAGGCCCGAAGCCGCAATCCCACTGAAGGCCCTCACCAGCATCGCCGACCAGAAGCCGTGAACGAACAGGTGCATGAGGGTCGCCAGCACATAGCCGACCAGCATCAGCCGAACGAACAGCGCGAGCCCGAACTCCTGCCGGAACTTCACCAGGATGAGGTTGGCGCAGATGTTGGTTGTAACGAACGCCGCAGGAATCCAGGCGGCCTCCTGCGCGGACAGCCCGAGCGTACCCTGGAAGTAACCTAGGTTCGTTGTGACCAGCGCGTTTCCAAGACCACCGGTAAGGCCCGCCAGCACCCCGATTGCGCCATAGGCCACCATCCGTTCGGTCGGATGTTCCGGATTGAACGGCGAGCCGGGTATCGCCGGGCGCTCGTGCGGCTTGAACTGATAAGCCTCAGCCATCCTTCGCGGACTCGGACGGGCACGCGACTTACGCTTACGGGGCCCCGCGGCGCTATTCGCACCTTGCCCGTCCTACATCAACGCTTTCAGATAGCGACCCACCGCCTGCAACGTTCAGCTGGCTCGCTGTTGAGGAAGTTTGGGACATCTGGCGGCGGATCTGCCCGTGCGAATCCCACTGGTCGGCGCCGGATAGCGATGGGATGGTGACTGGCTCG
>Ga0070717_10002621_pt1 | contig 12687 bp, 12 predicted proteins | sample LARL113metaG_FD_71366 | JGI IMG/M metagenome (GOLD analysis project Ga0070717, IMG submission 71366) | Corn, switchgrass and miscanthus rhizosphere microbial communities from Kellogg Biological Station, Michigan, USA - LAR L11-3 metaG | ecosystem: Host-associated > Plants > Roots > Rhizosphere ...
CGTGCCGCTCTATTTTGTGTCGAAACTTGCGGCGCGACACGTGAAGGTTGTGCTGACCGGGGAAGGCAGCGACGAATTGTTCGCCGGTTACGAACGCTATCAATGGCTGGATGTGAACCAACGCTGGGCGATGCGCTACGCAACTGTTCCCGACCCGCTTCGCCGCGCAGTCCGCGAGTGGATCGCGACATCCCCATTGCTGGGCGCGGGGTTGCGCCGGAAGCTGCGCCATACCGTACTGGGCCGCGATCTGGGCTTTGAGTCCTTGTTTGTCGAGAATTTCTATTGCGCGTTCGAAGGCTATCCTTGCGAGAGTTATGTGCGCCATTGGAATGCGCGGCCGGAAGCCTCGCCCCTCTCGCGCGTGCTCTATGCCGACCAACAAACCTATCTCGTCGAGTTACTCATGAAGCAGGACCAGATGAGCATGGCCGCCTCCATCGAGAGCCGCGTGCCATTTCTGGACCACACCCTGGTGGAGTTCGCCGCGCGAATTCCGGATGGGCTCAAGATTCGCGGCCGCGTACAAAAACACATTCTCAAAGCCGCCGTGAGCGATTTGCTTCCGCCTGGCATCGTCCACCGCAGGAAGATGGGATTTCCCACACCTCTGGCCCAGTGGCTGCGCGATCCACAGGCCGAGCCGCTCTTTGCTCGTTTGCGGTCACCCGACGGGCTGCTGGCAGCTCACCTCGACCTCAGCCAAGTGGATGCGCTCATCAATCGGCATCGTTCCGGACGCGAGGACGCCACCGATCGCATCTGGCGGCTTCTGAACCTCCAGCTTTGGGGCGACCTGTTTCTCACCGGTCGGCGCGAACAAGTCTGGACCGGAGCTGCGGCCCTGGCATGAAGATCCTGTGGGTGAAATCGGATTTTCTGCATCCCACCAGCAGCGGTGGTCAGATCCGCACACTCGAAACGCTGAAGCGCCTCAACCAGAGGCACGAAATCCACTTTGCCGCGCTCGATTTGCCGCGACCCGGCGTGGGCTTCCTCCGCAGCTCGGAATATTGCACGAAAGCGTACCCGGTATCGCATCCGATCCCACAAAAAGGCGGGCCGCGTTACTGGACCGAGCTCGCCAGGGGCCCGTGGATGAGCATGCCTCTTGCTATGCAGCGCTACCAATCACGCGCGCTGCTGCGCCAAGTTGAAATCCTCACGGGCCGTGAGACATTCGACGCGATCGTGTGCGATTTTCTGGCATCGGCGGCCAACATCCCGGAGCTCGGAAATGCAGTGCTGTTTCAACATAACGTGGAGTCGATGATATGGAAACGGCACACAGAACATGCGCCCACTCCCTGGCATCGCGCGTATTCCCAGGGCCAATATAATCGCATGCTGCGTTACGAAGCCGAGGTTTGCCGCGGCGCCAGAAAAATCATTGCGGTTTCCGTAGCGGACGCTCGCGCCATGTGCTCGCTATATGGCGCTACTCGCGTATGTTCCATTCCGACCGGCGTAGACATAAACTATTTCGCTCCCCCGCGCGACATTACCCCCTCGCGGGATCTGGTGTTTCTCGGCGCAATGGACTGGCGGCCTAACATCGACGGTGTGAATTGGTTTATCGGACACGTGCTTCCTCTTATACGCGAGCGCCGGCCGGATTGTTCGCTGGCGGTAGTTGGCCGCTGCCCGGCCGCCGAAATCCATCGATTGGCCGGGAGCGACCAACACATTCAAGTCACAGGTACCGTGGACGATGTGCGGCCGTATCTATGGAGTTCGGCTGTGTCCATTGTGCCGCTCCGCATCGGAGGAGGCACGCGCCTGAAAATCTACGAAGCCATGGCCGCGAAGATTCCGGTTGTTTCCACGTCAGTGGGTGCCGAGGGCCTGGACATTCGAGACGGCGAGAACATTGCGATCGCCGATTCCCCGCCGCAGTTCGCGCAAGCGTGCGTGGCCTTGCTCGACGACTTCGGCGCTCGCCGGCGCATGGCCGCGAACGCTTGGGAAATGATCGCTGCATGCTACTCTTGGGAAGTAGTTTCGCTCAAGTTCGAAAAACTCCTCGAATGATTCCGTTCCTTGACCTCGGCGCGCAGTACCGCGAGCTGAAACCAGAAATCGATGCCGCTGTAGCCCGGGTGCTCGAGAGCGGCCAGTATGTGGGCGGCAAGGAAATTGCCGCGCTCGAAGAAGAATTCGCCAGCTATTGCGGTGCCCGTCATGGCGTCGCCGTCAATTCGGGAACCAGCGCGCTCCATCTGGCATTGCTAGCGGCCGGCATCGGTCCGGGCGACGAAGTGATCACGGTTCCGTTCACGTTTTTCGCAACAGTGGCCGCCATCGGGTGGGTTGGCGCGACGCCGGTTTATGTAGATATCGACCCCGCGACACTCAACATCGCCCCACCCAAAATCGAAGCCGCTATCACCGGACGCACGCACGCCATTTTGCTGGTGCATCTCTACGGGCAGTGCGCCGATATAGATCCGATTCTCGACATCGCGCATCGTCACAAACTCATCGTGATTGAGGACGCAGCTCAGGCCCATGGCGCCGAGTATCGCGGCCGTCGCGCGGGCGGTATCGGCGATATCGGATGCTTCAGCTTCTATCCCACCAAGAACCTGGGCGCGGCCGGCGAAGGCGGCATGTTGACGACCAATAATCCCGAATACGCGCGCAAGGCCGCACTGCTGCGCAGTTGGGGGGAAGAGCAGCGCTATCGTCCGCGCCTGAAAGGTTTCAACTACCGCCTGCCATCCATTCAAGCAGCGATTCTGCGCGTGAAACTGCGCCGCCTCGAAACCTGGATCGAAGCGCGACGGGCGCGGGCAGCGGATTACGATCGTTTGCTCGCAAACTCGGGCGCTACCCGGCCGCATGCGATCGCGGATTCCAGGCACGTGTTTTGTCTGTACACGATTCGCGCAGCGGGTCGCGACGCATTGCAACGGGACTTAGAAGCGGCGGGAATCCAGACGGCGATTCACTACCCCCTGCCGATTCACCTTATGCCTGCTTACGCCGACCCGCGCTATAGGGCCGGCGATTTTCCCGTAGCGGAAGCTTGCGCGAACACAGTGCTCAGCTTACCGCTCTACTCCCATATGAGCGCGCTGCAAGTGGAACAAGTGGCCGCGCGGATCTGCCAACTCTCGCCCCAAAATATTCAAGAAACCATCCTTTCCTGACGATAATCAGGGCAGTATGGGAACCACCAGCAGCGCCTCAAGCCTGGCAAGCACCACAGCTCCGCTTTACTTCACCGGGCTTAGCAGTTTCTCGAGCGACTTTCAGAGCATCATCCAGCGCGCCGTTCAGATCGCGGATATTCCGGTCACCAATCTGCAAAACCAGCAAGCAGCGAACACTTCTAAGGAGCAGGCATTAACTGCGCTGGAGCCCGGCGTTTCCGCACTGGGCGCGGATGTAGCGGCGCTAGGCACGCTGGCTAGCACTCAAGGGCTCTCTGCATCCAGCTCGGATTCGACCACCGTGTCGGTGGTCAACACCGGGGCAACGGCGCCAGCCACATACACGGTTTCCAATATCACTTCGCTAGCCACGGCCGCATCGGAGACTTCTTTGCAAGGCTACTCGGCGACGCAGGCCGTTTCAGCCAGCGGGCTGGTGAACCTGGTGGTTGGCTCCAACACCTATCAGCTCAATCTGACGGCATCGGGCAAGAATAATGTTGCCGGTCTGGCGCAGGCTATCAACAGCGCCAACGCCGGTGTCAGCGCTTCGGTCCTCACTTCAGGTACCACCGAGTACCTTGCCGTTTCGTCAAACAACACCGGAGCCACAACGCTGAGAGCAAATAGCGTCACGCCCGCGGACTTGATCGGCAACAACGGCACAGGCGCAGAAACTTCGTTGCAGACTTACACGAATGCGACTACCGCGCCGGTCTCGGCCAACGGCCAGGTTCAGCTTGTAGTGGGATCGAAAACTTACGCGATCAATGTGAGTGCCAGCAACAATCTAAACGGTCTCGTACAGGCCATCAACGCTGCCGGGGCTGGCGTGACAGCCACCGTTACGGGGAGTTCCGGAGCGTACTCTCTTTCGATAACCCATTCCGGGCCCATTACCATTCAACTCAACGATCTTCAAAGTCCTTTGAACTTGGTCTCCAGCGCGAATCAAGGCACTAACGCCTCGTTCCATCTGAACGGCGTCCCCATCACCGAGTCCACTAATAACATCACGGACGTTATTCCCGGCGTGAGCTTTAAGCTCCTGAACAGAACGTCCGGATCGGTGACGTTGTCGCTCGCCACGGACCGAAATCAACTGAGCAGCGCGCTCCAAACTTTTGTGACCGATTACAATACGTTGGTCAGCCAAGTGAGTGCGCAGCAGGGACAAAATGCGGGACCGCTTCAAGGCGACCTGATCGTCAACCAGATCAGCCGCGATATGCAGAATTTGGTTACTTATTGGAATCCGACCGGAACGAGCACCATACACAGCCTCTCGGATCTGGGCATCACCTTCAACGACACCGGGCAGATGAGTTTTGACGCGAACACATTCAATGCGCTCTCCGACACTCGGTTCTCCGACGCGTTCAAGTTCCTCGGGTCTGCCAGCTCCGGTTTCGCGGCCTTGGCCAGCAACTTCACCCAGTTGGACGATCCGATCACCGGCATGATCCAGACCCAGATCAGCGGTTACGCGACGGAGAATAGCAACCTAGGCGATCAGATCACTACCGGGCAACAGCATGCTGCCCAGGTCCAGCAAAGCGCCACCGCGCAAGCGGAGGCGGCCGATGCATTGGTCGCCCAACTGGAGTCGCAGCAAAATACCGTGAATGCCTCCATCCAAAGTCTAAACTACACTTTGTATGGAAAGTTGACGAACGCCAACGGGCTGTAGCGTCCCTAAAGACAAATTCGGAATGTAATGCATATTTTCGAAGGGGTTGAGAAAGATCTCTGTGCGATGTACTAGCTACTCCAGCCGATAATTAGGCGCTTCCTTAGTGATAATCACATCGTGTACGTGCCCTTCCCGCAGCGCCGCCGAAGTCACGCGCAGGAACCTGGCATTCTCTTGCAGGTCGCGAATGTTCCCGCAACCGCAGTAGCCCATCCCCGCCTTTAAGCCGCCCACAAGTTGATACACCAGCTCCGACAATGGCCCTTTATACGGAACTCGGCCCTCGATGCCCTCCGGCACCAATTTTCCGCTGGTGTCCTGCGGATAGCGGTCGGATCCGGAGGTCATCGCACCCATCGAACCCATGCCGCGATAACTCTTGAACGTTCGTCCCTGATAGAGAATCGTTTCACCGGGGCTTTCTTCGGTGCCGGCCAGCAGACTTCCGATCATCACCGCGTCGGCGCCGGCCGCGATGGCCTTGCTGATGTCCCCCGAGTACTTGATGCCGCCGTCGGAGATCAGAGGCACCCCCGAGCCCCGAGTAGCGCGCGAGCATTCCGCAATCGCCGTAATTTGCGGCACGCCGGCGCCGCTCACTACGCGGGTGGTGCAAATCGATCCCGGCCCGATGCCCACCTTGATGCCATCGGCGCCCAAGCTGATCAAGTCCCGCGCGCCTTCGAACGTCGCAACGTTGCCTGCAATCAGGTCTACTTCCGGAAACTTGTGCTTGATGGTGCGTACCGCTTCCATCACCCGGTCACTGTGCCCGTGCGCCGAATCGACAACCAGCACGTCCACTTTTCTCGCCATCAGCTCTTCGGCACGCTCCAGGAAGTCGGCGCCGGAACCCACGGCCGCGCCAACGCGCAATCGCCCCTGCTGATCTTTCGCCGCGCTAGGGTACTTCAGCTTTTTCTGAATGTCTTTCACCGTGATCAGGCCCTTCAGCGCGAATTGATCATCCACCACCAGCAGTTTCTCCACGCGGTGATGGTGCAGGATCTTTTCCGCCTCTTCGAGCGTGGTGCCCACGGGCACAGTGATCAGATTCTCCTTGGTCATTACGTCGGAGATCGGAAGATCGTGCCGCGTCTCGAATCGCAAATCGCGATTGGTCAGGATTCCCACCAGCCGTCCGTTCTTGGTCACTGGCACGCCGGAGATGCGGTAGCGCTTCATCAACGCCAGCGCGTCCGAAATCTTGAGCTCAGGCTCAATCGTAATGGGATCGACGATCATGCCGCTTTCACTGCGCTTCACGCGATCCACTTCTTCGGCTTGGCGATCCACCGGCATGTTGCGATGAATAATTCCGATGCCGCCCTGTTGCGCCAGCGCGATGGCGAGGTGCGACTCGGTGACCGTATCCATCGCCGAACTGACGATGGGGATGTTCATAGCGATATGCCGGGTTAGACACGTGCGTGTGTCGGTCTCCGCTGGCAGCACGCTGCTGCGCGCCGGCTGGAGCAGTATGTCGTCGAAGGTGAGACCTTCCAAAATCGTTTCTTGGATCATGAAGGGGTACTTCCATTATTACGCGAACCGATACCATGGGTCATAAAGGAGACTCAGAGAGGGAACGAATGGCGACTTTAGGTTTGATCGAATACACCGATGCGAGCCCCGAAGTTCGCGCGGTCTATGACGACATCATGAGCACGCGCAAGACCGACTGGATCAACAATTTTTGGAAAGCGCTGGCGCACCATCCAGCAACGCTGCGGCGCACCTGGCAAAGCGTCAAGGAGATCATGGCGCCCGGCGCGCTGGACGCGCTGACGAAGGAAATGATCTACGTCGCAGTGAGCGCTACCAATCAGTGCGGCTATTGCATCGCATCGCACACCGCCGCGGCTCGCAAAGCCGGGATGACGGACGCGATGCTGGCCGAAGTAATGGCCGTGGTGGGTATGGCGAACGAGAGCAATCGTCTTGCCAGCGGCTACCAGGTGGAGATCGACGAGAGATTTTTGACCCAGTCAACAAAGCGGTAAACAGGGTCACGGTTACAGGAAAAATTGCTGCTGCGCATTTCCTTGTGGGGTGTAGAATGCGGACTAGGAAGGCCCCAAGAGACCTTCCCAAGTCAATTCAAGTCAAGCATCGATGAGAGGTGAACCCATGACAAGTAGTTTCCTTGCCGGAGATGCTCGGCAGACGTTGGATCATTTCCGGCGTTCCGTCGATCAGCTCTTTGAAAACTTCTACGGACTCCCTGCGGAAACAGGGCGATCGCTGCAAGGCAGCAGTCAGTGGACCTTCAGCCCTGTATTAGAGACCGCTTGGGGCGACTCCAACCTAAATCTGCGGGCTATTCTTCCCGGAGTTGCGCAACAAGACCTCAAGGTTAGCGTGCAGAACAATCAACTGATCATTGAAGGCGAGCGCAAAGCGCCGGAAAACTTTAAGAATAATGCGCACGCCCAGCTTGCGTACGGCAAGTTCTACGCGGCAGTCACATTGCCGAGTGGCCTGAATGTCGACAAACTAACTTGCCGGCTGCAGGACGGCATCCTGGACATCCAGATTCCGGTGTCCGAACAAATGAAGCCGCGCCAGATCCAGATTCAATCCGGCGAATCGCGTAAGAGCATTTCGGCTTAGCCAGGGAAGCGATGCATCGAGTGGGAGAGAAATCTCCCACTTTGTTCCGGATGCCTTGGCGGCCAACCAATCCCGAATCTTTGGAGCTACTTCGGCAAGTGAGGCGCGAGATTGTCGCGCGCGGCGATAATCGTCTTGCACTCTTACTCGCGGGGGTAGAACTGTACGCGGTCCTTGGCCGCGAGTTCGATTTGTTGGAGATCATGCGCTCATTTGCACACGACATGCACGAAGTAGTGGAAGACACGCCAACCGTTCGCGAACTGGAGGAGTTATTCGAGCGCGATCCACCGACGTGACGGGCGCGGGCAGCCGGAATCGTGACGGGGGCGATTAAGCCGCTGCGGGCTTTTGAACTTTGGCGGCCTTTTGTACCTTGCCGTTGCGGATACACGAAGTGCAAACCCGGATCCGTTGGGCGGCGCCGTTTACCATCGCGCGCACGCTCTGCAGATTCACATTCCAACGGCGCTTGGTTACGTTGTGCGCGTGGCTGATCCGGTTGCCGAACTGCGGCCCACGTCCGCACACATCACATACTTTCGCCATAGTCGTCGCTCCTTGGATTTAAATTCAAGTCTATCAAGTTCCGGATTGCTCTCGCAACCGATCTGATATTCTGACAACGTATCCATTCCAGAGGGGTTCCGCTTGACCGATTTCAACCATATTCACTCGCGCGATGGCGAGGACTGGATTTGTGGGCGCAGCATGTCCGTGCGCGACGAGCAGATGCTGCATTGTGAAGGGCGAGATCCGGAGGAATTTGAGGCTTGCCGCCTCTGCGCCGAGCGGATCATCGGGTACTTCGGCGACCCCATGCACGTTCATTAAACTCGCAATTCATACCCGTGAAGGCGCATCGAATCAATCACGCGTGCGCGAATAGCGGCCACTTCCTCGGACGACAACGTGCGGTCGGGCGCCGCCACCGTCAGCCGGTACGACACGCTCTTATGATCGTCCGCAAGCGGAGGGCCCGTGTAGACGCGCACGAACTCGATGGCTACCAAATCGCTCGCGGCAGCGTCCGCCAATTGGCGTTCGATGTCGCCGGACGGCTCGCGCAGCCCAGCCACCACAGACAAATCAAATGCACTCACGGGAAAACGTCGCAACGATTGATAACGCTCTTCACGATGGTCAAGTCTTTCCATCTTCGCCAGATCGAGTTCCAGAATCGAGGCGCGGCCTTCAATTCCAAGCGACGGGTGCAGTTCAAACAACCGCCCGATATCTTCGCCATTCCACGCGATCGTCGCGGCACGCTCGGGATGCTCGAACGGCCTCGCTTGCACCAGGCGAGCTCGGCATCCGTCCATCAGACATTCGGCCAAGCGCTTCAACTCAAACAGCGATGTGCTGCCATCGCCCTCGCGCGCATACATTGCCGCGACGAAGTGCTGGATCTCTTCGGGAAGGTCGCGTTTTCGCACGTGAATCTCTCTGCCAATCTCAAACAGCCGAAATGATTGGAAGTGACGGCTGTTGTCGAGAATGTTTCTCCGAATCCCGGGCAACAAGCTCGTTCTTAGTAGAGTTTGATCCGAAGCGATAGGATTGGTCACTCCCACGTGATCGTCAACTTCCAGATTGAACGCGCGCACCATGTCTTCCGTGACGAACGAATAGTTGTAGACTTCTGTGAATCCTTGGGCTGCCGTCATATTTCTTACGCCTCGCAGGTATAAACGCGATGCGCTCTTCGGCGGCACAGCAGATTCGATCAGCGGCGCTTGCGGCGTAATGGATTCGTAGCCCACCATGCGTCCCACTTCTTCCAACAGGTCGTCCTTGATCGAGATGTCCTTCGTCGCGCGCCAACTCGGCACCGTGACCAGGAAGTGGCCGGGCGCGGGTTCTACGACGCCGAATTCTAGCGATTCGAGGATCGAGCGAACGTCGTGGGCATCGAGATCGCGGCCCAGCTTGGATTTCAACCAATCGACCGTCAGTTTGATTGGCGCCGTCGTTTTCAGATCGCCATGGGAGTCCGCCAAGCCTCCGGCCAGCCGAATTCCGGGCGAAACCTGCGCCAGCAATTCCAAAGCCCGTGCCAGGCCCCGCACCGTATTTCGCGGATCCTGCGACTTCTCAAACCGCATGGACGCGTCCGTACGCAGCTTGAGCGCGACCGATGTCTTGCGAACGCTCGTCGCCTGAAAATTCGCGCTCTCCAAAACAATGCGCTTGGTGTCCTGACCAATCGCGCTAGGCAATCCGCCGATGACGCCTGCAAGCGCGATCGGACCTTCGGCATCGGCGATCACCAAATTCGACGGGCTTAAACTATAGCTCTCTTCGTTCAACGCAACGATTTGCTCACCCGCCCGCGCGCGGCGCACGAAAATCGCCGGACCATTCAATTTGTCGGCGTCGAATGCGTGCATGGGCTGCGCCAACTCAGCCATGACGAAGTTGGTCACATCGACGACGTTATTGATGGCCTTCAGCCCGATCGCTTCTAAGCGATATTGCAACCACAACGGCGATGGCTTCACGATGACATTCTCGAAGACCAGCGCGCTATACCGCGGGCAAAGAGCATAATCTTCAATCGCGATCTCTAGCGGCGCTTTGCCCTTCGGCAGCGAATCGATCTTCACCGGATCGCGCAACATCTTATGCGTAATCGCGGCAACTTCGCGGGCCATTCCGTGGTGCCCCCACAAATCCGGCCGATGCGTGAGCGATTTATTGTCCACCTCGATAATCGTGTCCGGCGCGGACAGCGCTTCGCTCTCCAGTTCCACAATTGCGGCGTGATCGCTGCCGATGCCCAACTCCATGGCGCTCGCCAGCATTCCGTCGCTTTCCACGCCCTCGACCACTTTGAGTGCGAGTGGAAGGTATACCGTCATCATTCCAGGCTTGCAGTTCGGCGCACCACACACCACTCGCTTCGTCCCATAACGCGCGGTTTCTACCACAACAATCTGGTTGTGGCTTCCGGCGATCCATTCGACTTCCTTGACGCGCGCCACCGAAGCCTCAGCCAGCTTCGCACCGACCTGCTCCAGCCCTTCGCACTCGGCCGTTTTCATCGTGATCAGGCGCACCAATTCCCTAGGCTCGGTGTCCAAGCCCGGGACCAGCTCATGAATCCAGTGGTACGAAAATTTCATTGCTGTCTATCGCGCTCTAGAACTGGCGCAAGAACCTCAAGTCGCCGCTCGCAAACAGGCGGATGTCGTCGATTCCATATCGCATCATGGCCAAGCGCGTCAGCCCTAAGCCGAATGCGAATCCGCCCCATTGGTCCGGATCGATGCGGCTCATCCGCAGAACATTGGGATGCACCAGGCCGCACGGCATCAGTTCCACCCAGCCGCTCTGCTTGCACACCGAGCAGCCGGGACCGCCGCAAATCAGGCAGCGAATGTCCAGCTCGAAGCCAGGTTCGACGAATGGGAAATAGCCCGGGCGCAGCCGCACCACGGCCTCGCGATGAAAAATCGCGCTGAGCAGCGTCTTCATGAAATAGATCAGGTGCGCCACCGAAACATTGCGGTCCACCATCATGCCTTCGAGCTGATAAAAGGTGTGCTCGTGCGATGCGTCCACTTCCTCGTTGCGGAAAACACGTCCCGGCGCGATCATGCGCAGCGGCGGCCCCAGCTTTTCCATGCCGCGTACCTGTACCGGCGACGTGTGCGTGCGCAGGAGGTGTCCGTTCGAAAGCCAAAACGTGTCCTGCATGTCGCGCGCCGGATGGTCGGCGGGAATGTTCAGCGCATCGAAGTTGTGATATTCGGTCTCCACTTCCGGCCCATCCAGCACCGCGAATCCGAGCGACGTGAACAGGTCTTCGATTTCGTTCTGAATGATCGTCACCGGATGCAAGTTGCCTGGTCGAACACCCGAAGCGGGCAGCGTCAGATCCAGCCACTCCCGTTTCAGCCGGGCATTCAGCGCCTCGGCATCGAACGACCGCATTTTTGTTTCAAACGCACTTGTCAGCTCTTGTTTTGCAGCGTTCAGCGCTTTGCCTGCCTTGGCCTTTTCTTCCGGCGGCAGCTTGCCAACGTTGAACTGAGCGAGCGAACCCTTGCGCCCCAGGACCTCCACGCGCACCTGCTCCAGCGCGTCCCCATCTTTCGCTTCGCCGATCCGCTTGAGCGCGGCCGACTTTAATTGCTGGATTTGTTCTTCGACCACTACACGTACTCGTCCAGCAACTCGACCACGGCTTGATGTCCCTTTCCCAACGCCAGATCCATGGCATTTTGCTGGTTGTCGGCGCGTGCCTTCACATCGGCGCCGCCGGCGATGAGCAGCCGCACTGTCTCCACGTCCCCATTTTGCGATGCGGCGTGCAGCGCCGTCCATCCGCCCTCCTGTCGAGCGTTGACATCCGCCCCGTGCTCCAGGAGCACTCGCACAGTGTCCTTGTTCCGTCCCGCTGCCGCCGCGTGGAGAGGCGCGTTCTGCATCGGGTTGCGCGATCGAGCAGCCACGTCCGCTCCCAGCGCAATCAACGCTTCTGCAACGCTGGGTTGACCGAAAAAGCAAGCCAGGTGCAGCGGCGTCCAGCCATCGTGGCTATAAGCCCTGATCAGCTCGGGATTCTCGCCGATCAGTTCGAGCGCTCGGTCCTGCGCGCCAGCCATACACGCGGCGAATATATCTAACTCCACACCTTTTTCTAGCAGCAGCGCGGCGATGTCATTGCGCCCGGAATATTTGGCAGCCGTGTAGGCACCCAGGCCGGTTTCGTCCTTTGCGGCCAGCAGCGCATCGTCCGAACTGAGTAATGCGTCGACTTTGTCGCGATCGCCCGCGCGAATCGCCTCGAAGAGTTGTTGGCTCATCTGCTCATTATGCCGGGACCTGGAATACCTCTCCGCTCTTCGCCAGTTCCCAAGCCAGGTGGTTGATATAAAACAGCAGAACTTGCGTCGGATACGCGTCTTTGAATTTCTCGTACGTCCGCTGCTGCCAGCCGTCAGTCAAATATTTCGAACCGTCGATGTCCTTGTCGAAAAATCCGTCCTGATTAGGAATCCCGAGATCGTCGATCACCGCCTTGATCATATCCAGATGCGAGACCAGGATGGCTTGAGCCAGATCGGTTGCGAACTCGTCATCCTTTTCGTTGATTCGGGCCCAAAAACGCGGCGTCGCCTTCTTCATGTTCTCCGCGTTGAACTTACTCAAATGGAAGCGGACCTTCATACGGTCGTAGAGCTGGTAGGTCTTCAACTTACCGATTGAGATTGCCCGCAC
>Ga0070717_10002622_pt1 | contig 12687 bp, 13 predicted proteins | sample LARL113metaG_FD_71366 | JGI IMG/M metagenome (GOLD analysis project Ga0070717, IMG submission 71366) | Corn, switchgrass and miscanthus rhizosphere microbial communities from Kellogg Biological Station, Michigan, USA - LAR L11-3 metaG | ecosystem: Host-associated > Plants > Roots > Rhizosphere ...
TTCGCCGGCGAAATCATGATTTTCTTCGGCGCGTTTCAGAACGGCTGGGAAATGCAGCGATTCCACATTTTCCAAGTCGCCACCGTACTCGCATTGTGGGGAGTCGTTGTCTCGGCGGTTTATATGTTGCGTGCCTATCGCCAGACATTCATGGGGACAATGGCCGAACGCTGGAGCAATCTTCTCGATCTTCGGTCAGGTTTGCGGGTGCCTGTGGCGTTACTCGTTGCTGTCCTGCTCTGGTATGGATTCTTCCCGCAGACATTCGTGAGATTTATCACGCCCGCGTTCAAAACTTATCTTAGCGCCGAGGCGCGACGATGATTCCATCCCTAAATCTCGAAATCGCCGTGCTTGTGCTCGGCATGGTCATCTTAATGTTCGAGGCTTTTGCCACTAAGATCGACAAACGCATTCTGGCTTTCGCAGCGATCGTTGGACTCACGATTGTGTTGATCGCCACATTTTTTCTCGCGCCCAATGCGCCCGAGCAAGCAAGCGGTTTCTGGAGCTTTTACACCGCTGATCCATTGTCGATCTTTTTCAAACGTTTCGCGCTCGTCACCACAATCTTCGTGCTCATCATGATGATCGATTACATGCCAGTTCTCTCCGGTTCGGTTGGCGCGCTAACGACTCAATCAGTTTCCGGGGAATTTTTCGCGCTGCCAATCCTGACCTGCGCCGGGTTGATGTACATCGTTTCGGCGATCGATTTTATAATGATCTTCGTCTCAATCGAGCTCGTTACCGTTTCGTTTTACGTGCTCGTCAGTTTTACAAAGAAGAATCCGGCAACACTCGAAGCCGGAGTGAAATATCTGATCCTGAGCGCGGTCTCGACTGCATTTCTTGTTTACGGAATCACCTGGATTTTCGGCGTGACCGGCGAAACAAATCTGCAACGCATCACCGCCGCGTTTGCAAATAGTAACATCGACAAGAATGCTGCCGTTTTTGGCGCGGTCCTGGTATTGGTTGCGCTCGGTTTCAAAATCGCAGCCGTACCGTTTCAAATTTGGGTGCCGGATGTTTATCAAGGCGCGCCGACGCCGGTGACTGCCTTTCTCTCCGTTGGATCCAAAGCAGCCGGTTTCGTGGTGCTCCTGCGCGTGCTGCGGCCATTCATGATGCTGCCGAATATGGAACGCCTGATCGTTTTGATCGCGCTGCTAACCGTGGTTTACGGAAATCTGGCCGCGCTTCCGCAAAATAATCTCAAGCGACTGCTCGGTTACTCCAGCATCGCGCATGCGGGCTATTTACTCATTGGCGTTGCTTGCTTCGCTGGACAAGCGGTCACGTTTTACCTTGTCGCTTATTTGTTGATGACCTTGCTAAGCTTTGCGGTTTTGATTATTGTCGCGCAGCAAACCGGCGAACAAATTTCGAACTTCGACGGTTTGGCCAAACGATCGCCGTTTCTCGCCTTCGCCATGTTGATGGCCATGATCTCGCTAGCCGGCGTGCCATTCACTGGCGGCTTTTTCGGCAAGTTTTTCATCTTCGCCGCTGCGGTCGCGCAACATCAGACCGCGCTCGTGGTTGTCGGCATCATCACCGTCGCGTCCGGATTCTATTATTATCTCAAAGTCGTGCGTGCGATGTACTGGCAGCCCGCTGCCAAGATCGACAATATTCCGGTGAGTGGTTTGTCGCGTGCGGCGATGAGCGCGTTGATCGTCGCCATCATTTGGCTCGGAATTTATCCCCAGCCAATTTTGCGCGCGATCGAGGCGCAGCGCGAAAATGTCGCCATAAGATCGACATCTACTCCTTGACCACGGATTGCACCGATGACACGGATAAGAAGGAAAATTTCTTCTAGTCCGTTAAAATCCGCATAATCCGCGGTTTAAGATCTTCTGCGCGATCAGTCGCTCAACTCGACGTTCCAGTAAGCGAGATCGACAAAGTGTCGCCAGCTCTCGTGTTGGGGCGATGAGAACGTGACGTGCACGAAAGGCCGCCACTTTGGCCGTTTCGGCTTACGAATCAAGGTCATGTGCACTTCCTGGGGGAGCCGGTTGCCTTTACGCGTGTTACATTCGATGCACGAGCAGACCACGTTTTCCCAAGTAGTCGTTCCGCCCCGGTCGCGCGGAACGACGTGGTCAAGATTCAAATCGCTCCGATCGAAAGCGTGACCACAGTACTGGCAGGTGTTCTTGTCACGCTCGAAAACGTTATGCCGCGTAAATTTCACTTCCTTCTTCGGAAGCCGATCGAAAAAGAGCAACACAATCACGCGCGGCACACGAATCTTCCATGAAATTGTCGTGACCAGTTCGTGGTCGGGCGCATTCGAGGAGAAATCGCGCCAGCTCTCGAAGTCGTGCGTCAAGAAATTACTCGCATCATCTGAGGAAACGACGTGCGCGTGCCCGGCGTAAACCAGGGCAAACGCGCGCCGCGCAGTGCAAATGTTCACCGCCTGCCAGAGGCGATTGAGAACCAAAACCTGACTGTTTAAAAGCGAATTCACATGTCGATCTTGCGGTGCGACAACTGTTTAACCTGCCAAACCACCGAAAATCGCGCGAAGTTATCACTCGCATTTTTTGCTGTCAACGCGAGCACCCCCGTAACTCATGCGTTGCGCCGATTCTTGGACCGGGGCTTGTCTCGCAGATTATGATTGCAAACTCACCGTCTCGGCCGGCGGCCCACCGCCCTTTTCATAAAATCGCCAGGTTGACGCTTTTCGTCATCGGGAACGGCCCCGGCGGCATCGCCAAGATGTTCTTCTTCGGGCGGCAGGATTCTTTTGAACCGGTTTTTGTCGATGGCTTTCATGAACGCTTCGTGCGGCGTCACGACGCCCTGCTGCAAGAGCGACCAGATGGCGTCGTCCATGAATTGCATCCCCTGCCCTTTGCCGGAAACGATCACGTCCTGAAGTTTTTGGGTCGCGCCTTCGCGAATAATGGCGGCAACGGCGGCATTCGCGATCAGGATTTCGTTCACCGCGAGACGTCCAGATCCATCGGCTTTTTTCAAAAGCAACTGCGCGAGCACGCCGCGCAATGAGTTGGCCAGCATGGCGCGCGCTTGCGCCTGTCGCGGCGCGGGAAAAACGTCCACCATTCGATCGACCGTTTTGCGCGCGTTGTTGGTGTGCAACGTTCCGAAAACGAGCACGCCAGTTTCCGCCGCGGTGAGCGCTAGCGAAATTGTTTCCAAGTCACGCATCTCACCGACGAGCACAATATCGACATCTTCGCGTAAAGCGGCTTTGAGCGCGACAGGAAACGAGACTGAGTCCTTGGGTACTTCACGCTGTGTGATCACGCTTCGTTTGTTGTCGTGCACAAACTCGATCGGCTCTTCGATCGTGACGATGTGGCGGGAGGAATTTTCGTTGATGTAGTCAATGAGCGCCGCCAGCGTCGTCGATTTGCCGGATCCGGTGGGGCCAGTGACGAGAACGAGCCCGCCGCGCAGGTTCGCGAATTCTTTTACCACGAGCGGAATGCCGAGCTCTTCCAGCGTGGCAATCTTCGTGGGAATCAAGCGAAAGACCGCGCCGTACCCGTTCGCCTGTTTCAAGTAATTACAGCGAAAACGTGAAGCCGCATCCATCTCGTAGGCGAAATCGAGATCGCCGCGCTCGTCGAAAATTTCCCAGCTATGTGGTCCGCAAACCTCACTCAACATCGACAACGCCTCGTCGTGCGTAATCGGCTCCTGACCGATCGGCGCGATATCGCCGTGCTTGCGCATCTTTGGCGGTTGCCCCTCGCCGATGTGCAAATCGGAACCGCCTTGATTGACAATCACACGCAAGAATTGATCGAGATAAGCCATTACGAAATGACGAAATCCAAATGAGGAAGGACGAAGGAATGACGAAATTCGAATGACGAATTCTGCTCGAGCACATGGGGTCGCGCTCCGTCATTCGCCATTAATTTGTCATTCGCCATTGGTGCCTCGTCATTCAGCTATACGCGTTCGAATTTCCTGTTTTTGTTCGGCGCGGGCGAGCGCTTCTTCCGCAGTGATGAGGCCACGGTTATAAAGATCGACAAGTGCATCGTCCATCAATTGCATGCCTTGCTTTTTGCCGGTTTGGATAATTCCGGGCAGCATGTAAGTTCTCGCCTCGCGGATGACGTTCGCGACCGCGGGCGTGTTCGTGAGCGTTTCCAGCGCCAGCACTCGTCCTTTTCCGTCGCTTCGCGGGATGAGTTGCTGACTGATCACGCCGCGCAGCGATTCGCTCACCATGACCCGGATTTGCTCTTGTTGATCGGGCGGGAAAACGTCGAGTAATCGATCAAGCGTCCGCGACGCATTTCCGGTGTGTAGCGTTCCTAAAACAAGATGGCCGGTTTCTGAAGCAGTGATCGCAAGCGAGATCGTCTCCAGATCGCGCATTTCGCCCACCATAATCACGTCGGGGTCTTCGCGCAGCGCGCCGCGCAACGCGGCAGCAAACGAGCGCGTGTGCGTGTGCACTTCGCGCTGTGTAATGTGACAACCTTTCGGACTGAGCACGTACTCGATCGGGTCTTCGAGCGTGATGATGTGCTCGCGTCGCTCTGTGTTTACGTTCTCAACTAGCGCAGCGAGTGTCGTCGATTTTCCGCCCCCGACCGAGCCGGTTACGAGAATCAAACCATTCTGATAGCGTGTGAGTAATTTGAGATGCTCAGGCAAGCCGAGCTGATCCATCGTGCGCACTTTCGTGTTAATGATACGAAAGACGATCTCGATCCCGAGCCGCTGCCGTACCACACTGGTGCGATAACGACCGGCGGCGTTGGCGTAGGCGAAATCGGTGTCGCCTCGCTCGTTCAACTGCGCTTTGTGCAAATCGGAAAGGAAACTCTCTGCCAGCGCCAGTGTATTTTCGGAGGTGAGACGTGGTGCATCTGGCCAGATCGCTTGCAAGGTTCCGTGCAACCGCCACAGCGGCGGCGCATTGACACCAAGATGAACATCCGACGCGCCGACGCTTTGGCCGAACGCGAGGTAATGATCAACGTGGTTAAACGTGCTCGGTCGTTTCCGGTCGAATTCAGTCATCGTGCACCGCCGAGATAATTATGCGGCGTGACAGCGGCGTAAACTGAAATTCAAATCAGCGCTTGCTTGCCGCGCGTGAACGCCCGGAAAACTCGCTCACCTTTTGTTGGAGAAATGGAACGATCACCGGCTTGAATACGGTCACCGCGATTTTCAGCGCACCTAATAAAAAGCCGGCCTCAAGCAGCCGATTCTTTGATATCGCTCCGCCTTTTGCACCGACATAAACCTTTTTCTTTCGCGTTGAGATGGCAGTGAGGGCTAAGCCGAGGGCGACCGCGGCAACAATCCACACGGCCGGTTGGTGTCGAAATGACCTCCGAATTTTTCTCGGCAAATCCAGCTCATCACGCAGACTCGCCAGATTACGCGTGACGCGCTGACGCGAGCGCTCGATTTCGTCGATCAACTCCGTGGCTGACTTCTTGTGTTGAGAGTTTTTAGCCATTCCGCATCCTTTTTCAGTTCGGCCGACGTGGCGCCAAACATTGGTTTCGTCATTTTACTGCGCGCGATGAGCAGACAAAACACGGCGAAAAAAAAATGAACGCCCGCCGCGACCAGCGCGATCCAGATCCAGGAAACCTGCGCGGCATGCGCGATCCCAACAATGACGCTGGCAATGAGAAAAATGTATCCGAAGACAACAAGAATCAGCGCGGCGAGCAAACAGATCGCGAGCACTGCGCATTGAACGAGCGCTGCTTTGGATTCTGCCGCCACGAGCGCGGCCCGGCTCTGGAAAAAATCAACCAGCGCGCTGATTACCGCCAGCAGACTGTTGAACAAACCGCCGTGTCCCGCGGGACGGCGGGATCGCGTGGTCTCGTCGGTCATTCAGCGGGAAACTTATCGCCGGAAGATCAAACCTAGGACGAACCCAATTCCCAGCGCGGTGAAAACCGCTTTGGTCGGATTTTCGCGCACGTATTGCTCCGTCTCTTCCTGAAACGAGCGCACGCGCACCTTCGCATCGCCCCAGGCGTGCTCGGCTTTGTCGCGCGCCTGGTCCCATGCCTGCTCCGCTTTGCCACGGTACTCCCCGGCGAGCGCGCCAGCAGCGTCCCGTAAATCTTCAGCGGCCTTTCGCGCGTGCGTCTTGCTGCTATCGAGTTTATCCTGCGCGTCCGCCCCAGCGGACGTCCGGTGTGTTTTGTTTTCTTCAGCCATGATCTTTTCTCCAGTTGAATTCTAATTCGATTATCCGCGAGCTTGCCACTTTGAGCAAACGCCACACCGCCAAATCTTTTCTTAACGGGAACGAAAATCGCGCTCCAATCGCGCTTGTCGATTTTTATTGTCCCGTTGAAGCGGCTCTTCGTCTCAACGTTTTAACGATTCAAAGATGTAACGGCACGCGAACGCGTTTATTGCTCGCGAAAAATAATCCGCGCTTTGGTCAGATCGTAAGGCGAAAGTTCCACCGAAACTTTATCGCCCGGCACAATACGGATGAAATGCTTGCGCATTTTTCCGGAAATATGCGCCAGCACCTTGCGCTGCCCGCCCAGATCGACACGGAACATCGTGCCCGGCAACACTTCCGTGACCGTGCCTTCCGTGACGATTTGCTCCTCTTTCGGCATGCCGAAATATAGCCGTGCGTCACTTATTGTCGATCTTGCCCGAGGTGTCCGATTGGAACTTCGTGAAAATATTCGCCCAGCAACTGGCGCTTCCACCACGCGCCGGTTTTTCGATGTTCCCTAAACGTCGTAAAACGATATCGATAAAATTCCGCGCGAATGTAGCGTGGTGGCGAGTTGGGAAACGGGTCGCCTTTCAACAAATGAATTACCCCGGCCTTGTTTTGAAAAAGGCGAACCACCAGACCCACGAGCCACGGATTCTGTTGCGGCGGTTCGAGCGCGGCGAACCACATTTGCCAGTCGAGCCGTGGCTGGTGCGGCGCACACCACGCTGGCGCGCGCATCACGTCGCCCGGTTTCCATTTGAATTCATATGCTCGCCAATCGACCCCATCGGTGCTGCCTTCGATGATAATTTCGCCCCGGTCTTTTGTCATGACGCGAAAAAGGCCGTAACCGTTGACGATTCGGAATGGCTCAATGCGCTCGGAAGCCGATCGAATTATTTTTGGCATTTGCGCAGCCGGCTCGAATGCGCTGAAAATAAGCCACGCATTCAGCGGCAAAGTGAAAATGATCAGCGCGACCGCACCGTACATCGGCAAATTGTAGCCACGGTGCTCTGTCGCCGTGACTCCGGAGCGGCTCAACACGACGCCTCGACTGGGCGAGGCGACCACAGCATCATCGATGAGCAACAAACACAGCGCGATGGTGACCAGATTAAAAAAGCAATAATTGCCCGTGATCGCGATGGCGATTTGCAAAAAGACCAACAGGCTGCACGCGATCAATCGCAGTCGGCGCGGCGCCCAAATAAAAAACGGGGCGATGATTTCAACGACCAAACAAAACGCGACTGAGAAGTGCTTGAACCACTCTGGACCCTTATCCGCATACCACGCGAAGACGGTCGGCAGCGGTTGCGACCAGTAATGGTAATCGAGCGCGGTCAAGTTCCACCAGCAATCGTCGCCGCTGGTGAGTTTCACCACGCCCGACATCAACATGAGTTTAAAAAGCAAAAACTTGAGCAGGAAAAGCCCGGCGCGAGAGACCGGCGAATCACGTCCGCGTCTCAGCCAAAGCTGCCACGGCGCGACAAAGATTGACAAGAAACCAGCTTCCAACAGCAAGTTGTCCCATTGAAAACTGAGAAATGTTTGGCCGGCGACCGTGAGCGAAAGATAGAAAACGAATAACGCAATCAAACAGATCGCAGGCGCGATTCCGGCGATGAACAAGATCGACAACACAACTCCACCGCCGCAGAGAAAATGCAGGAATGCGTCGCTCGAGTTGAACCAGCAAAGCGTTGGCAAGATCGACAACGCGCGGTCGCCGAGTTGTTCGTGCGCAGCGGAAAGAAATCGGCGGACGGGCAAAATTCCATTCGATCCGATCAGGCCGTCGATCTGGACCCAAAGCGAAACAAACGCGATCAGGTAAACGAGGCCGAGTAATCGCAGGAACCATTTGCGCGCCAAAAAATATTTCGGCGGGCGAACATCTTCGCCCCACAACAAGCGCGTGATTGCCGAGCCAAGTCGACGATGGTGCGCAATGAATTTATACCCGAACTCCGAGACCGGAGCGAAACCCGGGACGCGATCGTAACTCCACGAGAGCCATTTCCGTGAAGATCGATATCGTAAAGAGCGATAAACCGCTTCAGCCGCAAAAAAAACTTTTCCCTCCTTGTCGATAAACGCGATCGCGCGGTGAAATTGCTCACGCGAAATTTCCGGAAATTCATGCGCAGTTTCCTGATAGGTTGCGAATTCAATTTCGCCGCGAGTGATCTCGCGCCAGCGTTCAATCCAACGCCGGCAAAAATGACATTCGCCGTCCCAAATCAGGAGCGGCTTGGGCGGGGGATTGGAAACGCGCAGATGCGGTTCGTTAGCCATTAACGCCCAACGTCCAACGCCCAACATCGAACGTCCAACTCAGAATCCGAATTCGACGTTCGGTGTTCGAAGTTGGGGGTTCGGCGTGTTCTTATTCTTTAAATTCGGCCCAAACCGGCGCATGGTCGGAAGGTTCTTTTCCTTTGCGCAGATCGCGGTCGATCCCTGATGCGCTGCATTTCTTTGCCAGCTCTTCGCTGGCGAGAATGGCGTCGATACGCAGACCGCGATTTTTCGGAAAGGAGAGCATTCGATAATCCCACCAACTGAAAAGGCCGGTTTCCTCATGATGAAGTCGCAATGTGTCGCGCAAACCGACATTGCATAAGCTTCGGAACGCCGCGCGTTCGCCATCCGAGCACATGATCGCGCCGCGCCAAAGATCAGGATCAAACACATCTCGATCTTCCGGGGCGACGTTAAAGTCGCCGCACACGACAAGATCGACATCTTTTTCTTTCGTTAGGCAGTCGCGCAGCCGCGCATACCAATCAAGTTTATAGTGGTAAGCAGGCGCACCGACAGCCTGACCGTTCGGCGCGTAGATCGAATAAACGCGCGCATTGTCGATCTTCGCCGCGATCACCCGCGCCTGTGGATCGACAATTTCATCACAAAGCGAAGCGCGCACATCCTGCATCTCGATCTTGGAAAGAATGGCAACACCATTGTAGGACTTTTCGCCGTGGTAAGCAGAGCCATAGCCCACCGCTTGCAACGCGAGCACGGGAAATTGCTCATCCCTGCATTTCGTTTCCTGCAAACAAACGATGTCAGGCTTTGTATTTTCCAGCCAGGCAAAGAGTTGGTCCTGGCGTTTGCGCAGTGAGTTGATGTTCCAGGACGCGATTTTCATTGTGGACTGTAGCCGCGCCGCTCTGTCGGGGCGCTAACCGTTGCAACGCGCGCCGCGCGCCTCGACAGAGCGAGGCCGCTACAATTCACAATTCACCTCTCACAATTCCAATTCCACGCCCGGCGGCGGCACAATGATGTCAGAATTCGGCAAATCCAAACTCAGGCGCGCGCGCATCCACTCCACCGCCAGCGGGTCGCCGTGGACCAGCAGGATTTTCCTTGGCGTAAGCCGCTCCGCGTATTGCACCATTGACTCGCGGGACGCGTGGGCACTGAATTGAAATTGCTCGATGTGACAGCGGACTTCTCGTGCGGGTTCATCTGGATCAATTGTGACTTGCTCACTGGGCAACGAATTTTTCAAAATTCCCCCTGCCGATTCCGGGTCGGCATAGCCGACGAAGAAAATGGAGTGGCGCGGGTTTTCGACAATGCGCCGCGCAAAGATGTTGGAGAGGGTTTTCGGCGTCATCATTCCGCTGGACAGGGCATAAACACGGCCGGCACGCGCGGGCGCGTCGTGAATCGTTTGCCCGTTCAAAACGAAAGGCTTCGGCTCGCCAAGCAGTTGCAGCCGCGGCAATTGGCGGCGACTCATGTGTGCGCGCCGATCGTAAATCTCGCTGATCTTCGAGCTAAGTCCTCCGATATAGACGGGAAAATCACGTATTAGCTTTTCGCGGCGAAACTTGTAAAGCATCGCGAGGACTTCCTGGGTTTTACCCAACGCAAACACTGGAATAAGCACGCAACCGCCGCGCGTGAACGCGTTGTCGATTGCTCGCGCCAGGCGCTGCTCTTCACCAGCGCGCGTCCATCCGGGCGGAGCTGGTGTATCGCCACGCGTGCATTCGATGATCAGGACGTCGATCTTCTCTTCGGGAAAAATTGCCGCTTGCGCAATGGTCTGATCATCAAAGTTGACGTCGCCCGAGTAAAAAATTGTGCGACCTTCCACGCGCAGCAGAATTCCGGCGGAACCGAGCACATGGCCGGAATCGAAAAATTCAAAGGTTAACGCATCGGTTGAGCGCGAAGTCGCGCGCTCGCCCGAAAGCGTGTAAGCCTGGCGCAGCGGACACGCCTGCCAGAGATCGGTCGCGCGATCAGTTTCGCGATGGGTGAACAACGGATACAACATCGTGCCAAGCTCTTCGCGCTGCCGTGTCATGACGTTCACTGAGTTATGCAGCAGTGCGTTGCCGATCTCCGCCGTCGCCTCTGTCATGAAGACGCGCGCGACGGGATGGCGGCGCATCAACACCGGCAGCGTCCCGATGTGGTCCTGATGCGAATGGGAAATCAAAATCGCATCCAGCCGCCGATCGGCAATCGCTTTCAGGTTGGGAAGCGCTTCATCGCCCTCAAACTTCGGATGCATCCCGCAATCCAAGACCAGTCGATTGCCAGCGGCTTCGATGTAGTATGAATTGGCACCGATTTCAGTCTGGCGCGTGAGGTTAATGAATTTCATTCTCGCCTTTTCTGCTGCGACTTTAATCCTACTCTTTCACTTGCTCGTGCTCTGTTTTGTAACCGCAGATTACGCGAATGCTGCGGATAGGTGAAACTTTCGTGCGGCGCGTGCAAAGAGTAAGTGAAAGCCGATGAACAGGTGCGGGAGTTGCTGCAACTTTGCCGTAGCCGACCGGTTCAATTCATCATGCTCACACCATTGCCGTCGCAAAAGTGGAATGAATCGACGGCGGCCCATCTTTTGAATCGCGCGGCATTCGGGGGTACGCCGGACGGGATCGAAGCGACGCATAGAAAAGGTCTCGCTTTCGCGATTCGCGACCTGGTCGATGTGAGCAGTGACATGGCAAATATTCCGCCGCCGGCCTGGGCGCACCCGCGAAATATTCGTGCCCAGCGCATGGAAATTAAAGCCGCTAAAGATCGCGGCGAAAATGTTCAGGAGAAAGGACGCGAAGTCCGCATGATGGAAGGCGAGAACATTCTCGATCTTCGCCGCTGGTGGCTCGAACGAATGATGAACGGTCCGGCGCCGTTGCTTGAAAAAATGACTCTGTTCTGGCACGGCCACTTCGCGACTAGCGTCCAAAAAGTGATGGATGCGTACTGGATGTGGCTGCAAAACGACACACTTCGTCGCAACGCGCTGGGCAGCTTCGCCACGCTGGTCAAGAAAATGTTGCGGGACCCGGCGATGATGATCTATCTCGATCTTGAACAGAGCCGCCGAGAGCACCCTAACGAAAATTGGGCGCGCGAGTTAATGGAGCTCTTCACCGTCGGAATCGGAAACTACACCGAGCAGGACATTCGTGAAGCGGCGCGCGCCTTCACCGGTTATCGGATCGATCTGACGACGCAACAATTTCGATTCGCGCCGGTGCAACAGGACCTCGGCCTGAAAAATTTCATGGATAGAAGCGGCCCGCTCAATGGCGACGATATCATCAACATTCTCGTCGGGAAACCGGCCTGCGCGCAATTCATCGGCCGAAAGCTATGGCGCTTTTTTGTGGAAGACGATCCGTCGCCGCAAATTGTCGATGCCGTGGCGAGCAGCCTTCGCGCGCACAATTACGAGATACGGCCGGTGCTGCGTGAAATCTTTAGCTCCGCCGAATTTTATTCCGATCGCGCGATGCGCACGCAAATCAAGAGCCCGGTCCAATACATTGTCCAGACTTCGAAGTTGCTCGAAGCGCAATTACCCTCACCGGTTGTTGCGCAAAACGCGATGCGCCAGATGGGGCAAATTCTGTTCGCGCCGCCAAATGTGAAGGGCTGGGATGGCGGGAAGGCGTGGATCAGTACATCGACATTGCTGTTTCGCTACAACTTCTCCAACTATCTGATCAATGGCGACGCCATGTTGCCGATGAATCCGCAACAGCGCGCCAAAGGTGCTGACGTAGGCTTTCGCCCTCGCGTGGAACTGGCCGAGCAAATTCGACGCGCGCCAATCGACATCAGGAAAATCGTTCCGGACGACCTTCGCGATAAGCCAAAAGATCTTGTCGATCTTCTAAGCGCGCGATTTTTTCAGAATCGACCATCCGAAAAGGAAACGAACACGTTTGTGCAGTATCTCGAGGCGCGAAAACCGGACAGCAGCGATGAAACGATGCGCGGCCTGGTGCACCTGATGATGAGCACCCCGCAATTTCAATTGGCCTAACGAAATGAAAACAAAGGCAACATTGCAAACGCGGCGACGATTTCTGCGTACGTCAACGCTCGGCGCCGCCGCCACCTGGACACTACCAGTTTTCCTCGAGAAGACGTTTTTTGCCCTCGATGCGATGGCTGCGGACGCGCTCACCCAA
>Ga0070717_10002623_pt1 | contig 12685 bp, 8 predicted proteins | sample LARL113metaG_FD_71366 | JGI IMG/M metagenome (GOLD analysis project Ga0070717, IMG submission 71366) | Corn, switchgrass and miscanthus rhizosphere microbial communities from Kellogg Biological Station, Michigan, USA - LAR L11-3 metaG | ecosystem: Host-associated > Plants > Roots > Rhizosphere ...
ACCACGGGCTCGACATGGCCATCGTGAACTACACCAAGATTTATCCGCTCTACAAGATTCCCCAGGAAGAAGTGGAACTGGCGCGCAAGCTCATCCACCGGGACGCCAACTCCGATGGCGATCCGTTGCAAAAGTACATGGCGCACTTCGCCGGAATGAAGGGCAAGCCCGCCGCGTCGACCACCGCGCACATCGATACCCTGTCGGTGGAAGACAAGCTGAAATTCGCGATCATCAACGGCGAGAAATCCGTCGGCGACGGCGCGAACAAGAAGCCGCTGGAACAATTGTTGGACGAGGCGCTCGCCAACTATTCCCCGCTGGAGTTGATCAACACCGTCCTGCTCGATGGAATGAAGACGGTCGGCGATCTTTTCGGCGCACGCAAGATGCAGTTGCCTTCCGTGCTCGACTCAGCCGGCGTGATGAAGGCCGCGGTGGCTTATCTCGAGCCCAAGATGGAGAAGAAGGCGGGCTCGCAAAAAGGCACAATCGTGCTCGCCACCGTAAAAGGCGACGTACACGACATCGGCAAAAATCTCGTCGACATCATTCTGTCCAACAACGGATTCAAAGTCGTCAACCTCGGCATCAAGCAGCCCGGCGACACGATCATCCGCGCCGCCCAGGAATTTCGAGCGGATGCAATCGGCCTGAGCGGCCTGCTGGTGAAGTCGACGCTCGAGATGAAGTACGTTATTCAGGATCTGGAACGGCAGAAGCTTGCCTTCCCCGTGATCTGCGGCGGCGCGGCTCTCACCCGCAAGTATGTCGAGGACGACTTGCGCCGCGAGTACGCCAACGCCGTCTTCTACGCCGACGACGCCTTCGCGGGTCTACACATCATGGAAGACCTGGCCACGGAAGACGGCGCAAAACAAACTCGGCTGACCGAAGGACGAACGGTCAAGGAGTACGCGAAAGCCGCGGCCGTCGATGAAGAAACCGGACCCGTGTTTGCGGAACGCAGCCCGGTGGTAGGAGATGCTCCGAATATTCCCGCCCCACCATTCTGGGGCGTGCGCGTGCGCAAGGATTACGATTTGCGCGAAGTGTTTCAGTACATCAACGAGACCGCGCTCTTCAAGAACCAGTGGCAACTGAAGACCGCCTCGCAATCCGACTATGTCCGCCTGGTCGATGAGAAATTTCGTCCGATTCTGCGCAAACTGGAAGACGAGGTTGCGGCCTCGGGATTATTTCAACCCAAAGTTGTCTACGGATACTTCCCCGCTCAATCCGAAGGAAATGACGTGGTCGTTTTTGAGCCGTGTGGCGCGGGCACTCCTGCCCGCGAGCCGAGCGCAAGCTCGGCTGGACGTGAGTTGCTGCGCTTCACTTTCCCGAGACAGCGCGAGGGCAGGCGGTTGGCAATTTCTGATTTCTTCACTCCCAAGACTTCGGGAAAGATCGACGTGATCGGGCTCTCGCTGGTCACGATCGGTCCGAAGGCGAGTGTGGAGACCCAACGCTTGTTTGAAGGCGGAGAGTACACGAAATATCTCTACCTGCACGGCCTCAGCGTAGAAACCGCGGAGGCCCTAGCCGAACTGCATCACAAGAAGATGCGCGAGGAACTGGGAATTGCCGGGGAGGACGCCGCTGAGATTCGCGATCTGTTCCATCAAAAGTATCGCGGGTCGCGGTATTCGTTTGGATATCCCGCCTGCCCGAACCTTGAGGACCAAACCAAGCTGTTTGCTTTGTTGAAACCGGAAGAAAACGTGGGCGTGCGCCTGACTTCCGGATTTTTGTTGGAGCCGGAGCAGAGCACATCGGCGATTGTGGTTCATCATCCCGGCGCAAAATACTTCGTGGTCTAGCTTCGATCCCGACGGTCTGGTACGCCGAAGAACCGATTGAGCCTTGGGGATGCGATTCTTTAATAAGTTGAGAGGAGAGTGCCATGTCTAACAAAAACAATAAACAGAGGTTTTTTCAGCAGTAAGCGCCGCCAGGGATATCCTTCCGAAACACGCGTCAAACGGGGCTTTCCGGGTGGTTCACGGCGATAAAGAACTGATTGAGAAACTCGGAAGAAACGACCTTTGCGCCTGCGGTTCTGGACGCAGATTTCAAAAAATGCTGCATTCGTAGTGGGCGGTTTGATGGCACACGACGCGATTACCACTTCCGCGAATGAACGGGCGGGCGCTTCCCGCGCCCGCTTTAACTTTTTACAACGTGCAGACATTTTGATGACAAACGTAAGCAGGACCTACGGCAAATTCTAGTCAGATCCTGGCAGCGGCAGAAATTCCAGCCGGCCGCTAGGCCCGGATCGCAGGCTTCAGGCCCTCCGTCACCGGGAAGGCATGGGGAAAAACAGGCGCTCGCACCGCAGGGGGTGCGAGCGCCGTTTTGCGTTTGCGCCATCTCTCGATCGCCGCATCCTGCCTTGGCACCCGCCTGGCACCGCCTTCGCCCTTCTGCATCCGCAGCAACTGTTACAATTTCGAGGAACTGACAGAAGCACAGATCCCTTCTCTCTCTTTCTCTTCGCTCGGTCTTCTCTTCCTTCGAGCGTCGGAATGAAAATGAGTCGGAAGGATCGCCCAAGAGTTCGGAGTTCGAAGCCAGCGCCATGAAATGTCCTTTTTGCGGATTTGCCAATGATAAAGTTGTTGACTCGCGCGAGAGCAAGGAAGCGGAATCCATACGCCGCCGGCGCGAGTGCCTGAAGTGTAGCAAGCGCTTCACCACCTACGAGCGCATCGATGAGATCCCATACATGGTGGTGAAAAAAGACGGACGCCGAGAAAAATTCGATCGCCAGAAAGTTCTCAACGGCTTGCTGCGGGCCTGCGAAAAACGTCCCGTACCCATCAGCAAACTGGAGCAGATCGTCAATGAATCCGAGACGTTCGTGATGGAGTCGCCGGAACGCGAGCGCAAGACGAGCGAGTTAGGCGAGCTCATTATGAACCGCCTGCGCCGCTACGATAAAGTCGCCTATGTCCGCTTTGCCTCGGTGTATCTCGATTTCAAGGACATCAAAGAGTTCATGAATGAGTTGAAAGATCTGGTGAAAGCGAAGACCCCTTAACCTTTAGCCCGCACAGACACTGCCGAGGACATTCGATTCATGGCTCATAAAGTAACTCTGATTCCCGGAGATGGGATCGGGCCCGAAGTGACGAAAGCGACGGTGCGCATCCTGGAAGCGACCGGGGTGAAGTTTGAGTGGGAAACGTTCGCAGTCGGTGCCGAGGCCTATGAAAAGTTGGGCGAGTACATTCCCAAGGAATTGACCGAGTCGATCGAACGAACCCGCGTCGCTCTAAAAGGCCCGGTGACCACACCCGTGGGCGGCGGCTTTGCGAGCATTAATGTAGCGCTTCGCAAGCAATTTGATTTGTACGCGAATTTCAGGCCGATTCGCAATCTGCCTCACATTCCCACCCGCTATCCCGATGTAGACCTGATCATCGTTCGCGAGAACACGGAGAGTCTTTACTCTGGTCTGGAACATGAGGTGGTGCCGGGGGTTGTCGAAAGCCTGAAGATCATCACGGAAAAAGCTTCCACGCGGATTGCCAAATTTGCATTTGGGTATGCCCGCAAGAATCAGCGCAAAAAAATTCACGCCATCCACAAGGCGAACATCATGAAGTTGTCCGATGGACTGTTTCTGCGCTGCTGCCGCGCCGTTGCAAAAGATTATCCCGAGATCACCTACGGCGAACACATTGTCGACAACACCTGCATGCAGCTGGTGTTGAATCCTTATCAGTACGACATGCTGGTCATGGAAAATCTCTATGGAGACATCCTCTCTGACTTATGCGCCGCCTTTGTCGGCGGGTTGGGATTTGTGCCCAGCGCAAACCTGGGCGATGAATGCGCAATTTTTGAAGCGGTCCATGGCTCGGCGCCCGATATCGCGGGAAAGAACCTTGCCAATCCAACGGCGCTGCTGCGCTCGGCCCTGCTGATGGTGCGCCATCTCGGCGAGCACCAAGCGTCGACGCAAATTCGCAATGCGCTTGAAAGAGTCTATCGTCACCCGGAAAAATTGACGCGCGACATCGGCGGCAAAGCAGGAACTTCAGAATTTGCCGATGCGGTCATTGCTGAGATGCACTCTGGGGCTTGAGATCGAGATCACTGACGGGCGGCACCCACTAGTCGGTGACCTTTCGTACAGTGCTTCCCTGGCGGGTTCGAAGCTATCATTTTAGGGGGGCACAAATACTTTATGAGATTCAGAATAGTAGGCGTAGTGACAGGCGCGCTCTGCCTGCTCTTGTTGGCGGGCTCGGCAATGGCGCAGGGTGGAGAATTCGTGGGAGCGGAGTGGGGAACTCCGGCACACAAAGTAGACGTAACCTCACGTGTCCGTGCCTTCATCCACGACGGCGTGCTGCAGCTTGAAGTCACTCGCTTCAACCTGGGAATCGACCCGGCGCCGCACGAGAATAAAGTCCTGATCATCCGCCTGCGAGAACGCGATGGAGATATCAAGAGCTACAGCTATCCTGAGCGCAGCATGGCACGGTTGGAACTGCATCCTGAATGGCAGGAACGCCGCGAGCAGCAGGAACGTCGTGACGATGCCGAACGTCGCGAAGATTATCGTGAACGTCATGACGATGCCGAACGCCGCGAAGACGGTGGCGAGCGGCACGAAAGAGGATTGCAGATCTTGCATGCGGAATACGGCGTCGAAGGGCAGTTTGCGAACGTGACAGAGGCGCTGCGCAGCCGGATCGATGATGGCCGGCTTTTCCTTTTCATCAACAACTACACGATGGGAGTCGATCCGGCGCCCGGAGTCCACAAGCACCTGCGTGTCTTGTACGTCCAGGATGGCGAGCGCAGGCATACTGTGGTGGATGAGAAGACAGAGTTACGGCTGCCACAGTAGCGCTGTGTCGCGTTACCGGTTTAGAGCGTGAGTCTGCGAGTGCGTCAGGCCACACCATTCAGGCTCACGCTTTTTATTTTTGTTGAGCACCTACTCCCATCGGCGCAAATCTCGTCTCTTTGACGATGCCGTTGCCACGGATTCGCGGTTTGACTTCGAGCCCTTTGTATTCTTCTTCTTAGTCCAAATAGCTTTTTCAAATCCGCCATTGACTCGCGCGCTCGGTTGGGAGTACATTGCCTCGTTCTGGGGTTTCTGGGGAAATGACGCGCACAACACGGCGTGTGGGGATAGTTCTCTTTCAGCTCGGTGGACCCGACACGCTGGAAGCGATCGAACCGTTTCTTTACAACCTCTTCTGTGACCCCGATATCATCGACTTCCCTTTCGCGCGCATCGGGCGTAAAACCCTCGCCAAATTGATATCGACCACGCGCGCCCGCAAAGTGCAACATCACTACGCCAGCATCGGCGGATGCTCGCCCATCCGGCGGCATACCGAAGAGCAGGCGCGAGCTCTGGAGTCAGAATTACGCAATCAGGGGATGGATGCCCACTGCTTTGTGGCCATGCGTTACTGGTACCCCTTCACTCACGAGGTGATCCAGCAATTGCAGGCATCCCCGCGTGACGAAGTTGTGCTCTTACCTTTATATCCGCAATATTCGTCCACAACGACAGGATCAAGTTTGAATGAATGGCGGCGTTTGTTCGCCGGCGACGTCCCGGTTCATTGCGTGGAAAGTTTCTATCGTAATACGATGTATCTCGATGCGGTCATCGAAAAGGTGAATGAAGCCCTGGCGCGCTTCGCCGAACCGGGGCGGCCGGAGATAGTTTTCAGCGCACATAGTGTACCCATATCAGTGATTGAAAAGGGTGATCCTTACCAGCGTCAGATCGAAGAAACCGTGCGCCTTCTCACCGAACGCGGTGGATGGCGCAACCCGCACCGCCTTTGCTATCAGAGCAAGATAGGGGCCAGTCGTTGGCTTCAACCTTCCCTGCACCAGACTCTGCGCCAGTTGTCGACCGAGCATGTTCGCGAGATTTGTGTGGTACCGGTGGCCTTCGTTTCCGATCACGTGGAAACTCTTGGAGAAATCGATCACGAGGCCCGGGAAGAGGCGCGTGGTCTCGGTTTCACACACTTTGAAATGAGCGCCGGGCTCAATGATTCTCCAAAATTCATACAAGCCCTGGGGCAGATCGTGCATCAGGCCCTTGGACAGCCAGTTCATGCATTGATTCCGATCGAAAATGCTGGGAGGACGTTGGCGGCGCCGCAGTACGCGACGGTCGCTGGTTTGGATTAGGGCCAAGTCATCTAGTAAGGAGGGAGAGCATGGCGGAGCCGGAGACCCCGAAGGTCAATCCGAATCCCGGGGTAGCGACACCCGCGGCCACAAAACCCGCACCTACAGGGACGCAGGATGCCACGAAGTATGTGGGCACGCCAGCGGTGGGCACCTCAAAAGCGGCTGCAGCCGCTGGCGTGCCCGGCACCGCTCCTTCGACCGAGATCGACCGCCATCGTCGCCGCTTCGTGTGGACGATGGTGACCGGATTCCTGATGGCCTGGTTCCTGGCATTCTTCCGCTTCTTCCTGCCGCGCACTCTCTTCGAACCCAACTCCGTTTTCAAAATTGGCTATCCGTCAGAATTCGCGCTCGGCGTGGATACTAAGTTCCAGCAGAGATACCGCATCTGGGTCGATCGCACCCCCGACCGCCTGTTCGTAATCTATGCTCGCTGCACGCACCTGGGGTGCACTCCAGATTGGAAGCCAAGCGAAAACAAGTTCAAATGTCCCTGCCACGGCAGTGGATACGACAGCGAGGGAATCAACTTCGAAGGCCCCGCGCCGCGACCGATGGATCGCGCGAAGATCGAACTCGCTCCGGACGGACAGATTCTGGTGGACACATCAAAGCTATACTCGTGGCCCAAAGGACAACCTTCGCATTTCAACGATCCAGGAGCGTTCTTGACGGGAGTATAAGTGTGGCGCGGGCACTCTTGCCCACGGCGAGGGCGGGACGCCGGCGCTACAGGAAGTTCAGGACTCATATGGCTGACGAAAAAAATCCAAACGGCAGCAACGGCGGCGGCACCAACAGCACGAACGGAAGAAACGGCAAGGTCGGCGTGCTGGAGAAAGTCACGACGGGCGTGAAAGAAGACATTCAGGCCCTTAAGACCGACATCCCAACCAAAGCCAAAGAACAGATCGAAGGACTGAAAGATCCCACCAAGACCCAGGTCTACACTTCGATCTTCCGCCACAAGCACGATGAGACGCCCCGCAACCGGGCGCTAGGCGTGCTCTCCAACGTGTTCCTGCATCTGCATCCGGCGAAGATTAATCGCGACGCTGTGCGATACAGCTACACCTGGGGCATGGGCGGCATTACGTTTTACCTGTTCATCATCCTGACCTACACCGGCGTGCTGCTGATGTTTTATTACCATCCAACCAAGGTGCAGGCGTTTCGCGATGTGCTCTATCTGGAACACGATGTGCCCTTCGGCAAGATCTTGCGCAACATGCACCGCTGGGCCGCTCACCTCATGGTGATTGCCGTCTGGCTGCACATGTTCCGTGTGTTCCTGACCGGATCGTATAAGAAACCACGCGAATTCAACTGGAACATCGGCGTGCTGCTTCTGGTGTTTACGCTGCTCCTCTCGTTCACGGGATATCTGTTGCCCGACGACCAACTCGGTTTCTGGGCCGTCACGGTGGGTACAAATATGGCCCGCGCCACACCGCTGCTGGGTCATGAAGGCCCGTTCGGCTCGATGCTCGGGATGACGCCCTACAATGACGTCCGCTTCGGATTGCTCGGCGGATCGATCGTGGACGCCAACGCTCTACTGCGCTCCTACATCTGGCATTGCATCGGAATTCCGATCGTGGCGTCGGTGCTTATGATCGTGCACTTCTGGCGCGTGCGAAAAGACGGCGGCATTTCAGGCCCCGCTCCAGTAATGCTGGAAGCCGAAGCCGACAAGCCCCGCCGCGGCCCGAAGGCGGCGGGAGAGTAAATACTTGAAGTCAGAAGGAGAATGTAGAAGGCAGAAGTAAGAGCAAAATCTACAACGAAGACAAATTCTGCATTCTGACTTCTTACTTTTGAATTAGAGGAGATAGGACACCGCAGTCTGGAGACTTTATGGACTGGCGACAACTCTGGGAGATTTGCTCGGCGCCCGACAACGTGCCGATCGTGGGCTTGATCCCGCTGCTAGCCTTCTACATTTATCTAGCCGTGAAACAGGCGCGGGCCAACGATCAATTAATTGAGCAACTCGAGGCCGATCCCGCGATGGCCAAAACCCACCATCGCAAGACCTGGCCCTTCAAGCCCGGCTGGCAAAAGGAAGTCCACGTCTGGCCATTTCTGCTGCGCATTGAATTCCTGGCCGCCATCATCATCACGATCATTCTGATGGTCTGGTCGATCACCCTGAACGCCCCGCTTGAAGAGCCGGCGAACCCCAACCTCACCATGAATCCCGCGAAGGCTCCGTGGTACTTCCTCGGACTCCAGGAGATGCTCGTCTACTTCGATCCGTGGATTGCAGGTGTGGTTATGCCGACGCTGATTATCATTGGCCTGATGGTGATTCCATACATCGACACCAACCCTCTCGGCAGCGGCTACTACACCTGGAAGCAGCGCAAGTTTTCCATCTCGACGTTTCTTTTTGGCTTCGTCGTTTTGTGGGTGGCAATGATCATCATCGGGACGTTCATTCGCGGACCCGGTTGGCAATGGTTTTGGCCCGGGCAAACCTGGGACCACAACCGGCTGATCTACGAAGTGAACCGCGATCTGCCGGATATTTTCGGGATCGCGTCGAATCTGGGAAAGGCAATCTTCGGTGCCATCGTGGTGGGCGGATATTATTTGATCGGCGGTGGGCTGGTCTATTCCCTGTTCCGGCGGCGCATGGGGAAAGATTTCTCGCGCATGAGTCTTCTGCAATTTTCCATCATGCAGTTCTTACTGCTGACCATGGTCGCGTTGCCCCTGAAGATGGGGCTGCGGCTGTTGTGGCACATCAAGTACGTGTGGATTACGCCGTGGTTCAATATATAAGAAAAGTCATTGTCGTCGGTCGTTAGTCGTGCGTCAGAGCCTCGACGCCTCCACCGCACGGCCATCGACCAACGACTAAGGACCAACGACCGACTTCGGAGAATCTGGTGCCTGAAAAACCCATCCCCGAGCAGGATCCGATCACCGGCAAATCGTACGCCATCCACTATGTGATCGCGACGATCATTCTGATTGCCACGCTGTTCTGGGCTTTGTACGACGAAGCTTGGGGACAGCGTCCGTGGAAGGCGTTCCAGGATCAATGGAAGATTCGTTACTCCGCCTTCTTGGACACGGCGAGGTCGACGTCAGCCAAGGCAGAACAGTCGGTCGAGCACGATCCGCAATATGTCGCTCTGAAACAGGATTACGAAAAGGCTGATCAGGATTCCAAGGCGCAAGCTGAAGAGGCTCGGAAGAAACTCGACGATGCCAGCGCGCGGCTGCTCGCGGTCCAAAGCGTCTTTACGGACCGTCGCGCCTATGTCAACGCCTTGACTTACGAACTGGAAACGAGCAGCAGTGCTTCGGCAAAAGCCAACAAGCAAAAAGAAATCGACAAGTATAAGGCCGAGCAGGCCACGGTCGAGTTTCCCGACGGAACCAGAAAGAAGTTCACTTTCCCGCAACTGGAAGAGACCTACAACGAGATCCGGGACGAGCGCACCAAGCTGAGCCTCGAACTCGGCGACGTGCTGAAGCCGAAAACAGCGGCCCGGGCCAAGATGGACGAATATATCTCGGACCACATGGTCGACCTGACCCCGCAGCAAATTCAGGGCCTGAAGAAAAGGGCAACGGAATGGGATCCCGCCGTCGTCCAGATTAACGTTGCCGAGGCGAACATCGTGGACCGGTGCGAGTCCTGCCACATGAACACGCGTGAGCCTTTGAAGATTACCGCCGTCGCAATGACGGCAAAGGGCGCCAGGCAGCCGGACGAATATGCCAAAGCGTTTGCCAGCCACGCCGAGCCCGAGTTGCTGCAGATTCACGATCCGGAAAAATTTGGCTGTTCGCCCTGTCACCAGGGAAACGGCCGCGCCACCACCAGCATCGAGAAGGGGCACGGAAATTACGAGCACTGGCTCTGGCCGCTGTACCCCAAAGAGAATTCCGAAGCTGGCTGCCAGAGCTGCCACTCGGCCGACATGGTTCTCGCCAGCGGCGACGTGCAGTGGCAAACCATCAACAATGGCAAGGACCTGTTCCGCCAACGCGGCTGCATGGGTTGCCATCGATATGAAGGTTACGACAAGGAACCCGAAGATCTGAATTCGATCGGGCAGCAGATCAAGCAGATTGAAACCCAGAAGAAGGAGAACGTAAAAAATACTGCGGACCTGATGAAACAGGCCGACTCTGCCGAGTCGAATGACGTCGCCAACAAGCTGAACACCCAGGCGGTCGATTTAAGAGTCGCCAACAGCAAGCTGGACGCACGTTTGCAACAACTCGACTTCCAGTCGCATAGCTTGATGCAGGATCAGAAAAAAGTCGGCCCCAACCTGAAAGACGCGCGCCTGAAGCTGAACAAAAACTGGATTCCAGTGTGGCTCAAGAAGCCTTCCGATTTCCGGCCGACGACCAAGATGCCGAACTTCCGCCTGACCGACCATCAGATTCAGGCCATTTCGGCCTACATCTGGCAGACTGGCTTCACTGACGCACTGCCCAAGCACAAACCCGGAAACGCCGCGCACGGCAAGGAATTGTTTGAGGAGCGCGGATGCCTGGCATGCCACTCCATTGGCGAAGGTGACCAGATGCAGGGCGGAACCTTTGCCGCAAATCTGACGCGAGTCGGCGAGAAAGCGAACTACGACTATCTCGTGCGCTGGATTCACAACGCCCGCCAGCGCACCCGTCCCTACTGCCCGTACGAGAAAAAAGATATCGGCCCCGAGGACTATGCCAAAAAGGGTTTGCCCTACGTGTTCGACTTGGATCACAGCAAGTGCCCCAACGACGGACACGAACTGCAAGTGCAGAACATGACGGTGATGCCCAGCCTCAGGCTGAGCCCCGAGGACGCCGAAGATATCGCCACGTACCTGATGGCGCAGAAGAAGCAGGAGCCATCGTCGTATCCCAATGCGGCGTTCATGGATGATCCGTCTTTGAAAGAGGAAGGCAAGAAGTGGGTCCGGTTCTATGGCTGTGGCGGATGCCACGAAATTTCCGGCATGGAAGATGAAGGCCGCATCGGTACCGAACTGACTTTTGAAGGCAGCAAGCCGATTGAGCGCCTAGATTTCGCGCTGTTCACGGAAGCCGCACAACGCGGCGGCAAAGGCGCCGAGCCGATCAAAGACAAAGAAGACTTGGGCCGCCTGCCCGATGGTCCAGCGAAAGAACCGTGGTACGACCACAAGGGATTTTTCGAGCACAAACTTGCCGAACCCAACGTCTACGATCAAGGCAAAGTAAAGACCGCAACGGAAGCTCTGCGCATGCCGAACCTGCACCTGACCAAAGAACAGGTGCTCGACCTCACCACATTTCTGATGGGAAGCCAGGAGACTTCCCTGCCCCAGAGTTATCAGTACAAGCCGGGCGATGCGCGGCACGACATTCAGGAAGGCTGGTGGATCGTCAAGAAATACAACTGCATGGGATGCCACCAGTTCATTCCCGGCCAGCAAACGATCCTGATGGGGCTGAAGCAGTATCATGATGTGCAGGAACAATTGCCGCCGAAACTGCTGACGGAAGGCGCACGCGTCGATCCCGAATGGCTGCGGAAATTCCTTTCGAATCCCGCGTTGAGCACCACGGATACGAACCGCAACGGCGTGCGGCCGTATTTAAAAGTTCGCATGCCCACCTTCTCGTTCTCCGACAATGAACTGAGAAAGTTGGTGCGATTCTTCGAGGCTCTGTCGCAGCAACCGCTTCCCTACATTCCGGAGCAACTGCCGACGCTCACGGCCAAAGAGTCCGATATGGCGCGGAGCCTGTTCTCGAGCACGGCAGCGCCTTGCTTAAAGTGCCACGCCACCGGCGATCCTGGCCACGACAGGATCGCCACCGCACCCAACTTCCTGCTGGCGAAGGAGCGCCTGAAGCCGGACTGGGTGGAGCGATGGATTACTGATCCGCAGGCGATCAGCCCGGGAACGTCGATGCCTTCGGGCTTGTTCAAACAGCAAAATAACCAGTGGGTCTTTGCCGGCCCAACGCCGCCGAGCTTTAACGGCTTTGAGGGAGATCATCGCAAACTGCTGACCGATTACATCTTTCAATTGACTGCGGAAGAACAAAGGCGGGTGGCGTCGTCTATGCCTCGCGCGAAGGCAGCTGTGCAGCCTTCCAGTAATCGTAAACATGCAGCGCTCGAATCGCATCATACGGCGGGCGGAGGTTCGCGGTAGAATGTGCGGTTCGGCAATGGTCTTAAATTTTGTTAGCTTTCCACGGCGCGGGCCTGCTCGCTCGCGCGACAGCCGGCGCGACCGGTACATTCCCCGCAGAAAGGCGACATCATGAATAAGAAGACAGGTTGGGCAACGATGACAGTCGGCACGCTCGCAATATGCGCACTGTTGACGCTGGCGGCGTGCAGCAAGAAAGAAAATACGGAGCCGACGAGCAACGCTCCGGCGGAGTCCGCAGCTCCGGCAGCAACTCCCATCGATCCAGCGACTGCAGCCACCGTCAAGGGCACGGTAAAGTTTGGCGGAACTGCGCCAAAAGCTTCAAAGATCGACAT
>Ga0070717_10002625_pt1 | contig 12678 bp, 10 predicted proteins | sample LARL113metaG_FD_71366 | JGI IMG/M metagenome (GOLD analysis project Ga0070717, IMG submission 71366) | Corn, switchgrass and miscanthus rhizosphere microbial communities from Kellogg Biological Station, Michigan, USA - LAR L11-3 metaG | ecosystem: Host-associated > Plants > Roots > Rhizosphere ...
GCCGGCGTGGACTCGTTCCGCCGCTTCCCGGCGCTGGCCACCGAGCTGTCCGGCGGCGAGGTGGGCGTGACGTACGAGGTGGCTCACGTGGACCGCCCGCTGTTCACGCTGACGCCGATGGGCGAGGACATGCGCTGGCCGTCGCCGACCGACGTCCGGCCGGAGCTGGACCGGCTGGCGCCGGCGGGCGCGGTCGATTCGCTGTTCGTCCTGTGGCCGCAGCGGAACCTCGCCACCGGCGCCGAGGTGCGGACCGGCGGCTGGGGCCTGGCGATCCGGGCGACCGAGTGGTCGAACGGCGCCACGTACGCCACGGTCGCCAACGCCAGCGAGGCCATCTGGTCGCACCCGGTCGTGGGCGAGGTCTGGCTCCACGAGTGGCTGCACGGGGTCTGCGACCACTTCGCCCGGCGCGGCTTCGAGATGCCGCCGAACGACGCCGACGGCGGCGGCCGGGCCGGCTACGAGTCGACCGCGGACGAGGGCTGGACGCCCTTCTACCGCGACCTCATGACCGGTCGGGTCCCGCACGAGGGCCGCCTCGTGGGCATCCCGCCGGCGGCCTGGCGCACCGGGTCGATCCTGGGCTGAACCCCGGGGCGTAGACGTGCGGGGAAACGTTGAAGTATCGGCAGTTCAACGTCTCCCCGCTTCCGGAGACGTGCAAATGTCGATAGTTCAACGGTTCCCGCGTTCCCGGCCGACGCCAGCCGGCGGTGCCGGGGTTCGGACGCGGAACCCCAGTTCCGGGGTTGGCACCCGCCGTCGGTCGGGTCTACCCTTCCCGAACGGTCGCGGCGCGGGCAGCGCCGTGAGCCCTGGCTACGGTGGCTCGAGAGAGACGAGGAGGGTGCTCCATGCGACGAATCGCGCTTTCCGGCGCGTTCGCGGCGCTGCTCGCGTTCGCGTCGGTGGCTCCAGCGTCCGCGGCGGGGGTCGGAGGCCGGGCGCTGGCCTCCCACGGCGACCCGTTCGCCGCCTGTGTGGGCGTCGGCGCCGATCCCGCCTTCGGCGGCGTCAACAACCCGAACGCCGAGGTCGAGCCGTTCATCGCCGAGAACCCGGCCGCCACGCGCAACCTCGTGGCGACCTGGCAGCAGGACCGGTGGAGCGACGGCGGCGCCAAGGGCCTGGTCGCCGGCTGGTCGGTGGACGGCGGCCGCAGCTGGCACGACAGCGTGCTGCCGTACAGCGCCTGCGCGGCCTCGTCCGGGACGCAGGTGGCCCCGTTCGACCGGGCGTCGGACCCGTGGGTCTCGATCGGGCCGGACGGCAAGGCGTACAACCAGGGCCTCGTGTTCAACGCCAACGACAACCACAACGGCGTGGCCGCGGTCACGTCCGTGGACGGCGGCCGCACCTGGCAGAACCTGCGGCTCCAGATCGACGACTCCGCCACGGACCCGACCGTGCCCGTGGACGACAAGAACTCCATCACCGCCGACCCGCGGCTGCCGGGCTTCGCGTACGGCGTGTGGGACCGGATCTCGATCGTGCCGTGCGGCGCCGCCGGCGCCCCGCGCCACGCCCCCGAGTTCGACGACCATCCGGCGGTGGCGGGCGCCTTCGCGGCCAACGCGGCCCCGGTCTGCACCGTCGGGCCGACGTTCCTCTCCCGGACGACCGACGGCGGCCGGACCTGGGAGACGGCGCGGGTGATCGTGCCGGTCGCGGTCAACGAGCAGACGATCGGCAACGTCATCGTCGCCAACCCCCGGACGGACACCCTCTTCGACTTCTTCGACTTCATCGACGTGAACGGCGGGCTCCACGCGGATCAGGAGTTCTCGCTGGACCACGGCGTGACGTGGAGCCAGCCGCAGCGGATCGGCGACATCGACACGGCCGCGCTGCAGGCCGGCCGCGGTGGGGTCGTGGACCCGCGCAACCCCAACAACCAGTTCCGGACCGGCGACATCCTGCCGGAGCCCGCCATCGACCCGAGGACCGGCCGCCTGTACGTGGTCTGGCAGGACGCCCGGTTCAACGGCGGGGCGAACGACCAGGTCGTCATCTCCACGTCGGGCGACCCGCTGGGCCGGACCGGCTCGTGGACGGCGCCCACGCTGGTCAGCCCGAAGGGCGACCCGGCCGCGTTCAACGCCTCCGTCGCCGTCAACCGCGACGGCCAGGTCGGGGTCCTGTTCCAGGACTTCCGGAACATCGGCAGCGCCCCGGCGTCGGTCCTGCCCACGACCACGTTCGTGCGCGTGGCGAGCGGGCCGTCGTTCGACTTCGACCGCGAGACGCAGGTGTCCCGGCCGTTCAACTTCCTGGCCGCGCCGCGGGCCGGCGGCTTCTTCGTCGGCGACTACAACGCCATCGTGGCCAGTCCGAGGACCGGCGGCTTCTCGGCCGTCTTCGGCGCCACGGACTGCGCCGACACCAGCTGCACGGCCATCGCCAACCCGACCGGGGCCCCCACCGGCGGCCTCGACCCGACCGACATCTTCACGAACCGGGTGGCCGGCGGCGGCGACGACGGGAACGGCCAGGACTGACCCCCGTCGTCGAGACCGGAGGCGGGCGCCGGCTCGGCGCCCGCCTCCGACTCCCCTACGGCACCAGGACCGAGCGCGCCTCCGTGCCGGCGATGAGCCCCTCGTACGCCTCGTTGATCTGGTGCAGCGGCCACTCCTTCGTGACCAGGCGGTCCAGCGGGAGGCGGCCCCGCCGGTACAGCTCGAACAGGCGTGGGAAGTCGGCCTGCGGCCGCGTCGAGCCGTAGATCGACCCCTTGAGCGTCTTCTCCGAGCGGACCAGGTCGTTCAGGTCGACGGGCGCCGGTGAGCCGACCGGGGCCATGCCGATGGCGACCGCCGTGCCGCCCTGCCGGAGCGCGCCCACCGCCTGCACCACGGTCGCGGGCAGGCCGATCACCTCGAACGAGTAGTCCACGCCGCCCCCGGTCAGCTCCTTGACCGCCTGGACGACGTCCTCGTGCGACGCGTCCACGACGTCGGTGGCGCCGAACGACGTCGCCAGCTCCAGCCGGCCGGGGTTGAGGTCGGCCGCGATGATCCGCGCCGCTCCGGCCAGGACGGCGCCCATGATCGCGCACAGCCCGACGCCGCCCGCGCCCACGACCAGCACCGTGCTGCCGGGCTCCACGCCGGCCGTGTTGACGACCGCGCCGACGCCGGTCATCACCGCGCAGCCGGCGACCGCGCCGATCGGCAGCGGCACGTCCTCGGGCATCTTGAGCACCGACTGCTCCTGGCAGACCGTCTGCTCGGCGAAGCACGAGACGCCGAGGAAGTGCCGGATCTCGACGCCATCGCGGCTCAGGCGCGACGTGCCGTCCGGCATGCGCCCGCTGTTCCGCACGGCGGAGCCCTCCCGGCACAGCGCCGGCCGGCCCCGGCTGCAGTACTCGCACCGGCCGCAGCTCGTGCGCCAGAGCAGCACCACGTGGTCGCCCGGGCGCACCGACGTCACGCCGGGGCCGACCTCCTCGACGACGCCGGCCCCCTCGTGGCCGAGCACGACCGGCAGGTTGCCGGCCAGGTCGCCGCGCATGTAGTGGTAGTCGCTGTGGCAGACGCCCGCGGCCGCCACGCGCACGCGCACCTCGCCCGCGCGGGGCGCGCCGAGCTCGACGTCCTCGACGCGCAGGGGCTCGCCCGGCTGGTACAGGACCGCTGCTCTCATGCGGGCGATGATAGATCCGGCCCGCCCTCCCTTAGACTCCGTGCGTGGAACCGAGCCGCGCGCGGTGGGCGGGCGGGGCCCTGGTGGCGGTGCTCGTCGTGGCGCTGCTGCTCCCGGTCGTCGCGCTGGCCAGCCGGCCCGAGGACAGCGGCGGCGCCCTGCCGGTGCGCGGCGACCTGACCCGCCTGCTGCTGGACGTCGGGACGTACCTGTTCGCGGTCTTCGTGCTGGTGACCCTGCTGGTCATCGTCTGGGCGCTGTGGCCCCGCCCCAACGAGGAGCTGCCCGCGCTGCCGCCGCGCCAGCGCCGTGTCATGAGCACGGTGCTCTCGGCGCTGCTGCTGGCCGGGGTGGCGATCTGGCTCCGGAGCACCGGCCACCTCGGGACGGGCCAGAACCTCCTGCTCGGTGGGGGCGCGGGCCGGCCGCCGCCCGCGCTGGCGGGCCAGGGCCGCGCCGGCGGTGCCCCGCCCGGCTTCGACTGGGTGGCCGCCGGCATCGTCGTCGGCCTGCTGGTCGCCGGCGCCGTGCTGGCCTGGTGGTTCCTGCGCCCGCGCCGCCCGCGGTCCGGAGGGCTGTCCCTGGCGCGGCTCCAGGCGGTCCTGGACGACGCGATCGAGGACGTGCTGGGCGAGGCCGACCCCCGCCGCGCGGTGATCGCCGCGTGGACCCGCCTGGAGCGGGTGCTGGCCGGCCACGGGGTGCCCCGGCGCGAGGCCGAGGCCCCGTTCGAGTACGCGGCCCGGGCCGGCGCCGAGCTGGGGGTGGAGCTCGGCGTCGAGGGCGGCTGGCTGGAGCAGCTGGCGGGCCTGTTCGAGTGGGCGCGCTTCAGCACGCACGAGGTCACGCCGGCGATGCGCGAGGAGGCGCTGGGCGGCCTGGTGGCCGTGCGGGACGGGCTGCGGCTTGCGACCTGAGCGCGTCCCCTGGCGGCGCATCGCCCAGCAGGTCGCGATCGTCACGCTGCCGCTCCTCGCGGTCGTCGTGCTCCGCGTCCCGTACCAGGGGCTGGCCGTGCGGCTCTGGCTGGTCGCGCTGGGCGCGATCGGTCTCGGTCTGCTGACCGAGCGCGCCCTGGCCGGCCGGGCCGTGCGCGACGTGCCCGGCCTGCGCCTGCCCTGGGGCTGGTGGCGCCGGCCCCGGCCCGAGCGGATCCGCGCCCTGGAGGAGCTGGAGCACGCGGTGGACTTCTCGCTGGGCACCGCGTTCGACGTCCACTACCGGCTGCGCCCGCACGTGCGCCGGATCGCCGCGTACCGGCTCGGCCTGCGCGGCGTGAGCCTCGACCGCCAGCCGCGCCGGGCGGCCGCGCTGCTCGGTCCCGAGGCGTGGGACCTCGCCCGCCCCGACCGGCCGGAGCCGGACGACCGCAACTCGCGCGGCCTGGACCTGGCGCACGTGCGCCGGGTGGTGGAGGGACTGGATGCGCTCTGACCCGAAGCCGGCGGAGGAGCTGAGCCTGGCCGAGGTCGGCTCGCTGGCCGGCCGCATCCTCGACGAGGTGGAGCGGGCGATCGTGGGCAAGCGGGAGGCGCTCGAGCTGGTGCTGATCGGCATCCTGAGCGACGGCCACGTCCTGATCGAGGACTTCCCGGGCCTGGCGAAGACGCTGATCGCGCGCTCGTTCGCCCAGGTGCTGCGCCTCGACTTCAAGCGGATCCAGTTCACGCCGGACCTGATGCCGTCGGACGTGACCGGCTCGGCGATCTACAGCCCGCGGACGTCCGAGTTCGAGTTCCGCCCCGGCCCGATCTTCACGAACCTGCTGCTGGCGGACGAGATCAACCGGGCCCCGGCCAAGACGCAGGCCGCGCTGCTGGAGGCGATGCAGGAGCGCCAGGTCACCGTGGACGGGGTGGGCCACCCGCTGGCGCCGCCGTTCGCCGTGCTGGCGACGCAGAACCCGATCGAGTACGAGGGCACGTATCCGCTCCCGGAGGCCCAGCTCGATCGCTTCCTGCTCCGGCTGGGCATCGGCTACCCGACGCGCGAGCAGGAGTGGGAGGTGCTGGAGCGGCGGCTCGCCCACCGCACGGACGACCTGGAGCTGGAGCAGCGCGCGGGCGGGGCCGACCTGCTGGCCATGCGCCGGGCGATCGAGCGGGTGCACGTGGACGCCGGGGTCGGGCGCTACATCGTGGACCTGGTCACGGCCACCCGCGAGAGCCCGCGCGTCCAGGTCGGCGCCAGCCCGCGCGGCTCGCTGGCCGTGCTGAAGCTGGCGCGCAGCCGGGCCGCCCTCCAGCGCCGCGACTTCGTCGTGCCGGAGGACGTGAAGGCGGTCGCCGTGCCCGCGCTCGGCCACCGGCTGACGCTCCGGCCCGAGCTGTGGGTCCAGCGCGTGCGCGGCGAGGACCTGGTCCGGGAGTGCCTGGAGGCGGTACCGACGCCGCGCGCTGATTGACCGGGGCCTGGGTCACGACCGTCTCGAACCGCCTGCCCGCGTACCTGGCGCTGGGCGGGGCGGGCCTGCTGGCCGGTCTCGTGCTGGGCCGGCCGGAGCCGGTCCTCCTGGCGGCGCCGCTGCTGCTGGCGGCCGCTGCCGGCCTGGCGCTGGCCCGGCCGCCGGACCTGGACGTGCGCGTGCGCCTGGACCGGGAGCGGGCGCTGGAGGGGGAGGAGGTCGAGCTGGCGCTGACGATCCAGGCCCGCCGGAGCGTGTCGTGGCTGGACGTCGAGCTGGACCTGCCCCGCGGCCTGGCCGACCTGCGGCGCGCGGGAGAGGGCGTGATCAGCCTGCGCGCCGGCGCGACCCGCGAGCACCGGCGCCGCGTGGCCTGCCGGCGCTGGGGCGGCCGCCTGGTCGGCCAGCTCCGGCTGCGCGCCCGGGACCCGCTGGGCTTCTTCTCCTACCGCCTGGAGGTGCGCCAGCCGCTGCCGCTGCGCGTCTACCCCCGGCCGGAGGCGGTGCGCCGGATGCTCCGCCCGGCGGAGACGCAGGCGTTCGCCGGCAACGAGGTCTCCCGGCTGAAGGGCGACGGCATCGAGTTCGCGGACATCCGGCCGTTCGTCGCCGGCGACCGCGTCCGCCGGATCAACTGGCGGGCCAGCGCCCGGCGCGGCGAGCTCTACGTGAACGAGATGCGGCCCGAGCGCAACGCGGACGTGGTCGTGTTCCTGGACACGTTCACCGAGCTGGGCGACGCCGCCGGCACCAGCCTGGACATGACGGTCCGGGCCGCCGCGGCCCTGATCGACGGCTACCTGCGCCGGCGCGACCGGGTCGGGCTGGTGGGCTTCGGCGGCACCCTGCGCTGGCTGCGGCCGGCGATGGGCGAGCGCCAGGTGTACCGCCTGATCGACGCGCTGATCGACACGCAGGTGGTCCTCAGCTACGCGTGGAAGGGGCTGGAGGTGATCCCGCGCCGGACGCTGCCGCCCAAGTCGCTGGTCGTGGCGTTCAGCCCGCTGCTGGACGAGCGCTCGCTGGGCGCGCTGCTCGACCTGCGGGGCCGGGGGTACGACCTGGCGGTGGTCGAGGTCTCGCCGCTCTCGTTCGTGCACCCGGGCCGCCGGGAGACCGAGCGCCTGGCCCACCGGCTGTGGGTGATGGAGCGGGCGGCGCTGCGCGGCCGGTTCGTGGACCTGGGCGTGCCGGTGGTCACGTGGCGGCGCGACGAGCCGCTGGACGGCGTGCTGGCCGCCGCCGCCCGGCTCCGGCGCGACGCCCGCCTGGTGCGCGTGTGACCCGGGTGCGGGCGGCGGCGCCGAGCGCGTTCCTGGCGGGGGCGGCCGTCGCGCTGGCGGCCGTGCTGGCGCTGGCGCCCGTGGTGGGCGCGGGCGGCGGGCCGGGGCCGCTGGTCGCCCTGGGCCTGTTCGCCGTGGCGCTGTACGCGGCCGGCCTGGCGCTGCCGTGGCCGGCCCTGCTGCCGTGGGGGCTGGGCCTGCTGGCCGTGGAGTACCTGGTCTCGCTGGAGCTGCGGCGGGCGCCGCTGGACTCCGGCGCGCCCGCGTACGCCGTCGCGTTCTTCCTGTGCGCCGAGCTGGGCTGGCTCGGGCTCGAGGCCCGGCGCGGCGGCCGGCCGTGGCCTCGCCGGGTCGCCGGCGTCGCCGCCCTGGCGCTGGCCGGGGCCGTGCTCGCGGCGCTCCTCCTCCTGCTGGCCGCCGTTCCGCTGTCAGGTGGCCCTCCCATGACAGCGGTCGGCGTTGCCGCTACGATCGCGGTTGCGGCCTGCCTCGCCTGGCTGGGCCGGGCTCGAGAGTGAATGGTGTGAAACAGACCCCCCTCGCCTGGGCGCTGGCCGCCCTCGTGGCGCTGTCCGCGTGCTCGCTGAGTGTCCCGGGAGATCCCACGCTCTCCACGATGGACGTGTTCGAGGCGGCCAAGCCCGCCGTCGTGATCGTGGAGGCCGTCAACGCGGTGGCCTGGTCCGTGCCCCAGCCGACGCTGACGGCGCAGAAGGAGCAGCAGCTCCGCAACGCGGTCGTGGCCATGGTGCGGGCGGGCCAGGTCGCGAACAACGAGACAGCGATCGGCCAGGCCTCGGTCAAGCTCCTGGTGGACAACCCGGGCAACTGGTTCAGCGCGTCCGCCCAGCGCCACCAGCAGACGGACGACGTCCTGGCGCTGGGCACCGGCTTCTTCGTGACCGAGGACGGCTACCTGCTGACCAACGACCACGTGGTCGAGACGTCGATGGACGACCTCCGGCAGCAGCTGCTCGACCAGCTCCAGGCCGAGAGCGCCGACCCGGTCCAGGTGGCCACGTTCAAGGACGAGACGTCGCGGGGCCTGGGCGTGCCGCTGACCGACGCCCAGGCCGCGAAGCTGTTCCAGTGGATGCTGGGCGTGTTCAAGGGCGACCTGCGGATCGCCACGGTGACGCCGGCGTACCGCGTCGGCTTCGGCAGCATGTCGCCGGCGGACGTCCAGGCGAAGGGCCTCCCGGTCCAGCTCGTCGCCCACGGCGAGAGCACGCCGGGCAGGGACGTGGCGGTGCTCAAGGCGTCGGGCGGCCCGTTCGTGAGCCTGGCCACGGTGGCCGCCATGCCGAGCGAGGGGGCTCCGCTGGCGGTGATCGGCTACCCGTGCCGCTGCGGCGGAGGGGCGGCGTTCGACCCGGCCAAGGTGCTGACGCCGGTGCTCACGTCGGGCACGGCGCGCGAGCAGGTGGCGATGCCCGGCGGCTGGAGCGCGCTGGGGACGGACGCCCCGATCGAGCACGGCAACAGCGGCGGCCCGGTCCTCGCCGACGACGCCCGGGTGGTCGGCCTGGCCACGTTCTCGGACACGGCCGCGGCGGGGACGCCGCGCAGCTTCGCGGTCCCGATGGCGGTGGCCAACCAGTACACGATCCAGGCGCACGTGAAGGTGGCCCAGGGCTCGCTCGGCCAGCGCTACGCGCAGGCGGTGTTCGAGTTCCGCCAGGAGCACTTCAAGGCCGCGCTGCCGCTGTTCCAGCAGGTGGCCGCGGGCGCGCTGCACGACCCGTACGCCCGCCAGTACGCGCTCCAGTCGCGGACGGCGATCGACGCCGGCCGCGACCAGACGCCGCCCGCGGGGGCGCAGGCGATCCTGGCGGTCGCGGTGTACGTGGGCGTGACCGCCCTCGCGCTGCTGGTGGGCGTGCTGGTCTACCGCAGCCGGCGCCGCCGCGTCCGGGCCTGGTAGTGCCCTACGTCGGCCAGCCCGTTCCTCGCGTGGAGGACGAGCGGCTGCTGCGCGGCCGGGGCCGCTTCGTCGCCGACCTGGAGCCGGTCGCCAACCTCCACCACGCCGCGTTCGTGCGCAGCCCGCACGCGCACGCCGAGATTCGTTCCGTGGACGCGTCCGCCGCGCTGGCCGTCGACGGCGTCGCGGCCGTGGTCACGCCCAGCGACGCCCGCCGGCTGCTGCGTCCGTTCAGCGTGGGCGTCGGCGGCGAGCGGTACTGGCCGCTGGCGCTCGACCGGGCCCGGTACGTGGGCGAGCCGGTGGCCCTCGTCGTGGCCGCCGATCGCTACGCCGCCGAGGACGCGGCCGAGCTCGTCCGGGTGGAGTACGAGCCGCTGCCCCCTGTGATGGACGTGGCGCAGGCGCCGGCGGCCGCCCACCGCAGCCTCCGCCACGGCGACCCGGACCGGGCGTTCGCGACGGCCGCGCACCGGGTGGAGGCGACGTTCCGGTTCCCCCGCTACAGCTCGACGCCGGTCGAGTGCTACGCGGTGATCGCCGACTGGGACGAGGCCCAGCGCGAGGTCACGCTGTGGAGCAACTTCCACGGCCCGTTCGTCATGCAGCCGCTGGTCGCCGCCGCGCTCGGGCTGCCCGAGCACCGGGTCCGGCTGATCGTGCCGCCCGACATCGGCGGCAGCTTCGGCATCAAGTCCGGCGTGTACGCGTACCTGCCGCTGGTCGCCCTGGCCAGCCGGCTGGCCGGCGTGCCGGTGCGCTGGAACGCGGACCGCTGGGAGGACCTGGTCGCCAGCCAGAGCGGCACGGACCGGCTGACCCGGGCCGAGGCGGCCGTGGACTCCGGCGGCCGCGTGCTGGCGCTGCGGCTGGACATCCGGGACGACGTCGGCGCCCACCTGCGGCCGCCCGAGCCGGCCACCCTGTACCGCTGCTACGGCAACCTGACCGGGCCGTACGACGTGCGCGACGTCGCCGTCGAGGCGCGGGCGGTCCTGACCAACCGCGCGCCGACCGGCCTGAACCGGGGCTTCGGCGGCCAGCAGCTCGCGTTCACCCTGGAGCGGCTGATGGACACGGTCGCCGGCCGGCTGGGGCTGGACCCGGCCGAGGTCCGGCGCCGCAACCTCGTCCGGCCTGAGCAGATGCCGTACCGGACCGCGCTGGGCGGCATCTACGACTCGGGCGACTACCCGGCGCTGCTCGACGAGCTCCTCCGTGACCACCGCGAGCGCCTGCAGCGGGAGCGGGACCGCCTGCGCGCGCTGGGCCGCCGCGCCGGGGTGGGGATGGCGATGGTCGTGGACCCGTCGGGCACGAACCTGGGCTACATCGCCCTCGCCCAGACGCCGGAGGAGCGGGCGCGCGGCCTGGGCAAGTCCGGCTGCACGGAGTCGGCCACCCTGACGATGGACCCGATGGGCGGCGTGCGCCTGCGGATCGCGACCGCGCCCGAGGGCCAGGGCCACGAGACCGTCGCCGCCCAGGTGGTGGCCGACGAGCTGGGCCTGCCGCTGGACGCGGTCCGCGTGGACGCCGGGATCGACACCACCGGCCAGCTCTGGCACGTCTCGTCCGGCTCGTACTCCAGCCGCTTCGCGCCGATCACCGTGTCCGCGGTGCTCCGGGCCTGCGCCAGCCTGCGCGGCCGCCTGCTGGCGATCGCGGCGGTGATCCTGGAGGCCGACCCGGCGGACCTGGAGCTGGCCGGCGGCGCCGTGCGGGTGCGCGGCACGGACCGGTCGCTGCCGGTCCGGCGGGTGGCCGGCCTGGCCCACTGGGACCCGGGCGCGCTGCCGCCGGGCGTGGATCCCGCGCTGCACGTGACCGAGCACTTCAGCTCGGAGCACGCCACCGCCCCGGCGCCGGACGACACGGTGGACTCGTCCATCTGCTACGGCGTGCTCGCCGACGTGTGCCTGGTGGACGTGGACCCGGACACGCTGGAGCCGCGCGTCGTCGAGTACGCCACGGTGCACGACTCGGGCCGGCTGCTGAACCCGCTCCTCGCCGACGGCCAGGTGCACGGCGCGCTCGCCCACGGGCTGGGCGGCGCCCTCTCCGAGGAGCTGGTCTACGGCCCCGACGGCTCCCCGCTGTGCGCGACGTTCCAGGACTACGTGTGCCCGGGCGCGGCCGAGATGCCGGCGGTCCGCATCGCGCACGTGCACGGGGACACCGGGTTCGTGCCCAGCCGGGCGAAGGGGATCGGGGAGGGCAACGCGATGTCGGCGCCGGCGGCCGTGGCCAACGCCCTGGCGGACGCGCTGGGCGCCGAGGTCGTCGAGCTGCCGGCCCATCCGTCGCGGCTCTGGCGCCTGGCGACCCGCGCGTATGCTCCTCGCGATGACCACCGCGAGCACCGCGCGTAAGGCGTCCCGGTGAGCGACGACCTCCTGGTCGAGCTGCTCCCCGACCCGCCGGTCGCGCGCATCACGCTGAACCGGCCGGACAAGCGCAACACGATCACGTGGGAGATGCGGCAGCGGATCGAGGACGTGTTCGGGGAGCTGGCCCGCGACCGGCGGCTGCGGGCGGTGGTGGTCACCGGGGCGGGCGGCACGTTCAGCGCCGGCGGCGACATGCGCGGGTTCCTGGAGCACGAGCCGTACGAGTTCGCGCACCTCGGCGAGAACCTGGCCGCCGCGGAGCGCTGCCCGCTGCCGGTGATCGCGGCGGTGGACGGCTTCTGCTTCGGCGCGGGCATGGAGCTGGCCCTGTCCTGCGACATCCGCGTGTGCACCGGCCGGGCGGAGTTCGCGCTGCCCGAGATCCTGCGCGGCCAGATGCCCGGCTCGGGCGGCTCCCAGCGGCTGCCCCGCCTGATCGGCTGGTCGCGGGCGAAGGAGATGATCATGCGCGGCCGCCGGATGGGTGCGGACGAGGCGCTGGCCTGCGGGCTCGTCTGCGAGGTGGTCGCGCCCGAGCGGCTGGCCGAGGCGGCGCTGGCGATCGCGGTCGAGCTGAGCCAGCGGTCGCCCCTGGCGATGGCGACGCTCAAGTCCACGCTGAACCGGGGCATGGACGCCAACTTCGCGGCGGCCATGGAGATCGAGCGCAAGGCGTACGCGATGCTGCGCTCGACCCACGACTACCGCGAGGGCGTGGAGTCGTTCTTCGAGAAGCGCGACCCGGAGTACGGCGGGAGCTGAACGCGTGAAGCCCGCCCCCTTCGACTACCGGCGGGCCGAGTCCGTCGAGGAGGCGGTGGCGGCGCTGGCCGAGGGCGGCGACGAGGCCCGAGTCCTGGCCGGCGGCCAGAGCCTGGTGCCCATGCTGGCGTTCCGGCTCGCGCGGCCGGCGCTGCTGGTGGACGTCAACCGGCTGCCCCTGGACCGGGTCGAGACGCTGGCCGGCGGGGAGGTTCGGATCGGGGCCGTCGTCCGCCAGCGCGCGGCCGAGCGGTCGGGGGTCGC
>Ga0070717_10002626_pt1 | contig 12672 bp, 4 predicted proteins | sample LARL113metaG_FD_71366 | JGI IMG/M metagenome (GOLD analysis project Ga0070717, IMG submission 71366) | Corn, switchgrass and miscanthus rhizosphere microbial communities from Kellogg Biological Station, Michigan, USA - LAR L11-3 metaG | ecosystem: Host-associated > Plants > Roots > Rhizosphere ...
AGAAACAACAGATCGACGAGTATCGATGATCGGCACGGCTGGACACGATCAGATCCAGAATTCTAATCGCGCCTCAGATTAGGCCGGAATCTGTGCATAACTTAGGTATAACCCTGCCGGACAGGTCGTATGCATAGGATAGCCTTCCCATCAACGTTGAACCCTGCTGGTACGTGATGCCGGTGAGATTGGAACCATCGTCATAGCTGTATATGACAGACACCCCGTTGGGGAGCGTGAGTGAGGCGCGTCGACCGTCCGCATCGTAGGCAAGGCTGATATTCGATGTTCCCTGAGCAATCTGATTCAGTCGGCCGGCATCGTCATACGCATAAGTGACGATGGGCTGGCCCGCTACGGCCATTGCGATCTCACGACCCGCTGCATCGTATTGATAGCTGACGCTACCTTGTGGCGTCGTTTCGGACGTCAGTCGATCGAGTCCATCAAATGCAGGCGTTATCGTCCCGTAGACAGAATCGACTACGCCAGTCGGGCGATCAGCGGGATCGTAGCTGTATGAGATCGTACTTTCATATGCTCCACTGGAACAAGTGGATCGCCCAAACCCCGCAAAGATTGGCCGATCCAATGCGTCATATTGAAAGACCCTATTTTTGCCACGACGGTCGGTCAAACAGGTGAGAGTCCCGTTCGCGTCATACGCATACGTTTCAATGTTGCCGAGCGGGTCCGTACGCGTTTGCAGGCGATCCATACTATCGTATGCGTAGGTTGTTGGATTGTTTATATTTCGGGCATCAGTCATGGTAAGCAAGTTGCCATTGGGATCGTATTGGAAAAAGATAACTCCCCCGAGAGAATCTGTCCTCTGAGTAAGTCGGTTGAGCGGATTGTACTGATAGGTGATATTGTTACCAAAAGGACTGATAGCAGCGGCAAGTCTGCCACCACCATCGGTCAGCAGTGAAATCGTATTCCCCAGAGGATCGCTGATGGAACTGATATCTGGACCCGAATAGCCAATCTGCACTGTTTTGCCAAGCGGATCGGTTACAGAGGCGGTGCGACCGGTGCTGTCGTGTGTATATTTCCAGGTGTTATTCAGAGGGTCACTCGCACTGACTAGGTTTCCATGTGCATCATATGACAGGCTAGTTTTGTGCAGAAGGGGATCAGTGATGCTGGTGGTTTGGCTAAATGTAGATTCATAAGTAAAGGAAGTGGTCACAGAATTGGGCGTGCCCGCAAGTTTGGTGATACTGGTAACATTTCCAATGCCGTCATATGTGTAGGCTGTCTGTCTGTTAAGAGAGTCCGTAACGCTCAACAATAAATTCGTACTCAGATCGCGCTGGTACGTGAATGTCTGATGATCTGGACCAACCACTCGGGTGTCGGTACCCACAAACGCTCCCGATATGAAGGCTCCATCCGGAGAAGGAGGAGGGGGCGGGAACGTGACGGTGCGAACATTCCCATTCGGATCGGTCACGCGGGTTTGCGTGATGTTATTGTTTGAGTCTGTAGCGTAGTTAAATAGGAACGTTGAACTATCCGCTTGAAGTTGCCGGTCTACGCGCCCATTGCCATCGTAGTGATTTTGTAGATATTGAATGCCCCTAGCATCGGTGATGCTGGTCATCTGATCGATGTTCATCGGATCCCACCCGTAAGTCCATATACCGTTGGCCGGATCTGTTACTTGAATCAGCCTGCCCTGGGAGTCGTAAGAGTACTGGGCTATGCGACCAGCGTTGTCCTGAGCTTGTGTTACACGATGGTTGCTGTCATAGGTAAGCTGTATCCAGCGACCATTGGGAGACACGATTCTGCTTACGTAATTGCTGGAGTCCCGAATCACCTTGACCGTATTGCCATTGCGGTCAGTTATGCTCGTGAGACCGACATCCTGATATTTGGATGGACCCAATATGCCAGGCTGTATGAACGTGAAGGCGGTGCCGTCTCGTAACGTGATCGTCCAGCCATTCTTGTTGCTGAATACGGCTCCGTAGAATGCCCCCGGAGCAGTTACGCACTGTAGTGTGGAGTTCGACCAGCCATTGCCGGAAATGCGATCAAACCGCACTCTACTACCGTTAGGAAGCACAAGTTCAACATAACTGAAGTCACTGAGATACCCAACAATAAACATATCGTAAGGATGGGTCATACCGATTCCGAATGCCCGTGAAACAGTGTCTCCTTGCCTGTACACACGAGTTAATGAAATCGGGATAACGTCTGGTAGGGAAAGATCCGTCTTATTGTAGACAAAGAGGCCCGTGGACAGATCTACCGGCTCTCCGCCACTACCACCACCACCGCCAGCCGGTCCGCCCTTTGAAGGCCCCCAGCCTGGACCTCCCACCATTGCACCGGTTAACTCGTAGATGACCACCCCTGGATCAGGCACGACACTTTGTCCATCCGCTGAAACTTTTCCTTGGCCGTAAATGAACCAGCCTCTGGTGTCCGGATCGTAATTCCAGAAGTCCATCTTCGTGCCGGATGCCTGATGAAAAGAATTGGGATAGATGAGGCGGGCCCCCTTGGGTCCGTCGTTACTATTCACCTGGATGTATCCGCCGCCGGGTTGGATCGTGAAGTAGATCGGCACCTGCACCAGTGGAAGCGGAAACGGGGGCCTATCCAGCGGAATCGGCGTGATGCTGATCTCATGAGCAATCTTGCCGTCTATATCAGTAATCACAGCGTGAGGCGGAATGTGAAACTCCAGCCCAGGAAGAGCCTGGGTTTTGACCACCATCTCTTCCGTAGTCGGGAACTGGACATGCACAGCGTGTGCCGTGTCCAGTTCAGTCATCCAGATCTTCTATGGCAGAACAGTCGTGCTGCCTTCGAGAAGATCTACTCCGACTTCAAAAACGCCATATGTGTGCCCCGGGCGGCTGGCGGTGCGCCCATCGATCACCATGGCATGATGACCGGCTACAACCTTTGTCAGCAGAAATCTCCCGGCTCTGTCGCTGCGGACTGCTTTATCGTCGATCCTGAATGTCACGTTTTGGAGTGGTTTGCTGTCCAGAGTCAGGGTCTGGCCGGCAATGGCAGTGACACCCGGCTGTGCTTGGAGTGGAGCGAGAGCCTGAGCCGCGTTGTCAATTCCTGTGCCGGTTGTGGCGGAACTCGCATTTTCATCGCCCTCCTTCACGGTGGTGAAAGTGACAACCTTATACGCCAGCCGTAGGCCCTGTCCGTCGGTTGCGCCTTGCAAGGTGAGCGTGTATTTGGTTCCGGGTTGCAGCGGCGATTTTGGGGTGATAAACGTTAATCGACCGCTTTCGGCCGGAACGATCAGAGCAGGAACCGAGCCGCTGGGCCCTTGAAAGCTTACGGATCGAGAAGTGACTGTTTCAGGGCGTAAGAGCTTTGAGAAGCGGAGCCCAATGAGGACGTCGAGAGGCACATCCGTTGCCCCATTTTCGGGAATTGAAGCTTCGAGCGCAGGAACGTTCAAATCAGGGCTGGCAGCATTGACCGTCGTGGTCGCCACAAAACGGTTCAAGCTGGGGTCATACAGTTCACCATAACTTAAGAGGTTGCCCTGATCGTCAGCTCCGCCCCAAAACAACGCCGTGCCGTCCGCAAGAAGCCTAGCTTGATCATCGCGCCGGCCCGTCGGAAGTTGTGCCTCCATTATGCTCGTCCCATTGCGCTCATCCCAGGTTTCAACTGTGTTGAGTAGATTATGATCAGAGTCGATGCCTCCAGCGATCAATAGCCGCCCGTCCGTGAGTAATACAGCGGCATGATGGGCACGCGGCACCAAGCCGATCGTTGCTAACCGGAATGTAAGGGAGGATGGATCAAAGATCTCGGCCTGTTTGACAACTTGACCGTCACTTCCATTCCCGCCAAGCACGAGCACTTTGCCATCGGGCAGCAAGGTTGCCGTGTGCCACGTTCTTGCGAAACTCAGTTCGCCACGCAACTTGACGACTGCACCCGAGTGCGGATCGCTAATCATAGCTGTTGATACTGGCTTACTCTTCTCTTCCCCACCCAGCAACAGCCAGTTGCCACTCGGCAGCAGCGTAGCACTCTCACCCGGAAGCATTTGCGAATGTGCAGGGCGGCTGTCGTTGGGAACAGAGATCTGCGGAGCCATCGGCCAAGTCTGCAGACTTAACCCCAATAGGACACCGCATGTAAGAATCTTGCGCAAGAGACTTTTTGTTTTCATGCCTATTTCCTCATGACTAGGGGCTGGTTACGTTGACGGACAGGCTTCCAGTTGCAGTTCCGTTTGGATCAATTTTTATGGTATAAGTGCCGGTCGTCGGCAGTAACTTCGATCCTAGATTGAAGCTTGCAGCCGAGCTCGTTGTCGATGCGAGAGCGGTATTGTCCGGCTTGAGCAGAGTTACGGTGACGGCACCCATGGTGTTACTGGAAATTTTCACCGTGGCGTACTGGTTCGCGGTACCGCTGAATGTGACAACGGCATTCTGCGCCGGCGTACCGATGCTGATCGGAAGCGAAGAGCCATTGATCACCACCGAGCCCGTAACATCGGGAGGGACATTATATAAATTCGCTGTCCACGTCCCAGTGACGGTCGTCTGACCAGCATATATCAAGACTGAATATGTTCCGTTCTGTGTCAGACTCAGCTTATCCGTAAACAACGTGTTGTTGCAGGTTGCTTGCTTGTTGAATAAAGTGCTCCCACTCGGGTTGGTGATCGAAACGTACCACGAGCAGATCGGCATACCACTGCCGCTCACATTCAAACTAATCGTCTGGGAGGCGGAGCCGGTAAAGGTCAAGTGAGCTTGTTGCCCTGGGACCGTTGTCTGTATGGTTGCAGACCCAGTCGTGTCCAAATTGGCTGTCGGATCCGGCGGAACGTCATAAAGAGTCACTGTAACGCTACCGGTAGCACTCCCGCTGGGCGTCATTTGAATTAGGTAAGTGCCGGTCTGTGGAAGCGTTAGAGCGCCGGTGAATCCGCTCGTGCCTAAACAAGTGTTTGTAGCCAGCGTGGTGCCATCTGGATTGAAAATAGAGCCTTGTAAGCCGCCACAATTGAACGTCCCATTCGTCGTGAGGAACGAAATGCGCTTAGCTTTTATGCCGTTGAAGGTGAGCAAGTATTTCTGACCGGGAGTGGTGGTGGTCAGAGGTCCTACACTCGGAGCTCCAGGATAAAGAGTCGCGGTGATGTCGGGCAGCACACTGCGGACAGTAATGGCAACCTGCCCCACTCCTCCCGTGTCCGGTCCTAGTTGTACCGTATAGGTTCCTGTGTCGGGCAGCGTAGTGGCGTTGATGAAGACATTGTTCCCACCCATGCAGCCATTGGTAGCGACCACGATCCCTTTGGGGCTGACGATCGAACCTGGAACCGTACACCCGTTGGGGAAAGTGGAACTCGCGGTCTGAAGCGTTATCCTCTGCCCCGCTGTCGCATCAAAAGCCAACAGTGCCATTTTGCCTGTGGCGTTGATGCTCACCGTCTGAGTGCCCGGCAACGCGGCAAGCTGACCTGTGTAGGCAATGTCGGTTGCCGGATGCGGCGCCGGCACAACAAACAGGTAACTGCTGCTGGTTGCTTTTCCAGTCGGCGTCGTGACCGTAAGTTTGCCGGTCGAGGCGTTGGACGGAACAGTGGCTGCCAAACTCGTGTTCGTGGCAACTGTGGTAATGCCGGGCGCCACTCCGTTAAAGGTAACCGTGTCCTTGACCGGATTGGTGTCGAAATTTATGCCTGTGATCGAGACAGAACTTCCTATCGCAATAACCGGAGGTGAAATACTGCTAATGGTTGGAGTATCGCCAGCACTAGTCACAGTGAAGGAACCGGTAGACGCCGCAGACCCTCCCGGTGCCGTTACAGCAATCGTTCCCGTCGTTGCCCCTGCAGGCACAATGGTAATCAGCTGGGTGGGCGAAGCCGAAGACACGGCGGCAGTAGTGCCGTTGAATGTGACCGTATTCTGATTTGCTGTACTGCTGAAATTGGTGCCGCTGATCGTAACAGTCGTGCCTACCGGACCTTTCCTCGGCATGAAAGAAGTGACGCTTACGTCAGAAAGGGACTTGCGTGCAATGGAAGTTATGTTTCCTACCGCGTCATAAGAATAAACAGCAGCCCCGTTCTGCGAGTCCACAACTCCGATCAGTCTTCCTAGTTCATCGTATTGATAATTAATGACCGATTCCCCTTGCAGGGAAAAGTTGGTAGTTGTGTTGCTGCCCGACGTGATGGCTACATTTGTCACGGCTTGCGTGGTGTAACCCTGGGCAGAGGCCTGCATCACATAACTGCCGGGGCCTAAATTCGCAATATTGAAATTGCCGGAGGAATCCGCGGTAGCCGTCGATACCGCGGCATTGTTCTGGAGTGCTGCCACCTGCGCACCGGAGATAGCTGCACTACCGTTCGAGCTGGTGACTGTTCCAGAATCGGAGCCTGGGGATGGTAATGCCGCATTGACTGTTGTTGGCGTTCCCACAGTTACGACTTTGCCCGTACTGACCAGAGATCCGAAGCCAGCGGCTGACGTCCGCACATCATAAGTTCCAGGAGCCAGGCCATTGATTGAGTAGGTACCATCGGTCCCGCTGCTGGCTGATGCCTTTACGATATTGGATTGGAGCGCTTCGATCAGAGCGCCACTGACTGCCGTTGCATCAGCAGCGCTGGTGATTGTTCCGGTCACTACTCCAGTTCCGATGCTGAAATTGAGGCCGTTACTTGCCGTTCCTCCAACGGTGACAATGACAGGCCCCGTGGTTGCACCTGCCGGGACAGGAACTGTGATACTTGTATTGGTCCAGCTAGTTGGCACGGCCGGCACGCCATTGAAGGAAACTATACTAACCGTCTGACTCACGCCAAAATTCGAGCCGGTGATAGTTACACTTGTTCCGGGCACCCCCCAAGTCGGTGAAGTGCCCGTCAAGACCGGTGCAGGGCCCAAGGCTATGTTGAGCGTCGCGGTAGCGTTAGCGGCTACCGTAACGCCAGTTTTCAGCGCAGTCACATAACTGTCGGCGGTCACTTGGACGTCATACGTACCCGCGTTCAGACCACGAATCGAATATGTGCCCGGTTTTGCCGTAATAGCGGAACCAACCACGTTGCCAGATTGAAGCGCGGTGACCGAAGCGCCGATAACCGGGGTGCCATCAACAACACGGGTGACAGTTCCGGCAATTGTTGCACCCGTTGCAGGCACGGTAAAGGTTATGCCGTTGCTGGCGTTCCCGCCAACGTTGACTACCACGGGTCCGGTTGTTGCCAGGTTGGGAACCGGGACAGTGATGATGTTGGTTGTCCAACTGGTCGCATGTGCAAGCGTTCCGTTGAAGGTGACACTGCTGCTTCCAACACTGTTGCCAAGACCAGAACCAGTGATGGTCACGGGCACGTTGGTCGAACCCGAGGTTGGGGTAATGCCTGCGATAGAAGGAGTTACAGTAAACGTCGTTCCAGTACTTGGCGCTCCGTTCACAGTTACTACAACCGGCCCTGTCGACGCCGTCGCAGGGACTGGAAAGGTAATGCTGGTATCGCTCCACGCGGTCGGTATCGCTATCACGCCATTGAGAGCCACAGTACTACCGCCTTGGGCCGCTCCAAATTTGCTCCCTGTGATCGTGACCGAAGTCCCGGTAACGCCTGATGCGGGTGAGAGGCTACTGATGGTCGGGGTGGGAAACGTCGTGAACAGCACTCCGTTGCTAGGGACGGCGCTGGCGCTGGTTGTTACTGTGACTGGCCCGGTGTCCAAAACGTTGCCAGTTGTTGATGGCACCTTGGCGACGATTGACGTATCACTCCAACTCACGATGGAGCTCGATCGCGCGCTGAACTTAACTGTACTGCTCCCGGCTGTGGGCCCAAAATTGGTCCCGCTGATAGCCACAGGAACACCAGCGCCACCAGAGGTGGGTGAAACGCTTGTAATGGTTGCTGCAGGAACCACCGTCATGGGAAGTCCGTTGCTGTCGATGCTGTCTACGGTTACCACAACGTTGCCTGTCGTGGCTCCAGTCGGAACTGGCACCACGATTGAAGTGTCATTCCAACTTGTAGGCGTGGCCGCGGTTCCACTAAAGGCTACCGTATTGCTGCCTTGTGGCGCTCCAAAGTTCTTGCCGGTGACGGTAATCGACGCGCCAATTGCTCCGGATATTGGTGAAATCCGGGTGATTCCGGGCCCGGATGTGACCGTAAAAGTCACCGCGTTACTGGACACACCGTTGAGAGACACAATTACATCGCCGCTCGTTGCTCCCGAAGGAACTGACACCACAATTGAAGTGTCGCTCCAGCTCGAGGGAGTAGCAGCAACTCCATTAAAGGTAACTGTGCTGAATGTACTCGATGGTCCGAAGCTACTTCCACTGAGGGTCACCGGTGCCGCTACGTGTGCTGAAGTTGGGAACAAGCTCGCTAAACTGGGGGTCGAGCCCACCGCGAACCGAACGACGTTACTGCTCACCCCACCTACAGTGACCCATACATTCCCAGTAGTGGCGCCACTTGGCACGGGCACCACGATGGAGGTGTCATTCCAACTCGTCGGGCTCGCCATCAAATTTCCAAAAGTGACCGTGCTAGTGCCCTGGGTGGCTCCAAAGCCGTGTCCGCTAATCGTCACTGCCGTTCCAATTGGTCCCAGCACTGGAGACAAACTGCTAATGCCAGGCGAAGAATTGACGGTGAAACTGAGGCCGTTGCTGTCAACTCCTCCGACTGTCACAACCATGTTGCCAGTAGTAGCACCAACTGGAACTGGAACAAGAATTGAAGTCGCACTCCAGCTTAGTGGCGTAGCCGCGGTTCCATTGAACGCAACGGTGCTCGCGCCCTGTGTCGCTCCGAAATTGCTGCCGCTGAGTGTTACTCCCGTGCCGAACCCCCCTTGCCTCGGCGAACCAGAGCTTATGATTGGGCTGGTAGTCACGGTGAACGACGTAGGATTGCTATCCGTCCCCCCTACATTGACAACCACATTCCCCGTTGTCGCTCCTGCTGGAACGGGAACAACAATCGATTTGTCCGTCCAACTGGTAGGTGACGCGACCGTGCCGTTGAATGCGACAATACCGCTTCCTCGACTCGGGCCGAAGTTGTTGCCCGTAATGGTGATGGACGTGCTAACCGTACCCGAATTCGGCGAGAGACTCGAAATACCTGGTCCTGGCGTCACGCTGAAGGCAGCGCCGTTGCTCGCGGTCCCGCCCACGGTAACGACCACATCTCCCGTAGTCGCCCCGGTGGGAACTGGAACTGCAATGGAGGTATCGCTCCAGCTAGACGGTGTGCCCGCTGTTCCGTTGAAAGTGACTGTGCTGACGCTCTGAGAAGCTCCGAAATTGCTTCCAGTGATTGTCACCGGTGCCCCTGTAGGTCCTGAGTTTGGTGACAGGCTGGTAATGCTGGCAGGCGAACCAACCGTAAATAGTGCACCATTGCTGTATACTCCGCCTACAAGTACATAAACCAAGCCTGTGGTGGCTCCCGTGGGGACCGGAACAACAATGGAATTGTCGCTCCAACTTGTAGGAGTTGCTGTTGTTCCACTGAAGGTAACGGTACTGTTGCCTTGGGTTGCGCCAAAGTTGCTCCCGCTGATTGTCACAGACGTGCCGACTACGCCGAGGATCGGCGATAATCCGGATATGCCGGGAGCGGACGTTACTGTAAAACTCATTCCGTTACTTGGAACTCCAGCCACTGTTACAATAACGTTCCCTGTTGTCGCGCCCGTCGGTACTTGAGCGTTGATTTGGGAGGCACCCCAGGACGTAACTGTTGCAATCGTGCCATTGATTGTGACTGTGCTGTCGTTCTGTATTGCTCCAAAGTTTTTCCCGGAGATTGATACAGTTGAATAAAGTGCTCCGGACGTTGGATAAACACTTGTGATCGCAGGGAACGCTCCGACAGTAAATTGCACAGCGTTGCTAGCAACCCCGCCCACAGTAACAACTACGTTGCCAGTCGTGGCACTGTTCGGAACCGGAGCGACTACGAGCGTGGAGCTCCAGTAAGTTGGAGTGGTTGCAATCCCATTAAACGTGACAGTGCTGCTGCCCTGCGTAGAGCCGAATCCGCTTCCATTAATTGAGACGCCCGTACCACCCGGGCCAGATGAAGGCGAAAGGCTTGTAATCGTCGGATTGGGAGCGGGAGGAGGGTTTACCGTGAAGTTAAGCCCGTTGCTTGGCACTCCTCCGACCACAACTGTCACGTTGCCTGTCGCCGCGCCATTAGGCACTGGGGCGACGATCGAACTCGAATTCCAGCCTGTTGGAACTGCCGCTGTTCCATTGAAATTCACACTGCTGCCGCCCTGGGTGGCGCCAAAATTACTCCCAGTGAGCGTCACGACCGTTCCTACAACGCCTGAAGTAGGCGACAGGTTCGCGAGGTTGGGGGCTAAACCGACCGTGAACAGCACGCCATTGCTGCCAACTCCATTAACCATGAGGAGCACGTTTCCAGTAGTTGCTCCATTGGGCGCGGAGACAACAATTGACGTATCACTCCAACTTGTGGATGCCGCAACCACGCCATCGAAAGTCACTGCGCTGCTTCCCTGAGTTGAACCGAAGTTGCTGCCGGTTATCGTCACTGACGTGCCAACCGGGCCTATGTTTGGCGAGATGCTGTTTATGGTGGGAGATGTCTGTCCGAAGAGAGAAGCTCCAGAGACAAAGACAAAGAGGATATACAGAATGCTGCAATTGATGCCCTGGTTTCTCATCCAACGTGTGACGCAATACATTTAGACACACCTCCGCTTCATCCTAGGTCTCGCCAGTGCAAACAACCCTAGAGCTAAATGGCAGTCGATCTGTTGCTGTTTAGGACTTCACGAAATCCGTCACTTAAGTAGCGGAAAACCCGAGCAGCCCTCCCCAAATTGTTAGCGTAACTTACAAGTGCTTCAGAATTATTGTCAAGAAATTTATACGATCTGTTACGAATCTAGAACTGAGACTAGTGAGCTATGCCTGCCTTAGAGTTATAAAGTGAAGCTTTAAGTGTTACCTGGATCCGGCGTGAATTTCACCAATTTTGCACAAAAATGGCCGGAAATCGTGAATTCGTCTAAACATTTTTGCAGCAGTCGTCGATTTTCATCGGGTAGTCATTCCGACGGCAACTTGAAGAATGAGTCTCAAGATTCTAAAGATCTCAGTTTGCTGACCCTTGCAAGTATCTTTTCTGGCAAGCCGTCAATCAAGGGGGAGGGTCTGAGCCGAAGTACAGGACGATTTTGAGGTCGAGTGAGCTCGCCAGGTAACATGAATAACTTGTATCGCAGCTTGGGTAGCGTGAGAGTTTGCCAAGATTCGTCCAGGCATGTCCGCTGAAAGGTCGTGACCAAGTTATAGGCCAAGCGAATGATTTCCAAGAACAGAGCGTTGGCGGCGAAGGATGCTGTGGGAATCTTGCGCAAGGCGAAGTCTTCGCGCAGTTCGCGAATCCGTGGTTCCATACCGGCGCGGCCATCGTAAAAATGCCAGATCCCGATGGGGGTGAGCGGTAAGGTGGTGACCCAGGCACGATAGATGTAGCGTCCCATGGCGAACAGAGTAGTCTCGGCTTCCTCGGGTTGGATGAATCGTCGCGCAACCACGAAACGACGAGCCTTTTGCCAACCGTGAGGGCGATGCTCGAACTCGGCGATCTCCCAATCGCGATTCGCCGATTCGTAGCGCAAGCCCGGCAGCAGGCGACGAAAGGCCTGAGTTAAGCGGGCAACCACGGCATATTGCGTGGGCCGAGATTCCAGAGTTTCGAAGACCGGGTTGAAACCAAAGCCGGCATCGGCACGAACCCGAATCTCTCGAATGTCGGGCGGTGTGTTGGCAAAGCAAGTGTCGAGGAGTTGGAGGCTGCCATCCCATGTGCCAGCGTTGCCGGGCCGCAGCTCGGTATCCCATAAATAAGAGGAGTTGGCTTCGATACACAAGAGTGGATTGTAGGAACGCTTGCCACGGTAGCGAGGGTTGTAGCCGACCTCGGCACCATCCTGATGTCCGAAGACAGTGACCACGGTACTGTCGAGATCAAAGATCAAGCGGGAGCGGTGCTCGGGCCGGTGGATGAAATGTTGCAGCAATCGATCGTTGAGGCGATGAATCTGTTCCCAGAAACGGGGTGGCGCGTGGAGTAAGAAGCGGCGCAAGGTTTGTGGATCGGGAAAGCTGGGAAGTCCAGTCAGGTATTGGAAGGTGCCATTGGAACGAAGAAAGGAGGCGGTTTCCAATCGATCCAAGCCCAAGACCATCGGGTAGAGTAAGGCCAATATCATCTGGGATAAGTGATAGCGGTTGTTGCGACGAGGATAGGTCAGATGTGTAGCCAGAAAGTGCCGTAGCTGCAGCACTCGTAGAAATTCATGAAAGAAGTAAATTCCACCGACATGCGTCAGACCCTCATGATCGCAGGCGAGTTTGATAGCACGAGGAGAATATGGCATTTCACGAAATCGTAACCAAAGGTTAGCAATTCGTGAAAACTGAAATCAAGTTTGTAATGCCCGCCGCACGGGGCTTTTGGGAAGCATCGAGCAGCTGGAATGCGCCGGATTTAGGTATTACTCAATTGGTTTCGCGCCAAAGGTGAGATTTCCGCCGGCGCCGTTGAAGGTCTCAACAATAAAGTTCGAGTGGTGACCAGACGATCCTACGGTTTCCGCACTTACGAAGCCATGG
>Ga0070717_10002627_pt1 | contig 12666 bp, 8 predicted proteins | sample LARL113metaG_FD_71366 | JGI IMG/M metagenome (GOLD analysis project Ga0070717, IMG submission 71366) | Corn, switchgrass and miscanthus rhizosphere microbial communities from Kellogg Biological Station, Michigan, USA - LAR L11-3 metaG | ecosystem: Host-associated > Plants > Roots > Rhizosphere ...
CCTGCGATCACCCGCGACAGATCGAGCACGCGCACGCCCGCAAGCGGTCGATCGCCCGCCGGCCACGGTCTTGGCGGTGCTTCGCCGATCTTCTCGAACGTCAAGGGCGGCAGCTCCGCGAGCGCCTTGGCGTGCGGCGTCGCCGACCATTCGTCGCGCGAACGCATCAGGGCGACGACGGCGCCGCCGGCATAGGCTGCGGTCTCGAACGCCTCGCCGTCCCACTGCATCAGCGCGGCCTGGATGTCGTCACGCTCCTGCTTGCAGCCCAAGACCTTGCAGACGGCGGCGCGATGATGGGCGAAGTTGGTGTGCAGCCGCACGAAGCGGCGATCGCGCGTGCGGTAGATTCCGGCGGTCGGATCCCAGGTCGGCGGCGGCGGTTTGTCGTCGACGCGCAAGTAACGCTCGCTGCGGCATTCGGCGACGGCGTGAACCATATCGACGGCGACACTTTGCGGTTCGCCGCTGCGCAATTTCCAGATCTCGGCGGCGGCAAGCCCGGTCGCCGCGATCGAGGCCTGGGCCGCGGCGGCGACGCGAAACGACGACGGCAGTTGCGGCTCGTCACCGGTCAAGGTGACCGTGTCGAGCGCGGACATGTCGCCGCCGGCAAGGATCCAGAGATCGGCCAGAATTTCGCGAGGTGTTTGCATGGGGAGAGACCTAAAGAAGCCACAGCGTACTGGATACCCCGCTTTCTCGGGGCATGACAATCGCGTGTGTCACTCATCGTATCCGCGTCGCAAAGGCGCACTTGCGGACATCGGCCCACAATTCTGCTATATGAGCATTCAATCATCGCGAATAGAACAGCGCTGCAAGAAAAAAGCTGAAGGAGACGACGCATGAGCCGCCATTCCGATTTTGTGCCTCAAGGTGTGATTCCGGCGGTGCTGCTGCCGTTCCACGAGGATTTGTCGATCGACGAGCCGAGCTTCCGGGCCCATTTGCGCGACGTCGCCGCGGTGCAGGGCTTGTCGGCGATCACGATCAACGCCCACTCGACCGAGGTCGCCTCCTGCACCGCCGAAGAGCAACGTCGCGTCATGGAAATCGCCGGCGAGGAAGTCGGCGGCGCGCTGCCGATCATTCACGGGGTCTATGCCGACGGCAGCCTTGAGGCGGCGCGGATCGCCCGGCAGGCTCAGCTCGGCGGGGCTTCGGCGCTCTTGGTGTTTCCGCCGGGTCCGTTCACGCTCGGCCAGTCGGCCGAAATGGCGCTGGCCCATTTCCAGACCATCGCAGATGCGACCGATCTGCCGCTGATCGTTTTTCAGTATCCGGTCACGACCGGACAAGGCTATCCGGCAGCGACGCTGGAGCGGCTGTTCGACGAGGTGCCGACCATCCGCGCCATCAAGGACTGGACGCCACAGGTAGCCCAGCACGAGCGCCAGATTCGCGCGTTGCAGGGGCGCAAGCGTGCCATCAACGTGCTGTCCACCAACAGCGCATGGCTCTTGAGTTCGCTGGTGCTCGGCTGCAATGGCCTGCTCTCCGGCAGCGGAAGCGTCATCGCCGATCTTCAGGCCCGGCTCTATCGCGCGGTGAGGGCCAACGATCTCGCCGAAGCCCGCCGGCTGAACGACCGGATTTATCCGATGGCGCGGGTATTTTACGCCGATCCCTTCATCGACATGCACAACCGCATGAAGGAAGCGCTGGTGCTGCTCGGCAAACTGCCGCGCGCGGTGGTGCGCCCGCCACTGGTCAAGATCACGGATGCAGAAATCGCGCTGATCAAGGACGCACTGATCGAGGCGGAGCTACTTGGCACCCGAACGGCGAAAGAGCGCAACGCCGCATAGGGGCGGCTTCTAGAACGAACGTTCAACAACGTTATTGATGTGTTCAATTCACCTCATCAGAGGGAGCACCAATGAATTACGGTAGCGCCATCGGCATGTGCATCACGGCGGTGTTGGGGTTAGCCTTGTCTGCAGCGGGCGCGGTCGGCCAGCAACCATCGCTGAAGGAGCAACTCGTCGGGACGTGGACGCTTGTGTCATGGGAACAGAAGAAGAGCGACGGTACCAAGTTGCAGCGGTACGGCGCAAAGCCGGCGGGCATCGCCTTTTTTGATGCTGGTCGGCGATACATCATCACGGTCATGCAATCGGGCCGTGCCGGATACGCAAGTAACGCGCTCTGGCAGGGTACTGTGGAAGAGAACAAAGCCACGGCCGATGGGACCATCACCTATTTCGGAACATACTCGGTAGATGAAGTGGAGCGCAGCATTGTCGTTCATGTTGAAGGCAGTTCCTTTCCGAATTGGAATGGCACAGATCAGAAGCGCTTCGTGGCGATCGCGGGAGACCAACTCACGCTGACCGTTCGTCTACCGAATGGAGAGAACGTCGACGTCGTCTGGAAGCGATCGAATTGAGATCGCGGTTGTTGGTGATTAATGAAAATCACGCGACTTCGGCAGCACCCGCACATTGCGCGGATGGCGGATTTTTTGTGCCGGGTGATCTGGATGGTCGCGCCGATCGTCGTTGAGCGGCTCGATCAGCGCGGGGCCTGTCGGCACGGCATGTTTGCGTAAGCGGTCGTCGGAGAGCGCCAAGAGATCATGCGAGCGGTCGAATAGGCGCTGGGCGACCAGATGCGTCACCTCTTCGGGGCTACTCTGGATATAGCCCTCGACCAGGATGAGGCGCGCGCCCATCACTTCTTTCCGAAAGCGCTCCATCACCTTCGGCCACACCACGATATTGGCGATGCCACTCTCGTCTTCCAGCGTCATGAACACGACGCCCTTGGCGCTGCCCGGGCGCTGCCGCACCAGCACCACACCGGCGCAGCGGACGCGGCGTCTGTCATTGGCATGACAAACATCCTTGCAGGGGATGACGCGTTCTGTTGTAAACATCGGCCGCAGGAATTCCATCGGATGGCCTTTTAGCGATAGCCGAATGGTCTGGTAGTCCGCGACCACCTGCTCCGGCAGCGGCATAAAGGGCAGCGGACGCGCATGCTCGTCGGGCTGCTCGCGCGCCACCGCCGCTTCGAACAGCGGCAACGGCACGTCATCAGGCAGCCGCCGCACCGCCCATAGCGCGGCGCGGCGATCGAGCCCGATAGAGCGGAACGCATCGGCATCGGCGAGCAGGATCAGCGCGCGCTTAGGCAAGCCGGTGTCGCGGGCGAAATCCTCCAGCGAGGTGAACGGGCGCCGCGCCCGCGCCGCGACGATGCGCTCGGCCCAGTCGTTGAGTTGGAGGTCGTTGTCGTTGCGGGGAGTGGGAATTTCCTCAGTATCGTCATTCCGGGGCGCCGCGAAGCGGCGAGCCCGGAATCCATATCCACCAGCTGTGGTTATGGATTCCGGGCCTGCGCCTAGCGGCGCATCCCGGAATGACGATGTGGATGGATTATCCCGGAATAACGACTGCTGTCGCTTCAGCTCCTCCTCGTCCGGATCGGCCCAGCTAAAGCCGTCGATCTGGCGAAAGCCGAGCCGCACGGCGCAATAGTCTCCGTCGCCCTCCTCCAGCGTGTTCTGCGCAAAACTATGGGACACGTCGATCTCGCGCACCTCGACATTGTTCTTGCGGGCATCGCCGACGATCTGGGCCGGAGCATAAAAGCCCATCGGCTGCGAGTTCAATAGCCCGCAGCAGAAGGCATCGGGATGGTAATGCTTGAGCCATGACGAGACGTAGACGAGCTGCGCGAAGCTCGCGGCGTGGCTTTCCGGAAAACCGTAGGAGCCGAACCCCTTGATCTGCTCGAAACAGTTTTTGGCGAATTCGGGCGCATAGCCGCGCGCGATCATGTTGCCGATCATCTTGTCTTCGAATTTTCCGATGGTGCCGACATTGCGGAACGTCGCCATCGAGCGGCGCAGCCCATTGGCCTCTTCGGAGGTGAATTTCGCCGCCTCGATCGCGATCCGCATCGCCTGTTCCTGGAACAGCGGCACCCCTAACGTCTTGTGCAGCACCTTTCGCAGTTCGTCCGCCTCGCCATGCTCCGGCGACGGCGAGGGATAATGCACCTTGTCGATCCCGTTCCGCCGCCGCAGATAAGGATGCACCATGTCGCCCTGGATCGGGCCCGGCCGCACGATCGCCACTTCAATGACGAGATCGTAGAAGGTCCTCGGCTTCAAGCGCGGCAGCATGTTCATTTGCGCGCGGCTCTCGACCTGGAACACGCCCAGCGATTCACCGCGGCACAGCATGTCGTAGACGCCCTCGTCGTCCTGCGGGATCGTCGCCAGTTCGTATCGCCTGCCCTTGTGGTCGACGATCAAATCAAAACATTTGCGGATGCAGGTCAGCATGCCCAGCGCCAGCACGTCGACCTTCATCATGTTAAGCGCATCGACGTCGTCCTTGTCCCACTCGATGAAGGTGCGGTCGTCCATCGCGGCATTGCCGATCGGCACATAGCTGTCGAGCCGGTCCTGGGTCAGCACATAGCCGCCGACATGCTGCGATAGATGCCTGGGAAATTCGATCAGTTCGGTGGCAAGCTCGACCGCAAGTTCGATCATCGAATTTTTGGGGTCGAGCCCCGCCTGCTTGACCTGCATGTCGTTGAGGCCCTTGCCCCAGCTTCCCCACACGGTATCGGCGAGTGCTGCGGTGACATCCTCGGTCAGGCCGAGCGCCTTGCCGACGTCGCGGATCGCGCTGCGCGGACGATAGTGAATGACGGTTGCAATAATCGCGGCGCGGTGGCGGCCATATCGCCGGTAGACATATTGCATCACCTCCTCGCGGCGCGAATGCTCGAAATCGACGTCGATGTCGGGCGGCTCCAGCCGTTCCTTGGAAATGAAGCGTTCGAACAAAAGATCGACCTTGGTCGGATCGACCGAGGTGACGCCGAGCACGTAGCAGACGGCCGAGTTCGCCGCCGATCCCCTGCCCTGGCATAAAATGCCCTGGCTGCGCGCGAAACGTACGATGTCGTGCACGGTCAAGAAGTAATGCGCGTATTTGAGCTCGGCGATGAGGTCGAGCTCCTTGCGCAAGGTGGCGCGAAGCGTGTCGTCGATCTTGCCGCCAAAATATTTTTCGACGCCTTCCCGGGTCAGGTCTTCCAGATGCTGCTGCGCGGTCTTGCCCGGCGGCACCGGCTCGTCCGGATATTGGTATTTGAGCTGATCGAGCGAAAAATGGATGCGTCCGGCAAAGCGCATGGTCTCGCTGATGGCTTGCGGAAAATCGCGAAACAGCCGCGCCATTTCACCCGCTGGCTTGAGATAGCGTTCGGCGTTGGCCTCAAGGCGCTTGCCGATCACGTCGATGGTCGTCTTTTCCCGGATGCAGGTGAGCACATCCTGCAACGGGCGGCGCGCGGGATGGTGGTACAGCACCTCGTTGGTGGCGAGCAGCGGCACTTTGGCTTTTGCGGCGAGGTGATGCAGCCGCGCCAGGCGGCGCCGGTCATCGCCGCGATAAAGCAGGCTTGCCGCGAGCCACACGCCATCGGCGCGGCTTTCCTTTAGTCGCGCCAGAACTTTCAAGGCACCGGCCGCCTCGAAGCGATGCGGCAGCGTCATCACCAGAAGCTGGCCTTGCGAAAATTCCAGGAGGTCGTCGAGCTTGAGATGGCATTCGCCTTTCTCGATCCTTTCGAGATCGTCGCCCCGCTTGCCGCGGGTGAGCAACTGGCACAGCCGGCCATAAGCCGCGCGATCGCGCGGGTAGACCAGGACATCCGGCGTGCCGTCGATGAAGACGAGGCGCGCGCCGATCAGGAGCTTCGGCTTATATTGAACTTCCGGGTTTTCGAGCTCCTTGTAGGCCCGCACCACGCCTGCGAGCGTGTTATGGTCGGCGATGCCGATTGCGGGAATCCGCAAGGCGCTCGCCTGATGCACATAGGCGCGCGGATCGGAGCCGCCGCGCAGGAACGAGAAATTCGTGATGATGCCGATCTCGGCATAGTCAGGGGCTAACTCAATGCCGGAAATGCTCATGCGAACAGTCCATGTACGAACCAGTTGGCGGGCGCGGGCTTGCCTTCTTCGTTGGCAAGCTCGCTGCCGTAAAGGCCATCGCGAAAGATCCAGAAGCGCAGGCCCGCTTCATCCTCGACGCGGAAATAATCGCGCGTCAGCACCTCGCCATCCTGCTTCCACCATTCCATGGCGATGCGTTCGGGCCCCTCCACCCGCACCACCGCATGAACCGCGCGCCGCCAGGTGAAGTGATGCGGCGGGCCGTCCGGAACCGTCGCAAACGGCACTTTGATCGGCTCAGGCTTTTCAAACAGCCGCAACGGGCGGAGCGGCGGTTCGCCCTCGGCCCGCGCCGGCCACGCCGCCTGCACTGAAGCAGCAAGATGATGCTGCGCGGGGGCAGCTAATACGGCGCGCTCCGGAATATGGGTGTCCTGCGGCAGGTGCACGATCACGCGGCGTCCGCCGATCCGCGCGGCGATGCGGTCGATCAGCGCCGCCAACGCGTCATTGTCATGGACATCGGCATCGAGATCGTGCTGCTGCTGCACGACGATTTCGGTGCGGCTGGCCGAAAGGCGGATCAGATCGAAGCCGAAACCGGGATCAAGCGGATCATTGAGCGCATCGAGCCGTTCGCGAAACAGCCGGTCGATCACTTGAGGCGTGGTCACGGGCCGTCCGGTGTGGACCACGAGCGTGCGCACCGCGCCGTCGGTGCGGAAGAAGCTTGCTTCCAGCCGCCGCGCGCCCTTGCCCTGCTTGCCCATCGCCGCGACCAGCATCTGCGCCAATTTCGACAGCGTCATCGAGATCACGCCATCGGTCATGACCGGTTCGGCAAAGCGTTTCTCCACGATGTAATCAGGCAGCGGTTTTCGCGGGCTGATCGGTGCATCGCCCTGCCCCAAGGCATGCGCCAGCAGGGTCGTGAAGCGGCCGCCGAAGCGCGCGGTGATTTCGTACGGCGCGCGGGCGGCGACATCGCCGATGGTTTTCAACCCGGCGCGGCGCAGGCCGCGGGTGATCGTCTCATCGGCGCCGAGCGCGGATACCGGCAACGGCTTGACCGCCTCGGCTTCCTCGCCGTCACTGACGATCCGGCCTGAGCTTGCGCGCGTCATCGTGCGCGCGCAGATCGAGGTGCCCGCAATCGCCGCGCTGACCACAAAGCCCTGCCGGGTCAGCGCGCCGCATACCATTTTCATCAGCGCGGCCTCGCCGCCGAACAGATGGGCGCAGCCGGTAATGTCCAGGAACAGGCCATGCGGCGGATCGAGCGCCACCAGCGGGGTGAACCGGTCGCACCAGTCGGCGATATCGTCCAGGATTTTGGCATCCGCCACCTCATCGGCATCGAACACCATCAATTCCGGGCAGATGGCACGGGCATTGGCGAGCGGCAGCCCGATCTCAAGACCGTGGCGCGCCGCGATGTCGTCGAGGGCATAGATCTGTAGCGCGTTGTTTTGCTTGGCGACGACGACGCTGGGAGCGTTATCCGGTACGCTTGAAAACGCGTTGCGCTTGATGCGATCGATGGGCAGGCGCGGCAGCCACAGGCTGAGGATACGCCGCTGTATCCGCGAAAAGGCACTCATCACATTTCCATTCCATGATCCACCGCCCGACCGGGCCATGACGATTGCGAACGAGCTCGGCGTCGAACACCGGCGCGCCCCACGCGCTCCAGTTTGCAGAAGGCGGCGAATGCGCCGCGCGCACGATCCATCTGGTCTCCGCCGTCGAGGGCTGTGGCTGCGCCGCCACCCGCAGCAACAGGCCGGTGACGCCGGAGGCTTGCGAGGCCAAAGTCAATTTGCGGCTGGCGACAAGATCGAGCTGACGCACCTCGCCCCAGACTTCCAGCACGACAACGCCGACCGCATCGCAGGCCAGCGCGTCGGCGGCAGTCCGGAGCGCAGTGTCGACATCGGCCGCGCGCACGCTCACCACGCAGCGCGGATCAAGCCCAAGTTCGGCCCATCCGCTCATCGACAGCGCGCCCAATTCGATTTCGGAAAAATCCTGCCGCACCCAGACCAGCGGCCGGCGCGGCGCCACGCGTCCCGCGAGCCCCGCAATGAATCCGGTCGCCGCAGCGCTCTGATGTCCCTCGGTAAACACCTCGTGCACCGCGGCGAGCGCAAGCCCACCCCGCAGCGCCGCATCCGCACCGGCATGGCCGAGCGCGGCCTTGCGAAGGGCATAGCCATCGCCATGCGCTTCGAGGCGCTCGATGTCGCCGCGCAAAGACGCAAGCGTGCTCATGCGTGCGCTCATCATGCGCCGCTTCCTCGAATGGTGGTGGCCATCACTGGTCTTTGAGAACCAGAGGCTGGCTCATTTGTTCATGATATGTTCTAATATAAAGCTAACAGGCCCGGAAGAGTCAATGGGAATTGGCATTCGGGAGATTCACTAGTGGAATCAAGGGGATTCAATGTACCTCATCACCCTCGATAGCAAGACCGATTTCGATGGCTGGCGAAAGGCCGCGCGGACGCTGGTGCTGAACGATGTGAGGCCGTCCGATGTGACATGGACGTTGCGAGGCAACGAGCCTGAACGGCTCGAACCACCGGCAGATCAAGCGCTGCAAACACCGCAAGGCAGCTTCCAAAGCAGCTTTCAAGGCAGCTTCCAAAGCAGCTTCAATGTATCAGCCAAATTCGTCGGGCTGGCGCAGTCCGCGATCCTGCACCGTGATCCCCTGCGCTTTGCCATTCTGTATCGCCTGGTGTGGCGGCTGCGCAGCCATCATGACCTCTTGAACGCCGCGACCGATCCGGACGTTGCGCAGATCACCGCCATGGCCGAGGCCGTGCATCGCGATCAGCACCGGATGCAAGCTCTGGTCCGCTTCCGCGAAATCGGCCGCGAGCAGAACTCGCATTACGTCGCCTGGTTCGAGCCGGAGCACCACATCGTGGAAGCGACCGCGCCATTCTTTGCCAGCCGTTTTGCCGACATGCCCTGGTCGATCCTCACGTCAGATGTCTGCGCGCATTGGGACGGCCATGCCATCTCGATCACATCAGGCATCGGCAAGGCCGAGGCGCCGGCCGAAGACCGGCTCGAGGAATTTTGGCGGCGCACTTACGCGAGCATCTTCAATCCGGCCCGGCTGAAGGTGAAGGCGATCCAGTTTGAAAAACCGAAGGAATATTGGAGGAACCTGCCGGAAGCCTCGATCATTAAACAGTTGATCGCCGATACTGAATGCTGGATTGGCGCCGGGACCCCCAACGCCGGAACCGAACCACAGCAACCGCCCGCGCCTTCGATGAAACGAAAATCCGTGAGCTTAACTGAAAATATCGAAACGCTGCGCGAGGAAGCCGCCTCCTGCCGCGCCTGTCACCTCTGGAAGGAGGCGACGCAGACCGTGTTCGGCGAAGGCCCGCAGGATGCGCAAATCATGCTGGTCGGCGAGCAGCCCGGCGACAAGGAAGACCTTGCCGGCAAACCGTTCGTCGGGCCGGCCGGCCAAATGCTCGACCGCGCGCTGCAACAAGCCGGCATCGATCGCGGCAAGGTCTATGTCACCAACGCGGTCAAGCATTTCAAATTCGTCCCGCGCGGAAAGATCCGCCTGCACCAGAAGCCGAATACGCCTGAGATCAAGGCGTGCCGCCAATGGTACGAGCGCGAACTTGCCGCGATCAAACCCGATCTGGTGGTGGCGATGGGCGCAACCGCCGCCCAATGCGTGTTCGGAAAGATCACGCCGGTCAACAAGAATCGCGGACGCCTGATCGATCTTGCCGATGGGATCAAGGCGCTGGTGACGGTACATCCGTCCTATCTGCTGCGGCTGCCCGACGAAGACGCGAAAGTGCGGGAGTATGAGCGGTTCGTCGAGGATCTCAGGATCGCCGCCGATCTCTTGAGGAAATCGGCGCGGGCGGCGTGAACTCCCTTCCCTTCTCCCCTTGTGGGAGAAGGACGAGAGTAATGCTCTCCCGTCGGGACACGGCGACGATAACGCTTGCTGCTTCCTCACGCCGCCGCGGCGAGGTTGACGGCGGCTTCCGCCAGCGAGATCAGGGCCTCGTCGGTCTTCTCCTCCTCCTGCGGGGTCTCCAATCGCCGAACCGCGTCCAACGTCATCCGACGGGAAAATGTTCCAGCAATTTCAAAAACAAACTGGCTTGATGCCGCACGCATACGGCCTCGCTGTCACCGCGTGTTTCACGCTCCTGTCACAAGCACCAAGCTAAAATCCGCCCATTGGGAAACGGGGAGTTTGACATGAGCGATATGGCGTTACCCGGATCGATCGAGCCTGCCCTGCGCAAGGGTCCGGATCTCGACAAGGGCTTTCATCCTTTAACCGGCGTTATCTACATGGGGGTAGTCGCCGCCGCTCTGTTGTTCGTCGCCTACAGCATCTATGCCGACATCGACGCGACCGGTACCAAGGTAACGACCTATCTGCCGTACCTGCTGCTGTTTGTCGCTCTTCTGATCGCGCTCGGCTTCGAATTCGTCAACGGCTTCCACGACACCGCCAACGCCGTCGCCACCGTGATCTATACCCGCGCGATGCCCGCTCACATCGCCGTCGTCTGGTCGGGCATGTTCAACCTGATAGGGGTGCTGCTCTCCAGCGGCGCGGTGGCGTTCGGCATCGTGTCGCTGCTGCCGGTCGAGTTGATCTTGCAGGTCGGCAGCAGCGCGGGTTTCGCCATGGTGTTTGCGCTTCTGATCGCCGCCATCATCTGGAACATCGGCACCTGGTATCTCGGGCTGCCGGCCTCGAGCTCGCACACCCTGATCGGATCGATCATGGGCGTCGGTATCACCAACGCGCTATTGCGCGGCCGCGACGGCACCTCCGGTGTGGACTGGTCGCAGGCCACCAATATCGCCAAGGCGCTGCTGTTATCGCCGCTATTCGGTTTTGCGTTGGCGGCGATCCTGCTTTTTGTCCTCAAGCAAATCCTACAGCGCGCAACGCCCGCGCTGTTCGGCGAGCCGAAGGGCGATCAGCCGCCGCCGTGGTGGATCCGCGGCATCCTGATCCTGACCTGCACGCTGGTCAGCTTCTTCCACGGCTCCAACGACGGTCAGAAGGGAATGGGCCTCATCATGCTCATCCTGATCGGCACGGTGCCGACCGCCTATGCGCTCAACCGTGCGCTGCCCTCGAGCCAGATCGAAGCGTTCACCGCGAATTCGGCGGCCGCGAGCAAGGTCATCGAGAGCAAGGCGGCCGGCTATAATGTGATCGGCAACCCGCGGCCGGCCGTGACCAATTATGTCGCGCAGCACCAGATCAATGAGGGGACCTTTCCGTCGTTGGCGGTGCTGGTGCGCGACATCTCTACCCAGGTCAACCAGTACGGCTCGCTGGCGAAATTCCCGGCGGAGGCCGTCGGCAACACCCGCAACGACATGTACCTAGTGTCCGAGGCGCTTCGCTTCCTGGCGAAGGACAAGGAAGCCGAGCTTTCGGCCACCGACGTCGCCACGCTCAACAGCTACAAGGGTTCGCTCGACGGCGCGACCAAGTTCATTCCGACCTGGGTGAAGATCGCCGTCGCCATCGCGCTCGGCCTCGGCACCATGATCGGCTGGAAGCGCATCGTCGTCACGGTCGGCGAGAAGATCGGCAAGACCCACCTGACCTACGCGCAAGGCGCCTGCGCCGAAATCACGGCGGCTGCAACCATCGCAGCGGCCGACGGCTACGGACTGCCGGTCTCGACCACGCATGTGCTGTCATCCGGTATCGCCGGTACCATGGCGGCGAACGGATCGGGCCTGCAATGGTCGACGATCCGCAACATCGCCATGGCGTGGGTGCTGACCCTACCGGCGGCGATGATCATCTCCGGCACGCTGTATTACGTGTTTTCCCACCTGTTCTGAGCGACGCGGAGCGTGAGGGCCAAGCACTTCAGAATGCATCCAGGCAAAGGGCCCGCGCCGTCGGCGCGGGCCTTTTCTTGCTGATGCGCCGTATCATCGAGAATTTCCGGATTGACGATCGCGCGATGCGCTACAGCCAGTTCGTTCCGCGGCTGTACAATTACTGCCGGTCGCTCGGATTCCAGCGCGAAAGCATGATGCCTTCGCGTGCGTTCTGCTCGGACGAGAGTCAAGGCTATCCGGTCATTCTGATTGCCCAGCATTTCGGGACGTTTCCTTTCGATCACGGCCGGGTCGGCGGCAAGGTCGCGACCGACCGGCACGCCCCGCATGCCCATCACGGCGAAGACCTGGTCATCATCCAGGCAAGCCATGTCGGCTACGACGCCGAGACAAAGCGGTTCGGCGTCTACCAGCGTCGGCGCACGCGCGGCCGGGAGTTCGGCGACAATTGCGGCAAGCTCTGCGCCGTGCTGCATTGGTACCAACAGGAATATCGTCATGCCTGCGAGCACATCTGGTGCGGCGCGCTCGACGGCGAGCCCGCGGTTTTTGTCGACAACCAGCTGCTCGACGAAGACCGGCCCGAGGGGCTGCTACTGAACCTCGACCGGCTGATTGATCGCAGCCAAGATCGCGGTCAAGACCCGCTCAAGGTACTGAGCACCTCGAAAGCCTTTCGTGCCGTATCTGATCTTGTCGGGCGCCTGCCCTCGGACATGTGGCGCGACAAGCCCGGCCTCATCGGCTCTCGCCTGACCGCCGAGCTGTTTTTCTTCCGGCGCACCGCGCCTGAAGGAGCGGAAGGCCAGGACATGCTCGAGACGGCGCTCGGCCCCGCCATGCCGGCGCTGGTCACCTCG
>Ga0070717_10002629_pt1 | contig 12663 bp, 12 predicted proteins | sample LARL113metaG_FD_71366 | JGI IMG/M metagenome (GOLD analysis project Ga0070717, IMG submission 71366) | Corn, switchgrass and miscanthus rhizosphere microbial communities from Kellogg Biological Station, Michigan, USA - LAR L11-3 metaG | ecosystem: Host-associated > Plants > Roots > Rhizosphere ...
CTAGAGTACCGGTCAAGTAATCGGGGTTAAGACTTCGTTTTCACTCTCTTGCAAAACAAGATACGCTGTGCTATACTCTTCTTCAGTGTATTGTATTGCAAGAGAGCGAAAATGGAGGTCATAGTGGAGACTCGCTCGACCCAGTTGCTCAAAGGCACTCTGGATATGTGCCTGTTGGCGACGATTGCTCAGCGGCCCTGTTATGGCTACGAGATGGTCCAACGGCTGACCCAACAAGGACTCGCTCTGGTGAGTGAGGGCAGTATCTATCCACTCCTCAGTCGCCTGCAACAGCGCGGCTATATTGAGGGGTACCTGGTCCCCTCGACCGATGGTCCCCCGCGCAAGTACTATCGTCTCCAGCCCGAGGGAACCAAACAATTGGAACAGTGGCAGGCGGAGTGGGAAACCTTTGCTCAGGCGGTTGAGCAGATTCTGAAAGGAGAACGTTTTGATGCCGATCCTCGATCAGTACACGCAATATCAGATCTCCGACCTCATTGAGGCATGTGCGAGTTACTGGGAACTGCGGGGGGTTGCGCCGGGAAGCAGGAATGAGATGCGGCTTGAACTGGAGCAGCATGTCACGCAAGCCGTTCGCGATGGCAAATCCCTGGAAGCAGTCATTGGTCCCAATCCTCCCGCGTTTGCGGAAGCCTGGGCGCGCGAAATGCGTCCCCGGATCTTTCGAGGAGGTATTGTGGTCTTGCCTGCGCTGGTCTACGCGCTGAGTGTGGTGAGTACCACCGCGCTCATTCAGCAGCTACTTGCCCATTCTCCCTCGTTTACGTTCACCCTGTTCACGGCGTATCTGCTCATCAGTAGTGGCCTGCTCGCGCTGCTGATCCCGTTGAGTGGCTTCCTCGCTCCACGCATCAGAACGCGTCAGGGGCGCGTGACGCTGCTTTGCGCACTGGTTGTGCTGGTTGTGCTGGCCCTCCGCGAGGCAGGGATGCGGGTGAACTGGAGTATGGCCCTCCTCAACTGGAGTTGGCCTCTGACCCTTGTGTTGTTCGCCCTGGCTGCTTTCCTGTACTCCCTGGAGTACTGGCGGACTGCCAACCGAGAACGAACCTCCTCTGCCGGTCGCGTGCCGCTGGTGCGCTCTGTGATGGCGTTCGTTGGCAGTGTGGCCGTGTTTGATGTGATGCTGTTCGTTGGCAGTGTGGCCGTGTTCAACGTCTGTACGCTTGCGGGCAAACTGCTTTGAAGAGAACTGCGGGGATGGCCCGAAGCTCTGATATCCGATGGTGAAAAGAGAGAAAACGATGGAAAGCATCCCAGTCACGCTAGCCTCCTTGATCGATTGGGGGTGGCTGCGTATTGGCCCCTACATTCACCTGAATATTGACCCAGTGATCCTCCACATTGGTCCGCTGGCCCTACGCTGGTACGGTCTGCTATACGTCGTGGCCATTGTCATGGGCCTCTGGTTGATCCGCAGGTATACTACGCGCAAGGGCATCAGCCAGGATCAGGTCTACTGGATGGTTTGGTGGTGCGTCGTGGCTGGCCTCTTGGGCGGACGCCTCTATTTCGTCATCCAGCAGCCCGATCTGGTGCAGGATTACCTGTTGAAGCCCAGCATATTCTGGCAACCTGGGAGGGCGGAATGGCTTTTTTCGGCGCGATCTTTCTGATCATGCCAGTGCTGTTCTGGAGGGCGATCAAAGAACGGCTCAATCCGTTGTCCGTGCTTAATGCCTGCGCGCTTTTCGCGGCCTGTGCTCAACCCTTTGGGCGTCTCGGCAATCTGATCAACGGCGATATCATCGGCTATCCAAGCACGTTGCCCTGGTCTAAGGTCTATGACAGCCCCCAGAGTTGGGCCTGTCAGAACCCTTCCGCTGGCACCTGCCACGTGCCGGTGCAACCTGCTGCTGGCTATGAATTGCTCTTCAACCTCATCTTGATTGTGGCGCTCTTGTACTCGGCACAGCGATACCGTCGTCCTGGCATGCTGATGATCATATATCTCTTTGGCTATACCATCACCCAGTTTCTAGTCTTCTTCGCGCGCGAACATCGTTGTGCCGCTGTTCACCCTTAGCTGGGGTCTCAAACAAGCGCAATGGACTTCACTGATCGTCTTCCTTGTGCTGATCCCGCTCACGCTCTGGGTCAGGCGCTGGCGCTACGCTCAGCCCATCCCAGAAGACGAGATTCCCGCGATCTTTGGCATCCCACAAAAGCAGGTTGAGGATAACGAGCAAGCAAGTAAGAAACGTTTAGGAGGAAAATGAGCATGTCTTTCACCTTTTTTAGTGTGTTCGCAGTGTTTGGAGCGGGTGTCCTGTCGTTTCTCGCGCCATGCGTCCTGCCACTGGTGCCCAGCTACCTTTCCTATCTGGCAGGGGTGAGCTTGGAGGAGGCGCATACCCAGCCTACCATGCGCTGGCGAGTGAGTCTGCATGCGCTCTGGTTCGTGCTGGGTTTCACACTCCTCTTTACCCTGCTGGGGGCCGCAACCGCGTTGGTAGGCAGCACCCTGAGTGCGTACCAACTGGTGCTGGAGCGCATCGGCGGAGTACTGCTCATCCTCTTTGGCATCGCGCTCACCGGGTGGGTACCCCTGCCGTGGTTGTCCAGGAGCTACCATATTCAGGTGAAGCCAGGTCGCTCGGTCTGGTGGCGCTCAGGACTCATCGGCATCGCCTTTGGCGCGAGCTGGTCCGCCTGTACCGGCCCGATCCTGGGAGCGATCCTGGTGCTAACCGCAGGAAGCGCAAGGGGCGTGTTGCAAGGAGCGATCTTGATGCTGACCTTTGCTCTCGGTCTGGGTGTCCCGTTTCTGGCGGTCGGCCTTCTGGTGGATCGTGCCAGTCCGTTTCTGCGCCGCATCCGGAGGTTCACCGCTCTGTTCTCTACCATTGGAGGCGTGATCCTGATTCTGTTGGGGATATTTCTCCTCACGGGCCTGTTTAGCAATTATGGGTAGCAATGCTCTCGGTGCAGTTCCAGGAACTGAAACAAGCAAGGAGAAGGACGATGCAACCATCGCTTTGGCAACCTCCAGTGGAACTTTCCGAACAAGAGGAACAGATCGTGAAACGGATACGGCGAGCAAAATTGTTTGTGTTTCTTCGCCACCATCGGCACGAACTCCTGGATAAGGCGTTCCAGCAGGAATTGGCGGGCTTGTACCGGGCGAGTAAACGAGGCCAGCCACCCATTGCTCCAGCACAACTGGCGCTGGCAACCATTGTGCAGGCGTATACAGGAGTCTCAGACGATGAGGTCATTGAGGCGACGCTCATGGATCGGCGATGGCAGTTGGTGTTGGATTGTCTGGACACCAAACAGGCACCGTTCAGCAAAGGCACGCTAGTGGCCTTTCGAAAACGTCTCATTGAGGCCCAGATGGATCGGCGGTTGATCGAGCGAACGCTTGAGATGGCGAGTCAAAGCCAGGCATTTGGCGAACGCCCATTGCGCGCTGCACTGGATAGCAGTCCACTATGGGGAGCGGGACGAGTCGAGGATACCTACAATCTCGTAGGACATGCACTCAAAAAGGTCATACGTGTGGTGGCCAACCAGCAGGAGCGGGAATTGGTGGAGGTGGCGTCGGAGGCTGGGGCGGAATTGGTCTGCGGTACAAGTTTGAAAGCGGCACTAGATCGCGACTGGGATCAACAACTTCAGAAAGACGAGGCGCTCACGCTAGTCTTGCAGGTCTTGCAGACCGTCGAAACTTGGGTGCAGACCTTAACTGAGCCAGAAGAAAAAGCTGCGGCGCAGCAGGTCTTAGCGATTGCAGAGCAAGTCCAGGAGCAAGATGTGCAAATCGATGAGAAGGGCAAAGCCGGCCTCATCAAGGGCGTCGCCAAAGATCGGCGTATCAGCGTCGAAGATGGGCAAATGCGCCATGGGCGCAAAAGTCGGAGCGTGCGGGTGGATGGATACAAGCGGCATGTGCTCCACGACCTAGATACGAGTCTCATCCGAGCGGTGGGAGTGACGCCAGCCAATGCGCCAGAAGCCAGCGTGACTGAGGCCATCAGCGAAGATTTGGAGCGGCAAAAGGTTTCTTTAAAAGAACTGCACATTGATCGGGCTTATTTGAGCAGCCATTTGGTGCGTGAGCGCGGCGATGATCTGGAGGTGTATTGCAAAGCCTGGCCAGTTCGCGAGGGTAAACACTTTCACAAACAGGCGTTTGCACTGGATTGGGAACGGCAACTCATCCGGTGTCCGGCTTCGCAGGAGATGCCTTTTGTGCCTGGCGGGGTGGTTCACTTTCCTAAAGAGACCTGTGCTCAGTGTCCCTTGCAAGCCCAATGCACCACCAGTGCCAAGGGTCGTAGCGTCAGCATTCATCCCGATGAAGCCTTGCTCATCGAGTTACGAGAGCGTCAACAGACGCCTGAGGGACGAACCAAACTGCGCGAACGGGTTGCGGTTGAGCATACCCTGGCCCATGTTGGTCGATGGCAAGGACGACGTGCTCGCTATCGCGGATTGCGCAAAAATCTCTTCGATCTGCGTCGTTGCGCAGTTGTCCACAATTTGCATGTTCTGGCACGCTCCCAGCAGCTTTCTGCTGAGTTTCAGGACGCTGCTTGAATTTCTTGACCGATGCTCTAGCTCCGGCTGCTGTCCATCGGACTGTTGAACGCGCTGCGCTTGTTTGAACGTGCCAAACTGCGGGGGCAAAATTACTCAATCGGCCATCCTCCATGCTCCTCAATGGTCTCATCAATCTTTTCCATGAGAGTAATTGTCTCAGCCAGGGCCGCTACAATCCTCTGGTAGTGCTGAATATCTTCATATGATAGTGTTCTCCCCTTGCGATCCTTGAGCCACTTATAACAGACCTGATAGCCGCCAACGTGAAACTCCCAGACTTCAGATGAAACTCCATCGAAATACTGCATTTTATTGATCCAAATGCGACCCTGTTTATCGCTAGTATTGGTATATTCTACTTTCGTGACCATGTTATTCCCTGGTTCAGGATAATGCGGTGTGTAATCCCCATATTTTTTCATCAGATGCAATCTAACCAATTTATCACCCAGAGCACACAACGAACGGAAGAGGTCTGTGTTCGAAGTAAGCGGTAAGCTTGGGAAGTCAATCTTGAGAAACTCAGCATAACGAACGCGATAGGTTGGCGAGTGCAAGATGGCATATATATAATTGAAGATGTCCTCTGGCCCTAACGTTCCTCGCAGGTCTCCGTTCCCATCTGTTATGAATTCCATACTAAGCCGCCTTGAAATATCCGCTATGAATTGTGGAGTGAGGTTCGAAAGGCGTTTAACAGGATTATCGTTTAGTTCATCCAAGTCGAATAGGGAGCCTTTTACTGGACTTCGATAAAGATAGAGGGGAAAGACAAAAGCGTTATTTGATGTCTTGGGAGAGAGAAATATTTTCTCAACGGGATCAGCCGCTACGAAAGTGTGATTTGGCGGCTCTCCCTGAATAATTCGTGATGTGATCAAAGCTAAATTGTTAGGATGACAGAGATGAATTAGATTTTCGAACTGAGCACGCCGTATAAAGTCATGATAGTAGGTATATCGCCAATCAAAGGGACGATAGCTGACTCGTCTTAGACACTCTTCTTGAAAACCATCTGCAATAAGACCTCGCCGCCGCCTAGAGACAGGCCAACCGCTAGTATCTCGAATATCGTATATCTCCGCAATTTCTTGGTTAGAAATATGACTATCCAGTAGCGATGAAATTAAGGGAATAAGATCGCCTCGTGTGAAGCTGATTAATTGACGGTCACAACCTGTTTCGAAACCAGTTGAGTGCTGTTGAAAAAGATCAGCAATACTCCAACCACGTTTATATTCCTCTTCGAATGTAAAGACTTTTGGGACGAAAAAGAAGTTTGGCGTTGCTTGTGGTTCAAGTATCCGCCAACTTGTTGTCGAGATATCATTCTCGGCAAGAAAGTTATATTTATCTTTCCGCAAACCCCAGAGATCGGCCTGGTATACTTGGGTGGGCTCAATACTGCGAGGATGTTTCACAAAAAGTGAGATACTCACTCCTTGCTCAATATCAAATACATTTCCGTCCCTACTTCTATCAGGTGGTATCTCACCAATCAGTTTGTTGCCGTGCAAGTTCAAGATATAAATTTTAGAAAAGGACTTTATTAACTCTTCACGCATACCACGGTGGAGAAGGCCCGAAAGATAAGTATGGTTAGTGATCATACCGATAACACCATATCCAGTACGCTCAATGCGTTCGTGGGCAAAGCGGATAAACTTGATGTAATCATCAGAGAGAGGTTGTATGTTCCGTTCATGGCGGACAGCCCGCTTATATCGTTCCATTAGATGCTCAATATATTCCCCCTTGTTCTGCGAACTAATGGAATAGGGGGGATTACCTAGTACCACCATTACTGGTGCATCGTGCTTTACATATCCCGCCGCAGTAGCTTCCTCCACTAACCACTCAACAAAAGGAAGCTTTTCCCCCTCAAACCCCTCTTCCAGGGTGTTGGTCAAGTAGACCCTTAATCGCTCATTGCTTCTAAAATCATAGCCGGTTTCAGCAAGTTGTAAGCCTAGTTTCAGATGTGCGACGGCATAAGGGGCCATCAATATTTCAAAACCGAACAAACGAGGTAGCAGATGTTGTGAAACATAACTTGCCCATAAGCCCTTATTATTCTTAAACAATTCATAGATTTGATTAATGACATAGTACAAAAATGTACCGGTTCCTGTAGCTGGATCAAGTATCTAGACTTTGTGCGCCTCAAGGCTGTATTTACCGTCCGAACTTATCGTCTTGATTTTTGTTGCATCGGCCAGTCCATCGCTCAAGTCGAATTCCTTCTTCAGTAGAAAATCTATACTACGCACAATATAGGAAACTACCGGCTCTGGGGTATAGTAGACACCACGCGCCTCACGCATTTTAGGATCGTATTCGGAGAGGAACGTTTCATAAAAGTGTACAACAGGGTCTTCTTGTCCGGTGCGCTTGCCGAAATCTTGTAGAATTGTGCCCATATCGGAACGGTTCAGTAGCTCAGCAAGGTCATCGACTACCCAGGCAATACGCTCATCAAGATCAATGCCAGCGATATGATCAAACATTTTGCGTAAGAATGGATTAGTTTTGGGGATTTGATAGGCAGCGCGTTCACGAGTAAAAGTTGTGCCTGGCTTCGCATTACATCGAGCAGCAAAGAGACCATAGCAAATTGTTTGAGCATACATATCAGCGAATTGTTCATAGGTGAGATCAGGAAGTAGCACCTGGCGAAAGCCTTCCATTTGTGCGTGCAGTGACCCGCCTCCCTCTTCACTTTCAAAGGCCAAATGGATTGCACTGCGGATAAGCTGAGCAAGCGCGGCCATGCGGGTAGCGAGTTCCTTTGGATTTGAAACGGTAGGGGCCTGAGTAACAAAGAAGCCTTGTAAGAGATCGGTGAGCTTTTCTGCCCCCCCATTTTCAGGAACCAACTTGTTATTTGCACCGACCTTTGCGAGACGGGCGGTCATGCGATGCTGGCCTGAGACATACCAGCGAAACTCAAGGTAGTCAGTGAGGATCAGATTAGCGAGACTTCCTAGATAGCGTTTCATCTGGTCAGTGCGCTCTACTTGGTCGAGGACGATGCCAATGTCTTTTGTCTCGATATAGCCAAGTGGGGTTTGTTTTCGTGTGATAATGAAGTCAGGTGCGCCGCATTTGATCCGCTTCGGTTCGTTTGTAGCGCTAATACCTGGAAAAAGAGTTTCTAGGAGGTCTTGCACTGTTGAGCGGTAGGTATGCTCGGTTGCGTTGCCAGCCTGATACACCTTCTCGATCTTCCGCAGGTAGTTGCGGAGCACTACTTCGCTCACGCTTTCCCCTCCCTTGCAATTTAGTTGTGCGCTCTCGTGAGCGTTTCTATAGGTGGCTCTCTAGCGCCCTTGAGGTGAACTTTTTTACTGTTTCACAGTTTATACTACTTGGCTTAGCAACGCAATACTAGAGGATAAAAAGCACATCCCATGTTTTCAAGCAGCATTAGTACCGCTTCGCACAATTTACCAGGCTGTTGAAAAAGGGCAAAAGCTCGGTCAAATTGCGTTTATCAGCAAAAATCTGAGCATGAGTGAAGGACTTATAAAGGTGTAGGCTCATCCATAAAGGAGTTTTTCAACAGGTTGTTACCGTTTACGACGTGAAGCATGCTTTTGAGGCTAAAAGCACACCAAACTTTACCCTCTGAATTTAGGGGTTCGGTTATAGCCCTTAGACGGATCGTTTGCCCCGTATTCAAGAATGAGAGCAATTTCATGGCGGTACATTTCGCTGTTGTCTGTGGTATCAGGGAACTCTAGGAGTATTTCTTTTCTGATGGTGAAGTCTCGCCGTTGCTCTCTCGTAAAGTCTTCTTCGATAAGCTTGCTGTTGGCGCTTCCAAAGTAGTTGAGGGTGTCGGTGAGGTCTTGGCCGATGTAGATTTTGCCGTTCGGATAGGTGATTTTGTAAATAACCTTCATTATCTTTTGCTCACCTCACTCACTATCATGTTTTGAGGCAGTATAACATAGACAATAAATAAGCACATCGGGCATAACCGAAAATGGCGGGATCGGAGAATAGGTTTTTTAGGCAACATATAGCGGTGTTTGGTAGAACTACACTAAGAAACGTCATGCGCTGTGAGCGCACCACTCCCGATGAGGTTATACATGGCCTCAGAAGATATTGTTGGCGAATGAAACAAGAAGTGGAATGAGGGATGATCTACGAAAAGACCATCTAGCTGAAGTGGCTTGCCGAGTCCATCAATGGGAAAGGTGCCTCCTGGTTGGATATTCTGGAGAGATGGATGCCACGTTCAATTGCACTTTTTCTTGCATTCGCCAACACCACTGCACATGAAATTGATTTTACCCTACCCCTAATTTCAGGGGAATATCTTAGTGGGGGTGTACCAAGCTTCTGATCTTGCTCCAACTGTATTGGTTACACGTTATGAGTGGATGTCAGAGTTTAGTACCTTGCTATTCACAACCCAGGTGCCATATACTTTACATGAGTATGGACACGTCACGAGTAAAAACTCACATAACGCCCTGATACCGGCAGGTTTATGGAAACAAGCAATAATCCCAGGCGTATTTCCCGGAGCAAAGCAATTCTGCTGGTCGGACTTGCGCTCCTCGTAGTAGCTGGAGGCGCAGCGCTCATCTCTATTCGGGTGCTTAAAACAACGGGCCGTTCCCATCCTTCTGTCCAGGTTCCCGCCAACTCCACCAGTGCGATGTTCGGTTTCAATTTACAGCATACGCACTTCAATTCTTTCGAGCACATCCTCAGCGCTATCAGCGTCTCTCACCTGGTATCCTATTGGAAGGCATCCACCGGGTCCTACATCCTCTCATCCCCGGTGGTTGCTAATGGTGTCGTGTACATCGGATCAAATGATGGATTACTGTATGCACTTGATGCAAAGACAGGCAAAACCCTCTGGTTACATGTTGCGAAGAGTGATGTTGGCTCCTCGCCAGCGGTTGCCAATGGCATTCTTTACGTTGGATCGGATGATCATACCCTGTATGCATTGAATGCCGCGACAGGGGCGACCGTGTGGACTTATACCACCGGGAATGCAATCTGGTCTTCGCCAGCAGTGGCTAATGGTGTAGTTTATGTCGGTTCTAATGACTCTAATCTGTATGCATTGGATGCCCTGACGGGCAAGGTCCGCTGGACGCATGCTACAGAGAACTTCGTTTCCTCTTCGCCAGCAGTCGTCAATGGGGTGGTCTATGTCGGTTCAGAGGATGGGCAGCTCTATGCGTTCGATGCCAGGACGGGGACAACATTATGGATTGCCGGGGCCGGACTTGCTATTCGCGTCTCCTCGCCAGCAGTCGTTAATGGAATGGTCTATATTGGTTCAGAGGACCGCAACGTGTATGCGTTTGATGCCCGGAGCGGCAAACTTCTCTGGCTAGCTCCTACTGGGGGATATATCCATTCCTCGCCAGCCGTAGCCAACGGCGTGGTCTATATCGGCTCAACTGATGGCAAACTGCATGCTTTGGATGCGCAAACGGGTAAACCCGTATGGACGGCTTTCACAGGGGCCTCCATCAACTCCTCTCCAACGGTGGCGAATGGGGTGGTCTATGTGGGTTCGCAAGACTACAAGCTGTACGCCTTTGATGCTCGGACGGGAACGATGCTCTGGAGCTACACTACGGGAGATGTTATCGATTCATCGCCCACGGTTGCCAACGGAGTGGTCTATGTCGGCTCCTGGGATGGGAAGGTGTATGCGTTCCATAAGTATTGACTTATGTTTCGCTCATTTTCCTGTTTTACCTGCCAGAGGTGACAGCCGGATGTCTTGAGTCAGTATGGACTTCCAGTGAAATCCAGCGGTGACGTAGCGCATGCACGACAGCAGCAGTGCGGTCATTCACTGAGAGCTTCTTGAGGATAGACGTGATATGATTCTTCACCGTCTGATCAGAAATGTGTAGTGATTTGGCGATCTGCTTGTTGCTGTTGCCCTGTGCGATGTAGACGAGAATCTCCACTTCGCGAGCTGAGAGAGGAAAGGTGGAGGAAGGTGCCTGGGCCTCGATCTTGATTTTCAGCGCCGGGGGCGTCCTGGGAGCAGTGGGTGGGGAAGGTCGGGGGTGATCGATTGCGTCGGCGGAGAGGAGATATTCCTTCTGGCCAACACGGCACACCATGTCTGCGAGACAAGCGGGAGTAATAGCTCTGGATTCATAAGCCGCAGCACCCAATTTCAGGTACTGGAAAAGCTGCTCCTCGTCAGCAGATGCCGTCAAAACGACCAACCCACATGCTAATGGTCGCAACGCACCTGTGACCTCGAAAAGGTCATCAGGCGCAAGTAAACCTGCATCGAGCACTAGCACGTCTGGATGCTGCTCCTGCAGCAGTTGTATGATTCCCGCCCGTTCTGTCTCCTCCCCGACCACCTTACACTCAAGTGTACTCTCGAGTGCTGCGCGAATACCGCAGCGGAACAGCGGCACCCTGTCTGCAACAAGAACATGTATCATGCTTATCCTCTCCGCCTTCGCTGGATTTCAGAGAAGTAGTACCTTTCAGAAGCGGTTTGTTACACACCTTTATCTTGCAAGCGCTTTGATCCGTAGCAAGATAAGAGCCATCCTAATTTTGGTTAAGAGTCCAGATAGCTCTCCCCCTCTCCCAGTCCTAGTTCATACAGAGCCCCTTGACGCTCTGCAACCCCTCCAGGTACCCTGGCACTTGTTAAGAGGTTCAAGCTGCTCGTCACGCGCAACCAGGCTCGGAGATGAGCAGAAAGGATGAGAGGCTGTGTGTACAGATCGTCTCGACCCCCTCAGAGAGCGGCTTGGCAAGCTCTACCCCGTCATTTGCCCGATGTCCTTGCCAGGCGGTCTTACACAGCCTCTAAACACTGAAAGGAGTTGTTATCTTGCACATGTCACATGAAGATCAACCTGGAGAGAGGACCCTTGGGGACTCTCAAGATGAGGCAAGCCTGTTCCCTTCCCCAGCGGGAGAGAATCCCGATGCACTGGTAGGCGTTGACCCGTTCGCTCTGTGGGCCGCGACATCGGGCAAGCCACCGACCGCGCCACCAGCGCCCGAACCATCCACCCGGCGTCCCTCAGGACACCAGACGAAGTCCGATCCACGCACCCCCACTCGGCCCACGCAACAGAGCCGGAGAAACCTCATCAAGCTGCTTGCGGTGGGCGCCACCGGTCTCGTGACGGTGGTCACGGTGGGTGGGATCAGCTTTGCCCGCTCTGCTCAAAGCCCGACGCAGGCGCCATCGCGGACTGAGGAGGACCGGTCTGATGGGTCAACCTCGATCGATACGCACAGAGAGGGGGACGACGGGGACGACGGAAGAGAGAGGGACGACGGGGATGGGAGAGGAACACGGCCGCATAAGAAGCCGACTCCGCAGCCCACGCCGCGACCATCGCCTTCCCCAACGCACACGCCGCAACCATCGCCGACCTCGTCGCCAACGATGACACCGACACCTACGGGGGCGGTGATTGGGCATACGAACCAGGCCACGAACAGCGCGATGAGCTTCACCAATCCCGCCGATGGCCAGGCGAGCTGGCTGGTCCATATGAGCAATGGCAACTTCGTGGCCGTTGAGCAAGCCTGCACCCACGCCGGCTGCCCAGTCAAGTACAATGCGTCCACCGGGCAGTTCAACTGTCCATGTCATGGCGCGATTTTTAATGCCGACGGCACCCATCCCCAGGCACCGGCGACCAGGCCGCTGCCGCCCGTCCATATTACCGTCAATGCCAACGGGACGATTACGACACCGTAACTGGCACCGTAACCGTTTCCCCGTGTCGGGCGCGCTCTCGAACTGCAGAAGTGGGCAGTGAGCGTTGGAGATTGCTCGGGAGCGCGTCCATACCGGTACAGCGAAAACTGAGTGCAGAGGCGCTCAACAGAAAGTAATGAAGGCGCCGAGAGGCGCAGATGAAAGGCGAGGTGTGAGACCGATGGTTGCTATCTCAGGACAGGGAAAGAAGCCTCTGGCACAGCAGGAGAGCTCTGTAACCAGAGAGGAAGAAGCACAGGCGACGGCAGCAGAGACCAGCGCGCCGCAGCAAGCGAGCCAGGGAACAGGCATACCGCCATGTGAAATGGCTTTTCGCCCACTCACGCGCATCGAGC
>Ga0070717_10002630_pt1 | contig 12663 bp, 9 predicted proteins | sample LARL113metaG_FD_71366 | JGI IMG/M metagenome (GOLD analysis project Ga0070717, IMG submission 71366) | Corn, switchgrass and miscanthus rhizosphere microbial communities from Kellogg Biological Station, Michigan, USA - LAR L11-3 metaG | ecosystem: Host-associated > Plants > Roots > Rhizosphere ...
CCGCTGCGTCATCATCCCTGATTGACCCTGCGATTGGCCAGTTGATCGCTGCCGCCCGGTGCCTGGATGAGGAGCGCGGGCGGCTGCTGCCGGTGCTGGCTGCGGTGCCCGATCCCCGGGCGCGCCGGGGTGTGCGTCACCGGCTGGCAGGAATCTTGGGCCTGGAGCTGTGCGCGGTGCTGGCCGGCGCCCGGTCGTTCACGGCGATCGCGGAATGGGCCGCCGATGCGGACCAGGCCACCAGGGATGCGCTCGGCGTCGCCGGCGTGGTGCCATCTGAGTCCGCGTTCCGGCGGACCTTGCAGGCGCTGGATGCTGATGCCCTGGATGAGGCCGCGGCGGCTGGGCCCAGCAGCATACCGCCCCCCTCCCGGGCGGCGGCGGGCGGTCGCCGTGGACGGCAGGACGCTGCGCGGGTCAGGCACGTCCGATGGCCCTGGCCGGCATCTGCTGGCCGCCCTCGATCACCAGCACGGCGTGGTCCTGGGCCAGGCCGACGTCGAGGCCAAGACGAACGAGATCCCGCTGTTCACCACGTTGCTGGACCATGTTGACCTGGCCGGGACGGTAGTCACCGCCGATGCGCTGCACGCTCAGCGTGCCCATGCCGAGTACCTGGCCGGCCAGCGCGGCGCGCACTACCTGATCACTGTCAAGCGCAACCAGCCCGGCCTGCACGCGCAGCTTGCCGGGCTTGCCTGGCGGCACGTCCCCGTCGCCTGCCGGACGCGGGACAAAGGCCACGGCCGTGCCGGGCGGCGCACCTTGAAAGTCACCGCCGTCGCGGCCGGGCTGGCCTTCCCGCACGCCGCCCAGGCCATCGGATCGCGCGCCGGCGGCCGCTGACCGGTGAAAACAGCAAGAAATGGTCCACCGAGACCGTCTACGCGATCACCTCGCTGACCGTCATCCAGGCCCGGCCCGCCGACCTCGCCCAGATAGCCCGCGGCCACTGGGGAATCGAGGACCGGCTGCACTGGGTCCGTGACGTCACCTACGACGAGGACCGCTCAAGGTCCGCACCGGCAACGGCCCCCGCGTCATGGCCAGCCTACGCAACCTGGCCATCGCCATCTTGCGGCTGACCGGCCACACCAGCATCGCCGCCGCCCTGCGCTACCACGCCCGCCAGCCCGGCAGGCCGCTGCAAACGATCATGCAATGCTTAGAACTTTGCCCGGGCCCTGGGGGGATAGCGCCCACGATCAGAGATCGGCCAGCAGGGTCCGGTACGTCTCGCATCTCTTGGTCTACGTCGAGGTCGGCCTGGTGGCTGGACACGGCGGCCACAGGCATCTATATACCCTGCCCATCGGGTCAAACCGGCAGCAGCACCACCCTCAACTTCGGCCAGGGCGGCCGGTGCATCTGCAGCCATCGGACGAGGTGCGGTCCGCCTTGATCGCCACCGGGGCGCTCACCGCATGGTGGAGGAGCGACTGTTGTGACTCGCGAGTTTACTGTTAGTTAGAATGGCCATATTTCGTCCAGTTATACGAATTTTCATCGATCATGTGTTGAAACGTACGGGCCTATGGACCAAGCTGATACCTACGTATCCCCACCGGGATGGTCCAGCCCCCGCTGTTCCGGTGGCGTATAAGGCGAGGGGCCTGCTTCTCGCTACCGCCTTCGACCTGACAAAGAGTCGCAGAGCCCAGAGTGGGGGGCTTTTTCGATGATAAGTCCAAAATACTCGCATCGGCCCGGCCAAGTTCCGATGTGGCGTCGGCTTCGCGTCACGTCAAGCTTGAGACGGCGGTCGTCTGCTGGATCTGAAAAGGTGCTTCCTCTTCTCGCCTGACTGACGTGGTCCGCATGAAGACGGTGCGCGTCCTCGGCGGCGTCGATCTGTGCCTGCCGCCGCACGAGCCATCCGTCCAGGTGACGTTGGTGCGGCCCGCGCACAGCCCGAGTCGGCAGCGTCACCCAGCCAAGCTTCAACGTCGGCGGAGGGCAGGCGATGAGTGACGTTTATTGTGTCTCGGGCGTTCCGGCCCGGACACGCAGGGACATCCATCCGCCGGCGCCGGGGGTAGATGCCCCGCAGGTGCTGCGTTCCGAGCCGAACGGGATTGCGCCTTTGCATGTGAGGCTGCTCGGAGGATTCTGCGTTGAACGCAGCGACGTCGGGCCGGCCGTATCCGATTGGCCGAGGCGTAGCGCCAAGACCCTGATCAAGCTTCTAGCCGTCCAACCGGGGCACGCGTTGCACCGCGAGCAGGTCACCGACGTCCTCTGGCCGAAAGTGAGCGCGGAATCCGCGCTCAATAGCCTCGGTAAGGCTCTTCATGTTGCCCGCCGCGCGTTGCAACCCGGTCTTCTGCGACGTCAGAATTCGGCGTATCTCCGTCTAGCGGACGGCATGCTCGTCTTGGACACCGACCATGCCATAGTCGATACGGACAAGTTCGAGCAGCTTGCCGAGGACGCGCTACGACGCAGGGAAGTCGCAGTGTATGAGGCTGCATTCGCTGCTTACGGCGGTGAACTGCTGCCGGAGGACCGCTACGAGAGCTGGTGCTCCGAGCGTCGCACTGCCCTGGCGGAGCTGCATATCCGGTTGCTTCTCGGGATGGCAGAGACGCTTGAGCGTCGCGGCTCCCACAGCGAAGCGGCAGACCGGCTTCGCGATGTGATCCAGCACGACCCGACGCGAGAATCCGTCCATCGTCAGCTCATGCGCCTGTACACGTGGATGGGAGCACCCGACCAGGCAATACGCCAGTTCCACAGCTGCGAAGCGGTCCTGCGGAAGGAACTCGATCTCACGCTTCAACCGGAAACCATCTCGCTCTACGATGAAATACTCGCAAGCTGCTTTCCGCAGCAGCGGTCAGGGCCGGACAGGGTTAACGGCAACGGCCACGTCAGCCGGTCATCACCCGTCCACGCCGCTGCGAATGGCTGCCCCTTCGTCGGCCGGGAGCGAGTGATCCGGCATATGTTCGGTCAGCTCATGCAACGCGACGGTGAGCAGCCGGGCATGATCGTCGTCAGCGGAGAGACGGGAGTCGGCAAGACCCGGCTGCTGGACGAGTTCGCGATCCAGGCGAGCGCGCGAGGAGCCATCACGCTCTGCGGTGGAAGGGGCGCCCATGCGGAGCAGTTCGCTTGCGGCGCGTTCGCGGTCGCGCTTGAAGATTACGCGGCGAACCGGTCAGAGGCCGAGCGCACGGAACTCGCACGCGCATACCCGGCCCTGGCACGGTTCGTGCCTTCGCTGGCGGTCGGGATTCCGCTCCCGGCTCCGGCGCCCGGTCTACGCGATTACTATCGCGAACTCCTCCCTTCCATCGTTCAGTTCTTGATGGACCTGGCTCGCACGAAGCCTGTCCTTCTGGTCTTCGGCGACCTGCACGAGGCTGATGCCGTCGGCCTCGATCTGATCAAGTACCTGGCCCATCTGGCCGTCGGCACGCCGCTGCTCATGGTCGGGGCGTTGCGAGACCCGGATATCGAGGCCGACCCCGGCCTCCCGCAAATGATCGAGGCGATGACGCGAGAGCGTCTCTGGCTCAGAATCGACCTGCATTGCCTGTCCCGGCAGGCCACCGATCAACTGGTGCACGTCATGCTTCCCAGTGCACATGTCGGCGACGATACCTTGGCCCAGATCTACGCACAGTCGCGAGGCAATCCGCTATTCGTCCGGGAACTTGTCGAGGGCATGAACGCGCACGGCAGCCCAGTCGCTGCGGACGAAGACTGTCAGGACCTCTCGTGGCTTGCCGCACGACTGCCGGCCCGTAGGCGCATCCTCATCGGGATGCGACTGGCGCTCATGGATGAGCCCCTGCGCCGGGTGCTGGGGCTGGCCGCCGCCGTCGGCGCTGCCGAGATCTCCTTGAGCCAGTTCCGCGCCGGAGCGGCGGCACTGAAACCTCCGGTGGACATTCCGGTCCTCTTTGATGCGCTCGACCGCGCGCTGCGGCTGCACCTCCTCGAGGAACAGGGCGAAGGCTATGCGTTCCGCCATCCGGTCGTTCGCGCGGCCTTGTATGACTGTCTTCCACGGCATCGCCGGGATGAATTGCGTGACGCTTTGACCGCTCCCGGTGGCAGGAGCGAACGCTCGATCGACTGCTTACCCGGACTTCTTTCTGCCTGCCTAGTTCCCGCGGCTGGAAGAGCGCTGGAATACAGGCAGTCCGGTCTGGCCGAGGAAAGCAGAGGAAATACGTCCTGGGCGCCATCACCGAGACGTGCTCGCTGCTGTTCCTGGGCACCCGCGACCGCCGCGCCTGCGAGCGCCATGGCACAAGGAATAACCCCAACCACCGGATATCATGCTGAGCGCACGGGTGATTGTATACGTCACATGAGCATGGTCGATTGCCCTGGCAGCACCCCACGTCTGCACGTCTGCGGAATTGAACAAGCCTTCTGGCGGCACCCGCTGGTTTCCAGATCGGTTGTTCTTCTTATCGTGTTCCATATGTCCTGGAAGACAGCTGGAAGAGCCATGGAAGCCACGCGTCACATGCTAGGCAGTGTGCTAGACGAGGAATAGATTCCAGCTGTGGGGGGAATTTGGTCTTCGTGCATGCGGTCCGAGGGGTGACCTGATCACATAGCAAGGCGAGACGGCCAGTCCGAATTCCCCTGGATTACGCATGTCCATCGGAACGCATTACTGATGTCCTTTGGAGCGGATGGTCAATGGGTCGCAATCGGCTGGATTCAGTCCGAAAAAGATTGCCGGGCCGGGTTTTCATCGTGGTCCTGGTCCTGGCGGTGTCATCGGCGGTCGGCTTGCCATGGGGTGCGGGTCCCCGTGTCTGGTTATGCCGTCGTCCGCGACCGGTCTAATCGTGAGGCTACAGGGCGCATATCCAACTGGACCAGGGACTACCTCCAGCGGGCCGCTGTGGTCGATTTGGGCTGTGCCGCGGTCGGCGTGCTGGCCGCGGCACAGATTCGCTTCGGCCATGACGTAGCCCGGACCTACCTGGCCCTGAGCCTTGTGCTGCCCTTGCTATGGCTCGCGGCCTTGTGGATGGCGGGGGCATATGACGCCCGGTTCATCGGGACCGGTTCCGATGAGTTCCGCCGGGTGCTGAACGCCGGGGTGAGCCTGACCGCGGCGGTCGCGATTTTCTCGTATGCGGTCAACCTCCAGCTATCCCGCGGCTACGCGGTCATCGCCCTGCCCAGCATCACGATGCTCGATCTTTGCGCCAGGTACTGGATGCGTAAGCGACTGCACCGGCAGCGCGCAGCAGGCAAGTACGTGCACAGCGTGATCGCTGTCGGCCATGAGCCTGCGGTAGCTGATCTGGTCAAGGAGCTCGGGCGGGACAAGTACCACGGGCTGATGGTGGTCGGCGCCTGCGTGGCCAGGCTGGGCGAACGCGATGAGGTGGCGGGCGTACCGGTATACGGCGGCCTGGACGACATTACGGCCGCGGTCAAGGCCTTCGATGCGGATACCGTCGCGGTCACCGCCTGCCCGGAGATGGACGGCAGAAGGCTCCGCAGTCTTGCCTGGGAGCTCGAGAAGACCGGCACCGACCTGTGCGTCTCTCCCGCGCTGCTCGACGTCGCAGGCCCGCGGACAACGATCCGGCCGACGGCCGGGCTCACCCTGCTGCACGTGGATCACCCGCAGCTGACCGGCTTCCGGCTCGTGCTCAAGGGCCTGTTCGACCGATGCGCGGCCGCCGCGGCGCTTATCATGCTTGCTCCAGCGATGGCGATCCTGACCATGACCATCTGGCTTCATGACCGTGGTCCAGCGGTGTTCAGTCAGGTCAGGATAGGTAAAGACGGCCGCGAGTTCCGGATCTACAAGTTCCGCACCATGGTCGTGGACGCTGAGAAGCGCCAGGAGGAACTGCTCGCTAGCAATGACTCCGACGGCGTCCTGTTTAAACTGCGCAAGGACCCTAGGGTAACCGCCCTGGGGGCGCGCCTGCGCCGGTGGTCGATGGATGAACTACCTCAGCTCTTCAATGTGTTCCTCGGCGACATGTCACTGGTGGGACCGCGCCCGGCCGTGCCGGATGAGGTGGCAAAATATGCCGATCACGTCCGTCGCAGGCTTGTGGTCAAGCCGGGTTTGACCGGTCTGTGGCAGGTCAACGGGCGATCAGACCTGTCCTGGGATGAATCGGTCCGGCTCGACCTACGGTACGTGGAGAACTGGTCGTTCGCGCTCGACCTGCAAATCTTGTGGAAGACGATCTCAGCGCTGACGAGGGGGTCTGGGGCTTACTAGCGGAATGATTCATTTCTTATTTCATTATCTCGCAACATCGGCCTATCGACACGAATTCGTGATCGGAGTGGTCGGAGTTCGCGTCCTTATATAGGGAGGATCTGGTAATGACCATCATGGCGGAGAAGGATCTCCAGTCCTCCGACGTCGCAGCTCTGGTGCGGCGCGCCGTCGACGGGGACCGGAAGGCCTGGGAATGTCTCGTAAGTCAGTACGAGAGGCTTATCTGGTCCATTACTGTCGAATTCAAGCTCGTGGAAAGCGATGCTGCCGACGTCGCCCAGACGACCTGGCTGAGGTTGCTGGAGCACATCCACCGCATCGAGTATCCGGATCGCGTGGGCTCCTGGCTCGCGGCCACCGCCCGGAACGAGTGCCTGCGCAGCTTGGCCGCGCGAAAGAGGGTGGTCCTTGGCCGCGATGACGCCGAGCTTAATAGCGCCGCGACATCCGGGCCTGAGGTTGATGAGCGCATCCTCGCCAACGAACGTGATCAGGTCGTCCGCGACGCTATGTCCCGCCTGCCCGGGAGATGGCAGAGGCTGCTCGGGATGCTCATGGCCGATCCGCCGGCTTCCTATGCAGAGATATCCGATCAGCTCGGGGTTCCTGTCGGCAGCATCGGTCCCACCCGCGGGCGATGCCTGGCCAGGCTGCGCGTGCTGCTCCAGGCTTCCTGAGAGATACCCTCATGCCGGATCTAGACCGTCCAGCTGCCGCGCGGATGACCAAAGAGGGACCTGCGATCGAAACGACCACGGCGGCCGTCGTGCTCAAGTTTGACCCGAACGTCATGCACCACGGCGGGCTGGGAGTCATATGCAGCCTTGGCCGGACTGGAGTGCCGGTATATGGTGTGCACGAAGGGCCTTGGCCTCCCGCCGCCAATTCGCGCTGCCTGGCCGGACGCTGCTTCTGGCAGCCGAATCCGACAGATACGGAGCGGGTACTGGCCGGCCTGCTGCGTCTTGCCGAGCACATCGGCCGTCCCTCGGTGTTGATCACTACCGACGATACCGGCGCTATCTTCCTCGCAGAGCATGGCCGTGACCTTCGCGGCTCGCTCCTGTTCCCCGAGCCGCCGCAGGACCTGCCCCGTAAGCTTGCGAGAAAGGGGACAGACCGGTGAATCTGGTCAGCAAACGCTACGGCCCGGCCGAGGGAATATCTGGGGGCGCGGCGCGGCCGTTCACCGGCATGGCGGCGGTCGCCATGTATCACTCGGTGAGCCCGTATGAGCGAGATCCCTACCTGGTCACGGTCACCCCGGAGCGGTTTGAACGGCAGATGCACTGGTTGCATCGACGCGGCCTGAGCGGCGTTTCAGTATCGGACCTTCTCGCCGCCTGCCGCGAGGGTGCCGGGCGCGGTCTCATCGGGCTGACCTTCGACGACGGCTACGCCGACTTCATCGAGTATGCGCTGCCCGTCCTGAACCGCTACGGCTTCGGCGGGACCGTGTTCCCGATCGCGGGCCTGCTCGGCGGACAGAACGACTGGGACGTTCTCGGGCCTCGTAAGCCGCTGATGACGGCGGACCAACTGCGGAGGGCGGCTGACGCCGGCTTCGAAATCGGCTCGCACGGCCTGCGCCACGCCTCCCTGCGACGGATGCCCGGGGCGGATCTGATCGCTGAGGCTGAGCAGAGCCGTGCCATCCTCACTGAAACGATCGACCGGGAAATCTCTGGCTTCTGCTACCCCTACGGGCACCTCGACGAGGCGGCGGTTGCCGCGGTCCAGAGGGCGGGCTATTCCTACGGCTGCGCGATCTGGCGGTCGCCGAGCACGGGACCGCTTGCGCTTCCGCGAGTCTATGTGGGCGATGCGGACGGTTCGGTGCGGCTCTGGGCCAAGGGAGCGCGTCACTGGCTGACTTGGGATTACCGAGGCCCGGGCGCCTCGCGGATGGGCAGGCTCGTCGGAACCGGCCCTGCTACCAGCCAGGATGCTCCTCTAGCGGATGGGATACAGCAGTTGACGCAATCCAAATACTCCTAATGGCCGACCTTCAAATTCTGTGCATGATTGCACATTCAAAGCGTAACGGCTCAATTTCGCTGACCAGGACTGCTGTGCCTGATCTGCTGTATACATGGAGGGAGATCTTCCACCGTGCCCGCCAACCGCTTTTCGCTTGCTGTCAATGGCCGTGAATATGAGCTTCACGACAAGCTCGCCCGCTTCGATCCGTCGTCCGCAGGCCAGCCGGGCGGGAATGGCGCCTCGGATAGCCCGCCGGACTGGTCAGCGGGGATTGTGGGTCTCGGCTACGTCGGGCTGCCTACCGCACTGGCCCTCCATGGCCGCTGTCCCCGCATCATCGGGATAGATGTCAGCGAGGAACGGCTGGCCACGATTGCGGCGCAGCAGGCTGACCTGGCCGTGACGGACTGCCCGCGTCTCAAAGCAGCTCTCGCCGACGGATCGCTCGAACTCACCAGCAAGCCCGCCGCGATCGCGGAGGCGGACCTGGTGGTCATCTGCGTCCCGACGCCGGTGGACGAAAACCACCAGCCCGATCTGGCCGCCCTGCGCGCGGCGTGCGCCACCGTGGTGGAACACGCGAGGCCGGGACAGACGATCATCATCACCTCGACGACTTACGTTGGGACCACCCGGGAACTGCTCACCGAGCCGCTTGCGACCAGGGACCTGCGGGCAGGCATCGACGTGTTCGTGGCCTTCAGCCCCGAGCGGATAGATCCCGGCAACCCCAACCACGTGCAGCGGGAGACCCCGCGCGTCGTCGGCGGCGCCACCCCTGAGTGCACCCAGCGGGCCGCCTGGGCGATCAGCCAGCTCACCGACGTCGTCTACCTGGTGAGCTCTACCGATGCCGCCGAGGCGACCAAGCTCTACGAGAACATCTTCCGTGCGGTGTCCCTGGCCCTGGCCAACGAGTTCGCTGACGCCTGCGGGACGCTCGGTCTCGACCCGATCGAGGTCACGCTGGCCGCCGGCACCAAGCCATACGGATTCCTGGCCGCCTTTCCCGGGCCGGGCGTGGGCGGTCACTGCATCCCATGTGACCCCCATTACCTGCTCTGGCAACTGGAGCGCAAGGATCGGCCCTCGCCCCTCATCGAGCAGGCCATGCGGTCCATCGCCGGCCGCCCCGAGCGGGTGGCCGACCGCGCCGCCGAACTGCTCACCGCGGGCGGCACGGACCTGGCGGGCGCCACGGTCATCGTGGTCGGGGTAGCCTACAAGGCCGGTGTCCAGGACCTGCGTGAGTCGCCGGCCCTCCCGCTGATTGACGATCTGACCCGCCGTGGCGCACAGATCCGGTACTACGACCCCCTGATCCCGCAGGTCCGTCTCCACGACGGGAAGGTGATGTACAGCGTGACCGCACCGGAAGGCGGCGACTATAGCCTGGCCATCGTGCACACCCTGCACCCTGGCGTGGACTACTCGTGGGTGGCGGCGTGCCCGCAGGTTCTCGACGGCACCTACCTGTTCGACGGTGCGCCGAACCGTGCGGTCGTCTGAAGCGGCGCCGTGAACGCGTCCCTGGCTGCCGAGGTCGACACCACCACGCCGGCCGTCATCCTCAAATTCGACCAGAACGTCATGCACCACGGCGGTCTCGGAGCGATCCGGACCCTGGGTCGCCTCGGTGTGCCTGTCTACGGCGTACACGAAGGATCCCGGGCCCCGGCGGCCTCTTCCCGCTACCTGCATGGCAGGTGGATCTGGCAGCCGGACGCGGCCGCCGTCGAGCGCACGACGGCGGGGCTGCTGGCTCTGGCCGAGCGGATCGGGCGCCCCGCCGTGCTCATCCCGACGGATGACGCCGGCGCCATTTTCCTGGCAGAACACGGCAGCGCCCTGCGCCGGCCCTTCCTGTTCCCGGCCCCGCCTCCGGGACTGCCGCGTGAGCTGGCCGGGAAATTCTCGATGCACGAGATGTGCCAGGACATCGGGATGCCGTGCCCGCTGGTGGCCATGCCGCAGACACTGGGCGAGGTACAGGATTTCGCCACCCGCGCGGGCTATCCGATCGTGGCCAAGCTCTCGGCGCCGTGGAGCGTTCCCGGTGCCGGGCTGCGGAGCACCTCTATTGCCCGGGATGCCGGTGAACTCGACGTCCTGTGGCAGGCGTGCACTTCGGCCGGGGCCGGGCTCATGCTCCAGGAGTTCATCCCCGCGGACCCCGGCGGTGACTGGTTCTTCCACGGATACTGCGACGCGAAGTCGGACTGCCGCCCGGCCTTCACCGGCCTCAAGGTCCGCTCCTACCCGGCCCACGCCGGGCTGACCAGCTTCGGCCGGGCGGCGCCCAACGACCGGCTCCGGGCCGAGCTGACCGGCTTGTTGGCCCGGCTGTGCTACCGGGGCATCGCAGACCTGGACCTGCGCCTGGATGCGCGGGATGGGAGCTACAAGCTGCTCGACTTCAACCCGCGGCTGGGCGCACAGTTCCGGCTTTTCCGCGATTCCGCCGGCGTGGACGTGGTGCTGGCTGCCTACCTGGACCTGACCGGGCAGCCCATCCCGGAAGGTGCTCAGCTCGACGGTCGCGCCTTCCTGGTGGAGAACTACGACCCGATCGGGGCGCTCGGTTACTGGCGTCGCGGGGAACTGCGGTTGGGTCCCTGGCTTTCCTCGCTCCGCCAGGCCGACGAACTGGCCTGGTTCGCGCGTGACGACCTGCGCCCGTTCGGGCTGATGTGCTTGCGGATGGGTGCCCGGGGAATCACCCGCCGCCTTGCCCGCCAGCGGTCCGTGCCGGATCACGGCGGGCAACCTCACTACCTGCCCGGGCGGGCAGGCCGATCCCCATCCACGTCCGGCTCGCTTCCCGCGCGTCCCGGCAGCAGTACCGCAATACGACTACACACCTCAAACCATGGCACAGGGGCGGCGACGACGCTGACCTCGTCTATCGAGAGGGAAACGAGATGAAGGACACCGTGGACGTAGCGATCGCGGGAGCGGGCCCATACGGGCTTTCTCTTGGTGCCCACCTGCGGGCCGCCGGAGTGAATTTCCGGCAGTTCGGCCTGGTAATGAATCTATGGCGCAACAAAATGCCCAAGGGCATGTTCCTCAAGTCGCAGGGGTTTGCGTCAAACCTTTCCGACCCTGCGGGTACCCATACGCTTGAGGCGTTCTGCGCGGCGACCGGGCGTACCTACGCCAGGTACGGGCTGCCGGTGCCGCTGGACACGTTTGTCGCCTACGGGCAGTGGTTCCAGGCGGAACTTGTCCCCGACCTGGAGCAGACGCTTGTGTCCGGTATCACCCCGCGCGACGGCGGCTTCGAGCTCGAACTCGAGAACGGCGATATCGTGCCCGCGCGCCAGGTCGTGGTCGCGGTCGGCGTCGAGCACTTCCCCTACCTGCCCAAGCAGTTCGCCGAACTGCCGGGCGAGGTGTGCACGCACGCCAGCCAGCACACCGACCTGGCCGACTTCAGTGGCCGCCGCGTCGTCGTCGTGGGCGGTGGTCAGTCAGCACTGGAAACCGCGGCGCTGCTGCACGAGACCGGGGCCGACGTCCAGGTAGCCGTACGGAAGCCCGCTGTGGCCTGGAACGCGCGGCCGCTTGACCCGCACCGCCCGCTGTTTCAGCGACTCCGGGAACCCGAGGCCGGCCTGGGTTCCGGTTATGGCACCTGGCTCTACTCCAACCACCCGGGGCTGTTCCGCCGCCTGCCGCAGTCCACCCGCATCTACCGGGCCCGGACCGCCCTCGGGCCGGCCGGCGCGAGCTGGCTGCAGGGCCGGGTTGAGGGGGAGTTCCCGGTCTTGACCGGTCACAACGTTCGCTCGGCGCGGGTTGACGGTGAGGGCATCCGGATCACGCTGGCCGGGTCCGGCGGCGAGCGTGAGGTGACCGCCGACCACCTCATCGCCGCGACCGGCTACCGGCCCGATCTGGGGCGTCTGCGGTTCATCGGCGACAGCCTGCGGCCCGCGATCCGGACGGTCGCCAAGACGCCAGCGGTCGACAAGGACTATCAGTCGTCCGTCCCGGGCCTGTATTTCGCGGGGCCGGGCGTAGCACCCACATTCGGCCCGGTCATGCGCTTCGTCTTTGGCTCGGACCACGCCGCGCACACGCTTGCGGCCAGGCTCATCCGTACCGCCGGCACCCGCAGCAGCGTCAGCGTCAAGGTGGCGTGATGCGCATCTCCGACGTTGTTCCCGCTCTGGGCCGGGCATACCGGTGCCGCTGCCGCCCGAACTGGGGGCGACTCAGCTGACGCCCCGGCTACGGGTGACATCTGGAAACGTCTCCGGCCAGATAAGCAGGAACCGGTGTCACCACGATATGCTGGGGATGGTCTCGATGCGAGCCGATAAAGGCAGGGTAATCCGTATCGTGCCAGCTCAGTCCCTGCGCCCACTCCGGGTCCTGCTGATCGACGACCACATGATGGTCGCTAAGGTGCTGGCCGCCCCGCTGTCAGCTGCGGAAGGCATCTGGGTCGC
>Ga0070717_10002631_pt1 | contig 12660 bp, 11 predicted proteins | sample LARL113metaG_FD_71366 | JGI IMG/M metagenome (GOLD analysis project Ga0070717, IMG submission 71366) | Corn, switchgrass and miscanthus rhizosphere microbial communities from Kellogg Biological Station, Michigan, USA - LAR L11-3 metaG | ecosystem: Host-associated > Plants > Roots > Rhizosphere ...
CGTGAAGGAATGCGGGCCTTTATAGAGAAGCGCAAAGCAGATTTCCAGGGAAGGTAGGTAAGCAAGAAAATGGAAGAAGCGGTTACTCTTCCCCAACCGCTTCCTTCAGTTCCCCCGAACCGCCTCTGCACCTGGTTTGACGTACGCCAGTCATGCCGTCAGTTGCATCGTTGACGGCATAACTGACAGCTTGAGGGAGACTATTCAGAATCGAGTGTTGGTCGTCCAGCGTTGATATATATGTTCCCTGTACTGGCTACTCGGGATATCCGTTCTAATATAAGAGGGTAAAGAACAAGGCAAAGGGTATGCAAAACAGCGAGAAGCTGGTGATACTATTCGACGGAAGCTGTCACTTTTGCACGGCCATGGCCGAACTGCTACGGGTACTGGATTGGCGACACCGTCTGCACTGTCTTCCGTTTCAAACACCCGGTGTTCCTCAAGCACATGGACTGACCATGGCACAATGTGAGCAGGCGGTCTGGGCCATCTTTTCTGATGGCAATAGCTTTCATGGGGCTCAAGCCGTCAGCGCAGTTCTTGACGCCATGGTTGGCCTTCCCTTGTTCCGGTTGTTGTATCACTTCCCCGGTATGGGGCCGATGGAGGACGAGGTGTATACCTGGGTGGCAAGCCATCGTCACTTGTTCCCGGGTATTCGTCCTTTTTGCCATCGTCCCAGTTCTCCTTGTGGCGGATGAGGCACCTGGTACAGACTCAAGGCACCAGCCCGAGGTCCCTTGTTTCTCGGAAGCCTGAAGGGGAGAACCATGAGATGCTTCAGCCAGGCAACAGAGACACCCGAGGAGAAGTACAAAGATGAACGATAACCGTGGAGCGATCCACATGGGAGACGAGATTGCTCGCCAGAGAACAATTGGAGCAGGAAGCGATGGATGGAACACAAGGATGATGAACACCATGCATGATGCAAGCGATACGCCCGCTCGCTGTACTTCTCACAAAGGTTTGCCAGATTGACTCAAAGACGAGGAACTGGCAAAGGTGTCGTCAATCTGATAGCCGAGAAGTGGAGCGTATTAGTCCCGTTCATTGAGGTTTCCCGGACTGTTTGCGCTATCATTCTGCAATCTCATAGTTCAGCGAAGACCGGATGTGTGTAAGTATGTTTGCTCTATTCTCTCTCTATGCAGAGGCGTCTTTCTCTGGATACTCAATTGATACTCTCCACCGCATTCTCCTAAAAAGAAAGACAAGGAACGTACATCTTGCATGAGAATGGGCATCTGTAGTGTATCTGAAACGCATAAAAACGATGGAGATTGCATGTTTCTTCTCAGAAGAAAGGCTTGCAGCGAGAAGAAACCTACCAGATACAAGCCCGAAAAAGAAAGCTTCTTCTGCACATGCTTCGTCAACATGGAGATGAAAGCGCTCACTCCACACTCGACGTGCTCTGGGTGCTCTATGACCGCATCCTGCGCTACGATCCCAAGAACCCCCGAAGCGAAGATCGTGATCGCTTCGTGCTGAGCAAAGGGCATGGCCCAGAGGCGCTCTACGCGATTCTGGCGGCGAAAGGCTTCTTCCCGATAGCATCTTTGAAGACCTTTATGGCATGGGAGAGTATCCTGGGAAGCCATCCCGACCGCAACCAGGTGCCAGGAATAGAGGCGTCCACAGGCTCACTTGGGCATGGCCTCTCTATGGCTGTGGGTATGGCTTTGGCTCTTCGCCTGAAGAAGAGCGAGCGCCGGGTCTTCGCATTGATCGGTGATGGTGAGTGCAACGAAGGGAGCATTTGGGAAGCCATCCTGTTGGCAGGCAGTCGGCAACTCTCCAACCTCACCTGCATCGCCATGAATAACCATTCAAGCTCGCTGGAGCTTGGCGACCTTGCCGCCAAATTTGCAGCTTTTGGTGGGCTGCCACGACGATCAATGGCCGCTCACATGCACAAATCTATGAGGCACTCTCGCGAAGAGATGACACACGCCCGGTGGCTGTTGTCGCAGAGATCGAATAGTGAGCTATCAATCAGCCTATCAGCAGAGGAGAAGATGAAGACATGAATATGCGACAACAGATGGTGAAGACGCTCGAGGAGCTTATGGCCTGCGATGAGCGGCTGGTGGTGGTTTTGGCGGTCATCAGCTACAGCCTCTTCAACCAGACTACCTCAGCATTTGCGAAACGCATCTTGAACCTGGGCATTATGGAACAAACGATGGTGAGCGTAGCTGCCGGGATAGCGATGGAGGGTTTTATACCGGTCGTGCATTCAATCACACCGTTTCTGGTGGAGCGTCCTTTCGAGCAGATTAAGGACGACTTTTGCTATCAGCAGCTCAGTGGAAAGTTCATCAGTACCGGGGCTTCTTATGACTATAGTACGGAAGGGATGACGCACCAGGGCTCGGGCGCTGTGCAGATTCTCCGGAGTCTGCCGGGAATGCAGATTGTCGTTCCAGGAACGCCAGGGGAATTTGATGCGCTCTTGCGTGAGTCCTATGCCAACGGCGCAAACACGTATTTTCGCCTGAATGTGCAAAGTAATCCTCGGGAGTATCCTGTTCGGTTTGGCAAGTTAGCAGTGCTGAAGCGTGGCAAACAAGCTACGGTGATTGCCGTAGGGCCCATGCTAGCTGCTGTGCTGCCTGCCGTTGAGAACATGGACGTGACGCTGCTCTACTGCACGACGGTTGCACCATTTGATGGCGAGACGCTACGTGAGACTAGCCAGAGCAGCAACATTGTCCTGGTAGAACCGTACTATGGGGGTGCGCTCACGCCGGACATCTGGGCAGCGCTTCAGCAGAGTCCAATACGCATCGAGGCGATTGGTGTACCACATCAACTGCTAACACACTATGGCACACCAAGGCAGCACGATGAGGCGATTGGTTTAACGCCACAGGGCATTCGTTGCAGAATCGAGGCGTTTCTTGCGTAGGGGAGGCGACTATGTGGGAGGGCTGCCGAACCACCGGCGGTCAACTACGAGGATCGATTTGGGATGGGATGATGTCAATGCTGGTGTATCAGACGTGATATGTATATGTGAATATCTTTGCAATACTACCAACGATGAAAGAGATACCTTCTCAGTCAAGGAGAGCTACCATGGTCAGACATGTTGAGCTACTATCAGCACAGCCGATTCCCTACATTCGTGAGTTCCCACTGATCGGGAGTCTGCCTGCCATGATGAGGAAGGATCGCCTGACCTTCTTTGTACGAGCGACGCAATACAGGGCTGTTTGTGGCTTGCATATGGGGCCAATCCCCCTGATTCTGTTCAATAGAGCAGAACATGTGCAGAGCATACTGGTTGAGCATGCCTATGACTTTGGCAAGGGACAGCTCATACATAAGGCATTTGGTGGGAATGGCCTCTTCGTCAGCGAAGGGGAGTTTCATCGCCACCAGCGCAAACTGATGGCCCCGATGTTTCAACCACGTCATATCGCCGCCTATGCGGAGACGATGGTAAAGTCAGGAGAGCGCCTCCAGCAGGAGTGGCAGGATGGCACGGTCGTTGACCTCAATTCGCACATGATTGCCCTCACCATGAGCGTGATCGGCAAAGCACTCTTCGATGCTGATGTCTTCAATGAAACTGATGAGCTTGGTGCAGCGATGTCCATTGTCTACGAGTATACCGTGCATAAACTCTTTTCGCCCCTGATGCCTCCACTCAGTTGGCCAACACCGCGCAATCTGCGCTTCCGCAAAGCGATGGAGGTGTTACAGGATCGCATCCAGCACATGATCGATGAACGGCACAGGAGCAGCACACTTCGCAACGACTTCTTATCCGTCTTACTGCAGGCCAAAGACGAGGATGGGAAACAGATGAGCGCTTCCCAGCTCATGGACGAATGCTTAACGCTCTTTGGTGCAGGCCATGAAACGACCTCGGCAGCGCTCACCTGGACCTGGTATTTGCTTTGTCAGCACCCGCATGTCTCCCAGAAGGTGCAACAAGAAGTTGAGAGCGTGCTGCAGGGACGGTCCCCGAAGTATGATGATCTCGCACGCCTCCCCTACTGCTTGCAGGTCTTCAAGGAGACGATGCGCCTCTATCCCTCAGCAGCTGGCATCGTGCGCGAGGCGTTGCACAATATCGAGATTGGTGGCTATCTGGTGCCGAAAGGATACACCGTCATAGTATCGCCCTACATCCTGCACCACACATCAGCCTACTTCCCTGATCCAGAGACGTTTGACCCCGAACGCTTCGCACCCGAACGAGAAAAGCAGCTTCCCCGCCACGCCTATATTCCCTTTGGGGCGGGGCCACGCATCTGTCTCGGCAATCACTTTGCGCTGATGGAAGGGCAACTGCTCATTGCCACGCTTGCTCAGCGCGTCCACTTTACGCTGGTGCCAGGACAGACAATCGAGCCTGATCCGGTGCATAATCTGGCCCTGCGTCCTGGTGGGAAAGTGGAGGTGGTTGTGAAGAAGAGATAGCTCTACACTGCTAGAAGGAGTCCCGTCAAGTGATTCGAACGAGGCCTCGCCAAAATCTCGTGAGCCTCCGCAGGCTTGGCGAGGCCTTTGTCTGCTTGTTTGAGGAACAACAGCAGGGTCATGGAGAACATGAAGGAGGATGAACCATGTCCAGAGAAGGTAATGGGTTCTTCAAAATCATCGCTACCGTTGCTGTGCCGATTTCTCACCTACTGCTGTCTGTTACCTGCCTCCTGTACATCCAGGTAGCTGGCCAGTCCAATCTCCTGGCAGACGCCTGCCACAATACCTAAATGATCTAAGCGCTCATTCGTATACGTCTCGGTTGATAATATGTGGTCTCCTCTGATGCTGGACCTCATGCTACCAAATATTTCTAAAATCGTCCATCAGCCTTGCGGAATGTGGGAGAGAAGCATAGAATCTTTCCCCTTTGAAGCAATCCGCGAGCTGGCCAGGCTGAAAATGTATTGGCCAGCCACTCACTATTCGCCGTAACATCCTCCCATCCTCTGTAAGACACGGCCCTCTGAGTGGCTCCATCAGCACCACAGGCGCCTGGCCAATCTGTCTTCTCTCATCCAATTCCTTAGCGTTGTTTTTCGGTTCCGTTCATATCGGGAAATAAGTGCTTCGAGAACGCTATAATCTTCCTCCACTGCTTGCAGTGGAACGAGGGAAGGCAAGGGTAAAATCAGGGGCTGTGTTGCAAGAAATCTCAGGGAAGCGAAATGGCCGTGAAGAACTCTTCGCGTTTAGCTTAAACTAAACTGCATTCCGTGGGCCAGAGGCAGGGTAAACCAGAAGGTCGAGCCTCGACCAGGCACGCTCTCGACCCCCACCTGTCCCTGGTGCTGCTCGATGATGGCCCTGGCGATGGCTAATCCCAATCCCAATCCTCTGTCTGGCCCCCGCTGCCCGGGCGCTGCTGCTTGATAAAAACACTCCCACACCTGTTGTTGCTGCTCCGGCGTCAACCCTGATCCCCGGTCACGGACCAACACCCGCGCGACGCTTCCTTCCACGTCCAGGCGCACGGAGACCACCTGGTCGACCGGTGCGTGCTTGAGGGCATTGGTCAAGTAGTTGGTGAGCACCTGCCCGATGCGGCCCGCATCGACCATCACCGGCACCAGCTCGTCTGAAGGCAAGACCAGCTCGATGTCCCGCGTGCGCGCCGCCTGCTGCTGATTGGCGACCGTCTCCTGCACAATCGTGACGAGATTCTCCTGTTGCAACGACAGCCCAAACTTGTGCATCTCCAGCCGGGACACGTCTAGCAGGTCCTCCACCAGACGCGTTTCGATATCCACCTGTCCACTCGCCTGCTTGAGGGCCTGTTCGAGCTGGGCAATCAGCCCTTCTGCCTCTGGCGAGAAGGGCCCGGGACGAAGCTTGATCCGTAGCAGTGCGAGCTCCAGCAAGCCCAGGATGATGGTGAGCGGCGTGCGCAGTTCATGGCTCACCATGCTCAGAAACTCCTCCTTGCGCCGCTCAACCTCTTTGCGCTCAGAGATGTCCAGGATCACCGCCTGCCCGATATCTCGCTCTTGATCAATCATAGCTCCCCCCACCAGGACCGGCACGCGACTGCCGTCTTTGCGCAGGTATTCCTTCTCATAGGGAAGAAAGGCTCCGGTCGAGAGGAACCTCTTCGAGACCCGCGCCAGCGCCTCTTGATACTCTGGAGGAGTCAGTTGGCGCCAGTTGACCGTTCCGGAGAGCAGTTCGTCCTTGCTGTACCCAAGAATCTGCGCCAACCGGTCATTGGCTTCGTAGATGCGCCCAGTGCCATCGACCACCATTACCCCGAAGATGTTGGACTCCACCAGCGAGCGCAACTTGCGTTCGCTGTATTGGAGCTGCTGCTCCAACCGGCGCCGCCCGGTCATATCTCGGTTGACCAGCACGCCGCCCACAATCTGGCCCGCGTCATCGCGAATGGGGGCGCCGCTGATATTGAGGATGATGTCTTCGCCCTGGCGGGTGCGGCACAGGAAGTCCATGGCGTGGGTGCCTAACAGGCGTTCTCCCCGCAGCACCCGCAGCATCGCGAGCTGTTCCCTGGGCAGTGGTCTTCCCTCCAGATCACGCACGTCCAGCCAGGCGAAGAGATTGTCGAGCTGGAGCAGCGATAGATCGGCACCCTCTTCAAGCGCCAGCAGGGTACGTAGGGCGGCGTTGATGTAGCGGATCTCTCCCTTGGCATCACAGACAGACACACCATCTGCCATCGCCTCAAAGGTTGCGGACAGCTCGGCGGCTCGCGCCTCGGCCTCCTGCTGAGCCTGGCACAGAGCCTCCTTCTCCGCCTCCAGCTGGTGGTTCAACTCCTCGATGCGCTGGCGCGCCAGCACCTGTTCGGTCACTTCCATGGCATATAGCAAAAGGCCATCGATGTCTCCTTGAGCGGTGCGCAGGGGTTGATACACGAGGTTGAAATACCCATCTACCGGCCTCCCGTCTCCTTTACGGTCGACCTTGAGGGGAACCTCGCTACCGATGTAAGGGGTGCCAGTAGCGTAGACCTCGTCCAGGATGGCAAGGATGCCCTGCTCCACGAATTCGGGCCACCCCTCGCGAAAAGGTTTGCCGACTCGATCAGCATAGCGCTCGATCTGCAAGACCGTGGCATTGGCAAACTCGAGGTGGTGCTCCGGACCGCGCAGAGCCATAATCCGAACAGGGGCCTGGTTGAGAAACTCGTACAGGCGCGCTCGTGTCGCCTCTGTTTTCGCTCGCGCTGCCTGCTCTGCCTGGATGCGGTCGGAATTATCACGTAGAGTCACGAGTAGGTGCCCGGTCGAGAGCCTGTTCGCCGTCGTTCCAACAGGCAAGAGGCTGCCATCTTTGCGCTTCATCCGCCACTGGCTGTGCTTCACTCCCCCGGCACGCAGTCGCTCCAGAGCGGCGGGCAGGCCTGCCTGGCCCTCCTCGGGGACCAGGTCCCGGATGTGCCTGGTCAGCAGTTCTTCACGCGAGTAGCCTGAGAGCTGACAGCTAACCTCGTTGACCTCCACAAAGTGACCTTGCAAGTCGGTCACAAGAATGCCGATGGCCGCCTGCTCCACCAGCACCCGGTAGCGTTCCTCGCTCTGCCGGCGGAGTTCTAGCCCCTGTTTTTTCGGCGTGATGTCACGGTAGTTGCACACCAGGGCTCCCACTGCCGGCTCGGCGAGCAGGTTCGTCAGGGTTGCTTCCATCCAGCACCAGCTTCCGTCTGCGTGGTGAAAGCGACCCTCAACGGTGATGAAGTGACCGGGCTGGTCAAGGAGAGCGGTGAGTTGCTCTCGCACGTCTTGAAGGTCATCGGGGTGCAGCAGCGTAAAGCCGTTCATGCCCACTAGCTCTTCGGCAGTGTAGCCAGTGACGCGCTCAGTAGAAGGACTGGCGTAGGCAACGACGCCCTCCACGGTGAGGAGCGCGATGGCATCACTGCTGTGTTCGATGAGCGCGCGGAAGCACTGGTCGCTGTGCGTAGATACGTCTAATGACATACGTCTCCTCCTTATCAGGTGTTAGTCACCGTGTCGTATGAGCTCACAGCCCTTGGTAGAGATAAGGAATGTGGACGCATCGACTCCCTTTCCTTCGATGGCAGGCAAACAACCTGTCTGTGAGCGGCGAGTAATCAGAAATATGCTTCCAAACTCTAGCATACCATATCTGTCACTCCCGCAAAAGGTGGTCTGTGTTTCTGGCAAGGCTTTTCGAACTATGAGTGTGGTACTGCCTCTCTCGATGGTGGATAATTCAGTCTTTTTTCCTAACCGCTTGACCATCCCTATCGACCCTGCTTATCCTTCCTTATAAGGAAGCTTCCCATGCTCCTCATTTTAAGCAAAGAGGATTCTTAAGAACCTTCATGTGTTCTTGTTCATTCTCTCTCTGGCACAGCTTTGTCATCTCTATTGGTCCCATCATTGCTCTCCCCGCTCGAGAGCAGCAGCGAAGCCACACCCCCTTGTACCATCTGAAAACTCCCTCTCACCACATCGGGATGGTGCTGACTGCGCGAGCTTCAGGGCTAGATCCTTCCGAAGCTCGGCGTGTCTTGGGCTATCGTCATGCCACCATCACCACCTGGTTGTCCCGCGCTGGTGAGCACGCTCAGACCTTACACGAGCGCTCCTTCTGCCATCTCCAACTCTCGCACCTCCAGCTGGATGAAATGCGCACCAGGCTGCGCAGCTCCACACAGGTTCTCTGGCTGTGGCTGGCCATCGACCCCTGCACGAAGATTCTTCCCGTCCTCCATCTGGGCCCCCGCACGCAGAACATGGCGCATCTGCTCATCCACTCCTTGCGACGGATCCTGGCCGCCTTTCTGCCTCCCGCTCTTCACCAGTGATGGCCTCAATGTGTACTTCTATGCGCCTCTCGGCCCATTTTGGACGATGGCTTGAGGTGGGTCACCGAGGGCAGAAAGCACGTCGGTGGCAGGTGGCGGCGGACCTGATCTACGGCCAGGTGCAAAAAAGCTACCGGCAACGTACCCCAGCCATGGCAGCGGGGAAAACCAGCCGCCAGTGGTCAACGCGGGAAGTCCTGTGCTATCCCTTGCCGCCACTGCCATGCTTCACCATTTGAGTGTGAATGGAGCGAGAAGACGTCCTGTGAAATGGCGGTGGAGCAGCCTGGTGAAGATGAAAGCAGGGGCGGGACGGGGAGTCTACAGGATGAAGTGGCCTACCTGATACAGCCGAATGGGGTAAAACCCGTCCGAACGGAGTTCGCAGAACCTGTTCGAATTATCCACCATATCCAATGGCTGTACCCGCCTCGTTGACCATTTACTTCGATGAGCGCGATCGACAAGCCACCGAGAGGCGACTGGTTCGACGGCCAGAGCAACTGGGCGACGAAGTGACGGAGAGCCCCAAAACGTAACCGTTTCTTAACTGAACCTCAACCCTCTCTCCATTTCCAACATGATGTATTTCTTCCATTATCGCAGTATAGGTCTTTTTCTGCCTTACAGCGCAAGGCAAATCAAATTGACGCGCTTTGATAGGCGCATCTACATCTATTTGAAAGTGAGGACAACGGTATGACTTTATCGCGCTCAAAGATGAGTGTCCTCGTCTCTGTGATCGCCCTGCTGACGATCATAGCCGGGGTTCTGGTTTCCCTTGAGTTACGTGGTGCCACCCCCCATGCCCATGCCGCAAAGGCCGAGACGAGCGGCGGACGACTTGTCGACTGTGCAGAGAGTTCATTCTGTGCAGAGGTAGCCGACCCCGCGAGTGCCTTCCCCGGCTATACGTACGTCGGGCATGACGAGCCGTCGAACCTCTTCTACTCCAACGTAGCTGGTTCGGGCAACAACAATCGGTGGTCTCTCAAGCTCCCGAGCGACCCAACGCCAAAATCGAATGGAGTGCCGAAAACGGGACAATCCTTCAACTTCCAGCTCCATCCGGCCTTTTGGTTTGGTATGGCCATGTGCGATACGCAATCCTATCCCGAACAGGTCAGCACCTGCACACCTGATAGCGATAGCAACATCGTCGACCCGGCCGTCAGCGCCAACCACCCGGGCACAGCCTTCATGGAGATGCAATTCTATCCTCCCGGTTGGGTAGCACCCGAGTTTATAGCCGGCACTAGCTGCACTGCCAAGCAGTGGTGCGCTGCGCTCACCATCGACAGCCTGGCTCAGGATCCCGTTAAGGGGACATCGTTGAATGCGACCTGTGCAAATCAACTCCTCGGCGGTCTGGAGTACATCAACTTCGCCCTCATCACGAAGAGCGGCGTTCCACAGGCTCCAGCCGATCCATTCCATTCAACCCTGGCCACCTTCACGGCTGATCCGACCAAGGACCTCTTGATGAACTCTGGGGATGATATACAAGTCACCATGCACGACACCGATAACGGCCTCCAGATCGTCCTCAACGACCTGACGACCGGCCAGAGTGGCTCGATGACCGCCAGCGCGGCGAACGGGTTCGGCCAGATCCAGTATGCTCCAACGGGGACGGGCTGCACCGTTCTTCCCTACAACTTCCATCCCATGTACGCTACCTCGTCAGAGGCAACGCGCGTGCTCTGGGCGGCGCATTCGTATAACATCGCCTTCTCCGATGAGATCGGCCACTTCGATTACTGCACGGCTGTGACTGGCTTTGGAGGAAACTGCTTAGGGCAGGAAGGTCTCCCCCCCTCCCTGTATCCCCCAGGCGACCTGGAGCGGACCGATGGTGATGACTCAGGCTGCTTCGGCAAGGGTTCGTCGACGTTGGTCAAGGTGACAGGATGCACCTTGACCAACACCGGTTTTGACGGGGTGCCCTACCAGAACCTCTGGCCGGATGGAAACCCGCTGCATCCAACGCCGATCCAGTTCTCCAGTCCGCTGACCGGACTCTCCTACACTCAGAACTACAGTAGATCGGCTTTTGAGGCGGACCTACCGCGTATCGAAGATCCCACTGTTTGCCACCGCCTCACCGATGGCAGCGGCTGCACGCTGATCCCGACCACTGACGACAATCATGCGCCTGCCGCCTTCTATCCATACTACAGTATTACCTCTGCCTCGCTGGGTATCACCACCTGTGCCTGGCAGCTGGGCAGTACCATTCCGGGATCGACCACGGACTTCGGGAAGAACAACCAATATGGCTCCCTCTTGCCACTGGTCTACCTGACATTTGGCGGTGGAGGATCGACGAACACACGCTTCAACAACTTCCGCCAAATCTTCGCGAACAATCCTTGCCCGGCTAGCATTCCGGTATAATCCTCTCCAGGTGGAATGCGAACTGCTTCCTCGATCATCAGGCAGGCGACCGCTTCTAGAAGCGGTCGCCTGCCTCTGGACAGCCTCTCAACCTCGTTGCGCATCTCGTAGGAGTTGCAAGCTTGGGTGAATATCCTCACCCGCTGTTGGACTGGACCTGGGCACCAAGTGAGCCGACTGATGGCCTCCAAGCCAGAGATCGTTTGCATATACGTATGAAAGGAGGTCTTATGTATACCATCGGACTGGATTTGGCTGTGCAAGCGGCGCACAAAGCGGTCGTGCTCGATGAGCAGGGGCGCTTCATCACTCCAGTACTCACACTCCATACGCGGCCAAGAGAGTTAGATCAACTCCTGACGCGTGCCCGCAACGGCGAGCAAGAGGCAGCGGTGCAAGTCGTGATGGAACCAACGGGCATGGCCTGGTTTCCTGTCGCCGTCTACGGACGTAGCGTCACGACGTGACCGTCTACCTGGTCAACAGTCAAGAGGTCGCTGATCTGCGCTGCTACTACCAGCGTCATGCTAAAAGCGATCGGATCGATGCTCGTGTGCTCGCCCGCCTCCCTCTGGTCAATCCCGAGAAACTGCACCGCTTACACTTACCCGAAGCTCGGGCTCTGGCCTGTCAGCGAAGCTGTAAGCAACTGGATCGGCTCAGTACACAGATTAGCGCGATCCACAACCGCCTGCAGGCGATCGATCGCTTCGCCTGGCCCGGCTTCGATGAGCACGTCTTTGCCGACCCGTTTGAGCCTGCTGCCCGGCTTCCGTGCGCGAACACTGGTACGATCCCTCTCGTGTGCTTGCAGCAGGAGCTGCGCCGATTCGCGAGCAGTGGGAGCACAGTGGCGAAGCTGCAGACAGTGCGGGAGCATGGGTTGAAGCGCTCGTTACCCTGGCCGCAGAGGTGCTAGCTCTCTACGGCCCCGAGAATCAGTTTCTGGACTTCGCGCAGCTACAAGCCGAGATTTGTCGTGAGCAAGCCTGGCTCACTTCGCTCGAGCAGCAACACCAGGCCCTGCGTAAGCAGACGATCCGCCCGCTGTACAAACAGCTCCACCCGAGCCGGAACTTGGAGACGCTCAAAGGCGTGGGACAGGACAGTGCGGCTGTCTACGCCAGCTTCATTGGCGATGCAGAGCGCTTCAGCTCTGCCCGGCTCTTTCGAGGTTGGAGCGGCATGGTGCCTGACAGTGCGCAAAGTGCAACCAGCGAGGCGAAAGGCTTGCATATCACGCAGGCTGGTCCAGATCTCATCAAAAAGTTTGCCTACCTGGATGCCGAGATTGCCCGTCGCTGGGATCCGCAGATCGCGGCGATCTACTAGGAGCAGATGGTCAACAAGGGCAAGCATCACAAACAGGCGATCTGTGCCTGTGCGACCCATCTCCTTGACCGGGTGCTGGTCGTGCTGCGGGAGGACAAAGCGTACGAGTTGCGCGATGTGAATGGAACCCCGATCACCAG